>R16__coassemble_1023_pt1 | contig 39305 bp, 30 predicted proteins | sample R16__metabat2_low_PE_011 | metagenome-assembled genome bin R16
CCCTGTTGCTTTTTGCAACCGTCTCAGGTGGGTATCTCACGGGTGGGGGTAAAAGCACAAATTAAGGGGCAAAAGTATTGACGATGCGAGCAAAAAACATTACCTTTGTATGGTTAAACAACCAAATCATCACTCTAAAAACAGATCTAATATGACACATGAACTCATTCAGCTGCCCTATGCAGCAGACGCTTTAGCCCCCGTTATCTCGGCCGAAACCATCTCCTTTCACCACGGCAAACACCTCAACACCTATGTAACCACCTTGAACAAACTCATTGAGGGTACCGAGTTTGCCAACGCCTCCTTAGTAGAGATTGTACGCAAGGCCGAAGGCCCCACTTTTAACAACGCCGGCCAAGTACTCAACCATAATATGTACTTTCTGCAACTGGCCCCCGCTGCCCAAGCTAAGGCTCCCGAGGGCAAACTGCTGGAAGCCCTCAACGCTGCCTTCGGCTCGTTAGACGAGTTTAAGAAACAGTTTGAGGCAGCCTGCACTACCCTTTTCGGCTCCGGCTGGGCTTGGCTCGCTGCCGATAAGGACGGTAAGCTCTCTATAGAGAAAGAGCCCAACGCCGGCAACCCCGTGCGCAAGGGCCTCAACCCGCTCCTGTGCTGCGACGTTTGGGAGCACGCCTATTACCTCTCCTATCAAAACCGTCGTGCAGACTATGCGCACGACTTCTGGAGCATCATCAATTGGGAAGAAGTAGCCCGCCGCTACCAAAACCCGCTTATCTGATAAACCTCAGATTTATCCCCTAAGCGCGTACGGCCCATACCACGGCTTTACCGCTTAGGGCGATAGGTTCTAAAGTGTCGCTGCAGGGCATCGGAACCGGTAGCGACACTTTTTTGTTTTACCCCCCTTATACGTTTCACCCCTACCCCACTCCCCAATGAAAGAGATCCAAGAGTACATCAAACAAAACGAGAGCCGATTCTTAGACGAGCTCTTTGAACTGATACGCATCCCCTCCATCAGCTCCTACGCAGACCATAAGCCCCAAATGGAAGAGACGGCACAAGTTTGGAAAAGCAGGCTCCTGGCCTCCGGTTGCACCCGCGCAGAGGTGTACCCCACCCCCGGCAACCCGGTTGTGTATGCAGAGCGACTCATAGACCCCTCCCGCAAAACCGTCTTAATCTACGGGCACTACGACGTTATGCCCGCAGAGCCGCTGGAGCTCTGGCACCATCCGCCCTTTGATCCCATCATTAAAGACAATCATATATGGGCACGCGGCGCAGACGATGACAAGGGGCAATCTATGCTGCAGGTGAAGGGTTTTGAAACCGCACTGGCCTTAGGACTCGTGGAGTGCAACGTTAAATTTATCTTAGAAGGGGAGGAAGAAATAGGATCTACACACTTAGAAGCCTTTTGCCGGGATCACTTAGACCTTTTGAAGGCCGACGTAATACTTGTGTCCGACACCAGTATGGTAAGCAGCAAGGTGCCCAGCCTCACTTCCGGGCTCCGTGGCTTGGCCTATTGGGAGATAGAAGTTACCGGCCCCAACCGCGACCTCCACTCCGGCCACTTCGGCGGTGCCGTAGCCAACCCCATAAACGAGCTTTGCAAGCTCATAGCCCAAGTTGTAGACGCCCAAGGACGCATTACCATCCCCGGCTTTTATGACAAAGTAGTGCCCCTAAGCCAAGAAGAAAGGGATATGATTGCCCAAGTACCCTTCTCGGAGGAGGAATACTGCCGCGCCATAGACGTAGCCGCCACCCAAGGAGAAGAAGGATATTCCACCCTAGAGCGCAACAGCTGCCGCCCAAGCTTTGACGTGTGCGGTATTTGGGGCGGTTATACCGGCGAGGGCGCCAAAACCGTGCTACCTTCTAAAGCTTACGCCAAGGTCTCTTGCCGCTTAGTAGCGGATCAAGACCACGCCCAAGTTTCTCAGCTCTTTATAGACTACATACAATCTATAGCCCCCAAGAGCATCAAAGTAAAGGTAACGCCCATGCACGGCGGGGAAGCCTACTTGTGTCCCATCACTTTGCCGGCATACCAAGCGGCCGAGCAAGCCATGGCCGATGTGTTCGGAGTGCGTCCGTTGGCCGTTCGCCGGGGCGGCAGTATTCCTATCATTGCTACTTTTGAGCAGGTGCTGGGCATTAAATCGGTCTTGATGGGCTTCGGGTTAGAGAGCAATGCCATTCACTCGCCCAACGAGAACCTGCCCTTGGATATGTTCCGCAAAGGTATTGCCTCGGCGGCCCGATTCTACCACTACTTTAAGTAAACCTAACTGCTGCTCGGGCCGGCTCTATAGCTGCCCTAAGCAGCAACAACCGCTGACTTATGGCTGAGGGCATACACATAAAGGGGGTATATCTGTGGGGGAAGGTGCAGGATATACTCATTACGGGCAACCAAATCTCCCGAATAGCCGATACTATTTCCACGCCGAACGGGGAATACGAAGTAATAGACGGGCGCAACTTGGCTGCCGTGCCGGGCTTTGCCAATATGCACACCCACTGCGCCATGACCCTCTTTCGGGGGTACGGAGACGATCGTCCCCTTAAAGAGTGGTTAGAGGCGTATATATGGCCGGTGGAGGCGCATATGACTGAGGAAGACATCTACTTAGGCGCCAAGTTGGGCTGCTTAGAGATGATCAAAAGCGGCACTACTTGTTTCTTGGATATGTACACCGCTCCTGAGGCTACGGCGCAAGCGGTTTTAGAGATGGGGCTCAGAGCCAACCTCAGCTACACCCTTTTTGATCAGGGCAACCCGGAGCGGGCGGCCTTGGACCGAGAGCGTTGCGGTAAGTACTTAGAGCTATTTAAGCGCTACCCCGATAGGATAACCCTTTCCATCGGGCCGCACGCCATTTATACGGTATCGGGCGAGCAGTTGCGCTTTGCCAATGAGTTTGCGCTGCAACACAATCTGCCCTTGCATATCCATGTAAGCGAAACGCAAGGGGAGGTACAGGAGTGCATAGCCCGCCACGGCCTGCGCCCCGTGCAGTACCTGCACAGCATTGGGGCGCTCAGCCACAAAGCCATACTGGCTCACGCCTTGTATTTAGACGAGGCAGAGCTGGATCTTTTGGGGCAGATAGGCTGCGCCGCCGTACACAACCCGGCCTCTAATATGAAGCTGGCCAGCGGAGAACGCTTTCTGTTTGAGGAGATGCGCCGAAGAAATATCCCCGTAGCCGTAGGCACAGACGGTGCCTCCTCCTCAAATAATTTAGATATGTTCGGGGCCGTACGCTTGGCAGCCCTACTGGGCAAAGCGTGGCGGTTAGACCCCACGGCCGTATCGGCTCAAGATATTTACACTTCCGCCACTAAGGTGGGCTACCGGCTATTGGGCGTGCCCGGCGGGGAGATCAAAGAGGGCAATGTAGCGGATCTCTGCTTGGTGCGCTTAGATTGCCCGGAGATGACCCCCAACCATAACCTGCTTTCCAACTTGGTTTACTCGGCCTCCGGAGCGGTGGTAGATACCACTATAGTAGACGGCCGAGTGCTGATGCAAGGCCGGGAAGTGGCCGGTGAAGAGGAGATACGCACGCGGGCAACCGAGGCTGCCAATCGTTTGATTGAGCGTTACGGCAAAAAGTAACCCATTCCCATATCGAACCCCGCCTGAAACGAGCGCAAATTTGATCCGCACCTAAGCAAAATTTGATCCGCATCTAAGTTTCGTTTGATCCGCACCTAAGTTTCGTTTGATCCGGATCAAATATTTTTTGCTACCGGGTACTATTTAACCACCCATCCACACCACACACATAAAATGATAGACCTTACCCAATACCAAGCTGCAGCCGAATACATTCGGGAGCGCATTCCCGGCCCGATGCCCCGGGTAGCCGTTGTCTTAGGCAGCGGCCTGGGCAATTTTGCCCACGAGGTGCAAGCCCCCACCGTTATACCCTATGCCCAAATCCCCGGGTTTGAGCAATCTACCGCTATAGGCCATAAAGGCAATCTTATATACGGACACGTTCGGAATGTACCCCTCTTGGCCATGCAAGGGCGCCTGCACTATTACGAAGGCTACTCCATGGAGCAGGTAACCTTTCCCATCAGAGTCTTCGCTCTTTTGGGCATCAAGACCCTCTTGGTCTCTAACGCCGCCGGCGGTATCAATCCCGGTTTTCGGGTGGGAGACTTAATGGTTATTCGAGACCACATCAACAACCTCCCCAACCCACTCATAGGCCCCAATAACGAGCACTTTGGGGTGCGCTTTCCCGACATGACCCGCACCTATGACCCGGCGTTGATAGGGTTGGCCCAAGATATAGCAGCCCGCAACGGAATCACGCTGCATAAAGGTGTCTACGTAGGGCTCACCGGCCCCTCTTACGAAACCCCCGCCGAGTACCGATTTTGGCAACAAGTGGGCGGAGATGCTATCGGTATGAGCACTATCCCGGAAGTGATCGTAGCCCGACATGCCGGCATCCGTGTCTTTGCGCTCTCCGTTATCACTAACGAAGGGTGGCACTTTGAGGGCGACTACACCAATAACCAAGACGAAGTGGTAACGGCCGCCGAGCAAGCTACAGAAACGATGAAGATAATCTTCTCCGAACTGATTGCCTCCCTCCCCCAACAAGACCGATAACCCTACTCTGTATAGACTCAAGTAAACAATTAAGACTAAACCTATAATCACATAAACAGACATGAAAAAAGCACTACTCTGCCTCCTGTTCATTTCCCTATCCGCTACTACCTCTTGGGCGCAGGTAGATACCACCGCAGCACAGGTGGCCGACAAAGCAGCCCGGGAAGCCGCTACGGCTTCTGCACAAGTAAGCACCGCTACCGCACCGGACAGCTTAGCCCCCGCAACCCCTAAGGCTTGGACTATAAAGGGCATGACCGGGCTTAACCTCTCCCAAACCTCCCTTACCAACTGGGCTGCCGGTGGCGAAAATACCGTAGCCGGAAACGTTTACTTCAACGCCGTGGCCAACTACGCCCAAAACCGTTGGATATGGGATAACGCCCTAAACACCGAGTTCGGCCTTACCTACACCCAATCCAACAAATGGCAAAAAAGCGTAGATAAGCTGGAGGTAACCTCCAAACCGGGTTACGCCATCAATAAATGGCTCTTCGCCTCCGCCATGGTCAACTTCCTTACCCAATACACCATAGGGTACGAGAAGCCGGGCGACAATCTAATAGGCAAAGACTATATCTCTAACTTTATGGCGCCCGGATACCTCAATGCCTCCGTGGGTATAGAGTATAAGCCCAATACCCACGTATCGGTTTATTTCTCCCCGTTCACCAGTAAAACCACCTTTGTCTTAGACAACCTGCTCTCCTCAAAAGGGGCCTACGGAGTGGCTCCGGGCAAACGGGTGTTTGCCGAGTTGGGAACTTCTCTGGTGGCCAACGCCGCCTACGAGCTCACCAAAGGACTGAGCCTTATCAGTAAACTCACCCTCTTTACCGCCTACACGCACAACTTCGGCACCATAGACGTAAACTGGGACATGATGCTGGCCTACAAGCTAAACGACTACTTCACCGCCACGCTCACTACTAACCTCATCTACGACGACGATATTCGCCCCAACCCCGCCGAGCCCGCCAAGGTTCAGTTCAAAGAGATGTTGGGTATAGGCATAGGGTACGCCTTCTAATACCCTATAAGTACTCTATAAGGTATGATTCAAACCATTGCACTTGTTGTATTAGGGGTTCTGCTCATAGGATCACTGGCCATACTTTTGCCCAATCTAAAGGTGGCGCAGCGCATCGTTAAGGAACGCGAAGCGCAACTGCAGGAGCGCGACACCCAACTGCGGGAAAGCCAAGATGAGATTAGCCGGCAGCAGGAAAGGCTCAGCCGCTTACAAGACGAGCTTACCCGCAGCAAGTCCGAAAGTGCAGGAGTACAAGCGCAAGCCGAACAGCTGCGGGAAGAGATTAAGGCCCTTAAGGAATGGAAACAGGAGGAGCAAGAACTCATGCAAAGCCGCTTTAAAGTGGTGGCAGACGAACTGCTGCGCAACCGCGCCTCCGACCTTTCGCAAAGCAACAAGAAGGAATTAGATTCCTTGCTCCTGCCCCTCAAGGAGCAAATGGTGCAATACCAAACCGAGCTCCGGCAAATAAACAAAGACCAGGTGGTATCCCGAGCTGCTATGGGCGAGCAAATCAAACAGCTCAGCCTACAAGCCCAAAAGATAGGCAACGATGCCGTGTCTCTGGCGCAGGCCTTGAAAAAGGATCCGCAGCGGCAGGGTGCGTGGGGCGAGGAGGTCTTGCAACGCCTCCTGCAGCTCAACGGGTTTGTGCCGGGCACCGATTATACTTTTCAGGAAAGCCTTACGGATTCCTCGGGGCAACGCATCCGAAACCAAGAGTCCGGGCACTTCCTGCGCACCGATATAATCATCAATTTGCCCGACAATAAGGCCCTTATCATAGACAGCAAAGTCTCTTTAGCCGCCTATGCCGACTATACAGATGCCAACCAATCGGCTCAGCAATCGGTCAACTTAGACCGGCACCTGCGTAGTTTGCACGATCATATTGCTACCCTCAGCCGAAAGGCCTACCAAGACCACCTTAAAGACCGGCATGCGCTGGACTTTGTGCTCCTCTTTGTGCCGCTGCCCGGGGCGCTCAACCTAGCCTTAGAGAAGGAGCCGGCGCTTTGGGAAGAGGCTTACGCCAAGCGTATCATCCTTGTATCCCCTATAGAAATTGTATCCGTTATCAAGATGATTGCCGGGCTTTGGAAGCTATACGCGCAGGAAGAAAACGTGCAGAAGATTATAGAGAGAGCCAACGGCATATACGATAAAATGGCCGGTGTATGCTCCGCCGTAGACGACGCTTACAAAGCCATGGAGAAGATGCAAGTGAGCTTGGATGCCGTTCGGGGCAGGCTCTACAGCGGTAGCGGCAACGTAATAGGCCAATTTGAGAAGCTCAAGAAGCTGGGGCTGAACCCCAAAAAGCAGATACCTCTCCCGCAAGACTTTGCCTCGGAGCAGGAGGAGCTCCCGGAGCCCGAGACCGCCGTCTCCGATGCTCCGGTGTCTTAAAGGGGTTTATCTAAAGGATTAGGCCATAGCGGGGAGCGCGTATTGCCGGGCGGGAGCAGCGCCCGGATGGGCAGCTCCAGTGTTCCCAACGGGATCATGGCATTGATAAGCCCGATGTGGGTAAAGTTTGCGAGGTCTGAAACCGTGATAGGTGCGGCTTCCAAGAGGCCTTTATCCAGTAAGTAGGCGCGCATGGTACCGGCCAATAGGGGCGTATCAGGGGTTACGGGGCGGGCGTTGGCCTTAGTTTTAAAGTAAACGTTGGCCTTAGTTTTAAAGTAAACGTTGGTATAGGTGGTATCGGTTATGCGCCCATTCTGTACCATCAATACGGCGGTATGGGGTGCACGGGCTCGGGCGGCCACGGCATCCAAGGCCTGCCTATCGGCCCACTTGCGCTCGTAGTGTAGCGTATCGGGGATGGGGCAGAGCATGATTCGGCTGATTTTCCTTAAGAGATACGGCTCTGCCTGCACCCGGAGTAGCTGCTTTTGGTTATACAATAGGCGCAGCTTATATAGGGTATGCGCATCGGCCGAGGGCATGGCTCGGTCAAAGAGTTCCTGCAATCGGGGCAAGGGCAGGCCGGGTGCCGACAGATGCATGCGTGCTAAGTGGTAGGGTTCGTGCTGCACTTGCCCTCGGCGCACCGCTACGGTCTCTATTAAGTTCATACGGGTATATAGATTTTCTCCATTACCTCTCGGTACTCCGATAGGCAATCACTGTGAATGGTAATGCCCCCGCCGGAGTGAAAGAAGTATTCTCCCGCCGGAGTCTGCTCCAAGAAGCGGATCAGCACGCCGGTAGAGAGGGCGGAGCCGTTAAAGAGCCCGCATATGCCGGTGTAAAAGCCCCGGTCGTGTTGCTCCGCGCGGGCTATAAGCCTAACCGTAGCCGCCTTGGGGGCGCCGCTGATGGAGCCGGCCGGCAGCAGCTCGCTTAAGATCTCCCCCAAATGATCCCGCCAATCGGCCGGCAAAGTGCCCGAGACTTGGGAACTGACCTGCAGGAGTGCCCCGTTACGGGTACGTATCTCATCTATGTATCGGTAGCGTGCCACATGCACCCCGCTCGCCACCCGAGAGAGGTCGTTGCGAATCAGGTCCGTAATGGTTGCATGCTCGGCGGCCTCCTTGGGATCGGCCAATATCTTGGCTCGGGCATCGGGGATTGTGGCATCAATGGTGCCTTTCATAGGGTGCGAAGAGATAATCCCATCGGATGAGATGCGCACAAATATCTCGGGAGAGAAACAGACAAACCGCCCCGGCAGATAGATTTTATAGAGCGCGCGTGCCGCATGAAAGAGTTGCTCCGGCGCCCCTATCGGCTCCACGGGGGTGCGCAGGGAGAGGTTGGCCAGAAACGAGTCGCCCCGGCGCAGACCTTCTTGGATAACCTCAAATCTTCTACGGTAGGCCTCAAACGGTTCGGGGTGAGGGATGAGGCGCAGAGGGGTTTGAGCGGACGGGGTCGGCCGGGTGTAGTTGCACGTGCCGTCTATATCAAAGAGCACTCCGGCCGCCTGAGCCCGGGGCAAGGTATAGAGGAGGCACCGGGTAGCTGCGTAATTAATCAGAAACAGAAACGGGGTACCGGAGGCAGCATAGCGGTTCACGTTTCGGACAAAGGTATCGGGGAGTAACATCTAAACGGAGTAGAAAAAGAATGCCTATTGTTTGCAAAAGTAATACCTTTGCAGGAAACTATGAAACATTTAGCCGTAATCAATCACCAAGACTCCTTTATCTACAACCTCATTCAGATATTGCGTCAGGACTGTGGGACGGAGTGCACCATCTATCCCTACGAATCCCTTCCCATACCGCACCTCACCCGGTACGACGGCGTTATTCTCTCCCCCGGCCCCGGCACAACGGACGATTATCCGCGCTCCACGGCACTTCTGCAAGCAATAGCCCTACTCCCCCGCCCCATTCCCGTGCTGGGCATCTGTATGGGTATGCAACAGATAGGCGTGCTCTACGGCGGCACCCTATACCAATTACCCGAACCCGCACACGGAGCCGCCCACAAGATTGTGTGGCAACGCACCATGCCGGAGTGGAACGTGCAAGCCGGCCAAGAGATGCAAGTGGGGCTTTACCACAGCTGGGCACTACGCTTACCGGTGGGCACTACGCCTCTGTGCCCCGATAATTCCTTCCCCACGGGCACCTGTCCTGATCCCCCCGTGGTAGTAGATGCCTACGACCCCGCCAACGGAGCCGTAATGGCACTGCACCACCCCACCCTGCCCTTCTACGGTTTGCAGTTTCACCCCGAGAGTATCCTCACCCCGGGCGGCCGAGCACTCATTAAGCAGTGGATAAAGAGTATTCAGCCCCCCTTCAGCCCCTCATTAAAAAGCCACTAAACGCCCGTCTGACGCCGTTTTTCCCTCCTTTCTCCCCAATACCCGTGCCCAAGGAAATCCTGCAGATAGCCATCGGAAGGAAGGGTGCCCCAAAGAGCCAAACCATTTGATCCGGACCTAATAAAATTTTCATCCGGATCAAATTGATCTTAGGGGCGGATCAAATAAAATTTTGGTCCGCCCCTAATTTTTCCTTTTACCCCCCCACCAAACAGTCCCGAGCACAACGTCTAGACCGGGGGGGGTGAATTGAAGCGACATTTTGCGGTAGAGAACAGCTTTTTTCTACCGTCTCAAACCAAGAAACGATCCGAAAGAGCGGAGATTTGTGGGCGGTATCAAGCGGTCCTTTTTGCCGGAGTGGGAATAGTTTGTTACCTTTGCAGTCTAAAAGCAGCTCCCCCGTGCATGCGCAGGCACCTCTATCCCTAAGCATCAACGGAGCCGCTTAAGGGCACGCAAGCGCCTCCGCCTTTTTTTGAACAGATTCGTTACCCCCGTATGATTGCACTACAAGACTTAGCCATCCAGTTTGGCAAGCGCATTCTCTTTCAAGACGTCAATATTAAATTCACTCCGGGCAACTGCTACGGCATCATAGGTGCCAACGGCGCCGGCAAGAGTACCCTGCTCAAAGCCATTGCCGGAGATTTAGAGCCTACCCGAGGCACCATTACCTTAGGCCCCGGCGAACGCCTCTCCGTGCTGAGTCAGGACCACTTTGCCTTTGACGCCTTTACGGTTCTGAACACCGTACTCATGGGGCACGACCGCCTCTGGCAAATCATGCAGGAGAAAGAAGCCCTCTACGCCAAGGAAGACTTCAGCGACGAAGACGGCACCCGCGCCGCCGAGCTGGAGGAGGAGTTTGCCAATATGGACGGGTGGAACGCCGAGAGCGACGCGGCTGCCCTCCTAAGCGGACTGGGCATAAGCGAAGACAAGCACAACTCCCTGATGAAAGACATCAGTGCCAAAGAAAAAGTGCGTGTGCTGCTGGCGCGTGCCCTATTCGGCAAGCCCGATAATCTGCTGCTGGACGAGCCTACAAACGACCTGGACTTAGACACCGTTACCTGGCTGGAAGACTACTTAGCCGAGAGCGAAGGCACCATACTGGTGGTGAGCCACGACCGCCACTTCTTAGACAGCGTCTCCACGCAGACTATAGACATAGACTTTAACCGCATCCGTCAGTTTGCGGGCAACTATACCTTCTGGTACGAATCCTCGCAGCTGGCTCTGCGTCAGCAGCAACAACAGAATAAAAAGATAGAGGAAAAGCGCAAGGAGCTGGAAGAGTTTATCCGCCGCTTCAGTGCCAACGTGGCCAAGAGCAAGCAAACCACCTCCCGCAAAAAGATGCTGGCCAAGCTCAATGTAGATGAGATTGCCCCCTCCACCCGTCGCTACCCAGGCATCCTATTTACTCCGGAGCGCGAACCGGGCAATAAGATCTTAGAGATAAAGGGGCTGCAGTGCAGCGTTGAGGGCAATGTACTCTTCCGCGACCTCAACCTAAATGTAGAGAAAAACGATAAGATCGTCTTCATCAGCCACGATCCGCGTGCCATGACCGCCCTGTTCCAAGTAATTAACGGCCTGGCTAAACCCGACGCCGGCTCGTATGACTGGGGGCAAACCATCACCAAACAATACCTACCGCTGGACAATACGGAGTACTTTAACGGGGAGGAAACCCTCATAGACTGGCTCAGCCAATACGCCCAAGACACAAACGAAGTCTATCTGAAGGGGTACTTAGGCCGTATGCTCTTCTCCGGTGAAGAGATACTCAAGCAGGTAAAGGTACTCAGCGGAGGCGAACGCATGCGCTGCATGATCTCTAAGATGATGCTCCCCCCGGGCCCCAACTGCCTGGTGCTGGATACCCCCACCAACCACTTAGACCTAGAGTCTATTCAGGCCTTTAACAATACGCTCATCAGCTTTAAGGGAAATATACTCTTTGCCAGCCACGACCACGAGTTTATCCGCTCCGTGGCCAACCGCGTTATAGAACTGGCCCCCTATGGCATCATAGATAAGATCATCAACTACGATGACTACATCTCCGACCCCAAGATAGCCGAGCTACGCGCCAAGATATACACCGAACGGTAATGCGGATGCCCCCTTGTATCCGAACCGATACTAAGCAACATTAGTACCGGTTCGGATTTTGCTTTGTAATCGGCAGCAAGAAACTGCGGCATCATTTGGTCAGAACGCCGAAGTTTGCTACCTTTACAAGATAAATATCCTCTATTATGATAGGCATTAAACCCATAACGCTTGCATTGGTGGCCGTGTTGGCGGCGTTCTTAGCACCCGTAGTGCGGGCGCAAGAGCAGCCGGAGCCTATCTTTCCTACCAAAATCATAGACCCCTCGGTGGGCTACGTGCAGGTTTCCGTAGTGCCCGCGCCGGACAACGCACGCCCCTACCCCATCATCACCTTGGGGAGCGGGGAGCGGTTTGAAATAGGGTTTGACCTATTAGACGACGTGCCCCACAACATTTGCTACACAGTGCAGCACTGCACGGCCCGATGGGAGCCCTCCTCCCTTGTGGCTGCCGACTATCTCTCCGGCCCCCCCGAAGGGCTCATCACCTCCTCCGTGCCCTCGGTGGCCACTATGGTTACGTATCGCCATTACTCCATTCCGTTGGGCGCCGGCACCCCGCACAATCTGCTGCTCTCCGGCAATTACCTGCTCAAAGCCTACTCAGAAAGTGTATCCGGCGCACCGCTGTTTGAAGCGGCCTTTGCCGTAGCCGAAGGAAAGGCCGATATCTCTATGCACATTACCGCCGCTACCCAAGCTACCCACTACAACAAACACCAGCAGGTAGACCTATGGGTGCGCCCGGCCGAGGGGTTCCCCGCTCAAGAGCACTACTACTATGTGGCGGTGGGTCAGAACGGATCGCCCTACCGCTCCGCAGCCCTTACCCAACCCAACGAAGTAGCTCCGGGATTGATAGGATTCAGCGGACCGGCCGGCGCCGTATTTGCCTCCGGAAACACCTTTAAGTCTACCGAGATACTCACAGACAAATACAACGGCATGGGCGTAAACCACTCCTACAGCCAAAACGGCCTTACCTTTATGGAGCTGTTTACCGATTATGCACGGGGCGGCAGAAGCTTTACGGCCGACCAATCGGCGCCCGGCAACTACATCATCCGAAACACCGATACCGACGCCCCCGATGAAGAGATCAGTACAGACTACTACGCCATCCTCTTTACCCTAAACACAGAGGCTCTTCCCGAGCCGCCCACAAGCGGCATAACCTTAGAAGGAGCCGCCTTTGATGCCCTTCCCGAAGGATTCCGCACCCTTTCCTACGACCCCGCCACCGGGCTCTACCAAGCCCAAATACTCCTAAAAGGCGGATACATAGCCTATCGCTACTGCCCACTCAACCGAACCGGCCTGAATCCCATAGAGGGCGACTTCTATCAAACCCACAACAACTACACGGCTTTGGTCTATCTAAAGAGCCCGGCCGACCGCTACCACCGCCTTTTAGCGTACAATACCACCGCTGCTTCTTCTCTATAACCCGTTAAAGAATAGTATGGATACCCGCACTGCAATTATCTACGGGGTGATGAAATCCCGCGTCAAAGAGATAGAACAAAATGCCCAACGCACCGAGCCCGTGCAGCAACAGCAGCTCCGGCGCGTGCTGCGTCAGCTCAATCGCACACAATACAGGAGCCTATTCTCCTCTACACCGATACAAAACTACGAGCAGTACGCCCGCCTCATACCCGTTACCGAGTACGAAGCTATCCGCCCTTGGGCCGAAGAAATGCTTAAAGGCAAACCCAACCAACTAACGGCCGCACCGTGCCGGTGGTTTGCTACCAGTAGCGGCACCTCCGGCGGCCGAAGCAAATACCTGCCCGTACCCTCCACTCACCTACACGCCTCCCACTTTAAAGGAGCCTCGGATGCCCTTTGGCTCTACCTATCCACCCGCTCAGACAGCCGCTTCTTCTCCCACAAAAGCTTGGTAATAGGCGGCAGTCATAAACCTACTACCTTGGGCTCCGGCACCCATACGGGCGACCTCTCCGCCATACTGGTAGAACACATGCCCGCCTTGGGAAGGATGTTTCGCGTGCCCTCTACCCAAACCCTTCTAATGGACGAGTGGGTGAGCAAAATGGCGGCTATAGTAAAAGAGGTAGCTAAAGCCGACGTGGGAAGCCTCTCCGGCGTGCCCAGTTGGATGCTGGAAACCCTGCTGGCCATACTGGATCACGAAGGCAAATCGTCCGTAAGCGAGGTGTGGCCCAACTTAGAAGTCTTCTTCCACGGCGGAATAAGCTTTGACCCCTACCGGGAGCGCTACAAAGAGCTCATCCCATCGCCCCGAATGCAATACCGCGAAACCTACAACGCCTCCGAGGGATTCTTTGCTATACAGAGTGACCCCGCAGATAGCGCTATGCTCCTGATGAACGACTACGGCATCTTCTACGAATTCATACCCGTAGAAGAGGTGCGCGAAGGGAAGCTAAGCAACGCCGTGCCCCTTTGGGGCGTGGAAAAGGAGCGCACCTACGCCATGATTATCTCCACTTTAGGCGGATTATACCGATACATAATAGGCGATACCGTCCGATTCACCTCCCTTAATCCCTACAAAATAGTCATCGCCGGCCGCACTCAAAACTACATCAACGCCTTCGGAGAGGAGCTTATGGAGCATAACGCTAACAACGCCTTGGCTACCGTCTGCGCCCGGTACGGATGCTCCGTCCGAGACTATACGGTAGCTCCGTACTTTCTATTAGATGAAGCCAAGGGCTACCACCGCTGGCTCATAGAGTTTAACTCCGCCCCTCAAGATATAGAAGCCTTTGCGCAGAGCTTAGATGCAGAGCTGCGCAGTATTAACTCCGACTACGATGCCAAGCGCTACGCCGACATGGCTCTGGAGCCCCTGCATCTCACCGTAGCGCCTACCGGCCTCTTTACCCAATGGCTCTCCTCTAAGGGCAAACTGGGCGGGCAGAACAAGGTGCCCCGTATGAAAAACGACAACTCCCTAATGGAAGAACTCCTGGCGCTGATGCCTAAACCCTGAGCTCCATTCCCAAAGAGCAATAAACCCAACGCTACCCAACGCTACCCAACGAAACGCCTTCCCCGGTAGATACAGCAAACAGATTCAACCCATTTCCACAACCCCTCCCGTTCCACAGCCGGTTATGTGCCCATTCCCTGCCGAGCCGCTACGGCTCATTCCTGAATTTGAACCCCAACGTGCCGTACTTTTGAGCTGGCCGCACCCCGAGACCGATTGGGCTCCGATCCTGACCGAAACCGAACGTTGCTACCGGCAGATAGCCATAGAAATACTCAAGCGGCAGGATCTGATTATTGTGGGACCTACCGCCCGGGAGGCTTGCGCTCAGATTCCCCAAGAGCTGCGTAGCCGCTGCACCGCCGTTACATTGCCTACCAACGATACTTGGATTCGAGACTACGGCCCCCTCTCCCTGCAAGGAACCCGGAGCGGTACCCGCTACGCGGCCGACTACACCTTTAACGGCTGGGGCATGAAGTTCCCGGCAAGCCAAGACAATCAGGTAGTGCGCCGGCTGCAGAGCTACTTACAAGAAAACGGATACGCCTATCTGAATAGATTGGAATACGTATTGGAGGGAGGCTCCGTAGAGACCGACGGCACCACCCTACTGAGTACGGCCACCTGTCTGTACGAGCCCAACCGCAACCCCGGTCGCACCAAAGAGGCGATAGAGCAGGAGCTACACGCGCTCTCCGGCTGCCGAACCGTTGTTTTGAACCCGGGGCAACTCCCCGGCGACGACACCGACGGGCACATAGATACCTTAGCACGCTTCATAGCCCCTGGGGTGGTGGCTTACGTAGCCCCAACGGATCCTCGCTCCCCCTCGTATGAAGTACTGCAAAGATTGGAGTCTGAGCTCCGTCTGTATCCCTTCCAATTGGTGCCGTTGCCCGATACAGGCGCCGTTTACAGCCCCTACAACGGGCAACTGCTCCCCACCTCCTATGCCAATTTCCTGTTCATCAACGGCGCTTTACTGCTGCCCGTATACGGCGTACCCACCGATGCCCGAGCCACCCGGATCCTACGGAATGCCCTCCCCGATAGGGAGATAGTGCCCATTAACTGCGCCATTCTGACCGAACAGCACGGCAGTCTACACTGCGCCACCATGCAACTACATTAAGCTTCAACTTCCCCCCTGCCTCTACACCCATCTGCCCCCTTATGAAAGTAGGTATCATACAGCAACACAATACACAAGACCGCGCACTAAACCAAGCGCGCCTTCAGGAGAAAATAACCCGGCTGGCCAAGCAAGGAGCCGAGCTCATAGTACTACAGGAGCTTCATAACGGCCTCTATTTTTGCCAGACGGAAGACGTGCAGGTCTTTGACCAAGCCGAGCCCATCCCCGGCCCCTCTACCCAAACCTTCGGGGCCTTGGCGCAAAGTTTGGGCGTGGTAATCGTGCTCTCTCTCTTTGAGCGGAGAGCAGCCGGGCTCTACCACAATACCGCCGTAGTACTGGAGCGAGACGGATCCATTGCCGGCACTTACCGCAAAATGCACATCCCGGACGACCCCGCCTACTACGAGAAGTTTTACTTCACCCCCGGCGACTTAGGCTTTGCGCCCATCCAAACCTCCGTGGGCCGTCTGGGCGTATTGGTTTGCTGGGATCAATGGTACCCCGAGGCCGCCCGACTCATGACCCTCCGAGGTGCAGATCTACTTATCTACCCCACTGCTATCGGCTACGACGCCGCCGATGACCCCGCGGAGCAGAACCGCCAATGCGACGCATGGCAACTGGTGCAACGCGGACACGCCGTAGCCAATAACATACCCGTTATTACCGTCAATCGTGTGGGGTTTGAGGCGCACCCCCACTTCCTTAAAAGTGCTACATGCCCCGATGAACCGCAAACCACCGCTCCGGGCATTCAGTTCTGGGGCCGCAGCTTTGTGGCCGGCAGCCAAGGCGAATTACTGTACGAGGCGAGCCGCACCCAAGAGGAGTGCGCTGTTATAGAAATAGATACCCGGCACACTGAGCGGGTACGGCGCTGGTGGCCCTTCCTCAGAGACCGCCGCATTGATGCCTACAACGGGTTAGACAAACGATATATAGACTAACCCACCCGGCCGTTTCACCCACGCATCGCCCCATTAGCAGCCCAATAAGCCTCCCCCTTAGCACCTACGCATCGCCCCATTAGCCTCCTTTCCCTTATACGCTTTGTACACTCTATGGCAGAATCTTTACAGGTAATTCAAACTCCCGTGGCCCCGTTCTTAGCTGAGTTTGAGCAGCTCTTCAAATCCTCTCAGGGCACCCACGTGCCCCTTATACGAGAAGCGTTGGAGCACTTAGCCCAATCGCCCGGCAAACACATACGCCCTACCCTAACGGGACTCTGTGCGCTGCTTTGCTCGGGCTCTTACAACAGCAAAACCATTGCGGCTGCTACTGTATTAGAGCTCCTACACACAGCCTCTCTGGTGCACGACGACGTGATTGACAAAGCTACTGTACGTAGGTTTACCCCCACCTTAAACCATTTATACGGCAACAATATAGCGGTACTAACGGGTGATTATATAGTAGCCAACGCCTTGAGCATAGCCTCGGAGCAGCTGGATATAGAAGTGGTGCAGCTCTTGGCCAATGTAACCAAGTTGCTTTCTGAAGGGGAGTTGTTGCAGATGGATTTAACGCGCAGGCATACCTCTACCCAAGCGGAGTACCTGCAGGTCATAGAGCGCAAAACGGCATCGCTCTTCTCTGCCGCAAGCTTTTTAGGGGCGCACAGTGTATCGGCCTCGCCCGGGGAGCAGGAGCAATGCCGCGAGATAGGTAGGTTAATAGGTATGGCCTTTCAGATGCAGGATGATATATTGGACTACCAAGGCACCCAATCGGGTAAGAAGCGGGGGATAGACTTGCAGGAGGGCAAGCGCACCCTGCCCCTTATACATGCCCTCAGTACCGCCGAACCGCAAAAGTGCCGAGAGGTGGAGGATATTCTGTTAAAAGACGCTGTCGGTCCCCAAGACGTAGCGTTTATCATCCAATTTGTAGAGCAAGCCGGCGGCGTAGCCTACACCCACCAAGTCTTAGAGCAATACCTAAGCCAAGCGTGCCGGCTTATAGAGCGTTTTCCGGCCGGAGAGGCGCAGGATTCTTTACTGGAGCTTACCCGCTTTATAGCCCTGCGATCATTCTGACTGTTCGCTCGTGCTGCCTCCCGCCCTAATGCCGGGGTAGGATTTATACAACCCCTTGATATAGAAGGTTCCCCTCCCTGCTATGAGGAGTTGTACCTTGATAAATATTAAAAGAAATGCTGACTACTATAATCATCACCACGCTGCTGAAAGGGCTTTTAATAGGCCTCATATCCTCTGCGCCCACAGGCCCGGTAGGGGTTCTGTGCGTACGGCGAACCCTTCAGATGGGGCGTGCCACGGGTATCTACACGGGCATAGGAGCCATGATCAGTGATCTGTTGTATGCCTCTTTGTCGTTCTGGGGAGTAGGGGTGGTGATGAACTTCTTAGATGCCAATAGGCTTATCTTTATCATACTGGGCACCCTATTCTTTCTGCTCTTTGGTTTTTTTCTACTACGTCAGCCCACCCGTTACCGTGAGGTGCAAGACAAAAACAGTGCTACGGTCAGTCCCCTTAAGACCATAGGATCGGCATTGGTCTTCACCCTATACAACCCGCTCATTATATTCTTCTTTGTTGCCTTTTTTGCCCGGTTTAACATTCCCCATCAGGCACTGCCGCTCTACATCTCTTACCCGGTGGTTTTAGCGGGCATAGGATTCGGCTCAATGGCGTGGTGGATACTCCTCACCTACCTGGTGCATCATGCGGGCAAAAGGGCTTCGGTGCACAGCATACGCAACTTTAATATGCTCATGGCCTACGTCTTTATAGGCATAGGCATTGTGGGCGTCATAAGGCTGCTCATTAAGTTCATACCGCTGCTTTAGGTCCCGGAGCTGTCCCCTATTCCATTGGCCCGGAAGAGACTATCTGATTGGATCGGACCGATCCACAAGGCCCATCGGCAGAGACGCCGAAGGCGCACCGAGCCCGCCGAAGGGGGGGGTGGGAAGGGACGAGAATTTGATCCGGATCTAAGTTTTTTTTGGTGCGGATCTAATTTTGCTTAGGTGCGGACCTAATTACAATTTGATCCGCACCTAATTCTTTGTATATCTTTTGCCACAGTATTTCTTTGGGCATAAGCTTAAAGAAGAGACTGTTGCAAAAAGCAACAGGGGCACAAGATTGCTCGCAATCTTGTTTTGACTTTGCAGAATGGATGAAGCACAAGGCGCTGAGGGTGAGGGCTGAAGGGAGCGTACCGGCGTACGTGACCGAAGCCGAATCCCGATAGCAACGCAGTGATTCGCCATTATGCAACAGTCTCAAAGAAGGGCTGAAGGGCCTATAAACAGCGGCCGAGGAGCGTTATAGGCAGATATGACGGCAAAAAGTTTTACAATCCCGAGATTTAGCATTATATTTGCAGTAACAAACATTTTTATCTAATCACTTAACAAGAATAAACTGCACTATGAACATTCCCGCAGAACTCAAGTACACCAAAGATCACGAGTGGCTCAAGCTTGAAGGCGATGTAGCCTTGGTAGGCATCACCGATTACGCCCAAAGCGAACTGGGCGAGATTGTCTTTGTAGACGTGCCCACCGAGGGCGAAACCCTGCAAAAAGAAGAGGTATTCGGCTCCATAGAGGCCGTTAAGACCGTGGCCGATCTGTTGCTCCCCGTGGGCGGTGAGGTTTTAGAGCTCAACCCCGAGCTGGACGGAGCCCCCGAGCTGGTAAACGAGGATCCCTACGGCAAAGGCTGGATTGTAAAGATTAAGGTATCTGACGCCTCCGAGATAGACACCCTGCTGAGCGCCGACCAATACAAGGAACTGGTTTAATCCGCCGGGTACCATGACTCCGTTAGTAAGCATTATAATGGGCAGCACATCCGATCTGCCCATTATGGAAAAGGCTGCTAAGCAACTGGATGCCCTGCAGATTCCCTTTGAGCTCTTGGCGCTCTCGGCGCACCGTACGCCGGAAGAAGTGGCTCAGTTTGCTCAAGGGGCAAGAGATAGGGGAATACGCGTTATTATAGCCGGGGCCGGCATGGCCGCCCACCTATGCGGCGTGATAGCCTCTATGACTAGCGTGCCCGTAATAGGGGTGCCCATCAACTCTACACTGGAGGGAATGGACGCCCTATTGGCCATCGTGCAAATGCCTCCGGGCATTCCCGTGGCTACCGTGGGCATCAACGCCGCCCAGAATGCGGCTATCTTGGCTGCTCAAATCCTCTCCGTTGCCGACCCCGCTCTGGAAAAGCGTGTTCAAGAGGCTAAAACGGCGCTAAAGGAGAAGATAGTTAAAGCAAACAAGGAGCTCTCCGGCGTATCCTACCCGTATAAAACAAACTAACAGTCGGCACCACTCCTGCGCCGCTTCCGTTTCCTCTAACCCCTTCCACGGCCACTGTGCACGGGCTATCCCGTTCGGGTACCACAAAAAGGGAGAATGAGCAAACGGAAGGGGCGGGGGAGTGCCCGGCTTCATACCTGCATCCCGCTACCGCCGCCGGGGGCTTGAGCACCCCTTACAGCCGCACCCACCCACCTATTGAGACCACTCTTTGAGTGCGGCGTTCGGCATTGAGTGCCCCTTACTGCCGCACCCACCCACCTATTGAGACCACTCTTTGAGTGCGGTGTTCGGCATTGAGCTTCCCTTACAGCCGCACCCACCCACCTATTGCTACCGCTATGCCCCACTATCCCCCCAGAAGAAAAACATACCCGGTGCGGATAGGCACCTGCACCATAGGCTCCGGTCATCCCATAGCCCTGCAAACAATGGCCAACGTATCCACCTTGGAGACTACATCGGCCGCACAGCAGGCCGTGCGTTGTGCCCGGGAAGGGTGCGATATATTCCGTTACACGGTTCAGGGGGAGCGGGAGGCCGCGGCCTTGGAATCCATTGCCCGTCAGATACGCGCCTCGGGTTGCAACGTTCCGTTGGTTGCAGATATACATTTCAGGAGTGAACCGGCCTTTGCCGCCCTGCCTTTTGTAGAGAAGGTGCGCATCAACCCGGGCAACTTTACGGATTCACGCTTGGGGTACCGCGGTCAAGCGGCCGCACTGGAGCGCATCCACGAGGTCTTCGGGCGGTTTGTAGACGAGACGGCTTCCCAAGGAAAAGCCATTCGTATAGGAGTCAACCACGGTTCTCTTTCCCCCAGAATATTGGAGAAGTACGGCAATACGCCGCAAGGGATGGTAGAGAGTTGCATGGAGTACCTACGCGTTTGTGCCGAGAAGGGGTTCAAAGAGGCGGTTATCTCCATGAAAGCCTCCGACGTATCGCTCATGACCCAAGCCGTGCGCCTGCTGTGCAGTGCTATGGACGGCGAGAATATGCCCTACCCCCTGCACTTAGGGGTTACGGAGGCGGGATCGGATGAAGACGGGCGCATTAAAAGCGCCGTCGGTATCGGATCGCTGCTGGTAGATGGGCTGGGCGATACCATTCGCGTCTCACTCAGCGAAGAGCCGGAGTGCGAACTTCGCTTCGGCCGCAAGCTTCTGTCCTACATTTCCGCCCTCCGAAGTGATGCGGATAGCCAAGAGGCCGTTACTTACCGCCCCGCCGGCCGGCACTCAGAGCTTCCCAAGCGCAAGAGTACCCCCGTTATTATAGGCTCCGGCGGGGATTACCCCTACGACGAAGCCTTAGCCCGGAGGTTTGCCGGCGTTACAAGGGTGCGCACTCGAGCGCTTAACCAAGAGGAGGAGGGGAGACCTGAGCCCACGCATCCTGCTCCGGCAGATGAGCTATTGGTACTGCGCGCCGGCGGACTGAATGCCTTGGCACTTTGGCGAAAGGCACTGCAAGAGGAGCAGCCCCGAGGGGCCGTTTTGCTGGTATACGAGACAGAGGAGACCCGCCCCGAAGAGATTCTCATAGAGGTGTGCGTACAGCTGGGCTCCGTGCTTTTGCAAGGCGCCGGAGACGGCATCATGCTCTCGGCTCCCGCCCTCACGGCCGAGCAACACAGACGGCTCCTTTTAGGCGTTTTACAGGCCCTTAGGCTCCGCATGAGTCATACTGAGTTCATCAGTTGTCCCGGTTGCGGCCGTACCATGTTTAATCTCCAAGAAACCGTGCAAAGGATCAAGGCGCACTTCGGCCACCTACCCGCCCTGAAAATAGGCATCATGGGCTGTGTAGTGAACGGCCCCGGAGAGATGGCCGATGCCCAATACGGATACGTGGGCGCCGGCCGGGGAAAGGTGGATCTGTACAAGGGGCAAACGCCCGTTAAGCGCGGCATTCCCCAAGAAAAAGCCGTAAAGGAGTTGGAGGAGCTTATCCGCAGCGAGGGCGATTGGATAGACCCGCCACAAGAACCGGAAGGGTGAATATGCCCTATTGACCCACTATATAAATAAGTATGCAAGAGCAAAAAGTAATTGTAAAAGTGCGTAGGGAAGACGGTTCCGTTGCCCTGCCCCGGTACGCCACTCCCCTCTCGGCCGGCATGGATCTGCACGCCTACCTACCCCACCCCGTTACCCTTGCCCCCATGGAGCGCAAGCTCATTCCCACCGGGCTCTATATCGAGCTGCCCGCAGGGTTTGAGGCGCAGGTGCGCCCCCGCAGCGGGTTAGCCCTTAAGAACGGCATAACCGTTTTAAATACGCCGGGCACCATTGACGCGGACTACCGCGGTCCCGTGGGGGTGATACTCATTAACCTCTCCGCCGATCCGTTTACCATTCAGCCGGGCGACCGCATTGCGCAAATGGTGGTAGCTCCCGTTTGGCAAGCCGTTTGGCAGCAAGAGGCGCAGCTCAGCGATACGGCACGCGGCTCCGGAGGGTTCGGACACACCGGCACAAAAGCTTAATTCCTACCCCATTGGTATGAGAAAACTATCCGCGGCATTGCTGCTCGCCCTGCCTCTACTGAGCGCACAAGCCCAAACCAACCTCCCCACCGCTACCGACGTAGTGGGCGAGGTACTCTACTACAACGCCGTACGCTACACCGCACAAGACAAAACGCCGCAGGCTTTGGCGCTCTTAGATCTGCTCTCAGATAGAGGCCGGATCGGAAAATCGGCTCAACTGCTGCGCTACAAGCTCTTGTGCAAGGCCGATACCCCACAAGCGCAAACGCAAGCCTTGGCGTTGGGCGAGGAGTTGTTGCGTCTATACCCTCGGGATTCCGCCCTGACGCGAACGGTTGCCGGGCTTATGGTGCCCGAATCCGGCCGCGAAGAAAATATCCCCATTCTGGAACGCTTCCGCTCAGCCGCTCCGGAGAGCACCGACCTAAAACTATTGCTCTGCTTTGAATATTGGATGCAAGACCGCAACCAGGAGGCTCGTGCCCTGCAAGAGGCTATCCGTATAGACCTGCTGAGCGAAGACCTCAGGGATCCGTACTTAGAGCTCTCCCGAGACATGGCCTACCAATCCAACCAATATCCGCGGGCTTTGGAATACAACGCTGAGTTCCTCAAACGAAATCCGCAAGACATAGACGCAATGGCCAAACAGGTGGCGCTGCTCACCACCCTAAACCGCCCCCAAGAGGTAGAGAAGCTCCTCCCCCAAATGAGCGCACTCACCGGCGGAGCCGCAGACCCACAATACAGCACCTTTCTGGTGAACCACTACCTGAGCAGCAACCGGGTGAGCGAGGCACTGATGGCTTTGAGCAGTTACATAGAGCAGACCTCCCTGCCCATTGATCCCAACCCGATGATCGTCTACTTGGGATTTCTGCAAAGCAACCCCGAGTACGCCTCCCAAAGCCTCCCGTTTATGCGCCGATGGATAGGAATAGATCCGCAAGACCGGGAGCTCATTCCCCTCTACGCCGCCCTCTACGCCCAAAGCCACTCCGACGAAGAGGTGCTGCGGGAGGTAGAATCGTTTACCCAATCCCCCAAAACCGCCCGCAATGCCTACTCGTTTATATTAGACTACTTAGGCAATACCGAACAGCTTCCCCGTCTGGAAGAAAAAGCCCGAGAGGCTTTGAGGCTCTATCCGCAGGATTATGAGTTTATCTACGCCTTGGCCTACTCCCGGGAAGGGCAGGGAGACCGGCAGGAGGCCGTCAAACTCCTAACAGACTTTCTAAAAGCCCACCCCCATACCGAGCCTCAACAACAAGCCTCCGCCGCACTCTATATAGCCGACCTGATAGGCTCCTCTTTGGCAGAACAAAATGCCCATAGCGATGCCCGGCAATCGGATGCCTATACGGCACAAGAGCAAGAGCTGATAGCCCAAGCCGGGGAGTGGTACCGCGTTTCAATAGAACAGGATCCGCAAAACCCCTTAGCCCTGAACAACTACGCCTACTTTTTGTACTCCTACGTGCCCACTGAGCTCTCCACTGCTCGTAAACTGGCAGAGCAAGCCCTGGCCATAGACCCCAACTCCCCCAACATCAACGACACCTACGGCGAAATCTTAATGGCCTTGGAAGAGCATCTGATGGCGGAGATCTACTTCCGTAAAGCCGTAGATTTGGCCAAACAGCAGGGAGCGGTAAAACCGGTGTACTACCGGCACCTGGCCGCGGCATTGAAGGCAAACGGCAAAGAGGCGCAAGCCGCCCAAGTGCTCAAGGAGATACAATAAGATTATCTACCACGTAAAAAAAGTATATCTATTAGGAATGTAGGGGCGCTAATCAGGTACAACAAGGTCCCCGGAGCAGTACAATAAGGATCCCGAAGCTAATGAACTAATATTTTCACACGGCACACCATGAACATGCACGCTATAAAACAGCCTCTTCTTACGGGGCTACTGACCATTGCACTCCTTGCAACCTTTAACGCCTGCGGGGTGAAACGCACCTCGTACGGGAGCGACGGCTATGCCAACGGCACAAACGAGCAATTTAATCCCAACGCCTCCGGCATAACGTTCCATTCTTCCGGTAACAGCTCCGCCCAAACTGCAGATACCCCCCCGCAAACAACCCCTACCTCCACAGCTAACCGGAGCGAGATGCGCACCCAAACTGCACAAGAGTGGGTCGATCTTCTGAATAGATTTCGTACCTTTGCCAACGCAGCCAAGATAAGCGGCGATATATCCGTTTCAGACCCAAACGGGAGGGGCTTATCCATGAACGCATACCTTGAAATTGAACGCGACGGGGGCATACGCGTCTCTTTGCGCCCGGTCTCTTTCGTTGAAGCCGCCCGCATCTACATTTTGCCGCAGGAGATTCTGCTGTTTGACCGGATACACAGCTACAAAACCTCCCTCTCTTACGGCTATTTATCGGATATAATCGGCTTTAATATTACCTATACCGACGTACAGGACCTGCTCTTAGGCGAGTTTCATTCCACCCCAAGCAGAACCGTCTCGGCTCTGAATGCAGATGAAGCCGACATCCATACCGGCGGAGGGCACTCAATAGCCGCGGACGGCGGTATAAAGGTAATTCCCGCCCCCGGGAGTGAACTTTTCTACCGAGTAGGCCGTACAACCGGGATTCTGAATGTAGCGTTTTACGGAACCGATCCGGCCGTTCAGCTGGCTATTCGCTACGACCGCTCGGCCGCCGACCGAATCCCCCGGCTGGTAGAAGGCTCATTTGCCCAATCCGGGAAGGGCACGCATCGGGGCAGTTTGCGCATACGCTCGGCAGAGCCTCTGTTCAGTGCCCCGGGAGTGCACACTTTGCCCTCGGGAAGATTTGACTTTGTCTCCCCGGAAGAGCTCTTTAACGCGTTTAAATAGTCCTCAAACACCTAATCAAACCCTCCACGCCGGCGCCTCGGCATCCAAGTGAGTTCATGAGTAAAAGAAGTTTAGTGTTTATTCTTTGTGCCATCCTGCTGGTTGTACCGGCGGCTTGGGGGCAGAAGAAATCCAAAAAAGTGCAGAGTTTAGAGAAACAGCGCACTACGCTTTTGGAGTCTATCCGTAAAACGGGACAAGAGATCCAACGAATCAAGAACAATGCTTCGGCGGCGCAGAAAGAGGCTGAGTTACTCAAGAAACAGGCTCAGGAGAGAGAGCAATTGGTGCAGGTGCTGGACGCCGAGATAGGCGGGTTGGATCGCACGATAGACTCTTTAGAACATCGGATGAACGAACTACTGGCCAAAGAGAAGGAGAGTATGGACCGGTACGCCCGCAGCGTGGTAGCCCTTCAGCGGCGCAAACGGCAAACGGATCGCTTACTCTTTATCCTTTCGGCCAAAGACTTTGCCCAGGGAGTGCGCAGAATGCGCTTTGTAACCCAATACGCTCAAGCCCACAAGCGTGTAGCGCAGGAGTTACGCGCCACCCGAGAGGAGATAAACCGCACCCGTTTAAAGGTACAGGCGGGCAAAGAGGAGAAGAGCAAGCTACTGGCGCTGCGCGAACGGGAAGCGCGGGAGCTTCGCAGCAAGCAAGGCGCAAAAGAAAAGCAAGTAGGCACGCTTACCGCCGAACAAAAGAAACTGGAGCAGCAGGTAGCCGAGCAAAAGAAGCGGGCAGCACAGCTGGAAGCGCAGATTCAGAAACAGATTGCCTACGAGATAGCAGAGGCCGAGCGCAAAGCTGCCGAGGAGCGCAGGCGTGCCGAGGAAGCTGCCAAAGCGGCTAAAAAGAAAGGCAAAAAGGCGCCTAAAGCCAAAGTCCCGGAGCGTAAAGCAGAGACCAAGGGCGGCTATGCCATGAACGACCGCGAACGTGCCTTGGCCGGTACCTTTGCCGCCAACAAAGGCAAGCTACCCCCTCCCGTAGACGGCTCCTATGTAGTGAGCCGCAAGTTTGGTATCCAGCAACACGACACCTACAACCGAGTACAAACCGACAACAGCGGCATAGACCTAACGGTGCAGCCCGGCACGCACGCCGTAGCGGTCTTTGACGGCGTAGTAACCAAGATATTTGTAGTGCCGGGGTACAACTCCTCGGTTATCATCCGCCACGGTAACTACCTCACCGTATATACCAACCTAACGAACCTGACCGTCCGGTCCGGCCAAGAGGTAAAACGAGGGCAGAAGCTGGGTACTATTGCCCAAGATGCCACCTCCGGCAAGCACGTGCTGCAGTTCCAAGTATGGCACGAGCGCCAAAAGACCAATCCCCTGCTTTGGATACGCTAATGGAGCCTCTGTATAGCCTAACCGATACGCCCCAATCCGCCCCCCTATCCGTAGCTCCTTGCGTAGCTACCGTGGGAGTGTTCGACGGGGTACACCTGGGGCACCGGGCTCTATTGGCGCAAATGATCGGCCATGCCCGCCGGTCGGACCTTCGCTCCGTTGTCTTCACTTTTACCGAGCCCCCCGTTGCGCTACTCAAGGGCAAGAAAAACTACTCGCTGCTCTCTACCCAAGCCGAGCAACGTACCTTATTGGCCTCGTGCGGGGTGGATGCCGTGGTTTGGCTCAAGTTTACCCCGCAGCTTTCCCGGCTCACGGCGCGGGAGTTTATGGCTATATTGGCGCATGAATACGGGGTAAAGGTGCTCTTTGTGGGGTACGACCACCGCTTCGGGCACGACCCCGATGTGGGCATAGCGGATTATCGCTGCTACGGCGCCGAGTTGGGCATGGAGGTTATCCGTACGCCTCAATTGTTTGACGCCCGCGGCATAGGCATCAGCTCCTCCCGTATACGGCTTCTACTCTCTGAAGGTCAGGTAGCCTTGGCGGGCGAACTGCTGGGCACTCCGTACTCGTTTACGGGTCAGGTGGTAGACGGGCAGAAACTGGGGCGCACACTGGGCTACCCCACCGCCAATATTGCCCTGCAAAACCCACACAAGCTGCTCCCACCCGCCGGGGTTTATGCCGCCACAGCCCGTGTAAACGACGCGCCCCCCCGTGCCGGCATGCTCTACATAGGCACACGCCCCACTTTAGAGGGCGCCGACTTGATGCCAAACCCCTGCTCCGTGGAGCTTCACCTATTTGATTTTAGGGGCAACCTCTACGGGAGTACATTGCAAGTGGCTCTGCACCGCGAAATGCGTCCCGAACAAAAGTTTCCCGACCTGACAAGTCTTAAACAGGCCTTGGATGCCGACGCCCGCCACGTGCGCCGATACTTCGGCCTCCCTATACCTCCACAAAGTTAGTACCGATACTAAGCAAACTTTCTACCGATACCCATCTGCCTTTCTACCGATACCCATCTACCTTTGTACCGGCACTAATTACACCCCTATTCCACACAAAGTGAATGCTGTTTGCAAAGAGAGAAAAATCAAGCTCCCGGGTAAGGAGGGATGCTTGAGTGGGAAAAATTCATTATCTTTGAACATCAATTCAAATAAACGTATTTACATATGACTGCAAAACAGTTTACACTGGACAACGTATTGCCCGATTACCCTACCTTTGACGAGGGTATCCGTCGCGCTCCGGACAGAGGGTTCTGCCTCACCCCGGCTCAAACCCGCGTGGCACTCCAAAACGCCCTGCGTTACATCCCCACCGAGCTACACGCTCAGCTGGCGCCCGAGTTCTTAGAGGAGCTCAAAACCCGCGGTAAAATCTACGGATATCGCTTCCGCCCGCAGGGAAACCTAAAAGCAGGCCCCATAGACAGCTATAAAGGCAAGTGCCTTGAGGGTAAAGCCATGCAGGTGATGATTCACAACAACCTGGCGCACGAAGTGGCCCTCTATCCCTATGAGCTCGTCACCTACGGCGAGACCGGTCAGGTGTGCCAAAACTGGATGCAATACCGCTTGCTCATTAAATACCTGGAAGAGCTTACCCAAGATCAAACCTTGGTGGTAGAAAGCGGCCACCCCTTGGGGCTCTTTGCCTCCAACCCCCGCGCGCCCAGAGTGATACTAACCAACTCTATGATGATAGGCATCTACGACAATATCAAAGATTGGGAAGTAGCTGCCCAGATGGGTGTGGCCAATTACGGACAAATGACCGCCGGCGGCTGGATGTACATAGGTCCGCAGGGCGTTGTACACGGCACTTTTAATACTATCTTAAACGCCGGCCGCCAGCAGCTCCATATCCCCGCCGGGGCCAACTTAGGCGGATACCTGTTTGTCTCCTCCGGCTTAGGCGGTATGAGCGGAGCCCAACCCAAGGCCGCCAAGATAGCCGGCGCCGCCTCTATTACGGCCGAAGTGGATTCGTCTCGCATCCAAACCCGGCACGAACAGGGTTGGGTAGACGTAGTGGCCGAAACCCCCGCCGAGGCCGTACGTTTAGCCCAAGAGGCTCAGAAGAAGAAGGAAGCCCTCTCCGTGGCCTACCACGGCAACATAGTAGACCTACTGCACTACTGCCTTAAAGAAAACGTGCACATAGACCTCCTCTCCGACCAAACCAGTTGCCACGTGGCCTACGAAGGCGGTTACTGCCCCGTACAGCTCACTTTTGAGGAGCGCACTCGCCTTTTGGCCGAGGATAGAGAACAATTTAACCGCTTGGTAGACGAAGGCCTGCGCATCCATTTCCAAGCCGTTAAGGACTTGGTGGCACGCGGCACCTATTTCTTTGACTACGGAAACGCCTTCATGAAAGCTTGCTTTGACGCCGGCGTGCAGGAAATATCCCGTAACGGCGTAGACGACAAGGATGGGTTCATCTGGCCCAGCTACGTAGAAGACATCATGGGACCGGAATTGTTTGACTACGGCTACGGCCCATTCCGCTGGGTATGCCTGAGCCATAAGCACGAGGACCTGCTTAAAACAGACAAAGCAGCCATGGAGTGCATCGATCCCAACCGCCGCGAGCAAGACCGCGACAACTACAATTGGATACGAGACGCCGAGAAAAACCAAATGGTAGTGGGTACGGAAGCACGTATACTCTATCAAGACGCCGAAGGCCGCCTGAAGATTGCCCTTAAGTTCAATGACATGGTTCGTAAGGGCGAGATAGGCCCCGTAATGCTGGGGCGTGACCACCACGACGTGAGCGGTACGGACTCTCCTTTCCGCGAAACGGCCAACATAAAAGACGGCAGCAACGTAATGGCCGATATGGCCGTGCAGTGCTTTGCCGGCAACTGCGCCCGCGGTATGAGCTTGGTAGCCTTGCACAACGGCGGAGGCGTAGGGATAGGCAAAGCCATCAACGGTGGATTCGGTATGGTACTGGATGGATCGGAGCGCGTAGACGAGATCCTCAAAGACGCCATGACTTGGGACGTAATGGGCGGCGTAGCCCGTCGCTCTTGGGCACGAAACAAAAACGCCATGAGTACGGCTCAAGAGTTTAACCAAACGCACGCCCAAGGCTACCACATCACCATCCCCTACTTAGTGGATGACGCCCTCTTAGACGAGGTACTGAAGTAATCCCCCCGGGGATACTTTTCCTGAATACTGATGAATAACTCCCCGTACGCCTATACGAGTATAAGCCGTGCGGGGGGTTATTGTTTGCCCACAGATGCTCTATGCTCCACAACTCAGCTCCTATAGATGCAGTGATCACCTGGGTGGACGGCAACGCCCCTGCCCACAAAGCCAAAATGGCGCCCTATTTGCAACAACACTTCGGGACTGAGCGCGATGAAGAGGCCCCGCAGGATCGCGCCGGAAGCACCCGTTTTGCCTCCTGCGGGGAGCTCTATTTCTGCATAGCCTCCATTCTGCAGTTTGCCCCCTTTGTACGCAAGATATTTGTAGTTACCGACCGGCAAGATCCGCACTTAGCGGAGTTCATGCAGTGCTACTTCCCGCACGGCACCACTCCGGTAGAGCTCATAGACCACACGGTAATCTTTAGCGGATACGAGCGGTACCTACCGGTTTTTAACAGCATTGCCATTGAGTCTATGCTGCACCGCATACCCGGCCTGAGCGAGCAGTTTGTCTACTTTAACGACGACGTTTTTCTCACCCGCCCCATCCGCCCGCAAGAGTGGTTCACCGGCGGCCAATCGGTAGCCTACGGCAAGTTTATGCCATCGGTAGTGATACGGCTTTTGCGGGGCGTGAAGCACCTTGTGGGGAATCAAACCTTCGGGTTTAAGGACACCATGCTCAACGCCGCCGACCTATTGGGCCGCCCCTCCTGCTTTATGCAACATCACACCCCGCACCCCCTGCTTAGGAGCGTGTGCGCGTCTATTTACACGGAGCATCCCCGGTGGCTTATCCGCAACATCGAGCACCGCTTTAGGGATCCCCGCCAGTTCAGTCCGCAATCTATCTACTACCTAACCGCTCTTCATACAGGAGCTGCCCAACGGTGCGGCAATACCAACTACCTGCTTATGAAACCCGGGGGACGCGGCACGGCGTACGTACAGCGTAAATTCGACCGACTAAAGACCGACGATCGGCTCCACTGCCTCTGCATCAACTCGCTGGATCAGGCCTCCGAGCAGGAGCAAGCAGCCGTATTGCACGCCTTACGCACCCTTTACCGGCTGCCCGATCAGTTTCCCGCCCTCCCTTAATACGAACAACTTGTGCAAGCAGTGCCCCCCTTAAGCGGAGCTGCGCAGGAGCGTGCGCTTAGCGGCGATAGCAATGCGCCTATTTACCCGGGGGGCGGAAAGAAGAATTTTGATCCGGACCTAAGAAACATTTGATCCGGACCTAAGAAACATTTGATCCGCATCAAATGATCTTTTCATGCGGACCAAATTTGCACCCCTGTACAACACGCCTCTATTTAGGCTGTGCACCGGCTTGGCACATTAGCGTATAAACCCTATGACCCAACTGATTATCCTGCGGCACGCAGAGACTGTAGAAAACATCGGCCACAGATGCCAAGGCCAAAACCCGGGAACCCTTTCGGACTACGGCCAACAGCAAGCCGCCTTACTGGGGCAACGCTTGGAGCGCGAAGGCCGGCGGTTTGACCGTTGTATCTGCAGCGATTTAGACCGCGTACTGCAAACCATACGCCTCATGCGGCAATACTACCACTATCTGCCGGAGCCGATTCCCGACCTGCGCCTTCGGGAACGCTACTTCGGCTCCCTACAGGGGCGGGTATTCCCAAAAGAGCTGACGGCAGACACCCTCCCGCCGGAGACCGAGCCCGTAGATGCCTTGTGGGGACGAGTGGGCTCCCTGGTAGAAGAGCTCAAAACGCAATACCCCGGCCAAAAAGTATTGCTGGTCTCCCACGGATTTACCATCAGAGTACTGGTGGCCTATCTCTTGGGGCTGAGCCGCGAGCAGGTCTGGGAGGTACCCAACGTGCAAAACACCTCTTTGAGCAGCTTTAGATACACGCAAAACCAATGGCAGCAGGAGTACTTTAACGATTACGGCCATCTGAGTGCCCCCCTCAACCCGTAGGTTTGCCCGTGTCCCGGCCTAAGCAGAGCAATACAACACTACAAAATGTGCCCGAATGAGCGTTTCTCGGCAGGGAGAGATGGCCTATCCGGTTGGCCGTTTGCCGGTAAAATATTACTTTTGTATCCGTAAAACTAAGCACAATATCTGCACAGAATGGAATTAGCATCCGTTTATTCCCCCGGAGAGATAGAACAGAAATGGTACGCCTACTGGCTGGAGCATAAACTCTTTGCCTCTAAGCCCGACGAACGCGAACCCTACACCATAGTCATCCCCCCGCCCAACGTTACCGGGGTGCTCCACATGGGGCACATGCTCAATAATACAATTCAAGACATACTGGTACGGCACGCCCGCTTAACCGGCAAAAACGCTTGCTGGGTACCCGGCACCGACCACGCCTCTATCGCCACCGAGGCCAAAGTAGTGGCCAAACTGGCCGATCAGGGCATAGACAAACGCTCCCTCTCTCGCGAAGAGTTTCTGACCCACGCATGGGATTGGACCCGTACCCACGGAGGCATCATTCTGGAGCAGCTGAAGCGGTTGGGCGCCTCGTGCGATTGGGACCGCACCGCCTTCACCTTAGACGAGGCCCGCAGCCGGGCCGTTATAGACGTATTCTGCGAGCTTTACCGCGCCGGGCTCATCTACCGCGGCGTGCGGGTGGTCAACTGGGATCCTAAAGCCCAAACAGCCCTGTCAGACGAGGAGGTTATCCACGAAGAGGTGCACGGCAAGCTCTACTACCTGCGCTACAAACTGGAGGGATCGGAGGAGTATGTAGTGGTGGCTACCACGCGCCCCGAAACCATCATGGGCGATACCGCCGTCTGCATCAACCCCAACGACCCCCGCTACCGGTTTCTACAAGGCAAACGCTTGGTAGTCCCCCTTGTGGGCAGAAGCGTACCCGTGATAGAAGACGAATACGTAGACATAGAGTTCGGCACCGGATGCCTGAAAGTAACCCCTGCTCACGATATTAACGACTACAACCTGGGCATCAAACACCACCTGGAGTCTATTGATATCCTGAATAACGACGGCACCCTAAACGAACACGGCGGCGCCTACGCCGGAATGGACCGCTTTGAGGTGCGCAAGAAAATAGCCCGAGACCTCCAAGAGGCCGGTCTGATGGAACGCATAGAAGACTACACCAACAAGGTGGGATTCAGCGAGCGCACCCACGTGCCCATTGAGCCTAAGCTCTCTATGCAGTGGTTCCTGCGCATGGAAGAGATATCCAAACCCGCCCTGCAGGCCGTACTATCCGGTGAGATTAAACTAATCCCCGATAAGTTTGTAAATACCTACAGGCACTGGATGGAGAACGTAAAGGACTGGTGCGTGAGCCGTCAGCTCTGGTGGGGACACCGCATCCCGGCCTATTACCTGCCCAACGGGGAGTTTGTAGTAGCCCCGTCGGTAGAAGAAGCCCTGCAAGAGGCGCATAAACTGCCGGGTGGAGCAGACCTATCGGCTCGGGATCTCCGTCAGGAAGAAGATGCCTTAGACACCTGGTTCTCCTCCTGGCTGTGGCCCATCTCTCTCTTTGGCAACCCAACCAAAGCCCCCACCCCGGAAGAAGCCTATTACTACCCCACCGCCGCCCTCGTTACAGGCCCCGATATCCTCTTCTTCTGGGTAGCCCGCATGATTATAGCCGGCTATCGCTACAGAAACCTACCGCCTTTCCGCGACGTTTATCTAACTGGAATAGTGCGCGATAACCTGGGCCGAAAAATGTCTAAGAGCTTGGGCAACTCGCCCGACCCGGTGGCCTTGATGGACAAGTTCGGAGCCGACGCCGTGCGCATGGGGCTCATGATGGCCGCCCCCGCGGGCAACGACCTCCTTTACGACGAATCGCTCTTGGAACAGGGGCGCAACTTCTGCAACAAAGTGTGGAACTGCTTCCGGTTAGTAGTCTCCCTGCCTACCGGTGATACCGTCCCCGCCGAACCGGCCGCCCAACTGGCCGTAGACTGGATGCGCAGCAGAATAGCCCAAGTAACCCAAGAGATGGAAGATAACTTTGCTAAGTATAGGCTTAGTGAGGCTATGACGCTACTTTATAAGCTGTTTAAAGACGACTTCTCCTCCTTCTACCTGGAAGCCGTCAAGCCGCCTTTCGGCTCCCCCCTGAATCAAGACATACACACGGCCACCGTGGAGTTCTTAGATCTGCTGCTCCGCCTGTTGCACCCCTTCATGCCTTTTATCACGGAAGAGCTCTGGCAGGCGCTTCAACCGCGAGCCCGGGGCGAGTCTATCATGTACGCCACCCTTTCTCACCCGTACCAAGCGGACCCCGATCTGCTCCGCGAGACAGACAAAGCCCGTGCCGTGATTACCCAAGTGCGCAACATCCGCAACGCCAATAAGCTCAGCAGCAAGGAGCCCTTGGAGCTAACGGCATCACCCGACCACAACAACCGGTGCGATGCCCTCATTCTTAAGCTTGCCGCCCTGAGCAAAATAACCATTACCACCCAAGGGGCCTCGGCTAATGCCGCCTCCTTTATAGAAGGCGTTACTTCTTATTCCGTACCGCTGGACAGTTTTGTAAATCAAGAGGAGGTAAAGCAGAAGTTACTGGCGGATCTAAAGCACCAAGAAGGCTTTCTGATGGGCGTAGAGAAGAAACTCTCTAATGAAAAGTTCCGCCTGAATGCCAAACCCGAAGTGGTTGCCTTAGAGGAGAAGAAGCGTGCAGATGCCCTTCAACGCATCTCCGACATCAAAGCACGCCTACAGGCTTTGGGTTAACAACCCGCCTCAAGCCAAACCTCCCCGCTCAATCTTTCTTTCCTCATCCTGGATTATCCCCCCCAACAGCTCCGTAGTTATGAATAAAGAAAAGGACATAAAACTCATTGACAAGCAGATTCGCAACACTACCGAGGAGTGCCGCAAGAAAGGCATTCGCCTAAAAGCCCTCACCCTGTCCGTACGCACTGCCGACGGCAACGTTACACTGGCCGATGAGACCGATACCCCCGTGGGAAACATCGTAATCTTTGACTTTATTGCACCGCAAGATGCCCAGGGTAATGCCCTGACCAACTTCTACTCGGAGATACGCAGTGCCGTTCGTAAGAGCGTATTGCGCTTGCGGGATCAGCATTTCTTCTCCGCTCACGAGGAGGTCTTTGCTCCGTTCCTGTCGGTCTATTCTTCCATTGAGGAATGCGAAGAGGAGGCCACACTGCTGTTTTGTGAGAAAGGCACTGAGTCTAAGAAGGAGGCGGGAGCATTACTTCCCGGCCTAGACAAGGATCTGGATGCATTTATAGCCCGGTTACTTAAATCCTAATTCCCGAAACAATTACCTGTATCCCCTAAGTAACAGAAAGATGGCGTAGTGAATGTGTGATCAAGAAATACGCACAGAGTTCCTTTTCCCTTACTACTGATTAACTTTCTACCCAATATGCAAAGAGCACTTAGCCAAGGAAATAAGGTGGCCTCAATCGCCTTCCTTCCTTCCTGTAAGCTCCAACTATCATAATATGTGCCACCCCTCTGTTGTCGGTAGAGGCGTGGGCACCCTTCTCCTCCTACTACTTTCTTTTTTCCCTGTTGCCGCACGAGATTATTATTGGAGACCGGATGCGCCTAATAATAATCTCACCAATCCGTCAAATTGGACTACTGATGCCCCTCAAGGACAGCCGGGTGCCACGATCGCCACTACGGCTCCAAGTGAGAACGATAACGTCTTTTTTATAGCAACGGAAGGCTCACCGTCTCGCTACACGCTCATAGCTTCCGGCACATTTGTGGCTCATGATATTACTACCATTGGGGTTGCCGGTAAGCGCTGGTACATCAACGCAAAAATAACCGTAACGGGAAGTATTACTGCTCATGCCGATCTTTGGTTTCAGCAGCCATTAACCTTAGCTGACCCTTCCGATAGACAAACTACTGCCGTTATAGACCTGGGTGCCGATGATCTACTGTCTCAACAATACGGCATTGGCTCTACCTTGTCTATTGTTAAGCAAAACGGCGGAGCGGTGCAGCTCGCCGGTCACGACCTTTACGTAGGGGACTACTTAGATATTAGGAGCGGTACCTTTGAAGCTGCCGGCAAGAACCTTAATGTAGGGAATTTGAGCACCTATAATGCCACTCAAGCACTCTTTGATATGGGCTCGGGAACTCTTACGGTAAGGGGCTCCGGATATTTCTGTCGCATACCTAAGGATCGCAACGCTCCTGCTACTGAAGACAAAGTGCGCTTCAACACAGCCGATGCAAGGCTTATGATGCAGGGAAGCCGGTTGCAATTCCGTTATAGCGGCACTTCGAATGTGGCAGACTTCTACTTCAAAAGCATCGAACTAACCGCCCCCACGCCTACCGTCATTGAGATAGTAAACGGAGACTTCCCTGACGCGCTGGAACTCACAGCCACCGAATACATCAAAGTCGCCACACCTGAGTTACACATAGGCTCAGTTTCTGCTAATACCGATGCCTATCCGCAGTCTATCACTACAAACCGTCTTATCTATGCCGAGCCATGCAACCTAGTCATTGACAACAACGATGTCTTTTTACCGGCTTGCACCCTTAATATAGGAGACATAGAGGTCGTTCACACCTCATGCCGCAACAAAAGCGTCCTTGCAGGGCTAACACCTACTATCTTAAATATGGGGAATGCTCTTACCACAACAGGCTTAGAGTATCAACGCATCACCTTTACCGGTAGCACTGTTACCACAGAAAGTAGCTATAACGGCGGAGGAAATAGTGGCTCGGTAGTGTGGCAAAACGAAGCCCTTAGCCAAGACTTCTACTGGATAGGCGGCAGCGGGCTGTGGAGTGACCCGGCCCATTGGTCCCATACATCGGGCGGAGCAGCGCTCAGTAGTGATGATTGCCTACCCACGTCAGCGGATGATGTCTATTTTGACACCAACTCTTTTACTACCTACGGGCAAGATGTAACCCTTGATCGCACTGCTGCCGTACGCAACATTTTCTGGACTGACACCGACCGAGAAGGGGCTTTGAAACAAAGCTCATTCCGTTGCGACCTTTCCATTATGGGCAGTGCGGATTTCAGCGGAGTACGTCGTGCCGGTGTTTATCCATCGCTCTACTTTTACGGGAGCGGTAATCAAACCATCACCTCTGCACCTGACACCACCTACTCATCACGACGCATCGTCTTTGAGTGTAGCGGCACCTACGCCTTAACCAATGACTTTCTAAGCGCCAATATAACGGGTGAAGCCAATCTACTCCTGGGGGTAAATAATGTAACTATAATGGGCGCACTGTTAGACTTACGCGCCGGGAGCTTCATCTCTAATGGGCATACAATGAACATGGGTTCACTGCGATGTGCCGGCACTAAGCCCAGAAGTATTAATGTAAGCGGTTCGCAACTCTGGCTGAACGGCAATAGCATGACCACGGCACAAATCTACGCTTTGTACATGCAAGCTGACGGTTTAGAACACGACTTTACCAATTCGCATATCCACTTGTACCACCCGGACCCAAACGCGGCTCCTACGAGAGAGATTTTACTATATAACGATGACGTGGATGCCCATTGGCAACTCGGTGACATTACTTTCGAAAATAAAAAAGGAGGTAACTTTAATCTATACTGCAAGGGGTATAAACCGGCATCGGGAGAGCTGAATAAAAATAAACACGCCTACCTTTACGTTCGCAACCTCGTCTGCAATTATAATTTTACCACAGACTTCTCCTATTGTCTCTATCACCCCACATTCCACTCACTAACGCTCTCCCCAAGTACTACCAATAGCCTTACTTCTTATGACGGCTTAGATATAGAGAATAAATTTGACACCCGCACCGGCTCTTGCGGAGTCATTACCATCACTTCCCGCGGAGGCAATAATGGTAAAGTGCGAGCCCATTTCTCACCTTTTACCGCTCCGGGAGCAGCTATATCGCGCATTAACGCTGCGCTCGAGCCTCTCTATGTGGCAGGCGGTAAAGATAATGGAAGTAACACCAACGTATTTATCACCGAGCGAGAAGCAAAGACTTTTTATTGGATAGGTGGCAGCGGGGTATGGAGTGACCCAAGCCACTGGAGCATCGGCGACAGCCTTGCCGTAGACTCCTCGGTAACAAATCCGGACGGTTGCATCCCTTCGGAGCAGGACGACGTCTACTTCACGGGGCACTCCTTTACGGCGCAAAAACAGACAGTGACCATAGATATGCAACCACTCGCCTTACACTCTATGCATTGGTTACCATCCGTTAACCCCTTTAAGCCAATACTAACCGTCTCATTCGACAATAACCCTGCCACCTTTACCTTTACCGGTAATATAGAACTGGCGCGTGAAATGAGTATAGTTAACCCAGGGAAAAACATTTACTTGTACCTCAGAGACAAAACCGGCGTGCCCGAGCATCACACCATAGACGGTAATGGAGTTTTCTTAGAGCACATATCCATTTTTCCCAATCAGGGCTCAGCCTCTAATGGCACCTATGAGTTACTCAGTGATCTATACCCACAGAACTTCCGTTTTGAAAGCGGCGGCTCCCTTATCACCAACGGGCACACAATCAAAGTGCCCGAGTACTTGGTAATCACACAGTCCGGCTCTAATAACATAAACCTTGGCGGCTCTACCCTACTCTCTACCGGTGGTCCCATCTATGTTACAGTAAGTGACTGTGGCCGGATGGTAACCGACGGCACCTCCTTGGAAGCCCCCTCCGGTAGCGTCACTGTCACGACTGCCTGCCCGCTTGCCTTTAAGTCCATCACAGCCGGGGATAAAATACAAAACAGCCACACAACCCCCGGTAAAGTCTACGCTACAACAATGACTATAAAGGGCTTCAATAACCCGAGCTATACGAATGAAGTAAAAGGCGCGTTTGAAACAGAGCATTTCTCCTTCCTTGCAGCAGATAAACCCAGTGCCCAAAAAACGCTCTATCTCCAAAGTACCAGTGTGCTTACCGTGAACCAAGATTTCACTACCAACTTTACGCCCTGTAACGTGGGTGAGATAAAGAGCAACTCCACGAGCGTTAAAGCCTACCTCTATACCCCCATGGGGAATAAGTTGGTAGTGCCATACGTTAATTTGTTCAATATTGTGGGAGCACAATTGCAGGACGGAGTAATACAAAGTGACCCATCCCGCACGGCAGATTATCAGGTTATCGGCAGGAACCTCGGTGGATGCGAAAATATCACCTTTGAGGAGCCTGATGCCTCTCTCTCCCTAGCGGATCTGCAAGTAAACCCGGGGTACACCTACGCCCCAACAATCTACGGCTCACCCGTAAGCATCGAGTGGAGACGCCTTGACCTAAGTGGAGCCTTCGTTCCTGTGCCGGAATTTGCCAACCTTAGTGCTGTGCCCCTCACCGAGCCGGGCTTCTACTTCTTTAAGATAGAGATCACCTATCAAG
>R16__coassemble_1082_pt1 | contig 30559 bp, 41 predicted proteins | sample R16__metabat2_low_PE_011 | metagenome-assembled genome bin R16
ACTCACCAACCAACGCCCTTTCAACCCCTACAATAATTTCTTATACCAACCACCCCACGTCCTCTCACGCCCCAACACTAAAGACCGGAGCAGCCCACCCATTAGGATTTTTAATCCACCCCGCCACGCTTTTTCTATCCCACCCTTATCCCACTCTTCCGCTATGGATTACACAAATAACCCCTTCAACCCCCAAACAGAGCCCACCCGGGGACAAACAGAGCCCGCCAAAGTGCAAACGCCGCCCGCCGCTTCCGTAGAATTACACCCGGCGCCCGAGAAAGCAGAGGCGGAGCCCTCAGAAGCACACCCGGCGCCCGAGAAAGCAGCGGTGACGCCCTCGCAAGCACAAACGCCTTCCGTAGAATCACAAACAGATCCCGGCAAATCGGCAGCAGAGCCCCTCTCCATTGCTATGGAGCCCGTCTTCGCCGCAACGGACGCCGCACAATCTGCCCCGCAACCCGCCTCTTCCTTGCAAGAAAGCGCCCCCTCTTCCTTACAAGAAGTGGCCCAAGCGACCATTAACCCCGACGTATTGAGTAAACTATCGGATATAAGCCACCTTCCACTCGCCCTAAAGGACAAAGACAACGCCCCTAATATAAAAGTAATTGGGGTGGGCGGCGGAGGCGGCAACGCCGTTGACTACTTAATAGACCAAGAGGTGAACGGGGTGTCGTATCTGGTAATCAATACAGACAAGCAGGCCTTGGCCAAGAGCCGGTGCGCGGCGCGCATACGCTTGGGTGAAAGCGGACTGGGGGCCGGGAATGTGCCGGATGCCGGCCGTAAGTTGGCCGAAGAGTCTAAGGAAGAGATACGCACGGCGTTAGACGACGGGGTAACCAAGACCGTCTTTATAGTAGCGGGATTAGGGGCCGGCACGGGCACCGGTGCCACTCCGGTGGTGTGTAGTGTAGCCAAAGAGCTGGGGTTGCTCACCATTGTGATAGTTCTGTTGCCGTTCTCGTTTGAGGGGGAGAAGAAAGCCATCAAGGCCGTACGCACCGCCGATATCCTGCGGCGGGAGGCGGATGCCATCTTAATTCTGCAGAACTCCGACATTGCACAGGTCTACTCGGCGGACCTCACCGGAGCGGCCTTTGACAAGGGCGGGGAGGTATTGGCGCAGGCTGCCCGGTGTATTGCCGATATCGTTATCAAGCCCTTAAGGATAAACGTGGACTTGGAGGACGTGCGCACCACGCTCACCAATGCCGGTTTGGCGGTTATAAGCGAGGGGTTCTCCGACCCCAACGAGGAGGGCACCCGCAAAGCCAGCCTCATAGATGCGGCCGAGGAAGCCCTTAAGAACCCCATGGTAGACACAAAGGGCATATCCCGCGCCACCAAAGTACTGGTGGTCTCCTACTTCCGCGAGGAGGTACCCATGGAGGTATGGGTAGAGGGCATGGAGTACATCAAGGAGCGCATCGGGGTGCCGGTAGATGTTAAGTACGGTTATGCCATAGACCGTGAGATGGAGCACGAGGTGCGCGTTATCATTGTGGCGGCCGGGTACGACAATCTGCGGGACATAATCCCCAACTACAACTCGGTAGAGCAGCAGGTCATCAGCCAAGAATTGATGGAGCAGCAGCGTTTAGCCGACGACAGGTTGCTCAAGGAGTACATGCCGGACCAAGCTTTTCCCGAGCGGAGGTACAACTCCGTGCTCTCGCCCTTCATCTATACCGATGAGGACTTAGACGACGACGAGCTGATAGCCGAGATAGACGGCACGCCCGCTCTGCTGCGCAACATGGAGGCGGTGAATAAGATTCGCCGCAAACGCGCCGGCGGTGCCCTTACCACCTCTACCCTCTCAGCCCCGGCGGCTTCGGACGGCAGCGTACGGCAGGAATCTCTGTTCGATGACCCCGAAGAAAGTGCAGACGAAGGCGTAAACATCAATTTTTAGTCCCCCCGTGTCGCTTTCCGCCCTACTCCGCCAAGACCCGCCCAAGCTGCTCGTAGCGGTAGCCATGCGCAAGGAAACCGAGTGTTTGCTCCCCTACGCCGAGCACTACACCCGCCTGTGCAGTGAGCCGTTTCCCTATTACCGCTGCACCGTAGCCGGCCAAAACATAGCCATAGCGGAGTGCGGGATAGGCAAGAGCAATGCCGCCGCTGCCGTGGCCTACTGCTTAGCACTTGCCCCCGAGGTACAGGCCGTTTTGAACGTGGGGGTAAGCGGCGGATTAGCCCCACAAGCCCGGGTGGGCGACCTTCTGTTGGGCGAGCGATACCTCTACCACGATGTTTGGTGCGGCACGGGCAACGCCCCGGGGCAGGTGCAGGGTTTGCCCCCCTTCTTCCCGGCCGACGAGCGGCTGATGCAAGCCGTGTTCGGAGCCGAACCCACCCCACTCAATGCGCCGAGCCCAACCGCTACCCATACCCCCCCGGAGGAGGGGCAAATTAGATCCGGATCAAAAAAACATTTGGTGCGGATCAAATCATCCTTAGATCCGGATCAAAAAAACATTTCATCCGCACCTAATTTATCCCCCTCTGCAGACCTCCTTCCGGCGGAAGAGACCGGCCTTTGCCTACCCCCGGTCTGCGGCGATTTTTGCACCGGAGACCGCTTTATACCGGATCCCTCCGCCTTAAAACGCCTGCTGGAGCAATACCCCCGCTGCATCTCGGTGGACATGGAAAGCGCCGCCATGGCGCAGATCTGTTTCCGCTTAGGCGTGCCCTTCCTCTCGGTGCGCGTGGTGAGCGATACACCGCTCTCGGCACACAATCACACCCTGCAATACCAAAACTTCTGGCTCCATCGGCCGGACCGGGCCTTTGCCTTCTTTCCCGCACTCGTATCCCATTTATATTCAACCCTCAGCGTATGAACCTTATCCCCAGTTTTACCATTGACCATATCCGCCTGCAACGCGGCATCTACGTCTCCCGAAAAGACCGAATAGGGAACCAAACCGTTACCACCTTTGATATCAGAATGAAGGAGCCCAACCGCCAGCCCCCGATAGACCCCGCCGCACTGCACACCATAGAGCACCTGGCGGCCACCTATCTGCGCAACCACCCCACTTGGGGCGAACGCATCGTGTACTGGGGCCCTATGGGCTGCTTCACCGGCAACTACTTCCTAGTGCAGGGAGACCTCTCGCCCCAAGATATAGCCCCGCTCATGGAGGAAACATTTGCCTTTGTGGCCGATTACGAGGGCGACGTGCCCGGCGCCGCCCCCGCCGAGTGCGGCAACTACCGCCTGCACAACCTCCTGCTGGCCAAGCAAGAGGCCAATATCTACCTGCAAGAGGTGCTCCACAACCTCCAACCCCAAAACACCACCTACCCCGTTAAAGATTAACCCCCTTCCTAAACGCCCCCTATCATGAACACAATACAAGACCAAGAGCTCCTAAACACGGTGCGCGAGCGTGCTACGCTCTGGACCACCCCTCTCTTTGATGAGCAAACCCGCCGAGAAGTAGAATCCCTGCTCTCTAACCCCGACCCAACCCCCCTGGTGGAAGCCTTTTATAAGGATCTGGAGTTCGGTACCGGCGGCCTGCGCGGCATTATGGGCGCCGGCACCAACCGCATGAACCGCTACACCGTGGCCATGGCTACCCAGGGACTGTGCAATTACCTCCTTAAAACATTCCCCAATCAGCCCCTATCCGTGGCCGTAGGCCATGACTGCCGAAACAACAGCCCCGAGTTTGCCCGTACTACCGCCGAGGTCTTCTCCGCCAACGGTGTGAAGGTCTATCTATTTGAGTCCCTCCGCCCCACCCCGGAGGTCTCCTTTGCCGTGAGAAAACTGGGCTGCCAAAGCGGTGTAATGATCACCGCCTCGCACAACCCCAAGGTCTACAACGGCTACAAGGCTTACTGGGCAGACGGAGCCCAGATGATTGCCCCGCACGACCGAAACACCATTGCCGAAGTGGCCAAGATTCGCACCTTACAAGAGGTGAAGCTCACCCCCAAGCCGGAACTGATACAGACGATAGGGGAGGAGATAGACGCCGCGCTCGTGCAAAAGGTGCAGGAGCTGGTATTGGCGCCCGAGGCCATTCGGCAGCACGGGGCCATGCCGGTGGTTTATACGCCCATCCACGGCACCGGCGTAGCGATTATACCGCGTGCGCTTAGGGCTTGTGGCTTTACCAATATCATCAACGTCCCCGAGCAGGATGTGGTGAGCGGAGACTTTCCCACGGTTGTATCGCCCAACCCGGAGGACCCGGCCGCCATGGCCTTGGCCCTTAAGCGGGCTCAGGAAACGGGGGCTGAACTCGTTTTGGGGTCCGACCCGGACGGCGACCGCATCGGCGTGGGCATCCGCACCCGCCGGGGGCAAATCAAACTCCTCTCCGGCAACCAGATATGCGCCCTGCTCATCTACTACTCACTGGAGCGACACCGCGAGCAGGGCCACCTGCACGCCACCGATTTTGTAGTCAAGACCATCGTTACCACCGAGCTGGTGGCGGCCATGGCCGCGTCCTACGGCGTGCAGCTCTACGACTGCTACACCGGCTTCAAATGGATAGCGGACGTGATTCGCAAGAACGAGGGCAAGAAACGCTACTTAGGCGGCGGCGAGGAGAGTTACGGCTTCCTGCGCGAAGACTTTATACGGGATAAGAGTGCGGTTTCGGCCTGCTGCATGTTTTGCGAGCTGACGGCCTGGGCCAAAAGCAAGGGGCTGAACGTAGAGGATCTGCTGGAGCAAATCTACCGGCAGTACGGCTACTTCTTAGAAGAGGGCGTCAGCGTTGTGCGCCAAGGCCGGGAAGGGGCTCAGGAAATAGCCCGCATGATGGCGGAGTACCGCGCCCATCCCATCGCCTCGCTGGACGGTGAGCCGGTCTCCGAGGTGATAGACTACTCCGTACTGAAGGGCACTTTGACCCAAACAGGGGAGGAGTTTACCCCCGATATGCCCACCACGTCTAACGTATTGCAGTACAAAACCCAAAGCGGCACCATTCTCTCCGTGCGCCCCTCCGGCACCGAGCCCAAGATTAAGTACTACATAGGCGTGCGCCTCCCCTTTGCCGCCGGGCAGGAAGCCCAAGAAACCGAGGCTAAGCTCCGCGACAAAATAGCCCGTATCCGCGCCGAACTGAACATCTAATGAGACTGTTGCAAAAAGCAACAGTCTCTTCATGGGAGTAGGAGGAGCAGGGAAGCTTAAGGGTTTGCTTGGGGAGAGAGGCCTAAGAGTAGGGTTATTTGCCGCGCGGCCTCCCGGGAGGGATGCGGATGCGCCGTGGGCTCCAGACGCGCTTGCACGGCTTGGTAGCCCTGCCGCACGGCTCGGTGTGGCGCAGAGGCGGGGTCTAAGAGGGGTTCCAAGGCGTGCGCCAGCTGCTTGGGGGAGGCGGCGTTGCCCAGGAGCTCGGTTACCACGGGGGCATCGGCCACCAGATTGACGGGCGAGAAGTACTTAACCGGCACTATATGCTTAAAGAAAAGGCGTGCCGCCGTGCCCAACTGCGTGCGGTAGCAGACCACTTGTGGGGTGCCTATGAGGGCGGCTTCCAGATTGGCCGTTCCGGAGGTTACCACGGCGGCCTGCGCGTGAGCCAGGAGGTGGGCTGTTCGGCCGAACTGCAGCACCTCCCGAGGGTATCCCTCCCGTTGCAAGATCGGGAGGTATAGAGATGTCTCCGCGCCGGGGGCCCCGGCAATACGCACGGGATAGGCTCGAGGCAAGAGCCGCACGGCTTGAAGCATGGCGGGGAGGTTGCGGCGAATCTCCGCGGGGCGGCTCCCCGGCAAAAGCGCTATGTATCCACCGTCGGGGCGGGGCGAATAGGCATTCAGATAGGGCGCCACTGCCTCGGTGGTAGGGCTGCCTATATATTGCGCCTGCACCCCGTGCCGAAGGAGGTAGTCGGCCTCAAAGGGCAGAATAACCAAGCACAGACGCGTGTAAGCACGGAGTGCCCGAACCCGTGCGTGCGCAAAGGCCCACACTTTGGGCGGAATGTAATAGACCACGGGCACGTCAGCCCGGCGGGCTAAAGGCAGGGTGTAGCGCAGGTTAAACCCGCCGTAATCCACCGGAATCACCACCTGAGGCTTGAATTGCGTCAGCCCCTGTTTGAGTGCGCGGGCGGCCGCGCCGATCTGCCGGTGCGAGCGCACCACGTCGGCCACCCCCATCACGGCCAAGCGGCGGCAGTGGTAAAGGGGCGGGCAACCGGCAGCCCGGGCCATAGCATCGCCGCCTATAAAGGCAAACTCAGCCCGAGCGTCAAGGTGCCTAAGCTCAGTAATGAGTCTTGCGGCGTGCCCGTCGGCCGAAGCCTCGCCTACTACTAAGAAATAGCGCACGGGGAAGAAACAAATTTGGGTCTACGCCTTAGAAGAACTTGTTCGGCTCGGCCAGAAAGGCGTAGTTGGTCAAGTCGGTTTGTATGGGAGACACCGTGGTGTAGCCCTGCTCCAGAAAGTAGAGATCCGTATCTTGGGCACCGGAGGGGTCTACCTGCGAGCCACTCATCCAGTAGACGGGTTTGCCGGAAGCATCGCCGGAAGGGACAAACTCATTCATGAAATACCCGGTTGCTTGGCGGGCAAAGCGTACGCCCTTGGGCTCGTCGTAGGGAAAATTGACGTTCAAGAGGGTGCCGTGGGCTAGGGTATGAACGGGAAACTCCTCCACCAAACGCTTGATAAAGGGCAGGCAATGGTCAAAGTGCCGGTCTAAATCGGCCTTCTGACGGGAGAGGGCTATGGCGGGAACGCCGGCAATGGCACCCTCCATGGCGGCACAAACGGTGCCGGAGTAGTGCACGCAGATGCCTTCGTTGCGGCCGTGGTTGATGCCGGAGAGGAGCAGATCGGGCTTGTGCTCCTTAAATATCGTATTCAAGGCCAACTTAACGCAATCTACGGGGGTTCCGTTGCATTGGTAGCGGCGAGGGTTATGGGAGTCGGGCAGTTGCTTGAGTCTGATAGGGGCGCCTGTAGTGATGCGGCCGGCGCTTCCGCTGCGGGGGCGATCCGGAGCTACAACGGTTACTTGCTGACCCAGCTCCACCAGAAAGTGAGACAAGATATTGATACCGGGGGCGGAAATGCCGTCGTCATTGGTGATGAGAATGTGCATAAGGGTATTGATTGGATTTCTTGGGCGGTAGTAAAGGTGTATCGGAGGGGGCGATTCGGCTCGTTGCGCCCCGGAGACACCTCTTTTGAGGGCGGTAATGCGCCTTTGAGGGCCGGTGTAAAGACCCTTTTGGGCAAGCGCAAAGACCATTCATCCCGGCGCAACAGGCCTTGGGGCAAGCATAAAAGGTTTTTGAGGGCGGAGCCAAAGGCCTTGGGGGGCAGTGTAACAGACCTCTGAGGGTAATATAACAGGCCTTGGGGGTGGCATAAAAAGCAAAAAGAGCCCGAGGTGTTTATGGATGCCCCCGGACTCCTATGCCCCCGCGAGCGAGGCGTATTTAGGCCTCCTCCGGGATAATCTCGTCTAAGCGCAGTACGTAACGCAAGGCGGTATAGGGGGTAATGTTTCCCTGCTGCACTTCGCCGTAGGCCAGATACCACGGTATAACCACTTGGGCCTCGTCTCCCACTACCATGTTCTGCAGGGCAATGCGCAAACCTATGATTACCTGCTCGGATTCGTTCCGGTTAAGCGTAACGGTAATGGGTATCTCTTGGTCAAAGTTCCCGCCTAAGAAGGTGTTGCTCCCCACTATTCGGTGTATCTCTTGGTGGATTTTCACGCGGGAGGTCTCAATGGGATAGTCGGTACCGGTGCCGTGCGTGCTCCACTTCATCATCACGTAGTTTTCCAAGCCGGGCAGGGAGACTTTTTCCCACTCGGGGTTCTCTTCGTAGGAGGCAAAGGCCTCTTCGTTTTGCTGTCGCCACTGTTTGGCTACGTCTACCTGCTGTTGGCAACTCCACATAAGGGGCACCAACAGGAGGGAAAGGAGTATTTTAGAAAAGGAGAGGGGCTTCATACGGGCGGGGGGTAATACTTATTCTAATTCTAATGGTACTTTAGGGGGTTGCGCCGGGGGGTGTAAGGGTCTACTCTTGAGCCTCCAAGGACTTGAGCAGCGGGGTGAAGGAGACTTTCTGCTCGATGATCTCCACCAACCTATCAATAGGTACGCGTTCCTGCTCCATGGTGTCGCGGTTTCGGATAGTTACGGCGTTGTCGTTTAGGGTTTCGTGGTCTACGGTAATGCAGTAGGGCGTACCGATGGCATCTTGGCGGCGGTAGCGTTTGCCGATGGAGTCCTTCTCGTCGTATTGGCAGGCGAAGTGATACTTAAGCGAGCGGACTATCTCCTTGGCGCGTTCATCTAAACCGTCTTTACGCACCAGCGGCAGCACGGCCAGTTTAACGGGAGCCAGGGGCGCCGGAATCTTAAGCACCACGCGGGTCTCGCCGTTGGGCGTTTGCTCCTCGCAATAGGCCCCAAAGAGGGTAGAGAGGAACATGCGGTCCACCCCGATGGAGGTTTCTATCACGTAGGGGATGTAGCTTTCGTTGGTTTCGGGGTCAAAGTACCGCAGTTTTTTGCCGCTGTAGGTCTCGTGCTGCTTGAGGTCAAAGTCCGTGCGGCTGTGAATACCCTCCACCTCTTTGTAGCCGAAGGGCATCTTAAACTCGATGTCGGTGGCTGCGTTGGCGTAGTGGGCCAGTTTCTCGTGGTCGTGGTAGCGGTAGTTTTCGGCGCCGAATCCCAAAGCTTGGTGCCACGCCAGGCGGAACTTTTTCCAGTAGCGAAACCACTCCATCTCGGTACCCGGCTTAACAAAGAACTGCATCTCCATCTGCTCGAACTCTCTCATACGAAAGATAAACTGCCGGGCCACTATTTCGTTGCGGAAGGCCTTACCTATTTGGGCAATACCAAAGGGTATCTTCATGCGTCCGCTCTTTTGCACGTTCAGGAAGTTTACAAATATTCCTTGGGCGGTCTCGGGGCGCAGGTAAATCTTAGAGGCGCCTTCGGCCACGGAGCCGATTTCGGTGCCGAACATAAGGTTAAACTGCCGCACTTCCGTCCAGTTACAGGTACCGCTGATGGGGTCTACAATCTTATAGTCCAGTATAATTTGGCGCAGCTCCTCCAGATTATTTTGTTCCATGGCGGCAGCAAACCGGGCGTGCAGGGCATCTCTCTGCTTAGCGTGCTCCACCACGCGGGGGTTGGTTTCCCTAAAAAGGGCTTCGTTAAAGCTCTCGCCGAATCTTTTAGCGGCTTTGTCTACCTCTTTCTGGATTTTAGCCTCAAATTTATCCAACTCCTCCTCTATGAGTACGTCGGCGCGGTAGCGTTTTTTGCTGTCGCGGTTGTCTATGAGGGGGTCATTAAAGGCATCTACGTGCCCCGAGGCTTTCCAAACGGTGGGGTGCATAAAGATGGCGGCGTCTATGCCCACCACGTTGCCGTGCAGCAGGGTCATGCCGTCCCACCAGTATTTTTTAATGTTGTTTTTGAGTTCTACGCCGTATTGGCCGTAATCGTAAACGGCGGCCAGCCCGTCGTATATATCGGAGGAGGGGAATACAAATCCGTACTCCTTGCAGTGAGAAACAATCTTCTTGAATAGGTCTTTCTGATCCATAGGGGTGGGTTGATAGGCAGAGCCGTTTAGATTTAGCGGGTAAAGCAGGCGGTGTACTCCGTGCAACCGGCGGGGCTTAAGCGTACAAGCAGGCGGTCTGATGAGCGTAGCCCCCGGGCTTAAGCCGGCACCGATGCCTGTGTACTCCACCCGGCCGCGGAGCTTAATCAAACGAAGGCACACGGGTGCTCAGCTCGGCCGCGGAACTTAAGCAAACCAAGGCGCCGGTATACTCGGTCCGGCTACGGGGCTTAAGTGAAGGAAGGCGCCGGTATACTCGACCCGACTACTTAGTTCAAGCGGACAGCGGCAGCCCCGGATTGCACAACCGCGGGGGGGGGAGGAGCCCACACTTTACCGATACAAAGATACATTTTTTACGGCACATAGCAATCGCTTACCCCCATCTACCACCGTCCCGGCCCCAACCACAACCCGCGCAGAAGGTGCGTCAAAAGGCAATTATTGCCAAAACCCGCCCCCTTTCGCTCGGTAGTATCATCCCTCAAAGAGACTGTTGCAAAAATCAACAGGGTCACAAGATTGCGAGCAATCTTGTTTTGACTTTGCAGAATGGATGAAGCACAAGGCGCTGAGGGTGAGGGCTGAAGGGAGCGTACCGGCGTACGTGACCGAAGCCGAATCCCGATAGCAACGCAGTGATTCGCCATTATGCAACAGTCTCTCAAAATCAATCCGCAAGCTTTGTTTGGGTCTTACAAAGCTTTGGGGACAATCTCTCCCACTCCAACGCACAAACTTCGGCAATACACTTCCACGGGGCAAGTGCCCGTGGGTAAAAAGAAAAAGCTGCATTCCCGGGTGGGAACGCAGCCTTTTGTATTAGGAGGTTTAAGCCTATGCCGGCGATCTTAGGAGACTTGCCGTCCAACGGATCCTGTTGCTGAGTGCAACGGGTATGTTCAGAGGGTCTGATGGCTCCGGGGCAAGGGTTAAACCTATAGATGCTCTTGTTTTGGCAACAGGGCTCTATCGAGTAGAGTAATTACTCGGCGGCAGGAGCTTGTTCGGCGGGTGCCTCCTCGGCTTTTTTCTTACCGCCGCGACGGGTACGCTTGGGCTTAGCAGCCTGAGCCTTACCGGCAGCCCCCAGCATGTTTTCGTTAAAGTCCACCAGCTCCATAAAGCACATTTGGGCGTTGTCTCCCAAGCGCAGACCGGTGCGAATGATGCGGGTGTAACCGCCGGGGCGGTTAGCCACTTTGTCGGCCACGGTGGCAAAGAGTTCCTTCACGGCCTCTTTGTTTTGGAGCTCGGCAAAGGCCATACGGCGGGAGTGCTGGGAGTCGTCCTTAGAGCGAGTGATGATGGGCTCTACATAAACGCGCAGGGCTTTGGCTTTTGCCAGAGTAGTATTGATGCGCTTATGCAGGATGAGGGAGGCGGCCATGTTAGAGAGCATAGCCTCGCGGTGGGCTTTAGTGCGGCCCAGGTGATTGAATTTTTTATTGTGTCTCATCGTAAGTTACGGTTCAAAAAGAAGTTATTTGTACTTGGCAACGTCCATACCCAGCTTGAGCTCGGGGTTTTCTTTGGAGAGTTTCTTCACCATGTCCAAGACCTCGTCTCTGGATTTTTCGCCGAAGTTGCGAATCTTCTGGAGGTCGCTGAGCTGATTTTTGAGCAGGTCTGCCACGGTAACCACGTCGGCTGCCTTGAGGCAGTTGATGGCGCGCACGGAGTGGATATACTCGCTCAGCTCGGATCTGAGGATCTGACGGATCTTCAGGGTCTTGTCGTCAAAGTCGTTGGCCAGATCTTGCTCTGCCACACCCTCCACGATGTTGGAGAAGATTCCGAAGTGTTGAATAAGGATACGGGCGGCTTCCTTAAGGGCATCCTCCGGGGCGATGGTGCCGTCGGTAGTGATGTCTAAGAGGAGCTTGTCATAGTCGGTTTTACCCTCTACACGATAAGGCTCAGACTTATAGTTTACGCTCACAATGGGCGTATAGATAGAGTCTATAGCAATAGTGTTTATGGGCTCGCCGTCTATAAGGGGATTCTCGTCTGCCGGTACGTAGCTACGACCCTTGTTAATTCTAAGGGTTATCACTAAGTTGGTATCCTTGGTGAGGTGGCAAATCTCTAACTCAGAATTCTGAACCTTAAAAGCGTTGAGGTTAAGATTAAAGTCGCCGGCCCGGAGCACCTCCTTATCGGAGACAGAAAGGGTAACGGTTTCTTGGTCAACCTCCTCCAGCAGGCGCTTAAAGCGCATCTGCTTTAGGTTTAAGATGATATTTGCGACGTCTTCGGTTACACCGGGAATGGTGTCAAATTGGTGAGCGACGCCTTCGATGCGCACAGAGGCCACGGCAAAGCCCTCCAAGGAGGAGAGCAATACGCGTCTGAGGGCGTTTCCCACGGTGGTAGCGTATCCGGGCTCCAGCGGTTTGAGTTCAAAGGCTGCAAATAAGCCGCCGTCTCCCTCTTTGTGCTCGCTCGTGCGCTCCACTTTTTCGGGCATATGAAAATCCAATATTGCCATACTGCTATACCAATCTTATTACTTAGAATACAACTCTACAATCAGTTGCTCCTTAATGGGCTCGGGTATCTCTTGGCGGGCAGGTACGTTGAGGTACTTGCCGGTCATGGAAGCTTGGTCCCACTCCAGCCAGGGATACTTGCTGTGGTTAAAGCCTTGCAGCGAGGTGCTGATTACCTCCAGAGACTTGTCGCGCTCACGTACGCCCACCAGCTGGCCGGCTTTAACGGAGTAGGAGGGGATATTTACCACCTTGCCGTCTACCACAATGTGGCGGTGAGAAACAAGCTGACGGGCGGCAGCACGCGTAGGAGCGATGCCCAGACGGTAAACGATATTGTCTAAGCGAGACTCCAAAAGCTGCAGCAGTATCTCACCGGTAATGCCGGAAGAGCGCTGAGCGGACTTAAACAGGTTGCGGAACTGACGCTCCAAAACGCCGTAGGTGTACTTGGCCATCTGTTTTTCTCTGAGCTGCAAACCATACTCGCTGGTTTTACGGCGACGGTTGTTGCCGTGCTGTCCCGGGGGATAGTTCTTCTTGCTCAACACCTTATCTGCACCGAAGATGGGTTCTCCGAACTTACGTGCAATTTTAGTTTTAGGGCCGGTATATCTTGCCATATCTATCTGTGTTGTTTATCTTGATGTTTTAAGGATAGCGGTGCGGGGGTGGTAAGGCGTAGACCTTTTGGACCAATACACCGGGCGGACAAACCGCGCGGTAAGAGGCGCAACGGGGGGCTACTGTAGTAATTGTTTACTGATCCTTATGCGGCGCACGCTCCGGCGGTCTCACAGCCGGGAGGGGAGTGGTTTAGTTATCCGCTCCGGGCAGGAGTTGTATCTGAGTGCTGCAGGGGTTGCGGTTCGGGAGTGAGCTACTTTCTACGGTGTATGGCTTTATACAAACGCAGAAGTAAAGAAGCCAAACTAACATAGCCGCACTTACCTTCCTTTCAGAGAGGATTTAGAAAGGATGCGAGGTAAGTAAAAAATTAGCGTGCTGCTTCTTACGGGGTTCTGCACCGAAGCCTAATAACTTGCTCCATTGCCGTAGCCCTATGTGCGGGGCTTAACCTTGTGGGCTGAGCCCTCAATACTCAGATGAGGGGCGGGCTACCTTAAAACGTCCTTGTTTAATGATGGGTTTTTACTAAGATGCTTACAAACACTGTGCACACGCAAAAATCACACTTTTCTGCGCTTGGGAGGACGACATCCGTTGTGGGGGATGGGCGTTACGTCTATAATCTCCATTACCTCAATGCCGGCGGTGGCGATGGTACGGATAGCAGACTCGCGGCCGTTGCCGGGGCCCTTTACGTACACCTTTACCTTGCGCAGGCCCAGGTCATAGGCCACTTTGGCGCAATCCTCGGTAGCCATTTGAGCGGCATAGGGAGTGTTTTTCTTAGAGCTGCGGAAGCCCATCTTGCCGGCAGAAGACCAGCTTATCACTTGACCTTCTTTATTGGTGAGGGCTACGATAATGTTATTAAACGAGGAGTGGATGTGGGCCTGTCCTTCGGCCTCTACTTTTACTACTCTCTTTCTTACAACTGTTTTCTTTGCCATAATCAGGAATTATTTGGTAGCCTTCTTCTTGTTTGCAACCGTTTTCTTCTTGCCCTTGCGGGTACGAGCGTTGTTTTTGGTGCTCTGGCCGCGCAGGGGGAGCCCTATACGGTGGCGGATGCCTCGGTAGCACCCGATGTCCATGAGGCGCTTAATATTGAGCTGAACCTCGCTGCGGAGATCACCCTCCACTTTGTAGTTAGCAATCTGCTCACGAATGGCGGCAGCCTGCTCGTCGGTCCAGTCTTCGGCCTTGATGTTTTTGTCTACTCCGGCATCCTCTAAGATGCGGGCAGCACTACTACGCCCAATACCGTAGATGTAGGTAAGGGCTATTTCACCTCTCTTGTGTTGCGGCAAATCTACGCCGGAAATTCTTATAGCCATACTCTAATTTAGTGGTTCTAAACTTGTGGTAAGCCCAGTTTGGGATCAGCCTTGACGCTGTTTAAACTTGGGATTCTTTTTGTTAATGACATACAGACGTCCTTTTCGGCGGACGATCTTGCTGTCCGGGGTCCGTTTCTTAACGGAAGCTCTAACTTTCATATGTGTAACCTTGTTTGTAAGTGTTTACTTGTAACGGTAGCTGATGCGTCCTTTGGTAAGGTCGTAAGGGCTCATCTCTACTTTCACCTTATCTCCGGGCAAGATTTTGATGTAGTGCATACGCATCTTGCCGGATATATGAGCCGTAATCACATGGCCGTTCTGGAGCTCCACCTTAAAGAGGGCGTTGCTCAGAGCTTCCAAGATTACTCCGTCTTGTTCTATAGCCGATTGCTTAGACATTAAAATTCTTTATCTCCTAAATAATCCTTGATATACTCAAACGAAGAGAGAATCTGCGGGGCACCGTCCGTGATGGCCAAGCAGTGCTCAAAGTGGGCACTGAGCTTGCGGTCTTTAGTGCGCACAGTCCAGCCGTCGCGCTCAAAGACCACGTTTTTGCTGCCTTGGTTCACCATAGGCTCAATGCAGATGCACATTCCTTTTCTGAGGCGGGCGCCGGTACCGGGGCGGCCGTAGTTAGGCACGCCCGGGGACTCGTGCATTTTGTGTCCTATTCCGTGACCTTCCAGCTCACGCACAATGCTGTAGCCGCGTTGCTCGCAGTAAGACTGCACGGCGTGGCCTATGTGCCCCACAAAGTGTCCGTCTATGGCTTGTTCAATGCCTTTGTACAGACTCTCCTTGGTGGTGCGCAGCAGGTCTCGGGCTTCTTCAGAGATTTCGCCCACCGCAAAGGTGTAGGCGCTGTCTCCGGTAAAGCCGTTTAGAAACGTACCGCAGTCCACGGAAATAATATCTCCCTCCCGGAGTATTACCTTATCAGAGGGGATGCCGTGTACGATATTCTCATTTACAGAAGCGCATATACTGCCGGGGAAGCCTCCGTAGCCCAAGAAAGCGGGTTCGGCGCCATGGTCTTTGATAAAGTCATGGGCTATTTTATCTAAGGCTAAGGTAGAGACGCCCGGCTTGATATACTTGGCCACTTCGGCTAATGTGAGGCCAACCAACTGATTGGCCTCTCTCATTAGCGCGATTTCCTCATCTGTTTTCAAGTAGATCATAACACGATCGGTGATTCCTCTATTAGTAGGCAGATACAGATCCGGTACGGCCCTTAATGCGACCGTTCTTCAACAGACCGTCATAGTGACGCATCAACAGGTGGCTCTCTATTTGCTGGAGGGTATCCAGTACCACACCCACCAAGATCAAGAGAGAAGTACCGCCAAAGAACTGGGCAAAGTCTCCGCTCACGCCCAGAATCTGAGCAAAGGCGGGCAGGATGGCCACAATGGCTAGGAAGAAGGCTCCGGGCAACGTGATGCGGTCCATAATGGTATCTATGTAATCGCGGGTCTGCTTGCCCGGCTTAATGCCCGGTATGAAGCCGTTGTTTCGCTTCAGATCATCGGCCATTTGCGTGGGGTTGATAGTAATAGCGGTATAGAAGTAGGTAAAGAGTATAATCAGCACCACAAAGATAAAGTTGTACCAGAAGGTGGTGTTGTCACTGAGTACCCTTATCAAGCCGCCGGTAGAGCCGTCTTCACTTTGGAAGAAGCCCATCAGGGATACGGGGATAAACATGATAGCCTGCGCAAAGATGATAGGCATCACGTTGGCCGCATTCACCTTAAGAGGGATATACTGGCGGGCACCTCCAAACTGTTTATTACCTACTACACGCTTGGCGTACTGTACGGGCACCTTGCGGGTTCCCTGCACCAGCAGAATAGCTCCGGCCGTTACAAAGAGTAGGAAGATAATCTCAGCCAAGAAGGCCACCAAACCACCGGCGTCGCTGTTAATTCGGTAGCCGAATTCGGCAGCCAGTGAGTGGGGCAGGCGGGCAATGATACCAATCAAGATGATGAAAGATACACCGTTGCCGATGCCCTTGTCCGTTATGCGCTCACCCAACCACAGCACAAACATACTTCCGGCCGCCATGATAATGGTAGCGTAGAAGATAAACCATCCGCCGGGCATGGTAGCGCCGGCAGCAGCGAGCTGGGTCTTAAGGTTCATGAGGTAGGCAGGGCCTTGCAAGCACAAGATGAGCACGGTCAGGTAGCGGGTCCACTGATTAATCTTGCGACGTCCGCTCTCGCCTTCGCGCTGCAACTTTTGCATGCTGGGCACAATCACAGCCCCCAACTGCATCACAATGGAGGCGGAAATATACGGCATTATACCCAATGCAAAGATAGAAGCATTGGAGAACGCACCTCCGGAGAACATATTGAGCAGAGCCATCAAACCCTCTGAGGTCTGATTCTGCAGGGCTACAAGGTCTGAGGGGTTGATACCGGGGATCACCACAAAGGAGCCCAAACGGTAGATCACCACGTACAGCACCGTAACCAAGATCCGCTTGCGCAGGTCTTCTATTTTCCAGATGTTCTTTAAGGTCTCTATCAGCCGCATAATTATTCTATAGTTGTGGCGGTACCTCCTGCTTCTACAATCAGCTGACGAGCTTTTTCGGAGAATGCATCGGCCTCGATGGTGAGCTTCATGTTAAATTCTCCGGCTGCCAAAACCTTTACCAAATCCTTAGCAGAAGCCAGCTTGGCCTTGCAGATTAGGTCTCGGTCTATTGTAGATACGCCGTAGGTCTGAGCCACTTGTTGCAAATCGCCCAAGTTTACGGGGCGGTACTCTACCCTATTAATATTCTTAAAGCCAAACTTAGGAAGCCTTCTTTGCAGAGGCATCTGGCCGCCCTCAAATCCGATCTTGCGTTTGTAACCGGAGCGAGACTTGGCACCCTTATGACCGCGGGTGGAGGTTCCGCCCAAGCCGGATCCGGGGCCGCGACCGATACGCTTACGAGAGTGGGTAGAGCCGGCGGCAGGTTTTAATGTAGATAAATCCATATCTTTATGCTCTCTTTATTTTTATTACTCAACAACTTTTACCAGATGCCAAACGGCTTGGATCATACCTCTTGTGGCGGGGTTATCGGGCAGCTCTACTACCTGATTGATTTTCTTCAGCCCCATAGCCTTAAGAGTGAGCTTCTGCACCTTAGGACGTCTGATCTGACTACGTACTTGCTGTACTTTTATAGTGCTCATAATTCTGTGTCTGTTTTGGTCCGTGGGTTAAACAATTAGCCCTTAAATACTCTTTCTACGGATATGCCTCTGGCTTTGGCCACCATGAGGGGATCTCTGAGCTCGGCCAGAGCGTTGATGGTAGCTTTTACCAAGTTGTGCGGGTTGCTGGAGCCTTGGCTCTTAGCCAACACGTCGGTAATGCCTACGCTCTCCAGCACGGCACGCATAGCACCACCGGCAATCACGCCCGAACCCTCGGAGGCGGGGCGGATAAGAATGTGTGCACCGGCGTAGCTGGATTTCTGAGCGTGCGGAATGGTACCTTTGTGTACCGGCACGCGAATTAGGTTTTTCTTTGCGGCCTCTACGCCCTTGGCAATAGCGGCGGAAACCTCGCCGGCCTTGCCTAAGCCGTAGCCTATTACGCCGTCTCCGTTACCTACTACCACAATAGCGGCAAAGGTAAAGGTACGGCCACCCTTTGTAACCTTGGTTACTCTGTTAATGGCTACCAACCTATCGGTTAGCTCCAGATCGTTGGTAGACTGAACTCTATTATATGCTATAGCCATAACTTACCTTTTAAAATTTAAGGCCGCCGTTGCGGGCAGCATCTGCTAACTCTTTTATTCTGCCGTGATAGAGGTAGCCGTTGCGGTCAAACACAACACTCTCTATTCCTTGAGCCGTTGCGGCTTGGGCTATCACTTCGCCCACCCGGGCTGCTATCTCTTTCTTGGTGCCTTGTGCATCCATTTTCAGAGAAGAGGCGCTGGCCAAGGTGCGGCCGTTTTCATCGTCTATGATCTGAGCATAGATCTGTTTATTGCTGCGGAACACCGTAAGTCTGGGGCGAGCCTGGGTACCACTGATCTTACCACGGATACGGGTCTTGATGCGTAATCTTCTTGAATTATTCTGTGCCATGATACTATCAGTTTATTACTTGCTGGCCGTCTTACCGGACTTGCGACGGATAACTTCATTCTCAAACTTAATACCCTTACCCTTATAAGGCTCCGGCTTACGGAAGGAGCGGATCTTAGCACAAACCTGTCCCAGCAGCTGCTTGTCTGCAGAGCGCAGGATGATGCGCGGGTTTTTGTTACGCTCGTTGATGGTCTCTACCTCAATCTCTTTGGGGAGCATCAGATATATAGCGTGGGTAAAACCTAAAGAAAGCTCTAAGAGCTGACCTTGGTTAGTGGCTCTGTAACCTACACCTACCAGCTCTAAGGTCTTAGAGAAGCCTTCGCTGGTGCCTACCACCATGTTGTGGATCAGCTGGCGATACAAGCCGTGCATGGAGCGGTCTTGGCGCTCGTCACTTTGGCGAGAAACCTTTACCTCGTTGCCCTCCACCTCTACTTGAATGCGGGGGTCTACGTACTGAGAGAGCTCGCCTTTCTTTCCTTTTACGGTTACGTAATTATCCTTAAAGGAAACGGTAACACCGGCAGGAATTGCAATGGGTAACTTACCAATTCTGGACATACTTGTTTCCTCCTTTCATTAATAAACGTAACACAATACTTCGCCTCCGATGTGGAGGTCGCGGGCTTCCTTGTCTGTCATCACTCCCTTAGAAGTAGAGAGGATGGCAATGCCCAAGCCGTTGAGCACGCGGGGCAAGTCTTTATGCCCTACGTAACGGCGCAAACCCGGGCGGGAAACGCGCTGTAGTTTCTTAATAGCGTTGGCCTTGCCTGCAAGGTCATACTTAAGGGCCACCTTTATGGTAGACTTCACCCCTTCTTGCTCAAACTTAAAGTTTAAGATGTACCCCTTATCAAACAGCACTTTGGTTATCTCCTGTTTGAGTTTGGAGGAAGGGATCTCTACCACCCTATGGCCGGCACTGATTGCGTTGCGCAACCGTGTGAGGTAATCTGCGATGGGATCTGTCATTTTACTTTTGTGTTCAAATTAATTCGGACCGTATACTTGTTCAGACGCGGCCGAACAATATTCAAGTTCACTCTATTACTAATTGTCTGTAGTAGGTTTGCACGCCAAGCACCCTACGGGGTTGCGCCCCGCATCTTAAACTAAGCTCGTACGGAGACGGGAGTGCCCTAATGAGCCTCCCTCTACTCCGCTATGAGTGCTCGTAGCTGTCTCTTCCTTTTTTACCAGCTGGCTTTCTTTACGCCGGGGATCAAACCGGCCGAAGCCATCTCTCTGAATTGGATACGAGAGATACCAAACTGGCGCATGTACCCTTTGGGACGACCGGTAATACCGCAACGGTTGTGCAAGCGTACCGGGGAAGCGTTTTTGGGCAAGCGTTGCAAAGCGCGGTAAGCATCTTCGTCGCCCTGTGCTTTGAGCTCAGCCCTCTTGGCGGCATAGCGTGCTACTAAGCGAGCGCGCTTTACCTCGCGGGCTTTCATTGATTCTTTTGCCATTCCTTTATATCTTATTTATCGTGCTTAAACGGGAGGCCGAAGGACTTGAGGAGCTCAAATCCCTCTTCATCTGTTTGCGCTGTGGTTACAAAGGTAATATTCATTCCCAATATCTTGGTTATACTATCGATATTAATTTCCGGGAAGATAATCTGCTCTGTGATACCCAGCGTGTAGTTTCCGCGACCGTCTAAGCGGTTGTTGATACCCTTAAAGTCTCTGATACGGGGCAGAGCCACGCGCACCAAACGCTCTAAGAACTCGTACATCCGCTCGTGGCGCAGGGTTACGGTTACTCCTATGGGCATCTTCTTACGCAACTTAAAGTTAGAGATGTCTTTCTTAGAGTAAGTAGCCACGGCGCGCTGGCCGGTGATGGCGGTCAATTCATCTATCGCTACGTCTATAATCTTCTTATCGGCAGTGGCCATACCCAAACCTTGATTGATTACAATCTTGGTGAGCTTGGGCACCTGCATGATGCTCTTATAGGAAAAGCGCTCCATCAGGGCAGGGACAATTCTCTCCTGATAGTCTTTTTTAAGGTTGACTGTCTGATTCATTACTTTATTTCCTCACCTGTTTTTTTGGAGTAGCGCACCAGTTTGCCCTCGGCGTTTTGCTTACGGCCTATGCGCACTGCCTTACCTGACTTAGGATCTACGTGGTTAAGGTTAGAGATATGCACGGGAGCCTCTTGGCGAACGATACCGCCTTGGGGGTTCTTGGCGGAGGGTTTTTGGTGTTTGGTAACCATATTGATACCCTCTACTATAGCCCGTTGCTTATCTACCAGCACCTGCAGTACGCGGCCGGTTTTACCCTTATCCTCGCCTGCGTTTACGATTACGGTGTCTCCCTTCTTTATATGTAACTTGCTCATATTAAGTATCGGTATTAGAGCACCTCGGGTGCAAGTGAAACAACCTTCATATTCACTGCACGCAGTTCTCTGGCCACCGGACCAAAGATACGCGTACCTCTCATTTCGCCGCTTCCGGCCAAGAGCACGCAAGCGTTATCGTCAAAGCGGATGTACGAGCCATCGGCACGACGGATCTCCTTTTTAGTGCGCACAATCAGTGCCTTAGACACTGCGCCCTTCTTCATATCGCTGGAGGGGATAACGCTCTTTACGGAAACCACGATGATGTCTCCTATAGAGGCATACCTACGGCGGGTACCACCCAGCACCCGGATGCACATTACCTCCTTGGCGCCGCTGTTGTCCGCTACTTTTAATCTTGATTCCTGCTGTATCATTACTTAGCTTTCTCTATAATTTCCGTAAGCCTCCAACGCTTGTTACGGCTCAAGGGACGGGTTTCCATGATGCGAACCTTGTCTCCCTCGCCGCACTCGTTTTTCTCGTCGTGGGCGTAGTACTTCTTAGTTTTATTCACAAACTTACCGTAGATGGGATGTTTCTCTTTCCAGCGAATGGCTACGGTAATGGTTTTGTCCATCTTGTTGCTGGTCACGATCCCAATTCTCTCTTTTCTCTTATTACGTTCCATAGTACGCGCTTAAATTAGTTTTGGGACAGACGCTGAGCTAAAATGGTACGCATGCGGGCAATATCTCTGCGACGCTGACGTATATTAGCGGGGTTATCTAAGGGAGAAACCGCGTGGTTAATAACCATTTGGTTATACTCGGCTTGGAGCGTTTGCAACCTTTCCTGCAACTCTTCTATGGTCAGTTCCTTAATTTCTGCTGTTTTCATAGGAGGTTATGCGTTATTAGCTTCGGCATCGTAATCACGACGCACAACAAACTTGGTGGTTACGGGGAGCTTTTGGGCAGCCAAGCGCAAGGCCTCTTTGGCTACGTCAAAAGGTACACCCTCTACTTCAAATAACATTCTGCCGGGGGTAACAGGTGCTACAAACCCCTCGGGGTTACCTTTACCCTTACCCATACGCACCTCGGCGGGTTTCTTAGTGATGGGTTTATCGGGGAAGATGCGCACCCATACTTGGCCCTGACGTTGCATGTAACGGGTTACGGCAATACGGGCAGCCTCTATTTGGCGGCCGGTGAGCCATTTACTCTCTAAGGACTTTATACCGAAGGAGCCGAAAGCCAGCTGATTACCACGCTGAGCAAAGCCTTTCATGCGCCCCTTTTGTTGCCTTCTGAATTTGGTCTTCTTGGGTTGTAACATTGTTTACTCTTCTTTGTGGTTAAAGTTTCTTGCGGCACCGCCTCTACGGTTATTGCCGGAGCGGCGTCTGTCTCTTCTTTCTCCTCTGAAGCCTTCGTTGCGGCGGCCTTGAGCACCTCGGGGAGCGGTAAAGTCGGGGGTCAGGTCTCTCTTTTCGTAAACCTCGCCCTTCATGATCCACACCTTAATGCCTATAATACCGTACTTGGTAAGCGCCTCGCACAGGGCGTAGTCTATATCGGCGCGCAAGGTATGCAGCGGGGTACGACCCTCCTTAAACATCTCGGAGCGGGCGATATCTACGCCGTTCAGACGGCCGGAGAACTGTACTTTAATACCCTCGGCGCCGGCGCGCATTGCGGAGGCAATGGCCATTTTCACGGCACGGCGATAGGCGATACGGCCTTCCAGCTTACCGGCTATGTCGGCTGCTACGATGGTAGCGTCCAGCTCCGGCTTACGGATCTCGTAGATATTTATTTGTACGTCTTTATCGGTCAGCTTCTTCAGATCCTCTTTCAAGGCGTCTACGTTCTGACCGCCCTTACCGATGATAGCGCCGGGCTTGGCCGTGCAGATGGTAATAGTGAGCAGCTTGATAGCGCGCTCTATTACGATGCGGGAAACCATGGCGTTAGACAAACGGGAGGTGAGGTATTTGCGGATGCGGTTGTCCTCCAAAAGGGTCTCGCCGTATTTCTTACCGCCGTACCAGTTGGAATCCCAGCCTCTAATGTAGCCTAATCTGTTGGCTATCGGATTAATTTTCTGTCCCATCTCCTTATTTGTTTTCGGGGTTTAAGGTATCTACAAAGAGCGTAATGTGGTTAGAACGCTTTCTTATTCTATAGCCCCTTCCTTGGGGAGCGGGGCGCAGGCGCTTAAGGGTAGCACCGGCATCCACAAATGCGCGAGACACATACAGCTCACCGTCTTGGGCTTTACGGCCGTTGGCCTGCTCCCAGTTAGCAATTGCACTGCGCAGTACGCCGGCCACTCTTTGAGCTGCCAGTTTGCGGGTAGAGAAGCGCAGGGTAGCCAGAGCACGGTTCACTTCCATTCCTCTGATATTATCTACCACCAGTCTCATTTTGCGAGGCGGGGTGGGCACGTTGCAGAGCTTAGCCCAAGCAGCCTTTGTGGTAGCAGTATCTTGTTCTTGAATCTTGTCACTCATAAGATTTGATTTGTTTTAGCCGGGTTACTTACGGTTTCCGGAGTGGCCACGGAAGGTACGCGTGGGGGCAAACTCTCCCAACTTGTGTCCTACCATGTTCTCGGTTACGAATACGGGGATAAACTTGTTTCCGTTGTGTACGGCTATGGTGTGGCCTACAAAGTCCGGGGAGATCATAGAGGCGCGAGACCACGTTTTAATAACGGATTTCTTGCCGCTCTCGTTCATTGCCAAGACTTTCTTCTCCAGCTTAACGCTGATAAAAGGACCTTTCTTTAATGATCTACTCATAGGTTTTTACAGCTTACTTTTTCTTGCGGTCTATAATATACTTGCTGGAGTGCTTCTTAGGAGCCCTGGTCTTAAGACCCTTAGCATACAAGCCGTTACGCGAGCGCGGATGGCCTCCGGAGGCACGGCCTTCACCACCGCCCATGGGGTGGTCTACAGGGTTCATCGCTACACCTCTGGTGCGGGGGCGGCGACCCAGCCAACGGTTACGTCCGGCCTTACCGGAGTGCTCCAAGTTGTGCTCGGCGTTGCCTACACTACCGATGGTAGCCTTGCAAGTAGCCAGTATTCTGCGGGTCTCACCGGAAGGCATACGCAACACTACGTAGTTACCCTCACGGGCTACGAGCTGTGCGAATACGCCGGCAGAGCGAACCATCTTAGCGCCTTGTCCGGGGCGGAGCTCCACGTTGTGGATAATCATACCCACGGGGATCTTGGCCAAGGGCAGGCAGTTTCCCACCTCGGGAGCTGCATCCTCGCCGGAGAAAACCTTCCGGCCTACCTGCAGGCCGTCCGGTGCTAAGATGTAAGCCTTGGCACCATCGGCATAATAAAGCAGGGCTATGCGAGCGGAGCGGTTGGGATCGTACTCGATGCTCTTAACCGTTGCGGGGATGCCGTCTTTGGTGCGCTTAAAGTCTATGATACGGAATTTCTTCTTGTGGCCACCGCCTATATAGCGCATGGTCATCTTACCCGTGCTGTTTCTACCGCCGGTGCGTCTCTTACCAAAAACAAGCGACTTCTCGGGAGAGGAAGCAGTGATGGTTTCAAAGGTGCCTGCCACCTTATGTCTTTGGCCCGGGGATGTGGGCTTAAATTTACGTATTCCCATAATGGTCTGCTTATTTTTAGATGTTAGCAAAGAAGTCTATAGTCTGCCCTTCGGCCAAAGTAACGTAGGCCTTCTTGATGGCATTGGTGCTACCCTTTACCAAGCCTTTCTTGGTATAGCGGGTGCGGTTTTTGCCTTCGCGGTTTAGGGTGTTTACAGACGCTACTTTTACGTTGTACATGGCCTCAACGGCACTCTTGATCTGAAACTTATTAGCCCGCGGATCTACTAAGAAAGCGTATCTCTGGGGGTTCTTTTCGGTAATGGCGGTCATCTTCTCGGTGATCACCGGCTTAATGATTATTCCCATAGTGCAATTCTTTAGAGGTTAGGCTTTAAAGTTTTCGTTGATCACCTTGAGGGCCCCCTCGGTTACTACCATCTGGTTGCAGTCCAATACGGTGTAGGTATTGAGGTCGGTAGCACGTATGAGGCGTACGCAGGGGATATTACGGGAGGAGAGGTATACGTTGTCCTCTATATTCTCCACCACAAAGAGGAGCTTTTTGTCTTCTACGGAGAGGTTTTTGAGTACCTTCACAAACTCCTTTGTGCTGGGGGCGCTTAATTGCAGGTTGTCCAGAATCATAATCTGGCCGTCCTGAGCCTTATAAGTCAGAGCCGAACGGCGAGCCAGAGCCAACTCTTTCTTATTGAGCTTAAAGCTGTAGTTACGCGGACGCGGGCCAAATACGCGAGCACCGCCCACCAATACGGGGGAGTTGATATCACCTCTACGGGCACCGCCACCGCCTTTTTGGCGAATGAGCTTGCGGGTAGAGCCGCTTATCTCGCTGCGCTCTTTGGCTTTGTGTGTACCTTGGCGTTGGTTGGCACGATAGTGCTTAACGGCCAAGTAGATAACGTGGTCTTTAGGTTCTATAGCAAAGACATCATCGCTGAGCAGAGCCTTGCGGCCTACTTCTTTTCCTTCTATGTTGTATACAGACAGTTCCATCTTAGATTTCTATTGCTACAATTGAACCCTTTGCACCGGGCACGCTTCCCTTTATAAGGAGAAGGTTTTGCTCCGGCATAACCTTAATAACCTGTAGGTTTTGTACGGTAACGCGTTGGTTGCCCAAGCGGCCGGCCATGCGTGTACCCTTAAAAACCTTTGCGGGGTAAGAACAGGCACCCACGGCACCCGGGGCACGCAGTCTGTTGTGCTGGCCGTGTGTAGACTGGCCTACACCGCCGAACCCGTGACGTTTTACCACGCCTTGGGTACCTTTACCTTTAGAGGTACCGATTACGTCTACAAAGTGCGTTTCGCCGAATACGGAAGCTACTGTGAGCTCGTCGCCCGGCTTAAACTCGCCTTGAAAACCCTTGAACTCGGCCAAGTGCTTCTTTGCGGTAACTCCGGCTTTGGCAAAGTGCCCCTTCATGGGCTGAGTGGTGTGCTTTTCTTTGCACTCCATAAAGCCCAACTGGATAGCGTCATAGCCATCTTTTTCTTGGGTTTTCACCTGAGTTACAACGCAAGGACCTGCTTCGATAACAGTGCATGGCGTGTTTACGCCCTCGGCACTGAAAACGGATGTCATTCCGATTTTCTTTCCTAATAATCCTGGCATTTCAGTGTTTTATAAGTGTTTTTTACTATCTGCTTGTTTCTGCTTACGCCTTTATCTTGATGTCTACTCCGCTGGGGATGGCAAGCTTCATGAGTGCCGTTACGGTTTCGCCCGAGGCGTTGTAGATGTCTATAAGACGTTTGTAGGAGCAAAGCTCAAACTGCTCACGGCTCTTCTTATTCACAAAGGTAGAGCGGTTTACGGTAAAGATGCGTTTGTTGGTAGGCAGGGGGATAGGGCCGCTTACCAGAGCGCCGGTACTCTTTACCGTCTTTACGATCATCTCTGCAGATTTATCCAAGAGCATGTGGTCGTAAGACTTGAGTTTAATTCTAATGATCTGGCTCATATTCTGTAATCTGTTATTTACTTGATGAGGTCTACGCGGCCGTGCACCTCCTCCAATACCTGACGGGCAATAGACGGAGAAACCTCGGCGTAGTGGTTAAAGGACATAGAGCTGGAAGCTCTACCGGAGGTAATGGTACGCAGGGCGGTTACGTAGCCGAACATCTCGGCCAGCGGAGCCTTAGCCTTCACGATGCGGGCGCCGGTACGGCTGGTTTCCATACCTTCTACTTGGCCGCGACGCTTGTTCAGGTCGGCTATCACGTCACCCATATTCTCCTCGGGGGTAACAACCTCAATGCGCATAATGGGCTCCATCAGTATGGGGCGAGCCTGCTCAGAAGCCTGCTTAAAGGCCTGTATGGCTGCCACCTCAAAGGAGAGCTGATCGGAGTCTACGGGGTGATAAGAGCCGTCTAAGAGGGTAACCTTGAGTTTGTCCAGAGGATAGCCGGCCAGTACACCGGATTTCATAGCCTTCTGGAAGCCCTTCTGTACGGAGGGGATGTACTCCTTGGGGATGTTTCCGCCCTTCACCTCGTCTACAAACTGCAGTGCATCGGGGAAGTCGGCATCCGCAGGCTCAACGCGCACGATGATATCGGCAAACTTACCTCTACCGCCGGTCTGCTTCTTGTACACCTCGCGTACCTGTACGCTCTGGGAGATGGCCTCCTTGTAGGAAACCTGCGGGCGGCCCTGATTGGCCTCCACCTTAAACTCACGTTTCAGACGATCTATAATAATGTCCAAGTGGAGCTCACCCATACCGTAGATAACGGTTTGACCGGTCTCCTCGTTGGTCTGAACCTTAAAGGTGGGGTCTTCCTCTGCCAGCTTAGCCAAGCCGTTGCCCAACTTCTCCAAGTCTTTCTGGGTTTTGGGCTCTACGGCGATACCGATCACGGGTTCGGGGAAGTCCATAGACTCCAGTACCATGGGGTGGTTTTCGTCGCAGAGGGTATCGCCGGTGCGAATATCCTTAAAGCCTACGCCGGCGCCTATATCGCCCACGCCTATCTGCTCCACGGGGTTTTGCTTATTGGAGTGCATCTGAAAGAGGCGAGAGATACGCTCTTTCTTATCGGTGCGGGGGTTGTAGACGTAGCTACCGGCGTCTATGTGGCCGCTGTATACGCGGAAGTAGCAGAGGCGGCCCACGTACGGGTCGGTAGCAATCTTAAAGGCCAAGGCTGCCAAGGGAGCGTCTTGCTCTACGGGGCGGGTCTCTTTTTTATCGGGGTCGTCTACGGCCGTACCTTCTACCTCGGGGGTATCCAAGGGGCTGGGCAGGTAAGCGCAAACGGCATCCAAGAGGGGCTGAACCCCTTTGTTCTTAAAGGAGGAGCCGCCCAATACCGGAGTAATCTGCATAGAGAGGGTGCCCTTACGCAGCGCAGCGCGTATCTCGTCTTCGGTAATGGTAGAGGGGTCGTCGAAGTACTTCTCCATTACGGCGTCATCGCATTCGGCCAGAGCCTCCAGCATTTTGTCGCGCCACTCGTTGGCTTCCTCTTTCAGGTTATCGGGGATCTCTTCCACGTCATAGGCAGCACCCATATCTTCTTGGTGCCACACAAAGGCCTTCATGGTAATCAGATCCACCAAACCCTTAAAGTTTTCTTCGTAACCGATGGGGATCTGAATGGGTACGGGATGTGCGCCCAAGATCTCCTTCATTTGGCGGCAAACCTCAAAGAAGTTGGCGCCGGAGCGGTCCATCTTGTTTACGTACGCAATACGGGGCACGTTGTACTTATCGGCCTGACGCCATACGGTTTCACTCTGGGGTTCTACGCCGCCCACGGCACAGAAGGTAGCCACGGCACCGTCTAAGATACGCAACGAGCGCTCTACCTCTACGGTAAAGTCTACGTGCCCCGGAGTGTCTATCAGGTTAATCTTATATTTCTTACTATCGTAATTCCAGAAAGCGGTAGTGGCGGCAGACGTAATGGTTATACCGCGCTCTTGCTCCTGGGCCATCCAGTCCATAGTAGCAGCACCGTCGTGCACCTCGCCTATCTTGTGGGTCAAACCCGTGTAGAAGAGTATGCGCTCCGACGTGGTAGTCTTGCCGGCATCAATGTGCGCCATGATGCCTATGTTTCTGGTATTTTCTATGTGCTTTACCTCAGCAGCCATTGTATTGTTCCTTTCGGTTGTGGGTTAATTAGAAACGGAAGTGTGCAAAGGCACGGTTGGCCTCGGCCATACGGTGCATATCCTCTTTACGCTTAAAGGCTCCGCCTTGGTTGTTGTAGGCGTCTACGATCTCGGCTGCCAGCTTATCGGCCATGGTCTTACCGCCGCGCTTGCGGGCATACAAAATCATATTCTTCATAGATACAGACTCCTTTCGCTCGGGTCTGATCTCAGTAGGCACCTGAAACGTAGCACCGCCTATACGACGGCTCTTTACCTCTACCATAGGGGTAATGTTGCTCAAGGCTGCTTTCCAGATTTCTATAGGGGTTTTCTCCTCTTGAGCCATTTTGTTCTTTACTATCTCAAGAGCGTTGTAGAAGATGCCGTAGGCAAGGTTCTTCTTGCCATCGTACATCAAGTGATTTACAAACTTGGTTACCTGACGATCTCCAAAGACGGGATCCGGCAATATTTGCCTTTTTTTAGGCTTAGCTTTTCTCATCGGGCTAATACTCTTTTGTTCATCTCCCGGATTGGTTGACACGGGTGTCGACTTAATTGCGAGCCCCTTAAACTTCAACGCCTCTCTACAGCGAGCCGGCATTTACTCAACCACAATAGGTAGCCTATCCAATCCGAACCGAGAACAGTGGTTCGTAGATTAAACTTTATTCGCGCTTCCGTTTTTCCGAATCCCCTACCCTACGGGCAGCCGATCCTCCTCCCAAACAAGTACCGCAAAGGTACTTACAAAAACCTGAAGCCTAAGGGAGGTGTGAGCAATGTTGTGTGCGGCATCCGTTTCTTTACAGACCACCGCTTTTACTGCTTACTTCTTAGCAGCCTTGGGACGCTTAGCGCCGTACTTAGAGCGACGTTGCGTGCGGTTGTTTACACCGGCGGTATCCAGCGCACCGCGCACAATGTGATAACGTACACCGGGAAGGTCCTTTACACGACCGCCGCGCACCAGTACAATGCTGTGCTCCTGCAGGTTATGACCCTCACCCGGAATGTAGGCATTCACCTCCTTGCCGTTGGTAAGACGTACACGCGCCACTTTACGCATTGCCGAGTTAGGCTTCTTAGGCGTAGTGGTATAAACGCGTACACATACACCGCGACGTTGAGGACAAGCGCCCAAGGCGGGAGACTTACCTTGCTCTACAAAGGTCTCTCTTCCTTTTCTAACGAGTTGTTGAATGGTAGGCATCTTAACTTCTATTATTGTTTTGTTTTATCTCACTAATTAACAGTGCGATAGCGTACACTACCCCACCGACACCACCCCAAAACAGGGCAGTTGCAAGTGCAAAGGTAACAATATTTTTCTTACCTGCAAGCGATTACGCAAACAAATTCAGCACCTTATTCTTTCGGAGCCCCTTCTTCAAGAGCGCGCCTAGGTCCCGGAAGCCGAACTGTTGCACAGAGCACCCCAAGAGAGACTGTTGCAAAAAGCAACAGGGTCACAAGATTGCTCGCAATCTTGTTTTGACTTTGCAGAATGGATGAAGCACAAGGCGCTGAGGGTGAGGGCTGAAGGGAGCGTACCGGCGTACGTGACCGAAGCCGAATCCCGATAGCAACGCAGTGATTCGCCATTATGCAACAGTCTCCAAGAGCATCCGTACAACAGTATCTGTATTCCGGAATACTAATTTGCCCTATACGCAACCTCCCGGTCGCGCGGGCCGTGCGGGATCCCATGAGAAGCCTGCGGCATCGTAATGGGAACCCGTGTGCAGCCCTACAGTCTTGCGCCTTGCAACCTCCGTAGCCCTTGGCGCACTGAAGGCGCGCAGCACCCACAGCCCGGGTTCCCACAAGCGCGCTGTAGGCGCGCAACACCTTAGCCCGGGTCCCCAAAATAGCCCCGCTATTTTGGGCGTGGGTCCCCGCAACGCCGTTAGGCGGAAGCGGGAGCCCGACCGGGGTGTAGGCTCCGAGCGGTAGCGAGGAGACAAACCCCGGGTGCGAGGCGTTAATCAAATCAGCACCCTGAAGGGGTGCCACACCCCAGCCCGGGTTCAGCAAAGGTTCCTGCAACACCACAGGCGAAAGTGCTCTGAAGGAGCACTTGTGGAAACTCGGGACAGACTATTCACCCCCCCGTAACGCCTAAGCCCCGGAGCGCGCTGTAGGCGCGCAATGCCTTAGCCCGGGTCCCCAAAATAGCCCCGCTGTTTTGGGCATGGGTTCCCGCAACGCCACAGGCGGAAGCGGGGACCCGACCGGGGTTCAGGCTCCGAGCGGTAGCGAGGAGACCAACCCCGGGAATAGTATCGAAAAATATAGGAGCTCTGTAAGAGCGTAGGAATCGCCCGACTGTGGATTACATCAAAC
>R16__coassemble_1129_pt1 | contig 24989 bp, 18 predicted proteins | sample R16__metabat2_low_PE_011 | metagenome-assembled genome bin R16
CAAAACAAGATTGCGAGCAATCTTGTGCCCCTGTTGCTTTTTGCAACAGTCTCCGGTGGGGTAGTGGGCTTTTTATTTACTACACAGCCCCCTAATCCCTTTAGGGGGTTAGGGGGCTTGAGTGGTTAGTGTCGCTTAGCAGGCGGGGGTACTAACTGAGAAGAGTGGTCTCCCCATTTGGGAGAGCTTGAGTGGTTAGTGCCGCTTAGCAGGCGGGGGTACGCTGGGGTAGTGCGGGCGAACCTTACCGCGAGCGATGGCGGCCAGCTTGGTTTTGATAAGCTGACGGCGCAGAGGGGAGACCCTATCGGTGAAGAGTACTCCCTCTAAGTGGTCATACTCATGCTGTATTACACGAGCGGCAAAGCCGTCATAGGACTCGTGGTGCTCCGTGCCCTGTTGGTCTATGTAACGGAGCAGTATACGGGAGGGGCGTTGCACAGGCTCGGCGATACCGGGGATACTGAGGCAACCTTCGGTTTCGGATACGGGAGTGCCGGATTGCTCCTCTATATAGGGGTTGATGAGCACCAGGTTCATGCCGGCACACTCGGGGTATTGGTCTGCCATAGGGGTGGCGTCTATGACAATGAGGCGTATATTGCGTCCTATCTGAGGAGCGGCGAGGCCGATGCCGTCGGACTCGTACATAGTTTGGTACATCTGCTGTATGAGCGCAGGTAAGTAGTCGGCGTTGGGGTCTATATCTACGCTCTTGTTGCGTAGGAGCGGATGACCGTAGAGGTAGATGGGTAACATATAATATATTAGGGTGGTTAAGGGGGATAGGGATTAGTGGACGGTAGTTAAATAGGATTGTAGGATAATGGTAGCGCTTACTCTGTCTACCAAGGCCTTGTCGGCACGCTTTTTGCGTCCCAGTCCGCCGGCCCGTATGGCGCGCTGTGCTAAGACAGAGGTGTATCGCTCGTCGTGCAGCACCACGGAGATATTGGGGTAGAGGGCGCGCAGCTTTTGCACAAGGGGGCGGATCTGCTTCATTGTTTCGCTGTCTTGTCCGTTGGTCTGGGTGGGGTGGCCTACCACAATGGTCTCTACCGGCTCGGTGGCCAGGTAGTGGGCCAGATAGTCAAGGAGCGTATGAGTAGGCACCGTGTCTAAGGGACCGGGGACAATCTGCAGGGGGTCGGTAACGGCTAGGCCCGTACGCTTAAAGCCGTAGTCTATTGCTAAAATACGTGCCACTTGTACAGGGAGTATTGATTGAGGGGAGTAGCAGGGAGTGATAGAGGGGGCGCGCTCGGCTAAGCAAGAGCAAAGCCTACGGCCGAGAGCTCACGGCGTGCCTCTTGATCCGCCACCCCCTGAACCGTATAGGCAGCGGGCTCGTTGGGGTAACGGTAGGCGCGCCTTATGGACTTAAAGTCCCGGTGGTGTGCGCGCAGAGCGGAATCGGTGCCGCGGAGGTCTATGGTACGCACCAGTGCTTCTTCCAAAGCGTATTCGCTGTCCTGTAGGGATATTATGGGATGGGCGGGTGCCTCGGGCTTGACGGCCGAGAGTTTACTGAGCGGTAAGTGAAAGAAACGGCCCATCTGCTCCAGGCTCGTGTAGGCGCCTCGGGCTTTACCCTCGGCGGAGAAGCCGGCGATGTGCGGGGAGGCAATGCGCGCCAAAGCTAAGAGCTCGGCCGAGATATTGGGCTCTCCCTCCCAGCAGTCTACTACCACGTCGGATATCAAGCCCTCTCGCTTAGCCTGTATGAGTGCTTGCGTATCGGCAACGGCGCCCCGGCAGGCATTGATGATAATGGGCTTGCAGGCACAGCGGGAAAGGAAGTCGTAACTCAGCAGGTGGTAGGTGGCATCCTCACCCTCACGGGTGAGCGGGGTGTGAAAGGTAACTACGTTGCACCGGCGCGCTACCTCCTCTAAGGTGGTGAACTCGCCCCTACCCTCTTGCTTCTCCCTGGGCGGGTCTACCAAAAGAACCTGACAACCCAACGAGCGGAGTGCACGCTCTAACCGGCTGCCCACGTGCCCCACCCCTACTATGCCCACGGTGAAGTGCCGGAGCCTTATACCGCGCTCCATGGCCAGCGTACTGAGCACTGCCAAAACATACTGCACCACGCCGCCGGCGTTGCAGCCGGGAGCATTGTGCCACTCTATACCCTGCCGGGCACAGTAAGCGGCATCTATGTGGTCGTACCCCGCAGTGGCAGTGGTGACAAGACGCACGGGCGAGCCCTCCAAGAGCGTAGCGTTGCATTGCACTACACTCCTAACCATTAAGGCATCGGGCTGCTCTGCCGAGAGGCGCTCGGGCGTAAACTCCTCCGGCATCAGATACACGGCCTCCACCCCCTCCTCCCTACCGGGCATCCCTAAGGGAAGGTAGGGAATGGTGGCGTCGGCTACTATTTTGATACTCATTATATAGGATGGTATTGGGTCAAGGGACCGCTACGGTTAATCTATTCGGATAGGGTGAACCGGGTAATCGGTTGGAAAGAAGAGGGTCTTCGGTTCGGGGGAAGAGGGTCTTCGGGTACTATTCGGCTGAGTGAGCAGTATGAGGGGACTGACCGATTAGGGTGTACAGGCTATACATTAAAGCGGAAGTGCATAATGTCTCCGTCCTGCACCACGTACTCCTTGCCCTCTATACTCAGCTTACCGGCTTCGCGCACGGCAGCTTCACTGCGCAAGCGTACGTAGTCATCAAACTTGATAACCTCTGCTCGGATAAAGCCCTTCTCAAAGTCGGTGTGTATGATACCGGCACACTGCGGAGCCTTACTGCCCTTCACAAAGGTCCAGGCACGTACCTCGTCGGATCCCGAAGTAAAGAAGGTTTGCAAGTTCAGTAGGGCATAAGCGGCCTTGATGAGCCTGGCCGAACCGCTCTCCTCCAGCCCCAACTCCTGCAGAAACAGCTCGCGCTCTTCGTAGGTCTCCAGTTCGGCTATCTCACTCTCTATCTTAGCGGCCACTATCAGTATACCGGCCTCCTCACCGCTATCGCGTAGGGCTTGCTGCACGGCTTGCGTGTATCGGTTTCCCGTCTTGGCCGAGGCTTCTTCTACATTGCAGACATACAAGACGGGCTTAGCAGTGAGCAGGAAGAGGTCTCGGGCAGCCAGCTCTTCGTCTCTGTTCTCGGGGATTACAGTGCGTGCGCTCTTGCCGGAGAGCAGAGCCTCTCGGTAGCGCTGCAGCAGCGCCACCATTACCTTGGCAGTTTTGTCGTTGCCCACTTTGGCTTGCTTCTCGTACTTCACCAGGCGCGCCTCTACGGTTTCCAGATCCTTAAGCTGGAGCTCGGTGTCTATAATCTCCTTGTCGCGCACCGGGTCTACCGAGCCGTCTACGTGCGTAACGTTTTCATCGTCAAAGCAGCGCAGTACGTGCAGAATGGCATCGGTTTCGCGGATATTGGCCAGGAACTTATTGCCCAGCCCTTCGCCCTTATTGGCGCCCTTTACAAGCCCCGCTATATCTACTATCTCTACGGTGGCCGGGATGATGCGTTGGGGATGGTCTATCTCTACCAATTGGTTGATTCTATTATCCGGTACGGTAATGGTACCCACGTTGGGCTCTATAGTACAGAATGGGAAATTAGCCGACTGCGCCTTGGTATTAGAGAGGCAATTAAACAGGGTGCTCTTCCCCACATTGGGAAGCCCTACTATTCCGCATTGTAAAGACATTCTTATATCAAATGGTTAACAAGTGCAAAGGTACACTTTTCTAAGGAAACAGCGGCCCTACTTACCGCCGGCAAACGGTTCGGATAGGCTAAGGGCCACAAGCTCCGCCGAGATAGGCGGTGCGCCGGCCGGTCGGTCGGCAAAACCGGTCGGCCGGTCAGTCGGTCAGTCGGCAAAACCGGTAAAAACTTCGGGCAGGGTTTTGATAAGATCCGAGGCCACAAGCGTAGGCATTCCGTGGCGAGCAGCAAAGAGATCGCCCGCCCTACCGTGCAGAAAGCAAGCTATTACGGCAGCTTCGGTAGCGGTAAGTCCCTGCGCCGAGAAAGCGGTAATCATGCCGGTAAGCACATCTCCGCTGCCGGCAGTAGCCATACCGGGATTGCCCGTAGTATTAAAGAATACTTTTCCGCCGGGGGTGCACACCGCCGTGTAGGCGCCCTTCAGGACCAGTACCACCTGACGCTTTTGAGCAAACTCTCTTGCAGCACTGAGTCTCTGGTAATCGGTATCAAAGTCCGTTTGCAGCAACCTAGAGAACTCACCGGGGTGAGGCGTGAGAATAGTATTGGGGGGAATAAGATCTAATAACTCGGAGTTTTGGGCTATCAGGTTCAAGGCGTCGGCATCTAAGACCAATGGGCAGGGCGGGTCTAAGAGGATAGAAGCCAGAACCGACGCTGTGGAGGAGTCCGTACCTAAGCCGGGGCCGATACCTATAGCGGAGAAGGTCTTTAATGAGGTTTGGGGCATAGGTTCGGAGAGCACCAAGTTATGCGCATCTAAGTGTACCAAGGCCTCGGGCACGGAGGTCTGCATGGTTATCTCTCCGCAGGAGGGTATATGACAAGTCAGCTTGCCCACTCCGCTGCGCAGCGCCGCCTTAGCCGCTAAAACGGCTGCGCCCATCATACCACGGGAGCCTGCCATCAAAAGCGCGTGGCCATAGTGCCCCTTATGGGAGAACTTATTGCGGGGTTTGAGGTATTGCGATATATCTTCGCCGTCTAAGTAAAAGAAATCGGAGGGCAACTCCTTCTTGGCTTGTCCGCTCAAATGGATGGGAAGGATGCGCAGCTTACCCACAAAGGGGTTATTCTCCTTGAGCAGAAAAGCAAACTTAGGAAACTCAAATGTGTAGGTGTGGTGGGCCCGTACAATAGAAAGTCGGTCATTGGCCAAATTACTCTCCGTAAAGAGCCCGGAAGGGACGTCTACAGAGACAACGGTAGCTTTGGATGCATTGATAAACTTTTGCACTACCAAGGCTATGCCTCCCTCTAAAGGCCTATTTAAGCCGGTACCGAAGAGGGCATCTATGAGTACGGAGTCGGCTCCGGGAAGATGCTTAACGTTAAAGTTGTCGGTTATTTCGGTAAGATGAGCCGAGCCCTCCTGCAAGAGTTCGTCTCTCTTCTGAGCACACTCAGGAGATAAATCGGTAATGCTGAATAGATAGACCTGAACGGAGTATCCATCTTCGGAGAGGCGACGGGCAATAGCCAAGCCATCGGCGCCGTTATTGCCGGGGCCGGCGCAGACTATAACGGGTCTCTGCACGGGAAAGAAGAGCCTAAACTCATTACAGAAGGCGCGTGCCGCTACTTCAATCAGGTCCTCCGACGCTATAGCATCGTATCGGATGGTGAGTAGGTCTAACTTCTTTATATTTTCTCCGGTAAAGATTTTGTTCATCAGAGGAGGTATTTAATGATGAGTAAAGGATATGCGTAATGAAGCAAAGAGATGGGCTTTAAGCAAAGGCCTCTGTCCCCTACTACTCCATACCTCCGCGCACCACCCCACGTTCGCTGGAGCGTACAAAGGACAAGATCTGATCGCGCTCCGTCGAGGCAGGGTAAATAGACTCTATTTTACGCAGAGCCTCGGAGGTATTCAGACCACTCTGGTAGAGGAGACGGTAGATTTCGTTGATGATAAAGATCTGCTCATCCGTAAAGCCGTTTCTACGCAACCCTACATAATTAATGCCGCAGAAGATAATGGGATCTCTCCCCACCAATGAATAGGGGGGTATATCCTTATTGATTCTGGAGCCGCCCTGCACCATTATATAGCGAGATAGGCGCACAAACTGGTGCACCAGCACTCCGCCGCTCACGTTGGCGTAGTCATCTACCTGCACCTCTCCCGCCAACTGGGTGGTATTGCCCAGTATAATATGATTCCCTAAGGTGCAATCGTGCGCCACATGCACATAAGCCATAATAAGGCAGTCCGAACCGATGCGGGTAACCCCTTTGGAGGCCGTTCCCCGGTGGATGGTAGCAAACTCCCGTATGGTGGTGCGGTCGCCTACTTCCAGAGTTGTTTCTTCTCCGCGGAACTTTAAGTCCTGCGGGACATCGGAGAGAATGGCATAACTATGGATGCGGCACTCCTTTCCTATCCGAGCGCCGCTCTTTATTACGGCACCGTTGTGCACGTGGGTGCCGTCTCCTATAACGGTATTACCCTCTATAACGGCAAAAGGCTCAACGACAACATTTTTTCCCAGCTTTGCCCGGGGATCTACTACCGCCAGAGGGCTAATAAATTGCTTATCATCCATAGGATTTGTTTAGGCAGGAGAGTTAATTACAATCTGGGCCATGAACTCGGCCTCGCACACCAACGTGTTGCCCACAAAGGCCAAGCCGCGCATATTGGCTATATTGCGGCGAATAGGTCCCATCATTCTGAGCTTAAACAGAAGGGTATCCCCGGGCACCACCTTGTGTCTGAACTTTACGTTGTCTATTTTGATAAAGTAGGTGGAGCTGTCTTTGGGTTCGCCCAGTTTTTTGAGCACCAGCACCCCGCCGGTTTGCGCCATAGCCTCTACAATGAGCACTCCGGGCATAACGGGTTCGTCGGGGAAGTGGCCTTGGAAGAAGAATTCGTCGTTGGTAACATTCTTAACCCCCACTACAGAATTCTCGGTGATATCTATGATTTTATCTACCAGCAGGAAGGGGAATCTGTGCGGCAGGAGGCTTTTTATGCCTTTCAGGTCTAAGACGGCTTCTGCATCGGGGTTATAGCGCGGGGCTTGGCTTTCGGCAAATTTTATCTCCCGGCGAAGTTCTTTTGCCACTTTTGTATTGATAGAATGCCCCGGAGCAGTGGCCACGATATGGCCCTTGATAAACTTGCCGCACAGGGCTAAGTCTCCCAATAGATCCAGTATCTTGTGCAGGGCAGGCTCATTCAGTATGTTGGGATTAGGGTTAAGAGCTCCTTTGCAGGCCAATTGTTCATCGGGGATAGCGGGGAAGAGGGATTTAAGTCTCTTGATATCGGATTCCGGGAGCGTCTCCTCGTTTAAGACCAAGGCGTTATCCAGAGAGCCTCCCTTGATAAGATTGTGCTCCAAGAGCCCCAATATGTCCTTAGCAAAGACAAACGTTCTGGCCGGAGCCACTAAAGCGGGATACTCCTGCAGAGAGGCCAGCGATGCTCCTTGGTGGTGAAGGGTGGGCGAGGAGGGGAAGGAGAGCAATACGTCTACCGATAATTGGTCATCGGGGTAAAGGATAACTTTGGCGCCGGTGGTTTCGTCTTCAATCACCTTCTTTTTGGTAATGTAGAAGTATTCGCGTTCCTCTTGTTGGTCTTTCAGCCCCACCTCTTGGATAGCCCGCACATAGGGGGCGGAGCAACCGTCTAAGATGGGCACCTCGGGGCCGTTTACCTCTATGATGCAGTTGTCTACTTCTAAGGCATAGAGTGCGCTGAGGCAGTGTTCTATAGTGGCCACGCTCCACTCTTTATGGGAGAGGAGGGTGTGTCGTTCGGACTCCGTCACATAATCGGCCCAAGCGTTGTAGGTAGGTTTGTCCGGTAGATCGGTACGACAAATGGTGTATCCGTTGTTTTCCGGAGCCGGACGAAGTGTAAGCTCAGTTTGGGCACCGGTATGCAGTCCTATTCCGTTGAACGTTATTGGGGCGTTGAGAGTTTTTTGCAACATAATTAGTTGGTTTGCTTAAGCTGTTCCACTTCTTTTTCTAAAGCATTTATTCTTTTGAGTAATTGGGGCAATTCGGCCAAGGCAGCATAGGAGCGCATGGCAACGGGGAAGCTTTGTGCGGGCGAGCCCATCAGGCGTGCGCCGTTCGGGGCATTGCCCATCACGCCGGTTTGGCCGGCGAGCTGCACGTGATTGCCTATGGTAATATGGCCTGAGAGGCCGGCTTGTCCGCCAAAGCGGCACCAATCGCCCACATGGGTACTGCCGGCTATGCCTACCTGAGAGGCCAAGGCGTTGTGTTCTCCCAGACGGCAGTTGTGCGCAATCTGTACCAAGTTATCTATTTTAGTACCTTTTCCTATAGAGGTTTCGCCCATTACGGCTCTGTCTATGCAGCAGTTGGCGCCTATCTCTACATCGTCTGCAATCTTTACGCAGCCCATTTGGGGAATCTTCATGTATCCGTCAGGCGTGGGGGCAAAGCCAAACCCGTCGGCACCCAGCACTGCTCCGGAATGGATAATGCAACGGCTGCCCACCACGGTATCTGCATAAAGGGTCACCCGAGGATAGAGTACAGAATCCTGCCCTACCCTACAGTTAGCACCAATGTAGCAGAAGGGATAAACGGCACAGCCCTCAGAGAGTACCGCCCCCTCTTCTATACGAACGAAATCTCCTATATAGATATTGTGTGGGAGCTGCACAGAGGGATGCACGGAGGCAGTAGAGGCCACCCCTTGCGGCCTTTTTTCTGTCTGTTTTTGTACTATTTGCATCAGCTTGGCCAAGGCTTGATAGGGGTCTTGGACCCTTATAAGCGTAGCGCTGACGGGCTTTTTAGGCACAAAATCTTCCGATACGAGCACAGCACCGGCATGCCCCGAGTAGAGATACGGTTCGTACTTATCATTACTCAGAAAGGTGAGGGCATCCGCCCCGGCCTCCTCTATCTTTCCAAAGCTCCGCAGCATCAAGTGGGGGTCTCCCTCTACTCGGGCGTTCAGGAGTGTTGCTATCTCTTGTGTGGTGAACTGCAGTACAGGCATACCTATTGGGGGTATAAAACAGACCCGGATGAAATTTTTCTTAGATCCGGCTCTAAGGAAAATTAGATCCGACCCTAAGGAAGATTAGATCCGGCTCTAAGGAAAATTAGATCCGGCAGTAATAGAAGGCGGTAGTAACGGGTACTTTTATCAGATGATTCCTCTTTGAGACAGGAGCTCCTCCATTTGATGGCGGAGCCGGTCGGCTTGGTAACCGGCCGCGGAGGCAAAGTTTTCCGTACTGTCGGCAAATATGATCGATCGGGAGGCATTCACTATCAAACCGCACTCATCGGTCATAGCGGCTTCGGCAATGGCATTTAAGTCGCCGCCTTGCGCTCCTACCCCGGGCACCAAAAGGAAGTGATGGGGGGCGGCGGCGCGTACACGGCGAAACATATCGGTTTGTGTAGCTCCTACCACAAACATCATCTGCTCCTCATTACTCCACTGCTGAGCGGTAGTGAGTACGTGTTCAAATAGGTAGGTACCTTGAGAGTCTTGTATCAGCTGAAAGTCCTTAGCGCCCTCGTTAGAGGTGAGAGCCAATAGAATTACCCATTTGTCTTTATAGGAGAGAAACGGGGTAACACTGTCCTTGCCCATATAGGGGGCCACGGTAAGGGCATCTACCTTAAAGTGCTCAAAGAAGGAGCGTGCGTACATCAAGCTGGTATTGCCTATATCTCCGCGTTTGGCATCGGCTATGATAAACTGCTCGGGATAGTGCTCGCGTATGTAACTTATGGTGTGATCCATTACAGATACGCCAAAGGCGCCCAGTGCTTCGTAGAAGGCCACGTTTATTTTGTAAGCGATGCAGGCGTGCGCCGTAGCGTCTACAATGGCCTTATTGAACTCCAGCACGGGGTTTTCGGCTTGCAGCAGATGCTCGGGCAGTTTGCGGATATCGGAGTCTAAGCCCACGCACAAGAAAGAGCGTTTGCGTTTTATCTGTGATACTATTTCTTCTTTTGTCATGGCTGTTTGTGTCTTAAATAAACCTTAGGGGGTGATATCGGTAAGTAGGGTTAGGCTTGTTCTGAGTCTTTCATACGCTCAGCGTTCTCGGCCACTATGAGGGCGTCTATGATGGGTTGCAACTCTCCGTTGAGTACGGCGGAGAGGTTGTGAATGGTTAGTCCTATTCTGTGATCCGTTACCCGCCCTTGCGGGAAGTTGTAGGTGCGAATCTTAGCAGACCGGTCTCCGGTAGAGACCATAGTTTTACGCTTAGAGGCTATCTCGTCTAAGTACTTCTGATGCTCCATATTATAGATACGAGTTCGGAGCTCCGTAAGGGCCTTGGCTTTGTTTTTGAGCTGCGAACGCTCGTCTTGGCACTGCACTACTACACCGGTGGGGAGGTGGGTGATGCGTATGGCGGAGTAAGTGGTGTTTACACTCTGCCCTCCGGCGCCGCTGGAGCAGAAGGTATCTATGCGCAGGTCGCTCTCTTTAATGTCTACATCCACCTCATCGGCTTCGGGGAGCACGGCCACCGTGGCGGCGGAGGTGTGTACGCGTCCTTGGGTCTCCGTCTTGGGCACCCGCTGCACCCGGTGCACTCCGCTCTCATACTTGAGTATTCCGTATACGCCGGCGCCTTCTACGGTCATTACAATCTCTTTGTATCCGCCGTTTGTTCCCTCGGTGTAGCCGGTAACAGAGATACTCCAGCCCTGCCCTTCGCAGTAACGGGAGTACATCTTGAATAGGTCTCCTACAAAGAGAGCAGCTTCGTCTCCGCCGGTTCCGGCCCTAATCTCTAAGATGGCGTTTTTATCGTCCTCCGGATCCCCGGGAAGCAACAATAGCTTTATCTGCTCTTCCATCTCGGGCTTTTGCGCTTTGGCTTCCTCCAGCATTTCGCGCGCCATTTGTCGGAGCTCCTCGTCGGCCGATGCGTCTTTTAATGTTTCTAAGCTCTCTTGTTCGGTAGAGAGCAGCGCACGATACTGCCGGCCGGCCTGCATGATCTCCCGCAGCTTATTGTACTCTTTGCTCAAAGTAGCAAAGCGCTTGCCGTCTGCAATCACTGCGGGGTCGGTAATTTGGGTTTCCAAATCCCTGAAGCGTGCCGCTAAGGCATCTATCTTGGTGAGTATATCGGGTTGTTCCGTAGCCATAAAGGTGCATTAGTATAGGAGTGTTCCGTAGGGCGTGTGCAGCTCCAGGCGGTTTTCATCGGCCTCTTCTACATACCCCACCACGGCGGCCTCTATGCCAAAGCGGCCGGCTATCTCAATAACGGTTTGGGCAGTTTGGGCCGTAGTGTATACTTCTAAGCGGTGCCCCATATTAAATACTTGGTAGAGCTCCTTAGGATTGGCTCCGCTTTCCCGGGCAATGAGCTCAAACAGCGGAGGAACGGGCAACAGATTATCCTTAACGACTCGTTTGTTGTGCACAAAGTTCATCACTTTGGTCTGAGCTCCGCCGGTGCAATGTACCATTCCGTGAATTTCAGCAAGGGGCACTTGCGCCAATAGCTCTGCCACAACGGGAGCATAAGTGCGGGTGGGAGAGAGAATAAGGCGGCCCACGGTCTGCCCCGTGCCGGGTACTTCTTCTAAGAGCTTCCTACTTCCGCTGTAGATAAACTCGGCGGGCGTCTCGGGGCTATAGCTCTCGGGGTACTTATCGTACAGGTAGTGCGCCAGTACATCGTGGCGGGCGTTGGTCAGGCCGTTGCTCCCCATTCCGCCGTTGTACTCTTTTTCGTAGGAAGCCCGGCCGTAGGAAGCGAGCCCCACTATTACATCACCTGCGCTTATGTGGCTGTTGTCTATAACTTGATCCCGACGCATACGGCACGCCACGGTACTGTCTACTATAATGGTGCGCACCAAATCTCCCACATCGGCTGTTTCTCCGCCGGTGGAGTGGATACCCACGTTCAGATCGCGGAGTTCCTGCAGGATTTCCTCGGTACCGTTTATAACGGCACTCACCACTTCTCCGGGGATGAGGTGTTTGTTTCTGCCGATAGTAGAGGAGAGGAGTATGTTATCTACGGCACCTACACAGATAAGGTCGTCCAGATTCATCACAATAGCGTCCTGCGCTATGCCTTTCCAGACGGAAAGGTCTCCGGTTTCTCTCCAATAAAGATAGGCCAAACTGCTTTTGGTGCCGGCGCCGTCGGCGTGCATGAGCGTGCAGTAGAGGGGGTCGTGCGTCCAAAGATCGGGCAATATCTTACAAAAGGCTCCGGGAAAAAGCCCTTTGTCTATATGCTTAATGGCGTTGTGTACGTCTTCCTTGGCAGCGGATACGCCGCGGCTGTTGTATCTGTTTACAGGTTCTGTCATCTCTTAACGTAGTTTAAGCGTATCGCCTTCTATGGGAACATACTCGTAGTCTAAGTCATTTAGTTTATACAAGCGGTCTAAGCGAATGCCGTAGTGCTGAGATATGCTGTGCATAGACTCGCCCACCTGAATCACGTGGGTGGGGAACTTCTCGTCAGCGCGTTTATTTTTGCGATCTAAGTATACTATATCGCCTTGATAGAGGGGGAAGTCTATGGGGGCATCGTTGTTCTTGGCTATTTTCTTGGGGTTCATGCCCAGTTCCTCGGCTATAGAGGTGAAGGTGTCCCCGGAGTTGGCCAATACGTAGTGCAGGCCGTAGCTCATATAGCCTTCATGCGTAGCTTTTACAGTCTCTTTCTCATGAGACGATTTCTTTTTGTGGGACACTTTCGCCAGTTCCTTGGTCTCTTGCTTGGTCATCCAAGAAGGGAACTCACCCCTATCGAACGCATAAAGTTCATAAAGTTCAATCAGGCGGATAAGGGAATTGGCATAAGCTTTGCTGGTAGCGTAGCCGCAGTCCTGCAGCCCTCTGGCCCAGCGTCTGTAATCCGTAAGCTTATAGGTAAAGAGTCTTTTATAACGCCCTTGTTGCAAAAAGCGAGAGTGATCGCGGTAGGAATCGGCGGCACTGTCATACCTTCTGAAGCACTCGTTGGGCAAATCGTCGTTGGCGTGAATGGTTTTTCCCTGCCAAGCGCGGTGGCATTTAATCCCGAAATGGTTATTTCCCTTGGTGGCCAATCTGCTTTTGCCGGCGGCACTTTCTAAAAGTCCCTGGGCCAAGGTTATACTGGCGGGAATCTTATACTCATCCATCTGGCGGATACTTTCTATGGCATAGGTACGGACGTACTCTTTATAGTCTTCCCGCATCTTCGGTACTGCCTGCGCATGGGTCGTACTGGGGGTAAGCAGTACAAAACAAAGCATCAGCAAGGGGGCAACGCGCCATAGGGTTGTACCGTTACCGATAGGGGTATAGGGGTGCCGATTAGGGTTGTGCAACGTCTGTATCATTCTCTCTTTTTGGCTCTCTTGTGAGGGTGGTCATTACTTGTCTACGGGGTGAGTGCCTACACTCGGCGGATGGTTTAGGCATACCGCACCCCATATTTTTGCAAATTTACAATAAAAAAACGAAATCCCACTCACCTCCCCGCGGAAGAAATAGCACCCCGGGGGCGGAGTGCCTTTCTTCCGAAGCCGTTAGGAGGCGGTGTCCTCCGTTCATTTAGAGACTGTTGCATAATGGCGAATCACTGCGTTGCTATCGGGATTCGGCTTCGGTCACGTACGCCGGTACGCTCCCTTCAGCCCTCACCCTCAGCGCCTTGTGCTTCATCCATTCTGCAAAGTCAAAACAAGATTGCGAGCAATCTTGTGACCCTGTTGCTTTTTGCAACAGTCTCATTTAGGGAGAATCTTCTTACTCGCTGAAGCGGAGCGATAGGCCGGCCTTGGCGGTTATGCCCGGTTGCGGGATGCCGCCTATATCGGAGTAGCGCAGATTCAGCAGGTTATTAGCCATCACAAACAGCTGCACGGTATAGTTACGGGCAAAGCTAAACTCCTTTTGTAAGCGCACATTCACCAGGGTAAAGGGTTTATAGGGGAGTTCTTGGTTGTCCGCGCCCAAATAGGTACCGGCGCGTTTATTCCAGGAAATATTCCAAGAGAGAGCGTAACGGCGGGGCAGGTGGTGCAACCCCATCAATACCACCTTGTGTTGCAGATAATCGGTAGCGTAGAGGGAGTGCAAACCGGCCGCGTTCTTATTTACCGTCAGGCCTGAGTAACGCAGCTGCACGGGGCCGTACTGCACGCCGGTCTCTACGCCCACCGAGTGTACGCCGGTCAGGTTGGTAGCCTGCCACTGCTCTTGGTTTGTTTTACGCACCCAGTCTATGATTCTGTACCCGTAACGATGGAAGAGGCGCAAGTAAAAAGAGAGCGGGCGGCGGGCGTGTCTGTAGTCAACCCCCACGGAGGAGAGAATAAACTGCTCGGGGCGTAACGAGCTGTTGCCTTCTTGGGTAGGGCTTTGGTAGAATAGGTCGGTAAACGAGGGGTTGCGCGCGCTGCTCCCTGAGTGTAGGGATATTTGCCACTGCGGGGAAGGGGTAAAGGTGCCGGATAGGCTCCAAAGCAGCAGACGGTTCCACCAAGTTACGTCTCCGTTTAATTGTACTTGAGCGAGTCTGAGGGCGTGTTTGAGGAAAACGGACGGAACGGTACGCCCCAGTTGTTTCTTATAGTGTCCCTGCGGAGTCTCCATGGGAAGTCCCAAATTGCTGCTCAAGATATGCTCGTAACGCACTTCACCGCCCAGCGAGGTAGCGTTGGCGGCGTTCCAATCATACGAGAGTGCTGCACGTGCGCCTAAGAGGTTGCTCCTATGATAATTATGGCCGGTGTACCACTCGGGAGCGGTGTATCTGAAAAGCTGAAACTCGTCCCAATGGGTTCTTTGGTAGAGCGCAATCTCGGGGCGCAGGGATGCCCCGCTGTATTCATAGGATAGCGAGGAGAGGAGTACCGATGTTTCTTCGTATTGCTCGGGGTACTTGGGCGTATAAAAGCTTTGCGCTCCGAACTTTTTGTTTTGATAGCCGGCTTGCAAGAGCAGAGCGTGGTCCGGCATGGGGCGGAATTGGGTAGTAGCAAAGATCTGCCCTATCTCATAGTCGGTATTGGGGGTATAGCCGTTGCATCTGTTGTAACCGCCGCCCAGCTGAATGCCGGCATAAGCCAATTGAGCCCAAGTTTCCAAGGCACCGTGTGTACCGCCGCTGAGGCCTATTTGGGCGGAGAAGGGTTCTTTATAATCGCGCTTGTCTGTGGTTACAAGGTTGAGGGCTTGCGGGGTTTGGAGCACCTGAATACGTTTAATCAGGGAGGGAATTAAAGGGATATTGAGGGAGTGGTGGCCGGTTTGCGGATCGGTAAAATCAATGCCGTTGAGGTAGAGGCGGGTTTGGTCAAAGGTACCGCCCAAGATGTTTAGGTCCGCTTGCACGCCGTCCGTGCCCCGGCTGCGCAAATCTACGCCGGGTACATAGCGCAGCAGATCGGGCATGGCTATGACCGGAACCGCACTGATTTCTGCGCCGGAAAGCGTAGCCAATACACGGGAGCGGGGGCTGAAGGGCGAGGGGCGGTGCGCCTGCACCACCACCGAGTCTAATAGATAAACAGTGTCTTGCTCTTGGGGGGGAATACCGGGGCGGTTCTGAGCCTGCAAAGAGTTGTTTCCGGCTACAACAATACAGTTGGCCACGGAGAGAACCCCTATGGTTACGGCATGTCCCAGAGAGGTAAATGCCGCCCAAGGCGTACGGGCCCAACGCTTAAAGCAGGCGTGGGCAGCGGTTGTAAGGTTCGTTTTGAACATAGTAAAGTGATATGATAAATGGTTAAAGCGGTCTATAAAACAACACGGCGGATCTACTACAAATCCGGCACAAAGGTACGCATTTCTCTGCAAAGCGCGCTACCCGGGCTCGTACTCATACGCCGGCAGAAAAACACCTATACCGGCTAACAAGATCACCCCGGCGGGGAGACGCATTCATTTGGTCCGGACCTAACGATCTTTAGATCCGAACCTAATGATCTTTAGACCCGGACCTAATGATTCTTAGACCCGGACCTAATTTCTTTTTCTACCGGTAGTATTCAAACTTTGTACCGATACCAATAGGCCTTGCCTTTGGGAGCAGCGCGCTACGGCAGCCCCCCTTTTGCGTGGGCAAGGGAGGGGAGGGGGTTATTTAACCCGCGGCAAGGTAATGCGGAAGGTAGTACGCACGCCCGGCTCGGAGCTTTTAACAAAGATGTGCCCGTGCAGCATCTTACGCACAATGCGCTTAGAGAGGGAGAGTCCCAGCCCCCAGCCTCGGGTTTTGGTCGTATAACCCGGCTTAAAAACGGTGCGGAACTTGCTTCGCGGGATGCCTTTTCCCTCGTCCGATACGTCTATGATGCATTTAGCGCCTTTGGCACGGCAGTTGATCTCCACCACCCCTCTGCCGGACATGGCATCTACGGCGTTCTTCACCAGATTCTCCACCACCCACTCAAGGAGGGAAGGACTCAAAAGTGCCACGGGAGAGGCCTCGTCTTGCAGGGTAAGCCTAATGTGCACCTGCTTAGAGACACGATGCACCATGTACTCCTGCACTTTTTGCAGAATGGGATAGAGGGGTTCCGGGGTCAGTTTGGGTACGGAGCCCACTTTCTGAAACCTATCCGCCACGGTGCGCAGCCGCTCTATGTCGGTCTTCATGTCGGCAATCATCTCTGCGTCCGGCGGCGTCTCCGGGTTGGCCTCCATTAGCTCAGACCACGCCATGAGAGACGATATGGGGGTGCCCAACTGATGAGCCGTCTCTTTGGTAAGCCCCACCCAGATGCGGTTTTGTTCACTCCTGCGGTTAATGCGCAAAACCAATACGAGCAAGAGAAAATAGAGCAAAAAGGCGGCCACCTGCGCGTAGGGCGAGAGTTGCAACTTGCGCAGTGTATTGCTCTCGCTGTAGTAGATGTATTGGTATATATCGGGGGCTAAACGAATCTCTATGGGCGGATAGCCTTTCTTAAAGTAGGCCAAACGCTCCTGTAAACAGCGGGTTGTATCTTGGCCGGGGGGGACAAGAATATTGTTAAAGGAGACTACCGAGTCTCTTTGATCCGTAAGAATAACGGGAATAGTCTTATTGGACTGCACAATGTGCAGCATCACGTCTAACGGGGCCGTGGGATTAGGATCCGCTAAAGCCTCGGTAGCTTTGGCCCAAGTGAGCAAATGCGAGCGCTCCTCCGCCGTCATTTGATCCATGAGCCGGTTGATGAGAAAAATGGGTATGACGGCCACCGAGAGTGCCAACAGTACAAATAAGAGACTCAGGGGCCAAGTACTGCGCAGCGTACGTCTTCTTTTGGAGTTCATAGGCATATAGGGGCAAGCAAACGGAGCAAAGAGGAGCAAACAAGCGGGGCAAAGCAAACGAACTCCGCTACAGGCGTCGGGTTATTTGAGGCAGGAGGCTGCGTTTCCAAGCGCAGTAGTTATCTGCTTTTATTTGCCTACCGGCTTCGTCTACAAGCCACATGTAAAAGGCTATATTGTGAATGGTGGCCAGCGTTAGGCCGGTTATTTCGTCGGCTTTAAACAGATGATGCAGATAACCCAAGGAGTAGATTCCGTCAACGGGAGCCGTTCCTTGGGCATCTATGGGGTCTTGGCAGGAGGCCCACTTGGCATTACGGATATTCACCACTCCTTGGTGGGTAAAGAGCTGACCGTTGCGGGCGTTTCGGGTGGGCATGATACAGTCAAACATATCTACTCCGCGCTCTATGGCCTCCAATATATTAGCGGGCGTGCCCACCCCCATGAGATAGCGGGGGCGGTCTTTGGGGAGCACGGCATTGGTAAGCTCTATCATTTGGTACATCTTCTCGGTAGGCTCGCCTACGGCCAAACCGCCTATGGCATTTCCGGGAGCGTCTAAGGCGGCTATATGTTCGGCGGCTCGGCGGCGGAGCTCCGGGTAAACGCATCCCTGTACAATGGGGAAGAGCGCCTGCTCGTAGCCATATAGCGGGTCTGTTTGGGCAAAGCGATCCCTGCAGCGTTGCAACCAATGCTCCGTTATCTCTAAGGAGCGTTGGGCGTAACGGTAATCGGCGTCGCCGGGGCAACACTCGTCAAAGGCCATAATAATGTCGGCGCCTATGGCACGCTCAATATCCATTACCCCCTCCGGCGTAAAGAGGTGGCGGGAGCCGTCTATATGCGAGGCAAAGGTAACGCCCTGCGGGGTTATTTTTCGGCGGTGCGCCAGAGAGAAGACCTGAAACCCACCGCTGTCGGTAAGGATGGGGCCGCTCCACGTGCCAAAGCGGTGGAGGCCGCCGTACTGCTTAAGCGTTTGGATGCCGGGGCGCAGGTAGAGGTGATAGGTATTGCCCAAGATGATTCGGGCGGTAGTCTCCTGCCGGAGTTGCTCCATAGTAACGGCTTTAACGGCGCCGGCCGTGCCCACCGGCATAAAGACGGGCGTTTGTATGGCACCGTGCTCGGTGTAAAAGGTTCCGCAACGGGCGTCGCAATCCCCGGCCACGGCATCTAAGGTAAAGTGTATCTTGCTCAAAATAGTTCTATAGCTGCTTATACAATACAATCATCCCCTTTTATATCAGTAGCCCCACGGACTTATAAACAGGCCTGTATTGATACGGTTTCAGGTTTCAAAGGTAGCGAAAATTTATTACTGTCCCATTAAAAGCTAATTAGTATCGGTAGAAAGATTCGTTAGTACCGGTAGAAAAAACATTTGTAACGGTACTGATTTCAGGAGGGGTAGCCCCCGCTCACACCTCCGAGTGGGAGCCGCGGGGTGATTCTTGTTCGGGGCACAACATAGCATAGCTGGCCAAAAATGCTTACCTTTGTAGTAGCAGCTTCTTGTGCAGCTGCCCCATAACCTATTTCTATACTCCTCACCCCTCACATGAGACCGTTTATACACCTACACGTACACTCGCACTACTCTCTGTTAGACGGATTGGCCAAGGTGCCTCAGCTGGTAGATAAGGCCATAGCCGACGGCATGACGGGCATGGCCCTTACGGACCACGGTGTGATGTACGGCATAAAAGAATTCTACGATTACTGCATCAAAAAGAACAGCGACAAGATTCCCGATCTGGGCGAAGGACTCACCCTACAAAACAAAGAGCACCGCTCCCCTAAGGAAGAAGAGAAGATGCAGCGTGTACTGGAGATGATTCCGCAGAAACGGAGCGAGCTCTTTATTCCCATTCTGGGCTGCGAAGCTTATTGCGCCCGCCGCTCCAGACTCCGAAAAGAGAAAGATGAGCCCAACCCCTATCACCCTACAAGCTCCGTAGATGCCTCCGGGTATCACCTGATACTTCTGGCCAAAAACCACCAAGGATACAAAAACCTTTGTAAACTTGTGTCCCGCGGTTTTACCCAAGGATATTACTACAAACCCAGAATAGACCGCGAACTCTTAGAGGAGTTTCATGAAGGCATTATGGTGTGCAGTGCCTGCCTGGGCGGCGAAGTGGCCCAACACCTGCAGGCCGATTACTACGATAGGGCTTTGGAAACAGTACAGTGGTACCAAAAAGTATTCGGCGAAGACTACTACTTAGAGGTTCAGCTGCATAAACCCGAAGGCAACAGCGCCCGAGATACCTACCCCAGGCAACAAAAGGTGCTGGAGGGTATCCTTAAACTCTCGGCCCAAACGGGGGTAAAGGTCATTGCTACCAACGATGTGCACTTTCTGAACCGCGAGGACCACGACACCCACACACGCCTCTTGATGATCAATACCAATAAAAAGGATCCCGAGCTCCTGGCTTATACCGGCCAAGAGTGGCTCAAAACACAAGAGGAGATGAACACGGTGTTTGCCGCCTACCCCCAAATATTGGAAAATACCCTTGAGCTGAGAGACAAAACGGAGCTCTACTCCATAGACTCACCGGCGCTCATGCCGCACTTTGACATCCCCGCTCCTTTTGCCGACGCAGATGACTACCTGCGCCACAAAACCTACGAAGGTGCCCGTATACGCTACGGAGAAGAACTCAGCGAAGAGGTAACCGAACGGATAGACATGGAGCTGGAAACCATTGCCAAAATGGGCTTCCCCGGGTATTTTCTCATCGTACAGGACTATATCATCAACGCCCGCCGTATGGGCATATTCGTGGGCCCCGGCCGTGGCTCTGCCGCCGGCTCTATTGTAGCCTATTGCTTGACCATTACCAATATAGACCCGCTTAAATATAACCTGCTGTTTGAACGATTCCTGAACCCCGACCGTATCTCTCTGCCCGATATAGACGTGGACTTTGACGACGAGGGACGCGAACGAATATTGGCTTGGGTTACCGAAAAATACGGCAAGGAACGCGTGGCGCATATCGTTACCTACGGCTCTATGGCCTCTAAGAGTGCTATACAAAGCGTGGCCCGCCTGGAAGGCTTAGAACTAAAGGAATCCTACCGCCTCTCGGGGCTCATACCCGTTAAAATACCCGGCGCTAAAAAGGTAAACATACAGGCCGCCATGAAGGTGGAGCCGGAGCTGGAAAAAGCTTCCGTCTCTCCCAATGAAAAAGTACGCAATACCATAAACTACGCCATTAAGCTGGAAGGCACCAATAAAAGCGTGGGCGTGCACGCTTGCGGCATTATAATAGGCAGCACAGATATAGAAGAAGTGGTGCCCGTGTGCGTTATGAAGGACGCCAAGACCGGAAACGATATCCTCACCACTCAGTACGAAGGCAGTATAATAGAGAGTACAGGGCTCATAAAGATGGACTTCCTGGGGCTGAAGAACCTGAACATCCTAAAGGAAACCTTAGAAATCATTAAACAGTCTGTAGGGGTGGATATAGACTTAGACACCATCCCCTTAGACGATCCCTTGGTGTACAAACTGTACAGCGACGGCAACACCACCGGGTTATTCCAGTTTGAAAGTGCCGGTATGCGCAAGTACTTACGCGAGCTCCAGCCCACCAGAATAGATGACCTTATTGCCATGAACGCCCTCTTCCGCCCGGGGCCCATGGACAATATACCCGAGTTTATTCGCCGTAAGCACGGGGAGGTGCCCATCACCTACCCCATTCCGGAGATGGAAACCTACCTAAAAGACACCTACGGCATCACCGTCTATCAGGAGCAAGTGATGCTACTGTCTCGCCTCCTGGCCGGCTTTACCCGCGGAGAAAGCGACAACCTGCGCAAAGCAATGGGTAAGAAAAAGAAGGAAGCCATGGAGAAACTCCACACTAAGTTCATTGCCGGCGGCACGGAAAAGGGGCATAAAGCCGAGGTACTGGAGCACATCTGGCAAGAGTGGGCTAAGTTTGCAGAATACGCTTTTAATAAGAGCCATGCCGCGGGATATGCCATCCTCTCCTACCAGACCGGTTACCTAAAAGCACACTACCCCTCACAATATATGGCGGGCATATTGAGCTGTAACCTGAATGATTCTACCGAGATCAGCAAGCTCTTAGAAGAGTGCAAACGGATGGGCATTGCCCTTCTGCCGCCCGACGTGAATGCTTCGTACCGCAAGTTTTCCGTAGATAAAGACCGAAACATACGCTTTGGGCTGGCCGGCATTAAAGGCGTGGGCAGTGCAGCGGTAGATCAGCTCATAGAAGAACGCACGCAGAGGGGGGAGTACAAAGATATCTTTGACTTTGTAGCGCGCATAGACCTGCGCTCAAGCAACAAGAAGGCCCTTGAGTCCTTTGCCCTATCCGGGGCGTTTGACTCTTTCGGCCTTCCCCGGGAGTGCTACTTTGCCCCCTCTTCCGATCATAAGGGCACCTTTATAGACGAGCTCATACGCTACGGCAACGCCGTTAAGAACGATTCCCTCTCCGGTTCGGGCGGCGGGCTCTTCGGAGATGTGCCGGAGAACCAAATCCCCGCCCCAAAGGTACCCGTACCGGAGACCGAGTGGTCCGACTTAGAGCGCCTACAGAAAGAGCGAGACTTAGTGGGGCTATACATCAGCGGCAACCCGCTGGATAGATACAAGCTCATCTTAGAGCGTTATTGCAATGCGTCTTGTTTGCAAATAAACAACGTAGAAGGGTTGGGCATGGGCAAGAAAGTGCGCTTTGCCGGGCAAGTAACCGATGCTATGAGCGGCTTAACCAAGAAAAACGCCCCCTACGGCAAGATCACCTTAGAGGACTTCACCGGCACGGCCACCGTATGGCTCTTTGGGGAGAATTACCTCAACTACAAGCATTTTCTGCAGAAAGGGCTCTTTCTGTTGGTGAATGCGCAAGTGCAGGAGCGCAGGTTCAAGCCCGGCGAGGCGGAGCTGGGGATTCTTTCCATAGACCTTTTGCCGGAGGTAGCCGACTCTTTGATAGAGCAGGTCTCCGTGCTCATCCCCACCGAACGCATTACCCCGGATCTCATAGCCGACTTTAAGGACTCCGTTGTGCAGCACCCCGGGCAAGTACCCATGGCCGTTATCCTCTCCGGAGACAACGGTAAGTTAGAAATTCCCTTTAAGGGGGTCTTTATTGAGCCGGGCGGATGGGTGTGCGATCTCTTTGCGCGCTTAGCGCCGTCTCACACTTCGGCCTCTTCTAATGTGGTAGAATTAGACGAAGACGGCAATCCTATAGAGACAGATAGCAGTGAGGATTCGGAAGAGAAAACGCAAGAAAGCGAGGAATTAGGATTGCGGTATTGGATAAATTAAGTAACTTTGCACAGAGCAAACCATTCACTAAAACATTAAAACATTATGGCATTAGAGATTACTGATTCCAACTACGAGGCACTTGTAGCCGAGGGTAAGCCCATGGTAATGGACTTTTGGGCTACTTGGTGCGGCCCCTGTCAACTCATCGGTCCGCTGATTGAGGACTTAGCTAAGGAGTACGAAGGAAGAATAAACATCGGAAAAGTCAACGTAGACGACAGCAGCGACTTGGCCATGCAGTTCGGCGTACGCAACATCCCCACCATCCTCTTCATGAAAGACGGCAAAGTACTCAAGAAGCTGGTAGGTGCACAAGACATGTCCACGCTGAAGGCCGAAGCCGAGAAGCTCCTATAAGCCGAAAACCGTATTCAGCGGCTTTTTCCCTTAGCGCAAACGTTAAGAGATGAGGGATGCAGGGCGCACGATCGGTGCCTTGCGTCCCTCCTTCTTTCTGCCTCCGCTTCTATCCGAGAGGCCGATTAGCTCCCCCCTTAGAGGCTCTATAACAACAATCCCTTAGATTTACGGATGTCTATAATCAACCGCGAATCCGGCATAGCCAAGTACCTACAGGGGGTATCCGGCAGACTGATTCGCTCCTACGGATACCTCTGCTTTCTCTTAGCTTTACAGCTAGCCGATGTGCTCTTATTTACGGCTCACATCGGCATGCCCGTGCACTCCGTTTTGGGCACCCTCGTATGGGGCGTGCTTTCTTTAACGGCACTTTTGTGGCTCCTACCCGCTCTATGGACCAACCGGAGAGTAGAAATAGGCCTGCGCGTCCTTTTAGGCGGGCTCCTATCCCTACTGTTCATCTACGAGTATCATCTGCTCACCGCCGCCGGCGTGCCCTTAACCAACAGCGTATTGCACCAATACCTCACCCCAAACCCGGCAGAGGTAAACCGAGCCTTGCTCTTCTCCGGTGTGAGCCTTATCTCTTGGCTGAAGGGCGGGGCTATAGTGCTCCTATACGCCCTTTTCTTTCCCTTGGTAAGGGGGTTGAACCGGCTCTTAAAACGGATACCCAAAGCCGTAACGGTGGGCGGGGTAATCCTTATATATATAGGTATAGCCCTTCTGCTGCACCGCCCTTATTACGCCCTTACCGATAAGGGAACACACCGCTACGAGTCGCTTACGTTGGCAGAGCGGTTCGTTGTCGGATTCTCTTCCGCCGTCTCCCAAAACAATAAGGCTATGAAACAACTGGCCGACATCAGTAGTCTGCCGATGGGGGAGGTAAAGGTGACGCCGCAACGCCCCATTCACAACGTAGTACTCATTATAGGCGAGAGCCTGCGCCGATTGGATATGCACTGCTACGGCTACCCCCTTGAAACCACCCCGCATATAGACAGCCTTGCCCGCAGCGGATCCTTAATCTTATATGATGATGTAGTGAGCTGCGCCCCCAATACCATTGAAAGCCTGCCGGCCGTGCTGACCTTTTATCAGACCGTCGGCCAAGACAAAGAGTGGTACCGATTCCCCACCCTTCCCATGGCCTTTAAACAAGCCGGCTACTACACCTATTGGGCCAGCAACCAAGAGCGCCGAGGCGCCTACATACAACCCCTCACCGCTATCGCCTCTACCTGCGACTCCACCTTCTTTACCAACGCACGTACCAGTGAGTATTGGTGGGGTGAAGGCACTACCTATGACGAAGCCCTGATGCCGCATCTGATGGATTACGCCCAAACCGGTAAGCCCCTGCTGCAAATAGTACACCTCTATGGGTCTCACACCGATTTTAAGGACAGATATCCACGGGAGTGGAGCCTCTTCTCTGCACAGGATATCCAAGAGCCTAAGCTTAAAGAGTACCAAAAACAGCAGTCGGCCGAGTACATGAACAGCATTCTGTACAACGATTTTATCATAAACGGCATTATCAATAGATATAAGTCCACCTCCTCTATCGTACTCTATTTCTCGGACCACGCTCTGGTGAGGTTCGACGACCCGCTGAACCCAAATGAATTCAGCTACGAAAACGCCCCCACCAACCTCATGATCCCCTTTATGGTCTACATGAGTGATCTCTTTAAGCAGCAAAACCCCGACATTGCAGCACAAGTAGAGCAAGCCAAATATAAACCGTTTATGACCGACTTGCTCACCCACTCCCTCTGCGGACTAATGGGCATACAAACCCTTTACACCAATCCCGCCTTAGAGCTTTGGACCCCCGGGTTCAACTTCACTCGGCAGCGCGGATACACCGGCTGGGGAACCACCACCTCTTTTAAGCCCAAACACCCCCAATACAGAGAGTAATCCACCCCCCACCCATAGACCGGTAGGAGGGGTCTGTTTTCACCCGGCTGAAGAAGGAAATTTGGTGCGGACCAAAATATAATTTGGTGCGGATCAAAAATCTATTTGGTGCGGATCTAATTATATTTTGATCCGCACCAAATTATTCGTGCCGCCCACCCCCCGTCTCAACGAAAGAACAGGTGGAGACTGTTGCATAATGGCAAATCACTGCGTTGCTATCGGGATTCGGCTTCGGTTACGTACGCCGGTACGCTCCCTTCAGCCCTAACCCTCAGCGCCTTGTGCTTCATCCATTCTGCAAAGTCAAAACAAGATTGCGAGCAATCTTGTGCCCCTGTTGCTTTTTGCAACCGTCTCAGGTGGGTATCTCACGGGTGGGGGTAAAAG
>R16__coassemble_1133_pt1 | contig 24882 bp, 23 predicted proteins | sample R16__metabat2_low_PE_011 | metagenome-assembled genome bin R16
CCCTTTGTGTTCAATGACCCGGCTCATGGATTCAGATAAGACTGTTGCAAGCAACAGACAAAAAAACTACTTGGGTCCGCCTCCTTATGCAAAGGTATTAAATTTGCTAAAAAGAGAGGGCGAAGGTAGATCTAAAGATCTGCTTTCGCCCTCATGTTATCCCATAGGGAGGTACATAGGTAAGCTTACTTGCCCTCCCTGTGTGCCGGTTTGCCTATTAGGCAGCCATAACTTTAGCCATTTCGGGTACGGCACCGAAGATCAAGATAGCTACCAGCAGGGAGAGAATGGCGTACAACTCAGGGAACACGGCCATCACCATGGTAGTACCGAAGGCGTTGTTGCCGGCACCGATGCTCTTAATACCATTGGCGCAAACTTGAGCTTGGCGGATAGCGGAGAAGAAGCCTACTATACCAACGCCCACGCAGGCGCCGAAGATAGCAGCAGCAGCAAAGTGATTGAGACCTGCGCCCAGGTTCTTAACGAGGTTCTGAGCCAAGAAGAAGGCTACGAAGCCGTACAGACCCTGAGAAGAAGGAAGGGCGGAGAGACCGATGTACTGACCCAGTGCGTCGGGGTTCTTCTTCATAGCGCCTACCGTTGCGTTACCCGCAATGGTTACACCGTAAGCAGAGCCTACACCCGTAAGCATGATCATAAGGGCAATGCCCGAGTAGGTTAAGAAAGCGTCATTCATAATGAATTCAGTTATAGATTAAATTATTTTGTTATTCTTACTTGAGATTACTTGTTTAGCTTAAAGGGAGTGAAGATTTTACCACCGCCCTCAAATTCGCTGTTTTTGTAGAACTCTACAAAGGTAAGCCTTAAGGGGTGTACCAGAGAGCTGATCATAGAGAGCCCAAAGTTGAGCGAGTGCCCGAAGAGCAGGATCAAAGACATAACCAGTATATTCACAACCGGAGGCATATCCTTGGTCATATCCACGGCCAGGTTGTTAAACACCCCGCCTAAGATACCGCCCGTCAGACCGATGGCAAAGAGACGAATGTAGGAGAGCGTATCGCCCAAGAGCCCGGAGGCGTTGTTGTAGGTGGCCCACAGACCGCTTCCGAAGTTCAATATTATGTTCTTGCCGGGCGTGTTGTAGAAGAAGGCAAAGAGGGCTCCGATGCCGGCTAACCCGTATAATCCGTAGATGAGCCATTGGGGGAGGGCAATGCCTAACAAGGGCAGGCCTACAGCTACTAATAGAGAAGCTATAATGAGCACCCAGCCGTATTGCCCCAGCGCATACTTAAAGCCGCGTTGCTTCTGCACCTTTACGCCGGCCAAGAGCTTACCGAACACAATCTGTAGTAATCCTATAATAATAGAGAGTACCATCAGGTTGTTTTGGTTTAGGATATAGTCTGAGCCTACACCCACCAGCAGTCCGCCGTCCTTGCCCCACGTCCAAGGCATAGCCATACCGAACACGGTACCTAACACCAAGTCTACCACGGTGGCCACACCGCCTAACCATTGCCCCAAGCCACAGATGTCTCTGAAGCCGGAGTCTTTGGCTTTACGTTTGAGTAGAGTAGCCGCCAAGAACACGAGGAAGGCGTATCCGGCATCTCCCAAACAGAGGCTGAAAAAGAGCACAAAGAAGGGTGCAAAGAATACCGTAACGTCTATCTCTGAGTAGTTGGGCAGAGAATACATCTTGGTAATGGGCTCAAACAGACGAGAGAAGCTGTTGTTTTTGAGCTTAATGGGGATATTATCCTCGTCGGTAATCTCGGAGGGCACTACGTAGCAGGGCTCGTTTTCTAAGTCCTGCAGCAGCTTTTTCTCGTCTGAGGTGCTCACCCAACCTTCTAAGACCATCACTTTGCTATCGGCCTCGGGAATGGCCTGAGCCATAGCGTTGCTGAAGTTAAAGCGGTTGTCTAAGTAGGTGGCAAAGCCTTCCGGCTCGCCCATACGGTTGTCTACAAACTCTTGCAGTGCTTGCTGAGCCTCTTCTTGCTCTTTCTCTAAACGAGTAAGTTCGGCGGCCAGCTGCTCTTGCTCCATTTCGGGAGCCTTAACGGGCTCTGCATCCGGCTTGCGACCGGTGTTATTGCCCACTGTGAGGAAGTAGATATGAGAGCGGTGGTTGTTTACGGGCACTGCGTTAAACTCGGTCTCCCACTCGGGGTTGTATTGCTGCGCAGAGCAGGAATAGAAGGCCACGGGATAGCCGGCCTGCTCTAAGCGGGCAATAGAGGCCAAGCTGTAGTCTCCCCAAATCTCCCAATAGTCGTTTTCACGCTTTTGGGAGGCTATCTCCTGTTGCAGGGCAGAAAGACGTTCGTTAAGGCCTTGCACCTCTCGCATAACGGCCAAACCTTGCTCCATAGAGGTAATCTCTTTGGGCTCTACTTTGGGGGCATCCTTAGAGCGTAAACGCATCAAGGAGCGTAACAAGTCGGCAAGCTCTTTGCGCTGTGCCACCATGCCCTGCAATTCCTCTATCTCTTTAATGGATCTGGAGGGCTGAATGTGCACTACTCCCAAAGAACGCAACCGGAGCAGAAACTCCTCGTACTCCTTGTGGAAGGTTACAAATAGGTACTTACTTACTTTCTCTATCATCGCCTTGCTGGTTTTGTTTTTGAGCGCGCAACTCTAAGTTGGTACGCATAATCTTCTGAGAGGCCTTAGACAAGCTCTCCTCGTCTTCTAAGTAACGCTTGATCTTGCGAATAGCATCCTTATAACCGGGGATCTGAACCTTTTCAAAGAGGTTGACCTTCTGGGTGGTTTTGCGGCGTGCATATTCTAAGAACTCAAGCTTGAGCGCCACAAACTCTGCCTGTATGCCCACCGTGGCCAGTTGCTTCAGGAGCTCCACTCCCGTAGCAAACCAAGAGGGTGAGGTAAAGAGGCTGTAGGGCTCTACTTCGTATTTGATCTCGCCCAGCTCCGGCACCAATACGCCGGCAATCTTCTTGGTGCTCAGTTCCACATCGGTAACGCGCACCAAGTTGGGATTAAACTCATCCCAGAGTGCCACCATCTTGTCGTAGCTTTTGATGCTTTCTTCCAGGTGAGCCTCTAAACGGTCAATCTCGTTTTTGGCTTTCTTCACCTCTAAGCGCAGAGCACTCTCCTTACTTTTAATGGTAGGTAGGGTGCGCTCCCGCATCTTAAGCTGCTTTTGTTGCTGCTGAAGGGAGATTTTATTGTATTGAAACTTAATAGCCATATAAAACGGTCAGATCAAGTTCTTACCTTTAGGCGTTGGCAGCCGTGGTAGCTGCTTTGTCTGCCGGCCAATATTTGGTTACAAACTCTTGCTTGATATTCACCTCTACCGGAGTAAAGTGCTTGGCAAATAGGCTCCAAGCGGTATCCAGCATCTCGGTGGTATCTAAGTTTACGTCTATAGAGAGGAGCTCGGTGGAGTAATCCTCCGCAAAGCTCAGGGCGCGGCGGTCGTAGTCGGTGAGGTCAAAACCGTTCTCTAACTTGGTTTGAGCGTTGGCGGCGTCGGAGAACAGACGCACGGCCGCATTCATTACTTGGGGGTGGTCTTGGCGCGTTTTCTTACCAATCACGAGCTGCTTCAAACGAGAGAGCGAGCGGAACGGGTCTATGATCACCTTGCCCACGTTGGTGTCCTTACGCAGGTAGAGCTGACCCTCGGTGATGTAACCGGTGTTATCGGGCACCGCGTGGGTAATGTCTCCGCCGGAAAGGGTGGTAACGGCAATAATGGTGATAGAACCACCGGCACCTTCGGGGAACTGCACGGCCTTCTCGTAGATCTTGGCCAAGTCGGAGTAGAGAGAGCCCGGCATGGAGTCCTTAGAGGGGATCTGATCCATACGGTTAGATACGATGGAGAGGGCGTCGGCGTAGTTGGTCATGTCCGTAAGCAACACCAGCACCTTTTCGCCTTGCTCTACGGCAAAGTACTCGGCAGCCGCCAAAGCCATGTCGGGCACCAGAATGCGCTCCACGGAGGGGTCTTCGGTTGTATTGATAAAGCTTACAATACGATCCAATGCCCCGGCGTTGCTAAAGGTGTTCTTGTAGAAAAGGTAGTCGTCATTGGTCATACCCATGCCGCCCAAGATGATCTTGTCGCTCTGGGCACGCAGCGCCACCATGGCCATTACTTCGTTAAACGGCTGGTCGGGGTCGGCAAAGAAAGGAATCTTTTGGCCGGTTACCAGAGTGTTGTTCAAGTCTATACCGGCAATACCGGTGGCAATGAGCTCGGAGGGCTGTTTACGCTTAACGGGGTTAACGGACGGGCCGCCTATTTCCACCTCTTTACCCTCGGGCTGTGCGCCGCCGTCTATGGGCTCGCCGTAGGCATTAAAGAAGCGTCCGGCCAGCTGCGGACCCACCTTAAGAGAGGGAGCCTTGCCCAAGAATGTAACTTCGGCGTTGGTGGGAATACCCTCCGTGCCGGAGAAAACCTGCAGTGTTACCTCATCTCCTATAATCTTTACCACCTGAGCCAGCCGGCCGTCTATGATAGCCAATTCCTCGTTGCCCACACCCGTAGCGCGGAGCATGCAGGTAGCCTTGGTGATGTTAGAGATTTGGGTATATATCTTTTGAAAAGCAGTTGTAGACATACCTAAATAAGATGTTTAAAAGATGAAGGGGGTTTAGTTGCGCACTCTGCGCTCGTCCATTACAGCCAAGTACTCTTGGTGGTACTTCTTAAAGTTATCGCTTTCAAACTCGGAGTAGTTCATCTGCTTAAGGGCATTGATTACGCGTTTGAAGTAGGGGGCAACCTGAGAGAAGTCGTCAAAAGTAAAGTCGGAGTGGCAGGCGTCTATGACCAGATTGAGCATGTACTCTTGTCGAGGCAGGGGCGTGTTGCAGTCAATGTCATCAAAGGCGTCTTGCTGCAGGATTACAAAGTCTATGAGTTCGCTCTTCCAGAAGGTTACGTGGTACTCAACGGGTACGCCGTCATCGCCCAAGATGTTTATCTGCTCGGCAATTTCCTTACCGCGTTGCATTCTGTTTTTGAGTTCGGCTACTTGTACGAGCCACTCGGACGAGATGTGTTCGCCGATATAGTCTTGAAACTCTTTATACTCTACGTAGCGGGAGTAACTCTCAATGGGGTTAACGGCCGGGTAACGCTTACTGTCGGCACGCTCCTGCTCTAAGGCGTAGAAGCAGCGAGCCACTTTTTTGGTATTCTCGGTTACGGGCTCTTTGAGGTTACCGCCGGCCGGAGATACGGTGCCTATAAAGGTTACGGAGCCGCTCTTGCCGTTGCGCAAATATACGTATCCGGCACGGGCGTAGAAGTTAGCGATGATAGCGGAGAGGTCCATCGGGAATGCGTCGGGGCCGGGGAGCTCCTCCAAGCGGTTAGACATCTCACGCAAAGCCTGTGCCCAGCGGGAGGTAGAGTCGGCCATCAGCAGTACTCTCAAGCCCATGGTACGGTAGTACTCGGCAATAGTCATGGCGGTGTATACAGAAGCCTCACGGGCAGCCACCGGCATGTTAGAGGTATTGGCGATGATGATGGTACGCTCCATGAGTTTGCGGCCGGTGTGCGGGTCCTCCAGCTCGGGGAATTCGGCAAAGATTTCCACTACCTCGTTGGCACGTTCGCCGCAGGCAGCCATGATTACGATGTCGGCCTCAGCTTGCTTAGAAATGGCGTGCTGCAGCACGGTCTTGCCGGTTCCGAAGGGGCCGGGTATGAATCCCGTACCGCCTTCTACTATAGGATTGAGGGTGTCTATAGTACGTACGCCGGTTTCTAGGAGCTTAAAGGGGCGGGGTTTCTGGGCGTAGCAGTGAACGGCTTTCTTTACGGGCCATTTTTGTATCATGGTTACGCTGTGCTCCTTGCCCTCTTTGTCTACCAGAACGGCGATTTCGTGGGTAGCTTTGTAGCGGCCGTTGGGTACTATACTCTTAATAGTATATTGCTCCTCCATTACAAAGGGCACCATGATGCGGTGGGGCTGATGGTTTTCGTCCACTTCGCCAAGCCAATCTCCGGCGGTAACGGTATCGCCCACCTTGGCCAGAGTGGTAAAGTCCCAGAGGGTTTCGGTGTTAAGGGGCTCGGTATAGTCTCCTCGTTTGAGGAATATGCCGTCCATGCTGTCTAAGTCATGCTGCAGACCGTCGTAGTTTTTAGAGAGCATGCCGGGGCCTAAGGTAACTTCCAGCATGTGTCCGGTAAACTCGGCTACATCGCCCACCTTCATACCGCGGGTACTTTCAAAGACCTGAACGTACACGTTGCTACCGATAATCTTAATCACCTCGCACATCAAGCGGGTGTTATGGACGGTAATGTAGCAGATTTCGTTTTGCGACACGGGGCCGTTGACCTCCACGGTTACCAAGTTGGAGACTATGCCCTTTACAATACCTGTTGTCATGTATTAATTACTTCTTTTGTTTTCTCTTAAATTCCTGTAATGCCCCGGTGCTTTGCTTTTTGAGGTCTTTTACTATTCGGCGGAAGGTCTCTTCGCCGGTTTTCTCGTTCAGCGAGAGCCAGCGTTCAATGATGGAGAGTTGCAGATAATAGGAGAGGAGCACCTCTACGTCAAAGGGCTTAAAGAAGGTTTGCTCTTCCAGCCAGTCCCAACGCAGTACATCTATGAGGCGTTCTCTGCGGGCTATATCGGTTTCTTCCGCAATAGCGGTAATGCGAGGGAGCAGAGGGAGCTCTTGAGCGGTTATGCCCAAATCTTTTCCTTTAGCTTCTCTGAGTTTCTGTGCAATGAGGTTGTCTCCCACTATGTACTGCTCGGCATCCCAGCCCAAGTGGCGCAGGGTGTAAAGAGCCAATACGTTCTTTATATTGAGGTTGAGCTCGGCCCATTGGGCACAGAACTTGTTTTTGCTCTTCATCATAGAGCGGTAGTAGAAGGCAGCTAAGCGGTCTTCTTCCAAGCGCAATAGGGATTCGCTTTTGGGGGTGCCGTCTTCAAATGTTTTAGCCTCTTCTGCCTCTTCGGGGTCCATAAAGCGGTACGCTAAGTATGCTTTGAGGTAATCCGGCAGGGGGTTCTTTTTGGCTATTGTACCTTGAGTTTGCGCTTGGGCTATACCCATCAAGAGGGCTCGGGGATCCAGAAGGCGGAGCTTGTTTTCCGGCAGGTCTACCTCTTCGGGGTCGCCTTTGAGGTCGGACGCCGTACATTTCTCTATGAACGCAATCACCTGAGGATGCTCTTCTTCCAGGCGCAGGTTGCGCAACAGACGGGCATCTGCAGGGGTCAGTTCCTCGGAGGTTTGCTCCAAGAAATGTTCTATAGAGATGGGCAACTTGCGGTCTTCAGCTCCTATATTGGGGAGCCCCGCCACCAGTGCGTAGTAGCGTGCCATACACTAATTGAAGAGTGTCTCTACTAAACCGGGGCGGAGGAAGCTCTTAAAGAAGGATATGAATTCATCCTCGCCGAACTCTACCTTGTAAGCGCCGTTAGCCGGCTTAACGGTGAAGCGGGCAGCCGTGCCGTTTATTTCTTGTACCGATACCTTGCCCTCGTCTAAGAGTTGTTTGGCGTGAGCGGTGAAGTAGTCGTTGAGTTCTTTGGCTTGTGCTGTTTCTATTACTAAGGGTTCGCCGGGCGTCCAGCCGGAGACGATCTTGAGGATGGTTTCCCGCATAAAGTCGGGGTTTGCCGTTGCGCTCTGAACACTCTTCTTAGCCACCTGTTCGGAGAGGGAATCGGCGATGGCACTTTTTACTGATTGTACCATCTGGTCGGCATAGAGCTTAAGCTCAGATTGTGTGTTTTTGCGGGTTTCTTGGGCTTTCTTGTTGGCATCGGCAAGGATTTGCTCTGCCTGCTTAGAGGCCTTTTCTACAATTTCTTTGCTCTGAGCCTGGGCTTTATCTATGAGGCCTTGGGCTTCCAAGTTGCCCTTCTCCACGCCCTCGTGATAAAGTTTGTCTGTTAGCTCGCGAATCTTAGCATCCATATGTGTACTATTATAGTTTATTGTTTTTTATGTCTTGCCCGGAGCCCTCTGTTTGAAGCGGCTTATACCCAAAAACATAGAGCCGTATGAAATAAGAAAACGCACACCGATGTTGCACAGAGCCTCGACGTGTGTTTCTTTGCTCCCGCAAAGGTACTATATTTTTTTGAGAGTAAGTATATTTTGTAATCTTTTCTGTACAAATTGGGTCGGAATGCGCCGGGCTTGTGTACTTATTAACGTTTACTTGCGCCAAACCCTTTTGCCCAATAGGTCGAGGAGTACAAAGAGTACAAACCCCAACAACCCCAGAATGAGTATGGTGGCGTACATGTGTGGGTATTGCAGGCGCATCCAATAATCCGAGATTAGGTATCCCAGACCGCGATCGGTGCCGTAGGTTTCGGCTATAAAGAGCACCGATATGCCGGTACCCACGGCCACCTTAAGCGCCGAAAAGAGGGTGGGGGATAGGTAGGGGAGTAAGAGGTGCCGAATCATTTCGGCCGGGCGGGCGTGCAGCACCTGCATCACTTGCAAATAGGGGCGGGGCAGCTCCTTAAGGGCATCGGTGAGTGCTACGGTTAGTTGCAGCAACAGCACCAAGAAAACCAGTAGTATCTTAGAGGCATCGCCCAAGCCTGCCAATACAATAATAATAGGTAAAAAGAGCATTTTGGGGATGGGGTAGGTGAAGTTGAGCAGCCCTTGTACTACAGTTTTTCCTTTGGGCGAGAGGAAGTATGAACTGAGGGATATCACGAGGGCTACGCCGCAAGAAAGGAAAAGGGCGCCAAAGAGTCTGTACAACGTACTGAGCAGGTGCATCCAAAATAGGCCTGTACGCACCAGTTCGCCGGCAGATTGGTACACCGATTTCGGGGGCGGAAGGAGCATCCCGCCAACTACCACGGAGAGCCCCCACCAGAGCAAATGAAACAGTACCGGGAGGGCAACCCAAAGGAGCAGGGGGCGCAAAGGGGTAGAGGTTTTCATCGGCAGGCGTAAGGGCTTAAGTCCAATACATGCGCCTCGTGTGCGGGGTGCGGAAAGATCTTGTGGGTAGCCATAATGGTAGTAACGGGGGTTTGCTCCCGTAGGGACCGGAGCAGAGACCAAGCCTCTTGCTCGTTTGCGGCATCTAAGGCGGAGAAGGGTTCGTCTAACAGCAGGAGGTCGCATCGGTGGCAGAAGGCGCGCGCCAAGGCTACCCGTTGTTGTTGCCCGCCGCTCAGTTGGGCCGGTCTTCTGCGCAGCAACGGTTTCAGGCCTAATAGTTCAATAACGCGCCGGTAATGGTGCTCGTTTTGCTTGGGAAATCCCAAGGCCTCGGGGAGCCGTATATTAGCCTCCACGCTTTTCCACGGAAAAAGCCCGTACCCCTGCAATACATAAGCCACCCGCAGCTGTTTGCTTCCCGGGGGCAACCCGTTTATCAGCACCTCTCCGCTGTACCGGGGGTGCAACCCGGCCAGGAGATTGAGCAGCGAACTTTTGCCGGCTCCGGAAGCTCCCGATAACTGCAGGAACCCATGCTCCTCTAAAGAAAAGGAGAGGGAGGTGAGTATAGGGGTGTTTTGATAGGCCAAGGAGAGCCCGCGAACCGATACAAAGGGATCCATTACCGGGTAGATGCAGGTGTAGGGATTAGCTAACGCAGTTTGTGCGTTAGCGTGGAATAAAGGTGGTATCAATCATTTGGCTTGCCGCGAGGCTGAAGTCTTGGGGAAGAGCCTCTTTGCGAACCAACCAGTTGACGGCCTGTTGCAGATCTGCTGCTTGCGGGATTTGTGCCTTTCGGTAGCGGGGGAGAACTATTTGGCCGGCTATCTCCTGGGGAGCTCCGGCATATTGTACCAGCCAACGGTTTACATCCTCGCGCGGAGCGGCGGCAATGCGCTCTACGGCTAGGTTGTATCCCTCTATGAGCTTCTTTAAGGCTTGTGGGTGTTCTTCTTTGAAGTTGTTCAGCACCAGTAGCCCGGTTACTTGGGTCTGAATCCCGGCCGAGCTTTGTGTGATAACCGCTCCGGATTGTTGGGCCATGGTAGCAAATGGATCGGGCAATACGGTGCAGTCTATTTTGCCGTTGCGCAACATCTCTAAGCGTAGCGGAATCTTTTTTATCTCCTCGCGTTTAACCGCCTCTTGGGGGAGCGGAAGCATTAGATCCGTCAGGTAATCAATAACGGTGCCCCAAGAGCCGGCAATCTTGAGCGGAGTTTGCGCCGTGGCCTCTTGCTTAGCCGCGTTCGGCGTCATGGCACAATAAAAAACACCGTCTAAAGGCATCACCAGAGAGGCGTCTACTCCGCCCGAAACTTGCAGGGCCACGCCGGTGTAATCGGTTACGGTAGCGTCTAACTTGCCGGCCTGTAGGGCTATGTCTCGCTCATTGGCCGCAAAGAAATCGGTCAACTCGGCTTTTAAGCCCAGCGAATCATAGATGCCGCACTCCCGGGCTACGGCAAACGGCAGAAAGTCCATTGAGCGCATAGCGCCCAAGCGAATGGTTTGGTCGGTAGTCCGGGCGCTCTTATCGCCGGAAGTACAGCTGCTCTGGGTTTGCAGCAGTGCCCCGGCCAAGGCCATAAGGGCAAGGAAGGTAACGTAACGTTTCATGCTGTTTATTGAAATGAAATCAGAATATGAGAAGAGGTGGTGATTATCAAGACCTAAATGCGCCGTTCATTAGGGGCGGACAAAAATTTTCTTACTGCCGGACGAAATGATCATTACTGCCGGACGAAAGAAAAATTAGATCCGCACCAAATTCGGAGCGGAGTCCGGGGGGGGTATTTCAGTCCGCCCGGGATTGTTTCTTGTCCCACCGGATTATCTGCTGGGAATGCGCAGTTTGGTGCCCACTTTGAGCTTGTTGTTAGAGCGTATCCCGTTGGCCTTTTTTAGCTTGGATAGGGATATTCCGTGCCGTGAAGCTATGCGGCTGAGGGTATCGCCCTTGCGCACCGTGTAGGTTTTGTAGGTTGTTTTGTGGGCTTTGCCGGCCTTGCCGGTTTTTTGAGCCACAACGGGCGACTTGATCTCTACCTTGGGTGCATTGGTTTTGTAGAGTGAATCCAGTGCATTGTCTACCAGAGCTAACTCGTGCAAGGGCAGTTTGAGCACGTTGGAGCGCATGCCTCCCGGAATAATCTCCTTCTTGTATTGCGGATTCAGGTTGCGGATTTGGGTCTTGCTCAAACCGGTAATGTCGGAAATGGCAGAGAAAGAGACCGGAGCTGAGAGGTGCAGCGTGTCCGTAGCCAAGGGTATGTAACGCTCGCGCCTATCTATGTTATACTCCGCATGGTAGTACATGGCGTAGTAAGCGCCTATAAAAAGCGGTATGTAGTTTCGCGTTTCACGGGGCAGATAGGGGTAAATGTCCCAGAAATCGCCCGTGCCGCCGGCTCGACGGATGGCCTTATTTACGTTACCCGGACCGCAGTTATAGGCGGCCAGGCAGAGCAACCAATCGTGGTAGATACCGTACATGTCTTTTAGGTAACGGGCTGCGGCTTCGGTACTGCGGGCTATGTCTAAACGTTCGTCTACATAATTGTCTACCTCCAGCCCGTAACGCTTGGCCGTGGGCAACATAAACTGCCACAACCCGGCAGCCCCTGCCGGCGAAACCGCTAAGGGGTTGAGCGCAGACTCTACAATGGGCAGATACATCAGCTCCACCGGCATCTTGTTTTTGTCTAAAATAGACTCAATGATAGGGAAGTATACGTCCCCCAATACCAGCATAGAACGCACCAACGGGGCGCGGTCTGAAAGAAACGCCGCTATAGATTCCTTGATGAGCGGATTAAACTGCATGGGAATAACACTGGGAAGGCGCTCTAAATTGGCAATAATCACAGAATCGCTCTGGTTGCGCACATTAAAGTACCCCTCACGACGCCTTTCGGATTCCGGCAATAACTCCTCGCGGGAGGCATAGCCGGTCAGCTGATCCTGCAGAAGCCTGGAAAGATTCTTGTCTAATTGAGCCGGAGTCTCTACTTTAGGCGCATCCTCCTGCTCTTGCGCAAGAAGCGGGAGAGCCACGGCCCAAAGAAAGATAATGGAGCAAAGCTTAAGGTATCTCATAGGGATTGTGTTCAAATGAAAGTGAGCGTAAGTGGGGAAATGTCCTCTGCTTTAGAAGTAAATAGTGCATCCTACCCCCGCTTGTGAGGGCGTGTATGGGGTGGGCGCCGACACCACCGGTCCGATATGAATGGATAAGTCCGGATTCATGTCAAAGTAATAGAGCTCGGCGTCTACATAAGCATCCAAGGCCGAGAGCAAATAGAGCACCACGCCTACTAAAATACTCAGGTCTCGGTTAGATTTATTCTCCTTTACCCCGCGCTCTAACTGCCCCTCCAAGGAGCCGTTGTTTAGGTAGTCTTCCGGGTTGCCTCCGTACGGTACAAAGGCCTTCCAGGAATCTTTGCTCATGGGATCATCGCTTAAAAGATCGGCGTAAGCGGTGTGATACTCATTGTAGGCCGATTGAAAAAGTGAGATAACATAGGCCGAACCGGCCAGTGCCGTCCATACAATGGGCGCTTTCCAGTAGCGTTTGTTGTAAATCTGTCCGCCTCCCGGTATAATAGAGCAGATAAGCGCCATAGTAGAGGAGGGGTAGGGGGCGCGCCAAAACGGCACTTTTTTCTCCTCTTCCGGCACGGTTTCTCTTACTGTGGTGCTATCGGCTGCAGGCGTAGGGGCTGAGGCAACGCCGGTTTTTGCTGCTTCCGGATCCGAAATAACCGCCTTCTTTTGATCCTCTTGCCGGCTTTCTATGGTACCGGAAACGGTTTGCCTGGCCACTCCTATGGAATCCTGAGCCACTCCTATGGAATCTGCTTCCGAGGATATCCCGTTCCTTAGGGCGGTGGTGCGGATTACGGCAGTGTCCGGCGCAGTAGATAAAGTGTCTTGGTCAAGGGTAATAATAGGGGTTGCGTGCCCACAGACGTAATCAGAGCACGCCCTTAAACCCACGCCCGCAGCGGATGCCGGCACCTCAGCCCTCCCCGTCTTGATAAATAGAAAGGAAGCAACGCACAGAAGAGTACAGAAGGCTTTTTTCATTCTATGCAATGGGCGTAGCTACAGATTCAGAACCCCGCAGAAATTTGGCTAATGGGCAATCTGTTCCAAGAGAGAGCAGATTCTGATTAGATCCTCCTCGGTGGTAAAAGCAATGGAAAGCGCCCCTTTGCCGGAAGCCTTACGGGTGAGCTTAACGTCGCTGCCGAAGAATTTGCTCAGAGCCTTGGTGAGTGGCTGATACCCCTCTAAGGTGTTCTTGCCCACCATTTGAGTACTTTTGCTCTGGGTGCCCTTCTCTTTTTGAACAGCGCTTTTACCCTGAGCCTCCGTCTCTACCTGACGAACGGTGAGCCCCTCCTTTAAAATTCTTCGGAACATCTCCAGCTGCTCCTTGGGCGTCTCTAAGCTAAGTAGGGCGCGAGCATGCCCCATATCTATTTTGCGCTCCTTTATGGCCAGCTGTACTTGCGCCGGAAGCCTCAGTAAGCGCAAATAGTTGCTTATAGTAGCGCGCTTTTTGCCCACTTTTTGCGCCAGAGACTCCTGCGTTGCGCCGGGCTGCTCCAGCAATTGTTTGTACGCTAGGGCTATTTCTACGGCGTTAAGGTCTTCACGTTGGATGTTCTCTATGAGTGCCATCTCCATAACCCGCTCTTCCGAAACCTTAACCACATAAGCGGGGATTGTCTCCAGATCGGCCAGCTTAGCCGCCCTCCAGCGTCGTTCACCGGAGATAATCATGAAGGTACCGTCTCCTTCTTGGCGCACGGTAATGGGTTGCACCAATCCTATTGATCGGATAGAATCGGCCAGCTCACGGAGTGCTTCCTCGTCGAAGTAGGAGCGGGGCTGTTCCGGGTTGGGCTTGATATCGGCTACGGCTATCTCGTTGATGGAAGAAGAGACTACGTTTTCATGCAGCAGGGCATCTAATCCCCTACCGATTACACTTCTTTCGTTTTTGTTGGGCATAGGGTTTTACTTTTTAGGGGTATTGCGCAGAAGTACTTCCCGGGCCAGCTCTAAGTAATTGGCAGCTCCCTTACTTTCTGCGTCGTAGAGCAGAACGGGCAGCCCATGGCTTGGGGCTTCGCTTAGCTTAACGTTGCGTTGGATAACGGTATTAAAGACCAACCCCTCAAAGTGCTTCTTCACTTCTTCGTATACTTGGTTGGCCAGCTTGAGGCGACTGTCATACATGGTGAGCAGAAAACCCTCTATCTCCAGCTTAGTATTGAGTCTACCCCGTATAATACGTATGGTATTAAGCAGCTTAGAGATTCCTTCCAGAGCAAAGTATTCACTTTGTACGGGTATGATTACGGAGTGCGCAGCCACCAAGCAGTTTACGGTGATAATACCCAGCGAGGGCGAGCAGTCTACAATGATAAAGTCATACCGGTCTACAACGGCACGAAGCTTTTTGTACAGAATTTTCTCTCGGTCCGGCAGCCGGAGCATTTCTACTTCGGCACCCACTAAGTCTATATGCGAGGGCACCAGAAAGAGGTTTTCTATATCGGTGGGCAGGGTTGTATCGGCTATAGATAACCCTTCCAGTAGGCATTCGTAGAGTGTTTTCTCTACTTTTTCCGGGGTGATACCCACTCCTGAAGACGCGTTGGCTTGCGGATCGGCATCCACCAAAAGCACGCGTTTATCTAAGGCGGCCAGAGAGGCTGCCAAGTTAATGGCCGTAGTAGTTTTGCCTACACCGCCTTTTTGATTGGCCAGAGCAATGATTTTTCCCATACACAGGTACCCATTTTACTCCCAAAGATACAAAATACCCCGCAAACAGTGTATATAAATGTTCACAACTTATTTTTTCCGGACCGCACCTCGGGCAGAAAAAGAGCCACCCCTGAGTAGACAGAAGTGGCTCTGAGTGAGATTAGAGTCGGATAGGGTGCCGCCTTTAGACGGTATCGGGATACATTTGTGCGCGTACTATTGTTCTTGCCGGAGGGCAGGTGTCACTGTTACACTGTATAGAGATACAATTTGGTCTGAGAAGGAGCTGAAGTGGGGGGCTCTATCAGAGTTCAAAGGAGGCGTCCCAAAGCACCTCATCGCCCGTAATGCGGTATGACTCGGCACGCGCCAAGACAAAAAAGTAGTCGCTCAGGCGGTTCACAAAACGTGCCACTACGGGGTCTATCTGCTTGCCGTCGGTGTAAATCTTGTATATGCAGCGCTCTGCACGCCTGCAGACGGTACGGCAGACGTGGCACAAGGCGGCGGTTCGGCATCCTTGCGGCAGAATAAAACCTTTCATGGGAGGCACTCCGTTATCTAAGGTATCTATGGCTTCTTCCAAGCGAGAAACGGCATCTTCCTTGAGTATGCTACCGGCCGAGTGTTCCAAACTATATAGATCGGAGGCTAAGTTAGCCCCTACAATAAAGAGCTTGTGCTGTATCCAGCGCAGGAGCTCAAAGGTCTCCTTAGGCAGCTCCTCCGCCATCAGTACCCCAATGTGGGAGTTAAGCTCATCTATTGTGCCATAGCCGTCTAACTGTTCGCTGGCTTTGCTGATGCGTTTGCCGCCCACGAGTCCTGTGGTACCGTTATCACCGGTTTTGGTGTAAATATCACTTTTCTTCATAGTAGTATAATTAGGTATAAAGTGGTTTTAATGCAGTACAAAGGTAACAAACTTCGTTCACTTCGCGCAGATGCCCGGTCGGTCCGGCGTTAATGCGAGACTGCTGCACGCAAAAAGTCGCTCTAAATGAAGGAACGGATTAGGTGCGGATGAAAAGATCATTAGGTGCGGATGAAAAGATCATTTGATGCGGATCTAATACTTTTTTGATCCGCACCTAATTTTGCATTGCTCCGTCCCCCCCCGGCGCCTCCGGGGTATCTAAAGTGCCGGGGTATCGGCTCCGCTAAGCAAGATAAGCCTTGTATTGCGCGCGGGAGAGCTTAGGATGCGTGCAGAGGAGCAGCCCTTCGGGAAGACAAAAGGCTACCGTATGCTCGGGGAGGGGGAATAGGGCACGCGCTCCGGCCAGTAGGACTATGGTGTAGGGGGCGCAAAGAGAAGTTAAGGTCTGCCTACCGGAAGGGTGAACGGCTGCCGACGGGCGCTTTGCCGAGGTCGTACACTCTTCCTGCGGGCGCTCTATCCCGGGAAGGTCCCGGTTCAGAAGTATACTATTAAAGGTTATGGCTGTTTTGCCTTGGGGCGGGGTGGGGGTGAGGCACGAAAGAGGATCGCGCTCAAGCGGCACCGTCTTGCAGAATCGGTTCAATAGCTCTTGAAAGCGTGCATCGCCCCGCAGCTCCGCTACTCCGTAGTGATAGGCAAGGCGCAAGGCCAATAGGCAGAGGCGCAGATGGGCTTGGGCGATAGGTTGCGGGGCGCTTTGGGCAAAGCGTATCAGGGCCTCCTCCCGATAGTAGCGGTATCCCTTGCTCCCTAATAGCAGGGTTATCATGCCGTAGGCAAAAGGGGAGTGCACCCCAAAGCCCCTGCGGTGCAGGAGCCAATAGACGCCTCTTCGTAAGGTGAGTAAGGGGGGATCGGTACGGAGCATTACTGCTGCACCTCAGCCGCGGGGGTCTGCACCTGCACGGTGTCCGCGGGAGTTTGCACCTGCTCGGTGCGCGTAGGGGTGGCGTCTTTTCGGTTATCCTCAATTACTTTAATGAGGTTGGCCGCAAAGAACTTGATGGAAACGGCCAGCAAAACCACCCCGAAGAACTTACGCAAAATGTAAATACCGCCACGCCCCAATAGCTTCTCTAAGACAAACACAAAGCGCATGACCAAATAGATACAGAGCACGTTTAGCAGTATACTCAGCAGCATGGCAGAAGAGGGGAGCCCCGCCGATTTTAAAGTAAGTATAGCGGTAAAGGAGGCCGCACCCGCAAAGATAGGGAAAACGAGCGGTACGATGTCGGCTTTGCCGGAGGGACTGTCGTCCTTAAAAACCTGTATCCCGAAGATCATCTCTACGGCCAAGACAAACAGCACAATAGAACCGGCTATGGCAAAAGAGGAGATGTCTACGCCAAAGAAGTTCAGCATGGGCTCACCTATGATATAGAAGCACAAAAACATGATGGCCGAGAGTCCTACCACTTTCTTGGTGCTGAATCGCTTACCGGAGTCGTGCAGGCTGAGTATAACGGGTATGGCGCCTATTACATCCACCGATACAAAGAGAATCATAAAGGCGCCTACCGCCTCTTTGAGGTTAAAGGCCGCAAAGTCGGCCAAGATAGCATTCCAGAGTGCTTGCATATGGGTGTGTTGGTTCTGTTGGGTGTATATTTATTGCGGTACGGGTTGTGTGTATATTTATTGCGGTACGGGGTAGGGCGGTGTGGCCGGTCCTCGGAACCCTTTTAGGGTACAAAGGTAGCTAAATTTGGGGGATTATTGCTCATTCGGCGTGTCAGTATCGGGGTGTTATTGGGTAGTAAGTACAGATTATTATCGGTACCCATTGCGCTTTGACCGGGACGGTATCGGCACAGCAATGTGCGTATCTAAAAACAAATCCGCTCAAGCGGGCAACCGAAGCTGCATACTTGAGCGGATGGATGGGGAGGAATATCTATCGGTATGGGTATCTACACGCTACCGATACGGATATCTACACGCTACCGATACGGATATCTACACGCTACCGGTATACATATCTACACACGGTATGGGTATCTACGCGCTTCCGCGGTAGCTTATCTGCGTTCGGGAGCTTAACTCTCCGGTGCAAGAGACGGGGCTCCGGCTTGCGCGGGATCCGTTAAGCCGGCCGGTTTAGTGCTTACTTTACCAGCACTTTGGTTACGCTGTTTAGGGTGCGTACTAAGTACTCTCCGGCGGGAACGGCGGCGAGCTCTACCGTTGCGAGGCCTTGGGCGTCAGCTACAGTTGCAGCCACGGTACGGCCGGATAGATCCAAGAGCTGCACCTCTTGATTGGCTTGCAAACCGGAGAGGTAGAGATAGTCCGCTGCGGGGTTGGGGTACACAGCTACTTGTGCAGCATCGGGGGCGTTTACGCCGGTAATCCCTGCGTACTCTGCGGTTTTTCCGTCTGCATCTATGCTCAGTACGCTCCAGTTCTTTCCCTTAGCAATCTCTACGTCGGAAGCCAAACACACATTGGTAGTGCGCTCTTTCTCGGTAGCAGCCACCACCAAAGTTCCGCCGAAGTCTTCTAAGCTACGGTTAAAGAGGGTGTTTACAACGGCGGTCATAGCCTCGCCCTTAAGTTGGTTGCGGTGGCAATTCACAAAGAGGAGCTCTTCTGAGTCTTGCGGCAGGGTTAAGGAAGCTATTTTGTTGTTGGAGCAATCTATGTAAACCAAGCCGGGGTTCTGAGAGAGGTCTAAGCGGGTAAGCTCATTGCCGGGGCAGTCTAACCGAGCCAGGTATAGGCTTTGGGATAGGTCTATATCGGTGAGTTTGATGGCAGGGCAGTAGAGCGAGTCTATATCACCGTAGAGGGTAAAAGAGGGCTTGCCTATCACTTTTCTTGTGTCTGCTTCAGAGAGTATCTCCTCGCCGTTGTCGTAAAGTTGGTTTTCGTTTAGGTCTATCCAAGCGGTAAGTGCCGTTTTGTTGTAGCGAACCTTAAGAGCCAGCTCTGTATCGGCGGCGTTTGCGGTGGTGAGGACGGCCTTTCCGTCGGTAGGCTCGGCCAATCCGCCGAAGAAATTCTCATTACTGTCCTTTACGTCCCAGTTCTTGTCCTTCATGGCTTGCACTGCTTTTCGGTAGCAGCGGTTGGTCATCTGAGCGTAAGTGGCCACCACGGGGTAGCAAGTGCCCGGGGAGATGAGCTGACCGTCATAATCTTTGATATCACGGTCGGGCAGGTCTGCGGCAATTTGCTCAAAGACTGCAGCGGGAATCTTATTGCCGAAGCAGCTGAGTACATAGAGCTCCTTACATGCGCTTACGTTTAGGTCTTCTAAAAGGTTGTCGGAGCAATAGAGCTTCCAAATCTTGGGGGAGTTAGAGAGATCCAGTTTGGTAATCTGATTCTCGTGGCAGTCCACGGTTTTGAGGAAGGGGGTTTTGGTCAAGTCTAAAGCCGTTATCCTATTAGAGTTGCAATACACAGACTTTAGGTTGGCGCAGTTGGTAACATCCAGCACCTCTATGTTATTGTTGTAGCAGAAGAGGGACTGCAGGGAGTAGCTCTTGGTTACGTCTAAAACCTGAATCTCATTAGTAGAGCAAGAGAGCCACTCAATGTGGGGCGCGGCGGTAACATCCAAGGCGGTTATCTGTTGCTCGGAGCAGGTAAAGGCGGTAAAGTCTCCGTAGGCCGTCAGCTCTTGGGTTGCCCCTATGGTAAAGGCGGTCTCCTGTTCGCGGCCGGGCATGTTTTCGCCGTCTTGGAAGACGCCGTCTCCGTTCAAGTCTAACCAAGGCGTTGCCTCCCCGGTGTAGTCGATGGCCAAGGTTATCTGTTGGCCGGCTGCCTTAGCGGTGGTAAAGGTAACCTTAAAACCGTCTGTAGGGGCAGTAGTTTGGGCTGTAAGGGTTCCAGATGCGAGCAGAGAGGCTCCCATCAAACCCAAGGCGAGTAGATTTTGCTTCATATGCATGATGTTATGTTGTTAAATTCGTCTTTCTGTTTTGCCGGTTTATAGACCCGTTCCTCGCCCTTTCTCTACCCATTAGGGGCCTCTTTTTGCGCGTACAATAGCGGAATAAGGTCAAGGAGTGGCAGCGTGGAATACGGAAAAAGCACTGTTTCTCCGCTGCCGCCCGAGAGTCTATTGCCTGAAATCGGATACAAATATACTGTTTTAGATTGTATCAAACAAATAAAACCACAATATCTAATGATATTTATTTGCCGTAGAGGGCACTTTGTTGGCTTATAGCCCCTTTGTAATTAACCCTCCCGGGGGCAATAAACCGCAACCGTAACGCCGGTGTTTTGGGGGTAGATAGCATGGCATGGCTTGATAGACGGGCCACAACAGTAAATTTGTACCGGTACAAATGTTCCTTAGTATCGGTACAAATGTTCCTTAGTACCGCTACAAATGTTCCTTAGTACCGCTACAAATGTTCCTTAGTACCGCTACTAACGAATCTTTGTACCGGTGCTAATTTCAGGCCATGGCAGAGCTTTTGTTTACCTTTGCGGCAGGATATGCGCATCCATCCGCAATTAATCATTTGTTACACCTAACATCCAGTTATTTATCATGAGGATAATCAACCGCTTGGGTTTGGCATTACCCTTCTCTTAATGCTTCTTGTTTCCTGCAACAGAGACTATCGGGAAACCCCTATCCATTCCAATCGGAATAAACAAGAAACCATCCGGCTTCGCATGCAGTCCTGTAGACATTTGGCTGCATACCATAGTGAGGCGTTATCCCGAGTCGTTCAAAGAATATCCCAATAGAAACCACCACTACAGTTCAGCCTAAACAATGAAAGATACAAGAAAAAACCAAAGCTTTGTAGCTATATTTATATCGGTGTTGTACCTAACCAGGAGCATTGATGCCCTATGGGCTCAAGATGCCGCGGCCCTGTTTAGTTACTCTATTGGGATAAGTGCTTGCTTGGTACTCTGGCATATTTTGTCGCTGATAGTGCGCAAAGGGGCTATTCAGCCGGTGCCGCATGCGCAAGTGCTCCTCACGTTGGCCGGAGCGTACGTCCTTTCGCTGCCGTTGCTGCTGATAAATCCGTTGGCTTATTGGGCCGGATGTGTTGTGCTGCAGTTTGTATTCACGGTGCTCTTGGCTACCGGTATCGGGCAGAGCTACTTCAAGCGAGCAAAAGGAGCCTCTTCCGGAGAGATGAAAGCCTAACACTACATAGTTTTTGAGGGCGGACGATAACGAACGCCCCGCACCAAAGGAGAGATACCCCCCCAAGTATCTCTCCTTTCTGTTTTCTTACGGAACCAACGCGCTCCGGCACTGTTGAGACCCCGGCCCGGAAGGTACAAATTATTTGATCCGGGGGTAATACTTTTTAGATCCGGATCTAATGATCATTTGATCCGCATGTAATTTTCCTTTGATCCGGATCAAATCGCGCCCTTCATTCCTCTGAAACCGATTCGGCTCCACAGCCGGAAGGGGAGACCCGGAAAGAGAAGTATCGTATACGGCAATTAAAAGTTTTTTTAGTACGCTTTTGTTGTGCGGTAAAGCGGGCGAGATGCCGCTTGCAGGTTGAAAGAAAAATATTACCTTTGCAGATAATATACACCGTTAGCCCCCCTGTACCGGCAAAATCTACCGATCTTATGTCTAAGCGTCTCTATAGTCTTATAGTCTTTTTTACATTCCTTCTATCGGCCTCATCGTGCGGAGAGTACATACAGGTGCAGCGTTCGTCTGATATCTCCCTGAAGTATTCCTACGCCAAAAAGTACTATAACCAAGAAAAATGGCGCCGTGCGGCCGATCTGCTCACGGAGGTGGTGCCCTCCTACTCCGGCACCCAAGAGGGCGCGCAAGCCATTTATATGCTGGCCGACAGCCATTACAACCTTAAAGAGGGCGATATAGCGGCGGAATACTTCCGTAAATACTACACCAATTATCCAAAAGCCGATCAAGTAAAAGAGGCTCGCTACAAAGCCGCACACGCATTGGCTATGATGTCTCCCGACGTGGAGTATGACCAAAGCCCCACTTATACGGCCATGATGGAGATACAATCCTTTATGGAACGCTACCCCTCCACCCCCGAAGCCGAGGAGATGAAGCAGCTGCTCTTTGCCCTGCAAGATAAATTGGCCTTTAAGGAGTATAAGGCCGCCGAGCTTTACTACAATATGGGCATGTACATGGGCAATAACTATGAGAGTAGCGTGCTCACCGCTCGTAACGCTTTGGTCGCTTACCCCTACAGTCAATACGCAGAGGACTTCTACTACCTGATCATCCAAGCCCTTTACGCCCAAGCCGAAAACAGTGTGGCGCAGAAAATGCCTCAGCGCTTTCGCAACGTAATAGACGCTTACCACGACTACGCCGCCCGATACCCTCAGGGCAAATACCTAAAACAAGCCCAAAAACTCTACCAAAACAGCCAAAAAAGAATCCAGTAACAGTACCCTCACTAAATAATCCCTATGGAACAGAAAAAACTCTCCGCTCCGGACAACACCTACACCCGCAGAATGGACACCATCTGGCAAGACACCCAAAACGTGTACGAGTCCGTGGCCATTATAGCCAAACGCGCAAACGAAATAGCTTCTGAGGAGACAAAGGAGCTCAACGCCAAAATAGAAAAATTAAACAGCAAGGGGCAAACCAACGAACCAACCACCGAGGAAATCAGCATGGATGACGACCGCATTGCCCTCTCCCTGCACTACGAACGCCTCCCCAAAGCTACACTGCGAGCCACTACCGAGTTCGTAAACGGTGAGCTGTGCTATGAAGACGAAGAAAAGCCCATAGAAGACGAGGAGGAGTAGTACTATATGTGGCAACGAAAACAAACCCTATTTCTTCTGCTGAGCGCTGTATTGGTAGGGCTCCTTTACTGTATTCCTTCCTTTAATATAGAGGCCATAACCACTGCCGGCAACGCCACCGCTCCGGCTGCTCAGGCCTCTCTATCCGCTATCACCTACCGGGTAACGGCGTTGGGTATAAATCCTGCGGACAACTATGCCCACCTGAGCCTATTACCGCTGCTGCTCACCGGCATTATCCTACTGCTCACACTCGTAGACCTTTTCCTCTTTAAAAAGCGCAAGATACAAGCGCGCGTAGCAGTCTTTACTATATTATTAGTAGTGGCCTTGGTGGGCGTTATACTCTTTGAAACCTTTACCTTCGGTGAGCAAGAGGGCAGGCAAATCTATATGAGCTGGGGGCTTATACTCTATCCCTTGGCCATACTCTTCTACTATTTAGCTATCCGGGGCATTGTGGCCGACGAGATATTGGTGCGCTCCGTAAACCGCCTCAGAGACTAAACCAAGCCCCCCCGGCTACCAAAGCAAGAAAGCATTAACCAAAAACAAGAAGCATCTATAATACTATGGCAACCTTACTAAAGGACGAATCCCACACCTTTGGGGAGTATCTACTCATTCCCGGCCTTACCACAAGAGAGTGCGTGCCGGACAAAGTAACGCTTCGTACTCCCTTGGCCAAGTTCAGACCCGGCCGAGAGGAGGCACCCATTTCCCTCAATATACCGTTCGTCTCTGCTATCATGCAGTCCGTATCTAATGATACGTTGGCTATTGAACTGGCCAGAAACGGCGGACTCTCCTTTATATACGGCTCCCAACCTATCCAAGAAGAAGCCGATATGGTGCGCCGTGTAAAGAAGTTTAAGGCCGGATTTGTAGTAAGCGACAGTAACCTCACGCCCGACCATACCTTGGCCGACGTGGTGGCCCTCACCCGACGCACCAAGCACTCCACAATAGGCATTACGCAAGACGGTACTCCTAACGGCGTGCTCATGGGCATCGTTACCAGCCGAGACTATAGACTGAGTACGGACTCCTTAGATACCAAGATAGCGGACTTTATGACCCCCTTCCGCAATCTGGTTACCGGCCGTGAAGGCATAACGCTCAGCGAAGCCAATAACATTATCTGGGAGCATAAGCTCAATGCCCTGCCTATTATAGACCAAGAGCAACGCCTCAAGTACTTTGTCTTCCGAAAAGACTACGACAGCCACAAGCAACACCCCTTAGAACTGCTCCACCCGCAGAGTAAAAAGCTCCTTGTGGGTGCCGGTATTAACTCTCGAGACTATGCCGAGCGCGTGCCCGCTCTGGTAGAGGCCGGCGCAGATGCCCTCTGCATAGACTCCTCAGACGGCTACAGCGTTTGGCAAAAGGAGACTATTCAGTGGATTAGAGAGCACTACGGAAACAAAGTGATAGTGGGCGCCGGAAACATTGTAGACGGCGAGGGATTCCGCTATCTGGTAGACGCAGGCGCCGACTTTATCAAAGTGGGCATAGGCGGCGGCTCTATCTGTATTACCCGAGAGCAGAAGGGAATCGGCCGCGGACAAGCTACCGCTATTATGGACGTGGCCGCCGAGCGTGACCGCTACTTGCGTGAAACCGGCATCTATATCCCCATCTGCAGCGACGGAGGTATCGTACACGACTACCACATGACACTCGCTTTGGCTATGGGAGCCGACTTCCTGATGATGGGCCGCTACTTTGCCCGGTTTGATGAATCCCCTACTCAGAAGCTCAAGATAGGCAATACCATCGTTAAGGAGTACTGGGGCGAAGGATCCAATCGCGCCCATAACTGGCAACGGTATGACAACGGCGGCTCTTTGCAGGGCATGAAGTTTGAAGAGGGCGTGGATAGTTACGTACCCTATGCCGGCCCTATGAAGGAGAATATAGATCAGACCCTGAGCAAGATTCGGGCTACTATGTCCAGTTGTGGCTCTGCTACCTTAGAGCAACTGCGCAACACGGCCAAGATAACCTTGGTCTCCGCTACCAGCATAGTGGAGGGCGGTGCCCATGACGTAATCCTCAAGAACAGAGATTAGCCCCCCTCTTAAGACCATGGTTGACAGGGTTCAGAGAAGCCTCTTCCGGGCCGCTGTGAACCGCTCTCATAACTAAAGCCGCTACCGTGCGGCGTCAAACTGCAAAGTATGTAGTCTCCCGGCTATATACTTTGCAGTTTCTGTTTACGCTGCTTTGCAGTTTCTGTTTACGCCCCTTGGGCAAACCGAAGGATAGCTTGCGCAACGGTTGCACGCAAAGTCTACCTTTACGCCTCGTTTTTGCGTCTAAAAGCGCGACTTAAGTGCCGGAAAACACCGCTTGCAGCCCCCAATCTTCCCGAACTCTTTCCCACACCTCCCTTTAGGGATACCACCGAGGATCCATAGGGGTGCCGGAGCAGTGCAAAATTAGATCCGCACCTAAAA
>R16__coassemble_1146_pt1 | contig 23849 bp, 9 predicted proteins | sample R16__metabat2_low_PE_011 | metagenome-assembled genome bin R16
CCCAAGGGGCATGCTTTTGGTGATAGTATCCTACCGCAAAGAGGCTCTGCTCGTCAAGTGAGAAAACCGAAGGAAAGGCAGTTCCGTGAACGTCAATAAGGCTGATAATTTCCTCCAGTTTCCTATCAAGAGTGACAGCAAATCCGGGCTTCTCCTTCCTAAGCTTGGAAAGATGGTGCTGAGAGAGGGCGATGAGTCGGGGAAAAACTGTATTGGGGCGGGTAGAGGCACTGCCGTAGAAGCGGTCAATGATTGTGGAATTGACCGTACCACCCAGCGATTTTCTCTGGATCTCATCCAATACGGCGAGTAGCCGACCGCATAGGTAGGCGACATTGGGGTTTTCTGTGTCTAATGCCATAGCGAGTTCTTTGATGTTATAGTGATAAGTTCTGATTTTTCTATTGATACAAGCCTTGAGCGTGGCAGCTCTCAGCTCCGTCACCTTTCCCTCGTGGGCAACTCTACCGATGATGGCTTGCTGAAGCGAGAGCGGATAGGGTGTACCGTTGATGATGCTTTCAAGGAAGCTTTGAACGAGATTTGCCGGCGGGGTGATGACATCGCGGGCATTTCTTGGGAAAGCGCTCCCGAGAATACCCAAGAGGTTCCTCAAAGGAGGATTTTCCTCATCATATTGCCCGTTGTTGTTTTCTATATTGAAGTCTTGCAAGTGTTGGTAAAGGTTTTGGAAGATCTCCCGGATAGTACCTTGCCTCCAGAAGCGAACTGCAATGCGCCCTTGTTCACCTTTAAGACCAAGAACGTGGAATCGGTGTGAGGAATCCCAATCAGGAGTGGCATTTTTGGCCCCTAAGAAAGATCTGAAGGTGTCCATTACTTCGTGATAATGTCTTTGGTCTTCTTCTTTTTCTTTGTCTACATTTTCGCTTTTCTTGCCTCTCTTCTTAGGATTGAAGTCACCATTATCATCTTCTGTGGGCTCTTCAACAGGCTCTTCAGCACTCTCCTTTCGGGCAGACGAGCCGAAAGCAACTTCCTTAAATGTAGATTCCGGTTTGGTATATCCTGCTTCAGAGTTCCAGAAAACGTAATGAATTTCTCCTAATTCTGCATGTGCCTGATCATTTCTTCCTAAGTAGTTTAAGGCAGCGGTATATGCCAATGCTGTTTTTCGGGAGACTGGGGCATTGAACCCTTGAGTTTCCCCATAAGAGTCATAGCCACTATTTTTCTGAAAACTAACAAGCTTCCCTTTTATTTCTAATCCGCCTTTTAGTTTTGAAGGAATTGAAACGGTAGGGTGTGTGAGGACAATTGTTTGGCTCCTATTCCCTGTAATCATGTCAATGCCGTCCTTAGCCTTAGCATCGACCGTTGATTCCAATTCGGATTTAGACCATTCAAATAAATCCTTGTTAGATGCGACTATGTTCTCACATTCAACAATTCTAAAAGATAGATATTCTCCATCCCTAATATCACTATTCTTCCAAAGCTTAGTTTGAGCACTATATTGCTTGTTTGTATAAAATAGCGATACAGCATTGAACTCCCTATTATTAGGGAATTTATCGGTCAAGCTGTTAACGATATTAACAAAGGCTTCCAAGTTTTTGGAAGTTTCTTTTATGGTTTTCTTGTTCGTTTTGTCATATCCCCACCCAAGTACATAATCTACTTTGTCCCAAAGATGATTAGATTTGATGTCACTTGACCTTTCAACAGAAGCAATAACAAGCTTTTCTTGACCTCTATTTTTAGATTCGTTAGTATCCTTATAGTCCTCTAGATCTATAAATTCTCCTTGAGTATTAATTACGATGACCCATCTTATAGGGACATACTCTAAGCCCATTGGTGGTACTTTCTTTGCTTTACTAAGGGCATAATAGTATTCCGTGAGTGCTTGGAGTATCATTTTAGCACCTCCTTACTCCCGGGATCGGGTACAATAATGACGCCTTCAATCATCTTGGCTCTGAATAACATAGCTGACGGGTTTTGGGGATTTGTTTCGAAATTCCTATCATACTGCATTATGCCGAGGTCTCTTGTTTCTGCAATAGGAAAGGGTTGGGCTTCGTTAGGATTTTTCACAAACTCAAAGGCACAAGTGAATTCCCGTGTACCCAGGTAGGGCATAGTGAAGCATTGTCCGTTTTTGGCTCTTCTCTCAAATATGGCTTGGTACTTAGCGGGGCTTTCAGACGCACGCTCGGCATCTGTATACTCTTCCTTGAAAACCCTTTGGCACTTTTCATTCCTATCTCGTACAGGAATATAGACCATTTTGGCATGAATACGATACTCCACATCTCGGAGCAAATAGCCGGATTTTTGGGTGTGCGCCTCTCTAATGAGTATGCCATCGCTTCTCTCGCTCATCTCTTTGGATACCTCGTTCCGCTTTATGGAGATAAACTTAATTGGCTTTAGCACCTCTATCTTGGTAACGACCCACCGAATGGCGGGTTTCCAAAAGACGGCTTGGAAGATGGCTCGTGCAGCACTCGGCGTAATAACGTCATAGCTCACACGTTCTACTTTCATTTCCGGTCGGGTGAAACAAGCAAAGTCTCCCCAAACATGTAGGCAGTATTCCTTATCGAAATACTCTTTTATGGGTTTGGTCTCTTCGTTCATATATTATAGTCTTCTATTTTATACGGATCTTCTAATCTTAAACCCGTGTCATCACTGTAAAGCTTGGGTTCTTGGGCAAAAAGAATAGTATCTTTTCCTAAAGGGCATTCACGGATAAATCCTTTGCTGAGTAGCTCTTTAATCTCGTGGTCGTAAAGTCTCACGTTTAGTTTACTCATAAGCCTAAAGTCTGTTTTGGACAAGGAGGCTCCGGCAGACAACTTACTAATAAGCGCTTTCCCTTCCGTTGTATAAGGCACCAAAACATCTCGTCCGTTATCGTCAATGTATCTGAAGTTGTTTGCGGCTGTCTCAAAGTCAAACCGCAGATCTTCCAGTCGTCCATCATAAAAAAGTGACAGAGAGATTTCCTTTTGATCAAAACTCTGTATGCTTCCGTAGTATTTACGGAAATACTCTTTGACCATAGCCAAGTCTACGGAATTGACCTTTTGAGAGGGTCGGATGACCGCTTTGTAGGCATCGGTGCTGAGATTAAGACCTTTGTAGGAGCTTTCTTCTATTTCAAAAACTTGTACAAGACCTTTGTGGCTGAGTTTACCTTCTCTGTTACATCTGCCGGCTGCTTGAATGACGGAGTCGAGACCGGCAAGTGCGCGGAAGACGACCGGGAAATCGAGGTCCACGCCTGCTTCAATAAGTTGGGTGCTGACTACTTTGGTGGGAAGGCCCTTTTTAAGTCTTTCCTTAATTTCTTCTATCTTTGTCTTTATGTGTAGGGAACACATCCGCTTGGAGAGATGGATTAGCCCCTTATCATCGGGCGTCTTTTCCTTGAGTGCGTTATAGATGTTGAGGGCATCCTTTCGGGAGTTAACCACGCAAAGAAAGGTTTTGTACTTGAGGAGTTCGTGCGCCAATTCTTCGTGCGATACTTTCTGAGGTTCCAAATGAAAGTCCACCTTGTCAAAGACCGCAAACTGTTCTGCTTGGTACGGCACAATGGGCTGAATGTCTTTTTCAAACTCATAGAACTTTTGATCTTTCACCACCTCACTTCCCACTTCTTTATCAAAGTTAGGAAGTGTGGCGGTGCAGAGCAGGATATCTGTTCTGAACCCATAGTTGAGACTCTCAATGGCTCTAATGATCGGATTCTCCAACTCGGTAGGAAAAGTCTGAACTTCATCCAAGATAATAACGGAATTGGCGATATTGTGAAGCTTTCGGCAACGTCCGACCCGATTAGAGTATAGACTTTCAAAGAACTGCACATTAGTGGTAACGATAATGGGAGCGTCCCAGTTCTCGGCACTAAGCTTCTGTCTTAGTCTGCTTGACTCATCGTCGTCCCTAAACTCTATGTCCGAGTGGTGCTCAAGTACATTCTCTTCTCCAAAGATTTCCTTAAAGATCGATGCCGTTTGCGTGATGATAGAAGTATAGGGGATAACGTAGATAATCCTTTTATGACCGCTTGCAAGAGCTTTCTCCAATGCCCACGCCATAGAGGAAAGTGTCTTTCCGCCTCCGGTGGGAAGGAAGAGTGAGTAAATGCCCGTTTCGGATTCTTTGCCGGCTTTAATGCACGTTTCTAAGAACTCTTTTCTAACCTTGTTTATTGCTGTATCTTGCTTAAAGCGATCCGTGTGCGCCTTGAGTTTCTCCCTTAGCTCTTCAAATGAAGGCATTACCCTTTCTCTCATTGATGACTGAGCCGGATTCATAAATAACTCGGTGTCTAAGAAGTCTGCGTCAATAAGGCAAGAAAAGAGTATCCTGATGAGTAATGCTCGTTCTTGCACATCGTACTTCTCCCAGGATTTAAGAACTTCGGATTCCGAGATGCCGTAGTCAGCGGTATCGGTACCCAGAATCTTAATTAGGTCTTTATACTGGTATCGGTATCCCTTATTCTCCGAATCATTCACTACTCTCAACCACGCCCCGTCATCATAGAGACCTCGATGGTGGGCAGCTACGATCAGGGAAAGGATTTTCTTGAGTTTATCGTTTATGATACTCTGCAGTTTGTTCGCAAAGATAGCTCCCGCCGGACTGTGCGGAGCGGGATACGCCTTTGCAGAGGTATCCATTCCACAGGATCTTTTTATGTAGGTCTGAAAAGAGGGAAGGTTTTTGCCTACGTCGTGCAAGGTACCAAGGAGATAACCCAGTTCACCCAGGGCATTGCATCCGGTAGCTTCTGAGACAAAAGTTCTACAAAGCTCTGCAACCCCTTTTAGGTGATCGTCTAAACTATGGGTGGCAAGTTTCCCATCGGGACGTGTGCAGATATGAGCGATGACATCTTGAGGCATTTTTATCAGTATCAAAGTTTAAGTATTATGATTGGGAAATAAGCTACAAGGGATAGGTGTGCGTACCCGTTTTCGTGGTAGCATCCCAAAAAGTGTGTAAGTGAGGGTGGGGATCAAGTGCAAATATACTTGATCTTTTTAAGTCCCACACCCATTTTTTGTCTCTTTTTCTTCCACAAACTCCTTTCGCCGGCATTACAGAACATTAAGCCAAGGGCTTGTCCCATTTGCGTATGCGCGGCACTTGCAAGAGAAGCATATTGCCTTTTCCATAGGAGTTGAGAGGGTGCTGCCTACCGCGGCACTCTTCATCTCAATTCAATGGCAAGCCCCTGGTAGGTACTGATGGGGACAAAGCGGAAGAGGTTGGAAGCGCCGGCGGTAACCCCTTCGGATTTCATAATGTGCTCTTCTCGCCTATCGGCACTTGGGGGAACCCCCTGCGGGACGCCCCCAAGCGCGGGTACTCTGGGGAACCCACCGGTCAGCCACCCCCCCAAAGTGCAGAGGCACTTGGGGGCACCCCGACAGCAAATATCGGGGCTTAATCGGCTCTGAATTTGATCCGGCAGAAAAGTTTATTAGATCCGCACCTAAGCAAAATTTGATGCGGATCTAATTTTGCTTAGGTGCGGATCTAATTTGTACTTGTTCCTAGGGGGGGGATTCTCCTGTGGGAGGCGGACTAAAAGAGCGCCCGTATAGGCCCGGAAGTATTGCCCCTGGCGGAACCCGGAGTAAAGGCCTTCCACAGGGGCAAAGTAGCTTACGAACCATAATCTTAAGGGCCGAGCGGCTTATGTTGGAGCCGCTCACCAAGGCAATTTATCGGCCGGCAGGCATCACGCCTGCCGCGTAATAACGTCGGAGCAGCTTGCATGTCTATACGGCGGGGTCGCCTTGTACAACTTGTGTCCCCTGAACAGGCTTGTTCTTCGGCTTCTACTTCTGCCACTGTTGTGGAACCAAAAATACTGGGTGTTACTCATATTTTACGTATCTTTGCGGGTATACTTTGTACTCGGCGGTGCACCTGCTGCCACAAGCCATACAATAAGCTATCATTTGGCTGACGTTAGCAAAACGATATAACCGCCACACACCACAATGCAACACACCTCTACATCCGTAATAGTAGGCGCACTCTTCGGAGCAGTAGCCGCCTACGTAATAGCCTATATCCTGCGCCCACTCATAGAGCTCTATTGGGCGGTTGTTTGGGGCACCGCTATAGGCTCCGCCCTGGGCTACTTCTTCCACAAGATGGGGCAACTAATCAAACAGGGCAAGAGTTGGCGGCTGCACAGACGCTTTGCCCGTTTGGGCGAGCTGCCCGGCTACCCCTTAGACTACATCACCCGCACCGTAGGGGCTTACACCTCCGCCCGCCCCACCGTGATTACCGATAGGAACAACGCCCCCGGCACGCTCTGCACCTGGGCACGCAGCCACTACAGCATCACCCTACTGTTTGACCAAGACAATATCTGCGTAGGGATAGCACACGAAACCAAGAACTACCTATGAGCCGCCGCCGGCCAAGCCCGGGCTGACATTCTGCGCGCCTTGCTAATCGGAGTAAGTCTAAGTTGCGCGCTTTTGGGCATGGATTACTACTACCGCACCAAAAGGGAGACTGTTGCATAATGGCGAATCACTGCGTTGCTATCGGGATTCGGCTTCGGTCACGTACGCCGGTACGCTCCCTTCAGCCCTCACCCTCAGCGCCTTGTGCTTCATCCATTCTGCAAAGTCAAAACAAGATTGCGAGCAATCTTGTGACCCTGTTGCTTTTTGCAACAGTCTCAAAAGGTGATCCCCGGCGCGGGGAAGATGAAATCCTTGGGAGGGGAATGCCCAAACGAACACCGCCGCTTACACCCCCGGCGGGGGGCGCAAACGGCGGTGCAGACCCGGCGGCAACAGATTATTGCCGGGAGGGCAGGCTAAGCATGAACCCTCTAAAGGATGGGTTAACGCTTATACAACGTGCGGCTGACGGCGGTGCCGTCTTCATCGGTAACGGTTACTACGTAGAGACCGGCGGGCAGAGATGCTATCTCTACGGTCTCTCCGGCGTATTGCGGCAGGGTGAGAACACACTTACCGTTGCTGCTCAACAGGCGCAACGTACCCGTTACGCCGCTCACGCTGAACTGCTCGGATGCGGGGTTCGGGTAGAGGCGTATGGTTTGGGCAGCGGGGTCCTCTACGCCCACACCGGCCAGTACGGTTACGGGGCAGCTAGCGCTCAGGGCACTGCCTTCCGGCTGTACGGTTATGGCGGCAACGCCCTTGCCCACGGCCTGAACCACTCCGGTTTCGGAAACCGTAGCTACCGTTTCGTCGCTGCTGCGCCAGATTAGACGGACGGAGGCGAACGCCTCGGGGGTTACCACGGCGGTGAGCTGACGGCGCTCTCCGCGGTGCAGCTCCACGGCACCCTCCGAGATGGTTATTCCTTGGGGTTGCGGCTTGGTAACGATTACGGTAGAGGTAGCCACGAGCGGGGTGCCGGAGATGCGCACTACAACGGTAGTAGCGCCGGGCTTTAGGGCGGTTACCACACCGTTGGGCGTTACGGTAGCCACCTCGTGGTTGCTGCTCGTCCACTGAATGCGCTCAGCAGCTACTTGCTCGGCGCCTAACAGCGTAAGCGTGCCTTGTGTGCCCTCTTGCAGGGTGAGCTCCTGCTCCTTAAAGGAGATGCTCTCGGGCAGGGGTGTGGCTGCGGGGTCGGGCAGGGTCTTGGCTACTACGGATTGGCGGTAGACGGCTTGGTCTACGTTGGCCACCAAAGCCTCTACCGTAATTCGGTAGGAGGTGTCGGGCAGCAGGTCTGTGTAGGTGGCGGTCATGGTTTGGCCGTTGCGTACAATCTGAGCGGAGCGCAAACCGCTGCGCAGGGCATCGCCCTCGGGGGCGATGGTAGCGGAGTAGGAGGCCTGTTGGGGCAGGGCCTTCCACTGAACCTGCAGGGAGGTAACGTCGGCTTGCACTACCTGCAGCTCTAAGGCACTCTGAGCAGGATCCGCCTCGCCTTGCGGCGTGGCCTGCAGATCGTCTAAGGCAAAGTAGGTGGGGAAGTAACTCTGCGTGGAGATGATAGAGAAGGAGAGGGCGTGCACCTTGCCCAGCGGGGAGAGGTCTACCCACTGCCAAGAGGTGAGCACCTCGCTTTTGCCGTCTCGGTAGTCGGCCAGTGCCACCTCTACCTTCTTGCCGTTGTCGCCCTCTATGTACAGCAGGGCGTAATCGCCGTCGGCAAAGGGCTTAGGCGTGCCTACCGAAGTGGCTCCCGTGAGCACGAAGTCACGCCCCCAAGCGGTGTTGGTAATGTAGCAACCGGTGAGCTCAGCCCCCTCTTCGGGCACGCCCATCAGGGTCAGCTCGGGGTTGTAGAGGCCGTACTCGGGATAGTTACCGGTGCAATAGCCCACAGCATAGGCCTCGGATTCGTGTCCGCCGCCCGGGGCTGCGTTGTACTGCTGGGTGAGGAGCTTGTTAACGTCAAAGGAGGAGTCCTTGCTATTGGCATAGGTGAATCCCGAGAAGCTCTTCCACTCGGCGTTGTAGTGGTTTCGGAAGAGGAATGATCCGTCGGCAAACGAGCGTTTCTGCTCAAAGGCTTGTCCCTCGGGCAGGGTCAGCGATTCAAAGGTGGCCGGTCTGAGCTCGCCCAGGAGCCCGTTTACGTAAACGGTAGCGGTGGCCGTAGCCGTGTGGCCCTCGGCATCGGTAACCGTAAGGGTGTACTCGGTAGTTTGGGTAGGAGCCACCGTTAGGGTGGGGGTATCGGCGCCGGTGCTCCAAGCGTAGGAGTAGGGAGCCACGCCTAAGGTAACCACGGGGGCGAGTGTAGCCTGTTGGCCCAAGTTGAGGACAGCGTCGGGGACCTGCAGGGCTACCGCCTGAGCCGGGGCGTTGTAGTTGTCCAGCCAGAGCGTACCGTGGCTCTCTAAGGTGAACGAGTGCAACCCTTCGTAGGCGGTGAGCGGCACGTATATCCACTCTCCGTGGGTGGCGGGCAGGGTAACGGCCGTTGCCCCGTCTACCTGCATCTGTACGGCTCTGTCAGCCATCAGAGAGAAGCCCTTTTGGGGAATCTTGCCCTTGGCGTTCGTAACCGTTACGGTGCCTGTTTGGGTGAGGCGTGCCACGTGATTGTCTTGGTTTGTAGGCTCTGTGGTGAGCGTAAAGCCGGCAAAACTGTTGGTGCCGTCTGTGAGCATCCCGTCGGATACGATTACCTCTTCTTCAAAGTCGGCCACTTCAGAAGGCGTGTAGGTGGTGGCAAAGGAGAGGAGCTTAACCACTTGAGAGGTGCGGCCGTTGAGCAGCCCGGTGGCGATACCGTAGAGCGTGTACTCCGTCTCGGGGGTCAGAGCCGATAGGTTGATCTCGGTAACGTTCTTCTTAGCTAAGGAGACTTTGCTGCCCTCGCCTTGGAGCTTTTCTGCGTTGGGGGCCTCGTCTTGAGTGGGTACCGCCAAGTAACGCATCTCGGCAATCTGATCACTTACCAGGGATACCTGCGCCGTTTGATGCGTGGCGGAGATGAGTTTAACGTCGGTCAAAACGGGAGCCTCGGCGGAGAGATTCTCCTCCTCTTCGTATGCCCCTACGGTGTGGCGGGTACGCGGCGTACCTATGATGTCGTACTGCGGCTTATCCGCGCCCAAGTCGAAGGGCTTGGGAAGCTGATCCATATCGGTGGGGTAGAGGATTCGGTCGCCCGCAAAGGCTATCAGAGTAGAGAGTACCACGCTGCCCTCGTCGCCTATTTGGGTAAGCTCGGCGGCGCGGTAGCTGTCGGCGGCCGACTTCACCACAAAGGCATCCTCGCCTTGGGTGGGGTGTGAGAAGAGGTTGTGGCGCAGTTGCAACCCCGTGGGAGCAGGAGAGGCTGTGATGAGAACCCCCGGCGTGGCAGAGGCAAACAGGTTATTGGCCATGAGCAGGCCGCTCACCTCCTTGCCCAGAGTTACCGCCGGAGCTTCGCTCTTGAGGTACACGCTGTTGTGCAGTACCTGCGCCGAGGAGATATTCTCCAGCTCAAAAGCCTCGCTGTTGGCCGATCCGTTTTCTATTGTAATGCTGTTGCCAATCATCTTGATGCCGCTTACAACGGACACGGGGCGGACGTTTACGGCCGTTACGGTGGGCTTCCTGTCCCCTTGGGGCGCCAGGTAGAAGAGGTTGCCTTGGGTGGTAATATTGTGGGAAGCGATGTAATCAAAGCTCCAAAGGCTGCTCCCCGCCGCGGCGGTGTAGGTGATCTTATTGTTCAGCACCTGCACATCGGCTGCTTTATTGAGGTACAGAGCCTTGGAGGAGTTGTTGGTAAACTCATTGTTCTGCACTACGGCGCCGGTGAGCGGCTGTTGGTAAACGTAAGAAGCTCCGCCTATCTCGGCACCTATGTACCCGCCCACAAAACTGTTGTTCAGCAGTTTTACCCGGTGGGCACTGTTGCCGGCTTGGTTATCGGAGGTGAATTTAATAAGTCTGACGCTCTGGCGGTAGTTGCTGCTCGTACTCTCGGGGGCTTCTATTCGGCAGTTCTCTAAGGTAAAGTCGGTAGCGCGGTTCTCTACCAAGATAACGGCCGGGTAGGAAGTATCGGTACACTTAAAGGATAGGTTGCGGAACGTAATCCAAGGAGTGGCGTGCACGGTGATCATTCCGTAGGCGGGGTTGCCGTACTCGGGCGTTACATAGCTCTCGGCGGTCAGGACGGCATCGGTGCGGGAGGTGCCGGTGCCTTCAAAGACGATTGGATTGGCCGGAGAGGCTCCCGCAATACTGTCTAAGCGCAACGTGCCCGAATAGGTGCCCGGCTCCACGGCAAAGGTTACGGGGCCGCAGACGCCCTGCTCGTTTAGGGCTTTGGCAGCTTCCGCTACAGTGGCATAATCGGCCTCTTGGGAGGCGCCTATGGTGTAGCGGCCCGCCAGGCCTTTGCTGCTTACGGTGGTTGTATAGCTGTTGGGCTCCGGTAGGGTTATGGCGTCCGCCCCCTTGGCCTTTACCTCCGTTACGCTCAGCGATACGGGTTCATCTGCCTTGGCGTCGGGTTTGATATCGGCCACTAACCAGAGATAAGTGGTAGTGGGCTTGTCTATAACCGCTGCCCCATCGGGAATCTTGAGGGTGGCTTTAGGGGCTACACCCACTTGATGCTCGGCTAGTAGCCGGGTGTCGGAGAAGGCATCCTCGCTACCGCTGCTGTACAAACGCACGGCCGATATACTGCCGGTGCTGTACTTAACGGTAACACTCTCGGGTGAAACCGCCCCTTGATTCCCGTCGGTGAGCAGTGCCAAGCGCATGGCCACAACGCTGCTCCCCCGTCTTACGCCCTCCCGGGGCGCACTCTGTGGGGTAACCGTGGCGGAGGTAACGGCCATGGGAGACGGATCAACGGCCTCTACCAGTATGCTCCAACCGGCGTCTACCCGCGTAGATTTGCGGCTGTTAAAGTAGAGGCACATCTTGCCGTCGGGGGCTGTAGAGGCGTAGTAACGCACACCCGACTTCATAAGCGTGATGTAATTACTGCCGCGGAAGAGCGGTTGTACTGAGGCGTTGTTCTGCATATCGGGCGTGTAGGCACCGCTGTAGAGGTTCACTACATGGGAGGTATTGATGGCAAACTCCCGTATGGTCATGCGGATAACTTGGCCCGGCCGCTCAGGTACAAACGTTACGGCGGATTCTAAATCCTTGCCGTATCGGCCCTCTGCACCGCCGTCGTCATAGTAGGTGAGGCTTTGGGAGACGGTTACAACGTGCTCGGTGCCCTCTTTGGGTTGCTCGTAAACGGCAATTACGGGGCGGGCTCCGTCGGGATCCGGGGTGGTAAGTTCGGCTGCTTTCCCTTGTATTTGTACTTGCAAGAGCTTAAAGTCTAAGTCCTCTCCCTGCGGAGCGGACATAGAGATGGCAGCGGCTATGGTTAATTGGTTCAAACCCTCCTTGAGTACTATATCTTTGAGGGCTTGGGAGCGGAAGGTTACCTCTTTTGTCTCGGCACTCTTAACGGCTACGGTCTCTACTACGGATTCCCCCTGTAGGAGGGAGACGGCGCTGAGGTACTTAGCACTGCCTTTCAGATCCACCTGAACGGATTCAAGGGAGAGGGGGTTTTGGTCTCCGGCGGTGGTGATATTAAGGTAGAGTATGGGCACGTTTTGGGCGCCTAAGCGGGTCTGCTCAGTCTCGGCTTGCGCTGCGGCAACGCTCTGCACCTGCATGGGCTGACTCTTGTAGCGTTTCACCACGGCCTTCCAGCCCTTAGCGGTTCGGCCTCCGCCCGTATCAAAAACCACGGTGAGGCTTTTGCCGGTAGAGCGGATGCGCTCCGGCACGGTGGTATAGTCCTCTTTGGGGGAGGAACCGTCCACTTTAAAAAGTACGGGGGCCTGGTTGTCTGCGCCGTCGTATACGGTAAAGGTGGGCTTGCCTGCCCAAGAGTAGCTGCTGTAGAAGAGCTCAAAGAGCGAGAAGTCCAGCTCCAAACGGTACTCTTCTGAGGAGGAAGTAAAGGTTACTGTCCGTTCGCCGTCGGCGGTGGTGTAGGTTTCGCTGTACTTACCGGTCTCGGGAAGGAAGTTGTACTCCTGATTGGGGTAGATGGTTACCTGCTGCGTGCCAAGGGTAGCCACTATCGTATTGTCTATTTGTATGGGTTGGGTGCGAGCGGCGTTTTGGGCGGTGGTTGTTTTGCCGCCGTAGGTAACGCTCAATAGGGCCGCATCTACCTGTGAGTTGTTGGGCAGGCGGGGCTGAACGTCATAGACTAAGTAGAAGTAGTTGTCTCCGGGCAGCAGCGTGCCGGCGGCGGTGATATCAAACTCGGCGGCGGTGGTTTCCGTTTCGCCTACCTTCACGGGCGTGCCGGCGGCGGTAGCGCCGGTGGTGTAGAGGTAGGCCTTGGCGGTAACGGAGCCGCTGCCGTTGGTAGAAAAGCGGAAGGTGCCGTTGGTGAGGGCCGGCTCGGTGTTTTGTGTGGTGAGCACAAAATCCAGCATCCGCACGTTGGTAGCCCCGGATACAACCGACTCTCCCTGCGGAGTGGTGGCGGATATACCGGTGAGGGTCATGGGAGACGGCGTAAAGAGGGAGGCGGTAGCCTCAAAGCCGTTGTGCGGAGTGCCCGTATTGCTCTCCTGCACCAATGTGAGGGCGCCGTCGGGAGCGGTGGAGTAGACTGCAAACTTCTTCTCCTCGTTGAGGCGAACGATGAGGTTTTCCGGCCGAACCTCCGTGCCGTTGTACACGCTCACGTACTCATACTTATCCACACTAGAGCGCTTAAAGAGGTCTATGGTGGTAAAGTCTACGCACACTTTTTGCCCGCTCTTGCCGGGGGTAAGGGTCAGTTTACCCGTATAGTTTGGGGTAATCTTGCCGTATTTACCGCCGTTGTCATAGATAGTAACGGGCTCGGTAACCGATACGCTTAGCCCTTCGGCGGTGGTGGCGTAGGCGTTTTCTATGGTAATGGGTTTATCTTCCGAGGCGGTTACCGCTTGTTGAGTGCGGTTGGTATGCACCTTGCCGGGCACAAAGCGCACCTGAGTGCCCGCGGGAATGGAGGACTTAAACGAGAGCTCAAAGAAATAGTTGTAGCTCTTGCCCACCTCCAAGGCCACCGGTTGGGCAAAGGTATAGGAGCCGGCGGCGGCTATCTCAGAGAGGGAGACCCCTTTGGTGTCGTCTTTTGCGTTTTCGTTGTAGGTTTTAGCGGGATAGACCTTGACGTCCGCCACGTAGGGTACCGCCTCGGCGTTGAGGGTGTAGTCTATAGAAGTCAGGCTTAAGGCATCGCCGCGGTTCTCTACCTCCACACAGAGGCGGCCGGCGGGCACGTTTTCGCCGCCGGGGTAGGAGTCGTAGGCATCTGTAGTGCGCCACTCGGCTTTAGCGATCTGCATGGCGGGCAGGGGCACGGCGCGCAGCGTGATCTTAAATCCCGCCCCGGGCTCGCCGGCACCCTTATACCAAACGGAGAGCGCCCCGGAGGCGTCATCGGAGGTATACTGTTTGGGCAGCGTTAGGGTACTGCTTGGGGTAATGGTTTCCAGGGGACTGCTCGGGGGGAAGTAGGACGAGGCGTAGGGGGTACCCGATACGAGCACCAGTTTGTCTGTGCCGGAGAGGGCTACTTCCTCTACCGTAGCTTGGATGCAATACCCGTCTAAGGCCGGCTCTGCCTTGGTGTAGCCAAAGAATCCCCCTTCCGGGGCGGCGGCGGCACCGCCGGCGTCGTACAGGGTTACGGGCTCGGTGCCCACGGTAATGGTTTGGGTGCCGGAGCTCATAGAGATCTCGCCCGTTACGGGGGCGGATTCGCTGCTGAGCACACTCAGCAGAGAGCGCATCACAGTGGGGTTGGCTCGGAGATAAGCTCCGCCACCCAGTATAAACAGAGTGGCTAAGGCCGCTGTGAGCAGGCTTCTTTTCCGCTTCAACTGCGGGAAATGAAGAAGAGTTTTACTCATGTTGGTTTGATGGTTTAGGGAACACAATATAAATTAATACTAACTTTAGATAGGTAGTCTATCAGGGGGGGGAGGATGCCGCTCTTAGCGCATTATTTTGCACACTTGGGCGGGGAGGTGGGCTCTTTGTATCTGCAGTATTTCGGGCCCTTGTGCGGGGGGCAGGCCGGTGAGCCGTGCCCGTCCGTTTATAAAGGGGGCTTGGGCCACCACAGTGCCGTCTGAACGGAACAATACCACCGAGCCCAAGGCGGCGTAGGTGCGTATCTCCACTTCCTCTGCTGTGGCCATAATCTGCAAGGCCTCCGGCTCTGATACAGCCTCTATCGGGGTCTCTCCGCCGGGGGTTTCGCCTCCTTCATCCGGGTCATCCGGCCGGCTCGGGGATTCCTCCCACAGAATGGCTTTCACGCCGCAGAACTCGGTGGAGCACTCTCCCAGCACACCCATTTGGGCGTTCAGACCGGTGTGTACTCTAATGAAGTCTATCTGCTCTACGCTTGCCGGCGAGCCGTCCGGGGATACGGCCCAATCTAAATCTATGGCTGCTGCCGGATGGTTGTTCTCTTGGTTGTCTGCGTACCCGTAGTCTAGTTTGGTGTTGAGCACATACCCCTGCGCGGTGCCGGGCAGGGCAGTGCCCGTAAAGGTGAGCTCGTCCCGGTCTATCCACAGCGGCCAATAGGGTTGTGCGTGGTATTGGTTGCGGGGCACTTCACCCTCGGCTCCTTGGTTGTCGCTCCAGGGGATGTTCTCCTTTCGGTAGTCGGCTGGGCGGTAGTAGGTGAGCGCGTAGCCGTGGGTAGATAGCTCCCATTCGCTGCCCTTTATCTCGTACCAGGGATCGTCCGGCAGGCCGTTGGCGTTCACGTCGCAGCTCACCGATATGACGCCCGGCTCGCTGCTTGAGGAGTGCGCATTCCCCAAAACTACCAAATCCGCCTTGCCGGGGTGATTTTTGATGGGGGTGAGGGTGCGCACCGTAATGTATCCGCCCCAAGCGCCCAGCGTGATAACGGGAGCGGCGGAGTGATTCAGGCTGTCTTGCACGGCAGATCGGACGGCCTCTTCGTCTGCCCCCTCCTGATAACCCGAGTAGTGCGCCGTGTTTATAAACTGGCCGGGAGCAGGGCGGTACTCCGTTACGGTGAGCGCCACCTGCCGGTACAGCGTGTCGGCCTTGGGTGCCGATGCCGCAAGGGTAGGGGAGACTTGTTTGTTTGCTGTTTGTAGGGCTTGAGAGGCCGTTCTACCGGAGGGGGCGGCAGCTTGCAGCAGCAGTGCCGCAGTTAAGGTGCCCAACGCCGTGAGCACTGCTCGGCTCAGGGTACCGGCCGAGACGAGAGAGAATATTTTTTCCATAACAACCTATTGATGATCGGCAACACGGCGGTTACCAATCAAGATAACTACATACGGGAGCAGAGGTCCAAGCGCGGGCATTGAGTCTGAACGGATCAAGCACCACACAACGGTACCCATACGGGCACGGCCGGAGGACTTGTACGGCTGCTTGTATACTATATGTGGCGTGATTTGAAAGCCGCCCCGTGGGCTACGAAGCCACGGCGGACGGGGTTTCCACACACTTTATTCACTACAAAAACAGGAACCCGGCCGGTCTTGTGTACGCACAGTGCACAAGGCTCGTTCGCGCTTCCTTGTGCAAAGGTAGCAAAATAATTTGATACGCTTGGCCGGCAGACTTAAAAACGGAGGCCGACGCAAAGCAAGAAAAGAGCGCACCCCCCGTGCGGGAGATGCGCTCAGATGCAAGAAACAAAAGGAGAGGCAGAGGGGCAGAGGGCTCTTTTCAGAGGGGCTCTACCCATGCCTGTGAAGCTTTATTACACCAGTTTCAGCTCCTTAATCAGGCGCGGGCACTTGCCCCATACGTCTATCATAAAGAGTACATAGCGGATGTCTACCGAGATGGTGCGTTGCAGCTCGGGTTCAAACTCGATGTCGCCGCTCATGGCCTCCCAGTTGCCGTCAAAGGCCAGACCGATCAGGTTGCCGTTTTTGTCAAATACGGGGCTGCCGGAGTTGCCGCCGGTGATGTCGTTGTCTGAGAGGAAGGCAATGTGCATGGAGCCGTCTTTGTCGGCGTAGCGGCCAAACTGCTTATTGCGCAAGAGGTCTTGGATCTCGGGCTGCAGGTCAAACTCGCTGTTGGTGGGGTCTACCTTGGCCAGAACGCCCTTCTCTGTGGTGAAGTAGTTATACCAAACGGCGTCTTGGGGGGCATACCCCTTAATGGAGCCGTAGCTCATACGCATGGTAAAGTTGGCATCACTGGGCATTTGCTTTTTGGGGAAGGCCAGACGCATAGCGGCAAAGAGCTCGCGCTTGCCCTTCTCTATCTGCAGAGACTTGGTCATGTACTCGTCTTGTATGGCTTGTGCACTCTCTAATACGCTGTACATAAAGGCAAAGGCGGGGTCCTCTTTAAGGGCGTTGGGTTGCTCCTGTGCGGGCTTGGTGAGCAGGGCTTCAAACTTAGTCTGATCCAGCAGTACGCTGCGCTCAAATAGGTCGTCGGCGTAGCGGGTGTAGCTGCCGGCAAACTTGCTGTCTATCTCGGAGTAGAGGTTGGGAAGTTTATCTGCGGGGAGCTTAGCGCGCAAGAGCTCCAGCATAACGGGCAGGGTGGCGCGGTCTACGGCCGGTACATAGTCTTTGTATAGGTTGTCCAGCTCTGCTTTTATCTCGGCACGCTCGGCACCTTGGCGCATCAAGACAGCGGAGGCGTATTGGGCTACACGGTATACCTCGGCGCCGCCTATCAGGGTTTCATACAGATAAATGAATTCTTTGTGCGCCTCGCCGTAGCTCCCGTAGGCAGCCTGCAGGTCGGCAAGGATATTTCCGTACTGCTGTTTGCGGTCTTTCTTGGCGTTTACCCACTTGGTAAACTCGGCCTCTTCGGCTTGTTTGCGGGCTACCACGTCTAAGTTCTTCAGGCCGCGGTTCATGCCTATGGAGTTTTTCCAGTAGTTAGAGCTCTGGGCGTACTTGCTGGCGTACTTAATGGCTACGGAGCGGTCTGCGTCCATGGCTTTTTTCCAAACGGCTTGCTTGGCGCCGCGGGCCTCGATGCGGGGAGCGTTTTCGTTCTCCATTCTGTCTATCACACCCCAGGAAGTGAGGTAGCGGTCCGTGCTGCCGGGGAACCCGATGGTCATGGCGTAGTCATTCTGTGCGTACCCCTTCATAGATACGGGGGTGAAGTAGACGGGTTTGTAGGGCTTGTTGTTCTCGTTGTAGTCGGCCGGGTTGTTGTCGGCGTCGGCATAAACGCGGAATACGGAGAAGTCGCCCGTGTGGCGGGGCCACATCCAGTTGTCTGTATCGGCACCGTACTTCCCTACGGAGCTGGGCGGAGCAAACACCATACGCACGTCATTAAATACTTTGTAGACTACTACGTAGTATTTGTTTCCGGCGTAATAGGGGGTTACCTCGGCGGAGATGTGGCTGTCTCCCTTCTGATATTGCTCGGAGATTTGGGCAGAGAGGGCGTCTATCTTGTCCATGCGCTCGGCCTCGCTTGTGATGCCGGCCACGGCCGCGTTAATTTGGTCGGTTACGTCTATTATATTGCTCAAATACTTCACCTGAAGGCCGGGAATGGGGAGCTCTTCGCGCAGTTTTTGGGAAACGAAACCGTTCTTGAGGTAGTCATGGTCTACGGTACTTTGGCTCTGAATGCTTTCGTATCCGCAGTGATGGTTGGTAAATATGAGTCCTTGGTCAGACACGGTTATACCGGTGCAACCGCCGCCGAAGATCACCACGGCGTTAGCTATGGACGGGCTGTTTAAGCTATAGAGCTTATCCATGGGTACATTGAACCCCAGCTCGCGCATGCGGTCAATGTTTTGTTGGTTGAGCTCGTTCAGCAGCCACATTCCTTTGTCGGCTTTTGCGGAGCCGAGGGCAAGAATTAGGAGCCCGAGGGCAAGAAACAGTTTTTTCATGAGATAAATGTTGATTATGGATGTGATTATTTTCTTTGCTGTTTGGTCTCTAATGTACTTTTTTCAGCACCTTTTGGGCAAGGGCTTTCAGGCCGGTTTGTAAGGGTTTGTCGGATTTGATCAGCACGCCCACGGTAATGAGCAGCAGCAGGGTGCCTAATCCCAACCGCAAAGGTACTGCTTTTATATGAATTTGCCCCCAAATCAGGAGTGCGGTAACCCCGCCGGCCAATATAAGATAGAGCAGCCCCCGGCGCAAACGGTAGGGCACGGGGTAGTAGCGGCGGCCGGCCAGGTAGCAGACTACTACCATGGTCAGGTTGCTCAGGAGCACGGCCCAAGCGGAGGCCAAGAAGCTGTATCGTGGGGCAAAGAGCACAATAACCGCCACGGTAACGGTACAGCCCATCAGGCTGATCCAAAATCCCCACAGGGTTTTGCCGGTGAGTTTGTACCATACCGAGAGGTTAAAGTACACGCCGTAGAGGATCTCGCCGGCCATAATAATGGGTACCACTTTCAGACCGGGGTAGTAGGCGGGGGCAATGAGTAGCTTAAGAATATCTAAGTAGGCCAATACGCCCACGTATACCACTACCTCAAAGAGCAGAAAGTAGTGCATGGCCGTAGCGTAGAGGGTGCGGCCGTCGGCCGAGCGGCTCCCGTCTTTCTTAAAGACAATAGGCTCGTAGGCGTACCGAAAGGCCTGTATAGACATCATCACCACCACGGCAATTTTGTATCCGGCGGCGTAGATGCCCAGTTCGCTCAAGGCGTAGCCCTCATCTTCAAACAGCCGGCGAAACAGCAGCTTATCGGCCATTTGGTTAAAGGTGCCCACTATGCCCATAAACATAAGGGGTAGGGAGTAGGCCAGCATGTGGCCTATCAGGCGCAGATCCGTCCGCCCGCGGGCAGTGCGGGTAAAGGGCAGCAGCACGGGCAGCAGTACCAAGTTGGCAATTAGATTAGAGAGAAAGATGTATCCTACCCCCCAATCGGGTCGGTAGAACCACTCAATCCATCCGCCGGCTCCCCACTTTACCAGCAGCGGACAGCCTACCAGAAAGAATAGATTCAGCAAGATACTGAGCAGAATATAGCCTATCTTAATGGCGGCAAAGGTCTTGGCTTTGCGTTGATAGCGCAGGTAGGCAAAGGGAACGGCGGTAAAGGCGTCTATCCCCACTATTACAATAAGCATGCCCACCAGGTGCGGCATGGTGGGGTAGCGGAGCAGGGCGGCAAACGGCTCCAGAAAAAGCAGCCCCAAAAGAATGAAGAGCCCCGAGGTGAACCCCAGCGCGCGCAGCGAATTGGCGTACACCCGTGCCGGATCGGGCTCCTTGCTCACAAACCTAAAGAAGCCCGTTTCCATGCCGTAGGTGAGTAGCACCAACGCCAAGGCCGTAAAGGCGTACAAATCCGTTACAATGCCGTACTCGCCCGGCGGCAGGGTCTTAACGTAAAGCGGGAAGAGCGCCCAGTTTAGGAAGCGCCCTAAGATGGTAGAGATGCCGTACACGGCGGTATCTTTGGCCAGTAGTTTAATGGTTCCGCTCACGTAGGTGGGGTGGTTAAAGGGGTCTGTTCAGTCTGCAAAGGTACGCAAATTAGACGGATTACGGGGCCAAAACCCCGGGCCGTACACCTTATGGGATCTTGTTGCATGCAACAGGATTGCAAACGCTTCACCTGAAGTAACCCTCCCTGTCAGACAAAAACTTTGTACCTTTGTGAGGAGAGCTGTGGCCCCGGCAGCTCGAATCCTTAACCATAAATTATCTGAGTAGCATTGCACAACAAGACGAGTTGCTTTACAGCATAAATTAGCTTCTTATGAAACCAATGATTAAATATAGAGGGGGAAAATCTAAGGAGATTCCCCACATCATGTGGCATGTTCCAAGATTTGCCGGCAGATATGTTGAGCCTTTCTTTGGCGGAGGAGCTTTATATTTTTATTTAGAACCAAGGGAGGCTATTATCAATGACATAAATACACAGCTAATCAATTTCTATAAGGGTGTTAAAAACACATTTCCCGAGCTTAGGAAGGAATTGGATGTGATAGAAACGGTGTATGAAACCAATAGAAGAGAGTATGAGACTCTAAAGGAGAAAACACCTAACGAGAGAGTGGAAGACAAAAATGAAGCTCTTTATTACCTCTTGCGAGATATGTTTAACAACAAAATCAGCAAAGAATATAGCGATGCCCTGCTTTATTATTTTATCAACAAGACGGCCTACTCCGGCATGATACGATATAATGCCGATGGGGATTTTAATGTCCCCTATGGTCGCTATAAACATTTAAGCACCAAGCAAGTCTCTCTTTCTCATAGCCGGCTGTTGAAGCGGACGGAGATTCATAATATGGATTATAGCAAGATCTTTGATATGTGCAATGCAGACGATTTTGTTTTTCTAGACCCCCCATACGATTGCGCATTTTCCGATTATGGGAATATGGAATACAAAGACGGTTTCAATGAAGATAGCCACAGAAGACTGGCAGAAGATTTCAGAAATCTTCCTTGCAAATCCTTAATGGTCATAGGGAAGACACCTCTGACGGAAGAACTCTATAGGAATTTTATCGTTGATGAATACGAAAAGAGCTATGCGGTAAATATCAGGAACAGATTTAAGTCAGAAGCCAAACATATTGTGGTAGCCAACTATAGAAAGGATTGGAATACTCTACAAGCATTTGCTCCCGCAACGAACAGTGAGTATGCCATTCCGGAGACTGCACAAGTGATGTTGTTTGAACCTAAATAGAAATATCATGGCACAAATTGATAGCAGAACATTGTTCTTGACAACATCGCCCCGAACTCCAAGCAAGATGATCCCGGAGGTTGCTCTGCTCGTAGAACATTTTTCAGGCAAGAAATGGAATAAGGAAACTCAATGTGCCTTTATGGATGTCTTGAAGGACGAGAATTTCTTTAATGGCAAAGGGGAAAAAGATCCATCATTCAGCGCAAGGGATAGAATAAACCGTGCGCCCAAGTCTTTAGGCTTCGTAAGACTTTCACCCACAATAAAGCTCACTCCGGCCGGAGAGAAACTCATAACCTCCAAGCGGAAAGACGAGGTTTTTCTCCGTCAGATGCTAAAGTTTCAAGTGCCATCTCCTTATCACAATCCGTCAAGCAAGGCGGCGAAGTTCTGCGTAAAGCCATATTTAGAAATGCTTCGCTTGGTTAGGACAATGGGAACATTGAAATTCGACGAGCTGCAAATCTTCGGAATGCAGCTTACCAACTGGCACGATTTTGAGCGTATCGTACAGAAAATAGAGACCTTCCGTATTCAAAAGGCAAAACACAAGGGCAGTTATAGGGCGTTTAAGTCTGAATATCTATATGACGAACTGAAACAAATCTACGAGGAGCGCATAGAGCAAGGGAAGACACAGACGAGAGAAAGCTCCGATGCTTCGCTTGAAAATTTCCTGCGAACACAGTCAAGCAACATGCGAGATTATGCGGATTCCTGTTTCAGATACTTAAGGGCAACAGGGCTCGTTAATGTTTCGCAGGTAGGCAAGTCTCTGTCTATTATTCCTGAACGCACGGAGGATGTAGATTTCCTTTTGGAGAAGATAGACCGTAATCCACTTACGTTTAAGAGCGAAGCTGAATATTGCGCTTACCTTGGCAATGCAGCTACGCCCCAACTGCTTACCGACAACAAGGATTGCCTGATCGAAAAGCTACATATGGAATTTCCCGAACAAGAAATTTCAGAAACATCTTCCACAGAAGAGTTGAAAGACTTGCTGGGCCACCTGCGAGACGAGCGGCGCAATAACAATATCAAGAACGAAGTAAAGTGGATAAAGGAATATAAACTTTATGACGACATTCAATCTGTCTTCGGTGATATTGCAGCCAAGAAGTTCTATGACAACCCCATTATGCTGGAATGGAACACATGGCGAGCTATGACTATGCTCGATGGCGGCGACATCAAGGCTAATCTTAACTTCGATGATTTCGGCAAACCTCTATCAACGGCGGCAGGAAACATGGCTGATATTGTCTGCGATTATGGCGACTTCCTTGTTACGGTGGCAGTAACAATGGCTTCTCCCAAAAGGCAATGAACTGGTTAGAATAGGCAAGCCCTTCTCTTCTTTCGCAAACTTATTGCTTTTGTGGCCTACTTGCAGCACGCCGTATGCCGCTTACTGCGCCCCCACACCCCACAGGGGAGGCAGATTTATACCCCTTCTTTTGGAGTAAACACACGGCCGGGAGAGGTAAATATCGGGCTAAAATGTTTGTTTTAACAGAAAAAATAGTACTTTTGTACGGAGTAATGCCCTTAAACGGCTGCTTGACCCCCTTCCGCCATCCCGCTCAACACCCCTTCGGTGCCGTTGCGGGGAGGGATTGCCGGCAGGCGTATCGGCTCCTAAACGCATAAAAAAACATAACATAGCATATGAGAAAACTCTTTACTACTTTGCTGCTGTTGCCGCTCTTGGCCGGAGCCTTGAGCGCCCAAAGCCGCGCCCCGCATGCCGGCACGCAGCCCCTGCGCCTGCAAAACCCCGCCGCGCTCAGAGCCGACGAGGGCTCCTACACCAAGCTCTTAGACAGTTATTACTCCGACGATAAGTACGAAGACGCTACTTATCACTACGACGAGCGCAACCGCTACTACGCCCGTGAATGGAACCTGCCCGGGAAACCCGCCTACTATAGAGACTCCCTTAAGTACGACGACCAAGACCGCGTGATTAGATTAGACTCCTATGACGAAATAAAAGACGGCGAGTGGAAACACGTGGCCTATGTGCTCTACGAGTACGACGAACAAGGCCGATTGGCTACCCGCACCAACTACAACCAGTTCACCGAATGGGAGCTGGGCGGCAAAATGGTCTACTACTACACCGGCACCTCTACCCTGGCCGATTCCCTTAAGATTATGGACGGCGGCGACAACGTCTTCCAAGACGCCTACTTTACCTACGACGCTAACGGACACATGACCGCCGAAGAGTGGTACGTGCACTCCTTTACTAAGGGCGTAATCCCCGACAGCCGCACCGAATACGGCTACCAAGGCGACCTGTGCATCGGGAGCGTGCGCTTCATCTACAACAACGGCTGGCTCAAAGACGGCTCTATCTCCTACACCTATGACGAGCAAGGAAACTGCATTGAGTATGCTCAGTTTGACCCTACCGGCCAACCCATACAAAAAAGCACCTATGAGTACGACAACGAGACCCCCTTCTCCTCCGTACTCATGCCCTATACTATAGACAACGACGAGCGCCCTGCTCTCTTTGCCGGAGCCTCCCACCCCTTTGTAAAGGAATCCCTCTATATTGCCGACGACCTCTTTGAACTGCAGTATATGAGCGACTACCACTACATATACAAGGGCTTCGACGGCGTTCAAACCCCCGCACCCGCCGCCCCCGGCCTGCTGGTTTATCCTAACCC
>R16__coassemble_1159_pt1 | contig 23149 bp, 21 predicted proteins | sample R16__metabat2_low_PE_011 | metagenome-assembled genome bin R16
CCCCCCCCCCCCCCGCCCCCCCACAGCCTCCCCACCCAGCACGCGCGCGGGGCCGACCCCCCCACTCCTGCGCCCCCGCCCGCCGCGCAGGCGACCCCCCACCGCGACCCCCGCCCCCCCCCGCAGCGCCGCCCCCCTCCCCCGGCCGGGCCCTCGCGCCGGGGGCGCCGCGGGGGCGCCGCCGGGGGGTTACTCCGGGTCTTGGTCCCAGACGATGTCGGCCGAGAAGTCTTCTTCGCGTGCGGCCGTCTCCATGAGCTCGCTCGTGAGGGGCTCGTTGCCCTCCTCTTCGGGGATAAGCCCGGCCAGATCCCGGCGCACCAGTTCGTTGTCTTCGTAGAGTGCCGGTGCGTTCAGCTCCTGCCAGAGGCAGTCTTTGAGCTCGGTAATGCCTTGATGCGCTACGGCGGAGATGAACAGGCAGGGAATGTCTAAATCTGCCAGCTCTTCTTGGAGCATATCTACCAGCTCGGCGTCTATGAGGTCGCACTTGGTAACGGCCAGCACCCGCCGTTTGTGCAGCAGCCCGGGGTTGTATTTCTCCAGCTCGCCGCACAGGATGCGGTATTCGTGGGCTATGTTGCCGGATTCGGCCGACACCATAAACAGCAGCAGCGAGTTGCGTTCTATGTGGCGCAGGAACCTAAGCCCCAGGCCCTTCCCTTCGGCGGCTCCCTCTATGATGCCCGGTATGTCGGCCACTACGAAAGATTTTCCGTCGCGATACGCTACCATGCCCAAGTTGGGCTCCAGTGTGGTGAACGGATAGCCGGCTATTTTGGGCTTGGCAGCCGATATAACGGAGAGGAGGGTGGACTTGCCGGCGTTGGGGAATCCCACTAAACCCACGTCGGCCAGCACCTTAAGCTGCAGTAAAATAACGCGTTCTTGGGCGGGCTCACCCGGTTGGGAGAAGCGAGGGGTTTGGTTGGTAGGGCTTTTAAAGAAGGTATTGCCTTTGCCGCCCCTGCCGCCCGGCAGCAGGAGCACCGGCTTGCCGTCTTGGGTGATGTCTAGCAAAAACTCGCCGGTTTGGGCGTCGTGCACGGTGGTGCCGCAGGGCACGTCTATGAATACGTCTGCCCCGGAGGCCCCGGTCTTGAGTGCCCCGCCGCCGCTCTCGCCGCTCGGGGCTATGATGTGCCGGTTGTAGCGCAGGTGCAAGAGGGTCCAATAGTGGCGGTTACCCCGTATGTAGATGCTTCCGCCGTTGCCCCCGTCGCCCCCGGCCGGGCCGCCTTTCGTTATATACTTCTCGCGGCGCAGATGGGTGGAGCCTCGGCCGCCTTTTCCGGAGAGGCAATAGATCTTTACGTAGTCTACAAAGTTAGATTCTTGGGCCATGGGCGGGGGGAGTTGTTACTGCCGGGGGTGTGCCTACAGGGAGGTAGTTACTAAGTATAATTTTCTTGGGCTATGGGCGGGGAGGGTTATGGCTCGGGGGCAATGATGCGGGCTATTCGGCCGGCAATCTCTTCCACGCTGCCGGTGCCGTCTACTATGTGGCACAGGCCGCGCCGGCGGTAGAACTCCTCTATGGGTGCCATGGTTTTCTCGTATAGGTCTATACGTTTGACTATGGTTTGCGGGGTGTCGTCTGCGCGACCTTCCTGCTCTCCTCTCTTGATCAACCGCTCTGTGAGTTCGGCGCGGGGCACCTGTAGCTCCACAAAGTAGCCTACACGCTGGCCGTACTTAGAGAGTATCTCCTCCAGCCCCAGGGCCTGTGCTTGGGTGCGGGGGAATCCGTCTAAGATAAGCGGTGCATCGCTCTCCGATAAACTGCCCACCAGGTGGTCTATGAGCGCCAGTATAAAGGAGTCCGGCACCAGGGAGCCGCCCTCTATGAGTGTCTTTATCTCGGCTCCTTGTGGGGTGCCTTTCTTAATCTCGGCACGGAGCAGCTCGCCCGTGGAGAGGTGTCGGAAGCCGAATCGCTCGGTAAGCAGGGCACTTTGGGTGCCTTTGCCGGAGCCCGGAGGGCCGAATAAGATAAGGTGTGCTTTCATTCCTTTAGGATGTAAATGTCGGGCAGGGTACGGCCGCGACCGTCATAATCCAGTCCGTGCCCCACTATAAATTTGTTTTCTATCTCCAGCCCTATATAATCGGGGCTGATGTTGCCGCGTACGGCTTCGGGTTTCATGAGCATAGCGGCCAACAGTACGCGCCGGGCGCCCAGTTCGGTGAATCGTTTCTGCAGGCACTCCATGGTGTAGCCTGTGTCTATGAGGTCTTCTACTATCACCACGGTGCGGCCTTCTAAGGGTACGCTCACGGGCATTACTTCCTTGAGCTCGTAGGAGCTGTGCAGCCCTTCGTAGCTGGAGTAGCGGGCAAAGGCTATCTCTTGGTCGCCCGGCAGCAGTTGTAGTAGCTCGGCGGCGAACATAAATGCCCCGTTCATGATGCACACGTACAGGGGGTCTTGGTCTTGCAGGTCCTGTGCCATGCGACGGGCCACCTCTCGGATGGCCTCTTGGATCCTATCGGCGCCTATGTAGCGCACAAAGGTTTTGTCTTTTATCTGTACTTCCTCCATACTGCCAAGGGGGGTTAGCGGCGTTTTTGGTCTTTGTAAAGGGTTACGAATATGATAATACCGGAGGCTGCCACGGAGAAGAGACTCATTCCGTTCACCTCTCCCCACAGCAGTATGGCACTTACCAATACTACCCAAAGCAGTACCAACAGGGTTACCTGATAGGGTTTGAGGGGCGGGCGCGATCTCATCCGGGGTTCCGTTCGGTTATCTAAGGCAAAGGTAGCATAAATGAACCACTTTTGCACCATTTGGGCCGATAATCTTTTTTGTAGAGGGGCAAACGGGTGCTCGCGGCCGTGGGGTTGTGCGGTAAATTTGATCCGGATCTAAGAAGTATTAGGTCCGGATCAAATGTTTCTTAGGCCCGGATCAAATGTTTCTTAGGCCCGGATCAAATGTTTCTTAGGCCCGCACCAAATGTTTCTTAGGGTCGGATCTAATTTTCCTTAGGCCCGGATCAAATAGCGGGGCCTATCGGCACGGAGTAGCGGGCCGGCCATAACAAAAGGAGCTTGCTCGGGGAAGTAATCCTCAAACAAGCTCCTTAAAGCCGTGCCTTCCTCCGGGGGAGGCGAGGGTGACTAGTGGGGTTCGAACCCACGACAGCCAGATCCACAATCTGGTGCTCTACCACTGAACTATAGTCACCATCAGAGCCCCTGTTTACGCCCTGCGGGGGCGCGTTTCGGGGTTATCGGTTGCAAAGGTAAGCAAATTCTTTTAAATAGCAATACTATCGGGGCAGAATTCCCGTTTTTGAACCGCCGCAATGGGCGGCACGCCGGTCTCTACGCCGTTAGTTGCGCTATGGCCTGCACTATTTCTCCGGGGGTAAGGGGCACTCCGTGCGGGGCACAGGGCAGTAGGTAGCGGCACTGCCGGTAGACGGGTTCCCGCGCCTTTAGGTCGGCTTCTATAAAGGCAAGCAACGAATCCCCGCGGAGCGCGGCTGTGCGCGGCCGCAGCATGGGATTCGCTCCTATCCTTTGGGCTAAAACCGCGGGGGGTAGTTGTAGGTAGAGGGTATCGCCCGCCCGTTGCATCTGCTGCATCCCTTGGCCCTGCAGGGGTAATCCGCCGCCCGTGGCCACCACGCCGGCACTCAACCGCAAGCATTGCCGCAGTGCCTGCGCCTCTGCTCGGCGAAAGTGCTCCTCGCCCCACCGACCGAATGCCTCGGCTACCGAACAGCCCAGCAGGCCTTCTGCCAAGGCATCGGTGTCGTAAAAGGGTACGCCCCGGTCAGCCGCCGATAAGCGCCCCACGGTGCTCTTGCCGCACCCGGGGTAACCGATTAGGAAAAGGAGTGAGGGGCGCATGCTATCGGGCTGCCGATCCCGCCGAAGCCCCTTGCGCTTGGGCGTTGAGCTTGGGGTAGCTGATGCGCGAGTGGTACATGGTGGTGAGCTTCTCCGTAAAGACCTCCTTAATGACCGATACGTCTCGGAAGGTGAGCGGCGAGTTGTCTATAAACCCTTCCCGCACAATGCCGTCCACGATGCGGTCTACCAGTTCTCTAAAGCTATCAGGATTATACTCTTTCAGGCTCCGGCTGCTGGCCTCTACCGCGTCGGCCATCATCAGAATGGCCGTCTCCCGCGTAAAGGGGTTGGGGCCGGGATAGGTAAAGGGGGTGGGGTCATCCGGCTCATCCGGGTGATTGTTGCGGTACTGCGTGTAGAAGTACTTGGTGGTGCCCACCCCGTGGTGCGTGCGTATGAAGTCTATCACCGCCTTGGGCAGCTTGTGTTGTTTGGCCAGTGCCACCCCTTCGGTAATGTGTCTGATGATAATGGCGGCGGACTCCTTCTCCGTGAGCTCGGAGTGCGGGTTTATGCCGCCTTGGTTCTCGGTAAAGTAGGAGGGGTGCAGCATCTTGCCTATATCGTGGTAGAGGGCACCGGTACGGATAAGCTGACTGTCGGCTCCGATCCGGCGGGCGGCTTCGGAGGCCAATATGGCCATTTGCATAGAGTGCTGGAAGGTACCCGGGGCCTCCTCGGACATACGCTTTAAGAGCGGGGTGTTAATGTCGCTTAGCTCCACCAAACTGATATTAGAGGTGTACCCGAAGGCGCGCTCCAGTAGGTATACCAGTAGGTAGCTAAACATCATAAACACCAGGTTGATGCCGAATAACATGGCACTCTGAGCGTCGTCCGGCTCAAAAGTGCCGTTCTGCACCAAGGATATGAGCAGCGTAAGCGTTACATAGGAGAGGAATACCAAAAAGGTGGTGCGGATAAGCTGCACCCGCCCCGAGATACTACGCAGACTAAAGATGACCACTAACCCGGCCATAGACTGCAAGAGAATGAACTCAAACGGGAAGGAAACAAACACGGCACAGCACAGCACCATGGTAATGTGCGCCATAAGTGCCGTGCGCGAGTCTAAGAACGTGCGCACCATAAGCGGCAAAATGGCCAACGGTACCACGTAAAGATTATAGAGCCCGCTTCTGATGGCTATGATTACCAGTGCTATGAGCGGTATCATTAGGCTCAAGAGAAAGAGGGGGTCGCGTAACGAGTACAACGTCTGCCGGCGGTACTGAAACAGAAACAGCCACAAACTGCCCAACATTACGGAGAGCATGAGAAAAAGCGATACGGAGATGACCGCTTGCCCCCGCATGCCGCCGGACTTCTCTTCGAACACCTGTTTGTACGAGCGCAGTACGTCGTAGGTGTAGGTGTCTACTATTTGCCCGCGGTCTATGATACGCTCGTCTTTTTGTACCACGCCGGTGGAGAGCGGCACCTGCAGTATTTGGTCTTGGATTACCTTCTCTGAGGTGGCGGCGTTGTAGGAAACGTTGGGAATAAGGTAGTTATTGAGCTTTAACTGCTGCAATACCCGGGCGTCCAACCCGGCCGGGAGCCCGTCCGACAGCGCCTGATAGGCCTCTTCTAAGGTGCTGAAGCGAGAGATGGGCACGTTCTTCTCTACTTGGTTTTGGGGCAGAAGTAGGTTCACCTCCAGCCGACCCTTGCTGCGTAGCTCCTTAAGGTTCTCTGCATCTATGATGCCGTCTCCGTAGAGGCGTTTCAGCTCCCCGCTGATGTACTTATGATACGCCTGGGGAATGGTAGCACTGTAGTTTACGGCAAAGTCCTCGTCAAAGCGCAGCAGCTTGTCTTGGGTAACGGAGTTGTCTAAGTTGTAAAAAGGAAGGGTGTTGCGGCGCACACTGTCCCGCTCGGCCGTGAGTACCTCCGCTCGCTTGTACACGGGAAAGGTGTAGGGCGCCGTCAGAAGCTCGTACTGCCACGGCTTGCCCTCCACAAACTGATACATAAACTTGCGCTTGCGGGGCGCTATAAGCGTAATGATGAGTGCTCCGGCCAGAAAGAGGAGCAACGTAACGGTGCGTGTGCCGGGCAGATACTTCTTAATCATAGCAAGGGGGGTGTGGGGTGATCTGTACGAGACTGTTGCATAATGGCGAATCACTGCGTTGCTATCGGGATTCGGCTTCGGTCACGTACGCCGGTACGCTCCCTTCAGTCCTCACCCTCAGCGCCTTGTGCTTCATCCATTCTGCAAAGTCAAAACAAGATTGCGAGCAATCTTGTGACCCTGTTGCTTTTTGCAACAGTCTCCGTACGGCAAAGGTAATGATTTTGCTCTTTATAACCGGCCCTACCGCCCCAATAGTTCTGCCGCATAGCTCCGCCGCCGGCGTCTCTTCTGCGGGCACCCTCCCGGCGCCCCGTTGCCCTCGCCGACCCATGCAACCTCAACTTAGGAACTGTTGCTACAATCTCCGTTGAAGAACCATAAGGGGTTCCGAATCAAATTTTGGGCTTAAGTGTGCCGCTACCCACAGCCTTGTGCCTCAGGTCTCCCCCCGAACTCTTTACTACATCTATTTGAGACTGTTGCTTTTTGCAACAGTCTCTATTTGCTCATAGCCGTGATGACGGAAACCACACGGCGAATGTCCTCGTCGCTGAGGCTGCTGCCGCTGGGCAGGCACAGACCGTCGTTGAAGAGTTCTTCTGCCACCCGGCCACCGTAGTAAGGACAATGGGCAAAGACGGGCTGCAGGTGCATGGGCTTCCACAAGGGGCGGCTCTCTATGTTCTCCTCCTCCAAACGCAGGCGCAACTGCTCCCTATCAAATCCGGCCTTGGCGGCGTCCACCACAATGCACGTAAGCCAGAAGTTGGAGTTGAAGTCCTCTGCGGGGTTTTGCTGCACCCGTACGCCGGGCACCTCACGCAAAAGCTCGGTATAAAGGGCGTGAATGGCACGGCGGCGGGCAATATGCTCGTCCACCACCATCATTTGACCGCGTCCTATGCCGGCACACACGTTGCTCAGACGGTAGTTGTATCCGATTTGGGAGTGCTGGTAGTGCGGTGCTTGGTCTCGGGCTTGGGTAGCGTAGAACATCACTCTGCCGGCAGCCTCGGCATCGGGGCAAACCAACGCCCCTCCGCCGGAAGTGGTAATCATCTTATTGCCATTAAAGGAAAGAGCACCGAATTGACCGAAGGTGCCGCAGCGTCTGCCGCAGTACTCCGAGCCGATAGCCTCTGCCGCATCCTCCAATACGGGAATATCATACTCCCGGGCAATGGTCAGAATCTCGTTCATCTTGGCGGGCATGCCGTACAGATGCACGGGGATAATGGCCTTGGGTTTGCGACCGGTCTTGGCTATGCGATCCTCTATGGCTTGGCGGAGCGCCCGGGGATCCATGTTCCAGGTATCGGGTTCGCTGTCTATGAAAACCGGCGTAGCCCCTTGGTAGGTAATGGGATTGGCGGAGGCGGAGAAAGTAAAGCTCTGACAGATGACCTCGTCGTCTCGCTTCACTCCCAACATCACCAAGCCTAAGTGCAACGCCGCCGTCCCGGCACTGAGTGCTACCACGGAGCCGTTCCAGCCCTCAACAGAGTTTCCTTTAGGGGGGTGGGGGGCTTGGGCTTGCCGGGCTGCGGTTTCCGGGGCTGACAAATACGCTTTGAGGTCTTGCTCAAAGCCGTTTACGTTCGGTCCCAGGGGTACCACCCAATTGGTGTCGAATGCCTCTTTTATAAACTCTTGTTCCTTGCCGCCCATCTGTGCCAGCGACAACCAAATCCGCTCTTTCATGATACAAATTCTGTTTGTAGTTTAGGAAACATCATTTCCCCTAAAAGGTTCCATTGTAACTGATGTTGCCGATGATATGTTTCGTTGTCCCAATATATTTAGTATGGTCATCCAAACAATACGTAAATCCAAACCCAAAGAGATGTGTTGGGTATACCAAACGTCAAACTCAAACTTCTGTTGCCAACTGATGGCATTTCGCCCGTTTACCTGAGCCCATCCGCTGATTCCGGGGCGCACATCATGCCTGTGCCGTTGTCTCTCACTGTACAACGGAAGATATTGAACTAAAAGAGGACGTGGTCCAATAAAGGACATATCTCCGCGAAGCACGTTCCATAGTTGTGGCAACTCGTCTATGGAGGTTTTGCGAACAAGCCGACCAATAGGCGTAAGGCGCTTGTCATCCGGCAACAAATTGCCATCGGCGTCGCGTTCATCGGTCATACTCTTAAACTTGTAGAGCTTAAAGATCTTCTCGTCCTTACCCGGGCGATCCTGCGTAAAGAAAGCTCCGGCACCCTTATTGGCAAAATGCAACCACACTGTTACCACTAAGATTAGAGGCGACAAAACCACTAACAGGAACAAGGCAAATAGAAAGTCCAAACTGCGCTTTAGGTATTTACTATACATCGCACTTTTAGTAATACAGAGACTCGGAGCTCTTACGGAGAAATATGGCAAAGATCTTCATGCGAACTCTACGATGCAACCACCCCAAGAGTAGCCCACACCAAAACCTGCCAGCAAGATATTACCGTTCAGTAGGGACTTTTTCTCACACAAAACAATGGGGATAGTGGAGGAAACCGTATTGCCTACCGACTCCAAATAGTAGTGAAACTTTTCCTTCTCTATTTTCATCTTCTTACGCAGGAACTCCAGTATAAAAGCATTGGCTTGGTGAAAGACAAACCCTGTTACTTCTTCCTTAGATGTCCTGTTTTTAGAAAGTATATCCTCCACTAAGCCTGGAACCCTATCAATAGTGAAATTAAATATCTCGGCTCCGTTCATATAGAGATGATCAGATGAAAGAGGGTTTCCTTTCTCATCAAACTGCAAGTCATTGTAGGGCAACGGATGTTTAAGCCCCCCTGCTTTCACAATAAGGTTCCCTGCTCCTGTCCCGTCTGTTCCGAGAGAGAACTCCTTGATTTGTGCAAAGCCGGACGTGGATATTAGGGTGGCAGTAGCTGCATCTCCGAATATTGTACGATTTCCCTTGTCCTTCGGATGGATGAATTTGGAATAGGTCTCACCTGTCAGAAGAAGAATGTTTCGGGCAATACCTGCAGCAATAAGTCCTTTGGCAAGAGATAAACCATAAATATATCCCGAGCAGCCGAGGTTATAGTCCATGGCTCCGCAGGATGTGGGTAAACCCAAACAATTTTGTATAATGCAAGCCGATGTAGGTAGAAAGTAATCGGGACTTTGTGTGCAGAACAAAAGAAAGTCTATAGAGGATCGCTCTATATTCGGATGGTTTTCGAACAACTTTTCTGCAGCTCGCACAGCCAAGGAAGCGGATGTCTCTTCCTCGGCTGCTACGTAACGTTTGCCTATCCCCACCTTAGAAGCAATCTTCTCTACGCTCCACTCGGGGAATTCCTTTACCAGTTGTTCGTTAGTCTCTTCTACAGATCCTAAGGTATAGGCAATTGCCTTGATATAGGCCTCCATAAACCATGTAGTAAAGTGATTATTTAAGGGTGTAGCCTCCGTCTATAAGCAGGTTACTACCGGTTACCCAAGAGGCAGCATCAGAGAGCAGGTACACCACGGCATGAGCCACTTCTTGCGGTTTGCCATATCGTTTCATAGGATAGTTCTGCTGCGCATCATAATCAAGTTGTTCCTGAGAAAGCTCGCCTCCTGATAGAATATTTGTTTCTATCATACCGGGATTTACACAGTTGACCCTAATATTGGGAGCAAGCTCTATGGCCAAGGCTTTGCAAAAGCCGTTTACGGCACCCTTAGATGCTGCATACATGGTTCCGCCGGCATATGAAACCCATACTCCGCTAATGGAAGATATAAAGACAATAGATCCTCCTTTCCTGATGAGCTTTTTCTTCAGTAATTGGTGCGTGAGTAATACAGAAGCCCTAAAGTTCACATTCATTACGGCATCTATATTCTCTTGCGAATAAAACTTAAAAGGCTTAGGAATAGTAATTCCGGCGGAGTGTACTACACCGTCTAATGGAGGAAGATTGGTCACCAGGGTATTCAAGTCTTCTTGTTGGGCAAGATCCGCTACAATACTACTATGACCGGATCCCTCCAAGAGGCTCATCGTTTCTTGAAGTCTTTCCTCATTCCTGGCCGTAATGATTACGTGAGCTCCCATCTTGGATGCTTCTATAGCAACCCCCCTACCTATTCCGGAGGAGGCTCCGGTAACCAAAATGGTCTTTCCTTCTAACGAATAGGGATTATACATAACTTTAAGATTATTAATATTCAATCAAGCTTGGGCATACTATGCCATCAGTTTCAAAGTAGACACTAGCCCACGAGAGCCCCACACCGAAACCGCAAGCCACATGCCTCAGATGCTTGGCACGCAACTCATCTCTTAACTCTGTAATCATGGTAATAGGAATGGAAGCAGAGGAGGTATTACCGAAGTTTTCCAGCGAATAGGGTACTTTCTCTGCCGGCAGTTTAAGTTTTTTTCTAATCTTCTCGTTCATGAACTTATTGGCTTGGTGGAAGAGAAAATAATCTATCTCTTCTGCGCGCTTGCCGCTAAACTCTAAAAGGGATCTAACGGAAGACGGGGCTTTAGAAATGCCAAAAGCAAAGACATCCATTCCATCCAATACCAATTGCATCCCATTACGCTCTATCCCGGGTTCAATTACATGGGATTCAAAAGAGGATGGAGTTACTTGGTTTCTGTAAGCTCCTTCTTCTATAATGATAGCTTTATAGCCGGAGCCATCGGTATTGAAGACAAAATCCATTCTGTCTGTTTCCTTCCCGGTATACTCCACCGCCGTTGCCGTAGCCGCATCTCCGAAAAGTGGATAGGCAGATTTGTCTTTTGTAGAACAAGCCTTAGAGGGAGTGTCTCCTGCAAGTAGTAAACCTTTGCGAATAGTGCCATGAGCCATAAGGGAGGTTAAAACACTCAACCCATACACCCATCCGGAGCATCCCAAAGAGATATCCAATGTAAAACAAGAGGAGGGAATGCCGAGCCGATCTTGTAAGATACACGATGTAGCCGGAAGATCGTAATCCGGTGTTTGAGTTACGAATACGAGTGCCTCAATATCATTTTTCTCCCAACCGAGCTCTTGGATAAGCTGCTCGGCTGCTTTTAGGGAGAGATCAGAGGTGCAAGTATCTTGGTCTACCATCCTTTTTCGGGCTATTCCGGTAGAGGAGATAAAGTTATCGGCTTCGTCTTCGCTGAAGAGGGGATACTTGCGTACCTCATCTATAGATGGTGGTACGCAAGCAGATACTCCCACTATCTTCACACCCGATAGAGAAAGTGTACTCATAGTGATTACTTTTTAGCAGCTACCCGGTTGTAAAGATCCTCCACGGTGGTGGATTGACGGATATCATCACCTTTGATCTTTACCTCAAACTCCTCATCGCACATGGCAATAACGGAAAGAGCCATCAGAGAACTCCACTCATCTAAATCCTTGAACGGGGTTTCTAATGTGATTTCCGCCGGATCGGTGTCTTCAAATAGTTCTGCAAACTTCTCTAAGAAAAAGGTCTTGTCCATAGTTAATACTGATTTTATGATTGTTAGTGTTTATATCCTGAATATCGTAGCGGGATTGCCGATGTAAGTACAGTTGTCCTTGGTGTTGGTCATTACCACACTTCCCGAACCTATGGTGGTATCACATCCGATGCGTTTTTGTTGCAAAACTACAGACGAGGTGCCAAAATAGTTGCGGTCTCCTATAGACACCTCCCCGGCTATGCGTACCGAGGTCATGAACGCATTATAATTACCTACCGTTGTATCATGACCTAAAACGGCATCACCGTTAATAATATTAAAGTTGCCGATTCTCACGTTGCAAGAGAATGTGCATCTACGCGTAACGATATTTCCTTGCCCTATGCCACAGCTCTCCGGATCAATCCAAAGTGTATCAGGGGCTATAATGTTGGGGTACTTTACCATTGGATTTGTAATCATACCCAGCAACTTGATCATAGTTTTGGGAGTTGCTACAGCCATAGCCACCGCTATGGGCTCTGGCCAAGTGTTAAGTTCTTGAAGACCTCCTATAACAGACCAATGGGAACGCTTTGTGCCCACGGGATAGGCATCGTCAAAGAATCCCAAGAGATTCCAATCTTGGCTCATCTCCCTAACCATACAGGCAAGTTCCCTCCCGAACCCCCCGGCACCGAATATTGCTAAATCTTGTTTCATTAATTCAATAGTCTTTATGCTGTATAGGATGGATAATAACGTTTTTTGCTACCGTATGCCATCACCCCTAAGAGCAGCACCAAGAGCAGCAAGGCAAAGAGGAAATCCAGTCCCCGCTTTATATACCTCTTATACATATCCGCTTCCTTTTGTGGTTCTCATGATTTCTATCCGGTAGCAAAGGTACATATTATTGAGCTACTGTACAATCCTTACAGAGTAATGGACTTATTCCACGCAATCTTAGCCCCGGCATCTTCCAAAGAGATAAAATCAAACAAGGTTATAAGCACAAGCCTCTTAACCGCTCTTTTGGGTTCAAATAGAGTTTATAGGTTGTACAAAGTGACGCATTATTATATCATACGTGTGCTGAACAGTATAATTGTCTAAATAGAATTGATATCCTCGTGCTCCCATCTGTTTCAAGTCACACGATAGGATTCTGTTCAGTTGCGCAGTAAAAGCACTAATGTTGTTACTGGGGCACCATAATCCATACCCATTAGCTTCCGCCACTGTACCCACATCACTAACGGGATCTGTGGATGCCAGAATCGGTTTCTTTGCCATTAAATACGACAATAAGCGACTGGGATAGTTAGGAATAGTAAAGTGGTAATCAAGAAATATAAGACCTATATCACAAGCATTGACCAAGCTATCATAATCGATCTTTGGCAAACGCTTGTAAAGAGATACATTCCGAGGTCCCTCTCTCCTTACCCAATCTTCTATTTTGTGGTATTCCGTACCATCGCCGACAAGTACAAAATGACAATCCTCTCGATCTTTATTAGCTTTTAAACACTCCAACAAGAAAGGGATTCCCTGTGGTTTTCCCAAATTTCCCCCATAAATAAGGATAGGCTTATCCAAGGGCAAATGAAACTTTTCACGAACAGAAAGCACGACATCATATCCCGATAGAGTCTCTTCGTACACGTCATAACTATTCGGACAGATTTCCACAATCTCTTTGGACACTTCGGGATTGTGCTTCAGGAGGTATTGTACATTAGCCGGAGACATGCATCCAATATAATCCGATACCCTGTAGAGAGATTTTTCCTGCTTCCGAAATAATCGGTAAACCACTCCCTTTAAGCCATGCGTAGAGAGCATCCCAAGGTCAAGAGCATTCTGAGGAAAAATATCCTTTAGCAATAGATAACTCTTTGCCTGCGGATTCCTCTTCTCAAGATACCGGATAACATTGACAAATGTAATCGGTGGCGTGGCGTATAGGATTAGATCAAACTCTTCTTGTACAAATTGTTTGATAGCTTTAATGAACCGTTTCCCTATCATCAAGGTGGCATACCCTTTTTTGATAAGGTTTCTTTGCCCCGTAAGAAGTGGCGTGGCTACATTAATAATGCAAAGACCCTCTTTCTCCTCCGGATATGTTTTCTCGCTCGGAGATATCTTCACAACCCAAAGGCGGTGCCCCTCTTTGTGGAATTTTCTCAATAGATCTGTGTATATTCCTCTCTGAGAAAGTTGTACATCAGAACTAATGGTTAGGAAGATTACGTTCATGGGGGTGAGAATACTGGTAGAGTGGTAGGGTGGGAATATAGGCTATTCGATTATTATCTTTAGGAGAAAGGAGCATTTCTCCTCTGTGGGTAGCTATTACTCAAAAAGACAATTATCTCGGGAAAGGTGGAAATGCTCAGGGTTTTATTCCTTGCGCCAGACCATGCGGTTGACGATATTGGTATAGGATTGGATAATCTTAACCACTTTGGAGGAGACGTTCTCGTCGGTATAGTCGGGTACGGGAATACCGTTATCTCCGTTGCGCACCATTTGCACGGCCGTATCTACGGAGCGGAGCAGACTTTGCGTATCAATTCCCGCCAATACAAACACGCCTTTATCCAGTGCTTCGGGGCGTTCGGTGGAGGTGCGGATGCAAACGGCGGGGATGGGATGCCCCACAGAGGTGAAGAAGGAGCTTTCCTCGGGCAGGGTGCCACTGTCGCTCACCACGGCAAAAGCATTCATCTGAAGGCAGTTGTAGTCGTGAAAGCCCAGAGGCTCGTGCTGTATCACTCGGGGGTCTAATGCAAATCCGCTGGCTTCCAGCCGCTTTTTGGAGCGGGGGTGGCAGGAGTAGAGAATGGGCAGATTGTATTTTTGTGCCATTTGGTTGATGGCCGTGAAGAGGCTGAGGAAGTTTTTCTCCGTATCTATATTCTCCTCACGGTGAGCCGAGAGTAGGATGTACTTGCCTTTTTCCAGCCCTAAGCGCCGGTGTATGTCTGAGGCTTCTATCTCCGGGAGGTTATTTCTGAGCACCTCTGCCATAGGCGAACCGGTTACGTAGGTGCGTTCTTTGGGCAGCCCGGCTTCTATGAGGTAGCGGCGTGCGTGCTCGGAGTAGGCCAGGTTGACGTCGGAGATAATGTCCACTATGCGCCGGTTGGTCTCCTCGGGGAGGCACTCGTCTTTGCAACGGTTGCCCGCCTCCATATGAAAGATAGGAATGTGCAGCCGCTTGGCTCCGATAACGGAGAGGCACGAATTGGTGTCGCCCAAGACCAGCACGGCGTCCGGCTTGGTAGCCACCATGAGTTTGTAAGATTTGTCTATAATATTGCCCATGGTAGCGCCCAAGTCATCGCCTACGGCGTCTAAGTACACGTCGGGATCCTGCAGTTTAAGGTCCCGAAAGAATATACCGTTTAGGTTGTAGTCGTAGTTCTGCCCGGTGTGCGCCAGGAGGCAATCGAAGTACGTCCGGCATTTATTAATGGTAGCCGAGAGGCGGATCACCTCGGGGCGGGTTCCCACAATGATCAGGAGCTTGAGTTTTCCGTTATCCTTAAAGGCTGCCGTGGTGTATGCCTGCTTATTCATCGTTCTATTTATTCTTTGAGACCGTTGCATAATGGCCAAGCCGATGCTTGGGGCAACTGTCTCTTTCCGGTTCATTCCTCTAAGTTACGAAAAGTATCTGAATCTACCGCTCTTTTCTTCTCTTCAATTACCCGCAAGAGGGATTGGCCGTAGTCGTTGTGGAGCATGGGCTCGGCCAGTTGGCGCAGCTCTTCCTCCGTAATCCAGCCCCGGCGGTAGGCAATGGCCTCTAAGCAGGCAATCTTGAGGCCCTGCCGTTTCTCAATGACCTCTATATAGGTAGAGGCTTCAGAGAGGGAGTCGTGCGTGCCGGTGTCCAGCCACGCAAAGCCGCGGCCAAGCGGCTGCACGGTGAGCCGGCCGTCTTTTAGAAACTGCTGATTCACCGTTGTAATCTCGTACTCGCCTCGGGCGGAGGGTTGGATATGGGCGGCCACCTCTACCACTTTATTGGGGTAGAAATAGAGCCCCACCACGGCGTAGTTGCTTTTGGGCTCGCGGGGCTTTTCTTCTATGCTTAGGCAATTGCCTCGGGCGTCAAACTCGGCCACGCCGTAGCGCTCCGGGTCTTTGACCCAGTAGCCGAAGACGGTGGCCTTCTGCTCCTGCTCGGCACGGCGAACGGCCTCCGAGAGCATATGGGTGAAGTGGCTGCCGTAAAAGATATTGTCGCCCAAGACCAAACAGACCGCATCGGCGCCTATAAACTCCTTGCCTATGGTAAAGGCCTGCGCCAACCCGTCGGGGGAAGGCTGTGCGGCATAGGTAAAGTGTACGCCGTAATCGGAGCCGTCTCCCAGCAAACGCTTAAAGGCGGGCAGATCGTGCGGGGTGGAGATGATGAGTATGTCCCGAATGCCGGCCAGCATGAGCACGGATAGGGGATAGTAGATCATGGGTTTATCGTAGATGGGCATCAACTGTTTGCTAATCCCTTTGGTAATGGGATAAAGGCGTGTGCCGGTGCCTCCTGCTAATACTATGCCTTTCATAGGGGTCTTTTTGTTACTCGCTCCAGTTCCATTCAAAGCGCTCTATATCTTCCTCGGTAAGTGGGTGGCCGTTCTGCACCTCTATAAAGGTGAGTTGCGTCAGGGCCTTAATGGCGTGCAAGTGCTCTACGGGTATGACCACCGTATCGCCGGCCTTAACGCGCCGCTCCACCCCGTCCAGCACAAAGATGCCCTCGCCCTCTACAAAGGTCCAAGCCTCGGAGCGGTGGTGGTGTATCTGATAGCTTATGTTTCGGCCGGGCAGCAGGGTGATGCTCTTGGTGAGGGCGTGGTGCCCGTCGGGGTACACTGTGTCGTCCAGCACGCGGTAGGTGCCCCACCTGCGCTCCTCGTACATGGGGCGGGTGGTTAGGTTTTCCACCTCTTTTTTAATCTGCTCGGAGTGCTCTTTGGCGCACACCAGAATCCCGTCCGGGCCGGCTGCTACTACCATATCTCGGAGTCCGTCGGCGTAGATGGGCAGATGGGTTTCGTTTATGATATGGCTGTTTAGGCAATGGCTGCCCATGTGTGCGTTGCCTATAGAGGCGGAGTGCAGCTCCTCTGTGATGCTGTTCCAGGTGCCCAGGTCTTTCCACTCTCCCTTAAAGGGCACCACCGCCACGGACTGCGCCTTCTCGGCCACCTCGTAGTCGAATGAGATCTTGGGGAAGCGAGCGTAGCGGCTGCGCGTCTCTTCAAACGACCGGGCGGGTACGTATCGGCGCACTATATCCATCATATAGCCTAAGCGAAAGGCAAACACGCCGCCGTTCCAATAGGCCTTTTGCTCCAAAAGCTCCCGGGCTTTTTCCGCGCTCGGCTTCTCCGTGAAGTGCGCTACCGGCAGGCAGATATCGCCGGCTTCCGCAGCGGCCTTGGCCGGCACTATGTAGCCGTACTTCTCGCTTGCATAGGTGGGGGTGATGCCCATGAGCACCAGCTGCGCAGCGTTTTGCTCCACGCAGTGCACCATGCGGCCTATGGCGTGGAAGTATTCCTCCCGGGTGTAAGGGTCGCAGGGCATAATCACTACCGGCTCCTCTTGGGGGCACTGCTTGATAAACCGCAGATAGCTGCAGGCCAAAGCAATGGCCGGGAAGGTGTCTCGGCGCTCCGGCTCGGAGACGATCTCCACGCCGTTGCCCAGCTGGTTTATGATAATATCTCGCTGCCCCGCATTGGTGGCCATGGTGATGTTAGTGGTGAGGCCGGCTTGGCGCACCTGACGCACCACGCGCTGCACCATAGACTCCCGAGTGCCGTCCGGGCGCTCTAAGAGGGGCAGGAACTGCTTGCTGCGGGTGTTGTTGCTCAGCGGCCACAGGCGTAAGCCCGAGCCTCCGGAGAGAAGTACTAACTGCATGGGCGTCTGTATTTGAATAGGGCGACTGTATTTTGAATAGGGCGACTTATTTAGATATCCTTGCCGGGGTAGGGAGGGGGCGAACGGAATCCGGTTTTTAATTTCATACGGATCAAATTTTATTTTGATGCGGATGAAATTTTGCTTAGATACGGATCAAATTTTTATTTCATACGGATCAAATGGGATACCTATTGGGGGGACGGCCTGCCACAAGTGGCTCCCTTTTGATCTCTTGCTTTGCCGGGTTTAATGGGTGGACTTACTGCTCTGCGGAGGGGAAGCCGCATTCTGCTATGAGGGTTCGGTAAAGAGCCAGCTGAGCCTTCCAGACCTGCTGTTGCTCGTATCGGGCGGTGATGAGCGGTCTGGCACGTTGCGCCATTGCGGCCATTGCGGCAGGATCGGTAAGCAGCTTGCTCAGCGCTTGTTGCAGGGCCTCTGGGTCTCGTGGCGGGATAATTACGCCGTTCTCACCCTCTATGATAATCTCATTGGATCCGTTTATATCAGTAACAAGGCAGGGCAATCCCATTGCACCGGCTTGGAGCACCACATTGGGGAAACCCTCTCTATAACTAGGGAATACAAAGAGATCGCTTAGCGCAAGGTAGGGACGCACGTCATTTTGATAACCTGTGGTTGTGATACGGGGATTGTGTTCAATCTCATCGAGGGTCTCAGGGAGGAGAGGATCCAGTCTCTGCTCATAGGGACCCACGAGCAGTAGGTGCACGTGAGGGTTACTGATCTGCTTAAAGACCGAGACAAGCTCATTGATTCCTTTGTCGCGCACCAATCGACCGATAAAGAGAAGTACCGTATCTCTATCGGAGTAGCCGAGCCCCTCCCTCAATGTAGTTCTTCGTGCAGCATACGGAGCAGGATCAAAGAAGGAAGTGTTAATGCCGTTGACGTTGCCGTTAGCAAGGATCTGCAACGGTTTGCGAGAAATACGTGCGGCGATCATATCGCGACGGACGCCCTCACCCTCAGGGATGATGCAAGTGGCACAGCGGCAGAGAAGTTTGTCCGTTGTAACAAGCAGACGGCGTTTAAATCCCCGAGCCGTAGGCCATATGAGCCCTGTAAAGGTATGGATGCGTATAGGCACACGAGTCAGACGTGCTGCAACCATAGAAAGAAGGCCGGCCTTAGGCGTAATGGAGTGGACGATGAGCGGACGCTCTTTGCGGAAGAGCTTGATGAGGGCTAAGAGTGATCGAAGATCCTTGAGCGGAGAAATATGGCGCTCCATCTCTACGGCCCGATGCTTTACGCCTTCGGCTTCTGCCTTTTGGGCCAGCTGCTCCGCTCCGCTCCCCACTGCTAAGACTTCAAAGAAGTGCGAGAGAAAGTGCAACTGACCTTTCAACAAGCCCATAGAGCCTGCTACGGTCATAACTCTAAGAAGTTTAGGTTTCATAATCGTTCGTTTGACAAATCTTGAACTCTTTCACTGACAGACTGAGATTCATTGGTACTTTATGAGAAAAGTGCGCCCCGGAGAACTATCAGTGAATAGAGTAAAGCTCTTTAATATCAAGCATCATTCGTCCTCGTTTTGCAAGAAGCCCCTCGTAGTGCTCCTTTACGGTTTGTGAGAGTTGGTCTCTGTCGGATATAAGGCTGCGACAAGCCTCCTCCAGCCAAGAATACGTAACGGCATTGATAGGGATAACGTAGCGATCCAGTCCGAAGTCATGCATAATACCTATCGCCTTATTTCCGCCGTATCCGATAGCAATAGCCGGAACACCTGTAGATAAAGAGAAAATGACTGAGTGGAATCGGGTGCCTACAATAAACTGTGCTCGGCTGTAAAGGCACTTCAATACGGGAGAGGGCAAGTCCTCGTTAATCCAGATTACCCTGCATTGAAGGGAAACCTGTTGATATACTTCTTCGGCCGCAATACTATCGTCTTCATGGGCACCGGGGCCTAAGGCTTGGTTAACCAGTACAGGCGTGTATCCCCATTCGTCCAGGGTTCTAATCAGCTGCACCAAAGCCGATTGGTACTCTTTGTAGCGTACGGCAGCGGCAATGCGATCCATATCGGGGAAGCGCCAGGGGCGTAGCGTCAAGGTTACCATCTTGTCATCGGGCTGCACACCGTATTGCCTGAGTAATGCGTCCGCTTGCTCTTCGTCTTGAGGTGTGGTGCGCAAATAGAAGCCTAAATCCGGATATTGCGGAATTTTGTACTTCATCAGATCTTCGACTTGTCTGGTGGAGGTACTTTCTCTCGTATAAACCAAATCCGTCTTCTTGAGAGTGCTTCTTACTTGAGACGCTACGGTGAGCCCTCGAAAGGGTCCAAAGGAGTTTGGCAGGAAAACTACTTTTTTCTTGCACCGTATCCCCAGACGCAAATAAAAGAGGAAGTACCACATCAGATAGGGCGCGTAAAACTCGCCGTATGCATGAATGAACCCGCCCCCCTTAACAGCAATGAGGTCGTACGAAGAGAATTCCTTAAGGAAATTCCTTGCTCGATGGCTCAACAGCCACCTCCACGTATGGGGAAACCTCGCTAAGAAGAGCATCCATAAGGAGGATAGGAAGTCGTACAGCCCATTCTTTATCCAAAGGATCTTAGAGTATACGGAGAGGACACCAGCCTCCTCCTTCCGTTTCCGAGAAGGATGCAATAAGTACGGTGACAAGAAACGGTATCCGCGACAGGCCGATTGTGCAGTGGTGCCCGCATCTTGCTCGTCTCCTAAGAGATCAACAGCCTCAAACAGCCCTGTGTCTTCTACCATACGGGCTGACTCCCATACGAGAGCCTGATCTCCCTTATTTAGATCATTTGTGTTTGGTACAATAAGTGCTTTCATGACGGTCTATTTCGAGATGACGGGCTTGATTCGATACAACTTGTTTAGTACGACTGATACTGCAAACAAAGGAGATAACGAGTAGAATGGGAAAGAAATTTGCCCTATGACGAATGGCTGTACCAGCTGTACTTGTTCCGAAAGAATAAAGAACCACTGCAATCCAAAAACCAACCATTGCGATCTGTACAAAATTCTGCGTTCCTTGCTTGGAACGCTTCCTCCCTTTCCTCTTCTTAAAATAAATCCCCCACAAGCAAAACAGATAAAAAGTACTGTCTAACGCAAAGGCTATGGCATCCACCAGCGAACGCCAATCCCAAGGCATAGGAGCAGACAAGAAATAGAGAACCTTTAGGGGTGAGAACAACACCACCTCCCAAACAGAAGCGTAGTTAAGCGAAGTGAGATACGAACTCTGTGCGAAATGACCTGTACTAGAATTAGCTAAGTACTGCACTGCAGCACTGCTGATCCCCTCTCCTTCAGTATTGAGCACCGGATCAAGATAAGCGGTGAAAACCTTTTGCGAAAGAAGCAAAACTACAAACCCTATCAAAAACGCAGAGGATAACGATACCCTTAGTACAGAGAAGGAGATCCGGTTGTACTGTCTGTTGTAGAAGAGGATGATAAATGCAATTCCAAATACCCACCCTAACATTCCGGAGTGTAAGACCGCCGCACCACAGGCTGTTACTAACGCAAAAAGTGCCCCTCGATTGCGTCCCAAGTACCACTCTACAAGATAATAAAACGATACCGTGGCCAAAAAGATGATCAAGGATTCTCGCAGCAATATACCGGAAAAGATAATCATCTGCGGCATAAGTACCAGAATCCATAAGGCTATCAAAGTCTTCTTGTATGACACCTTCAGTAATCGCAATATCTTCAGAAAGTAAAAGAGCGTACCCATGCCCAAAAGCACATTGATAAATTGTGCAAATAAGCGTTGCGGTCCGATTAACTCAAATAGTTTGGTTAGAAGATAGCCATACGAAGTGAGATAAAAATCTTCTCCTACTCCCAGATTATCTACGGCAGTTTCGTAAAACTTTTCTGTGTCTGATCCGCTATGCAAAATGGGTACATTCGTAAAATAATCCAACGCTAACAAGGCCAAACGAAGAACTAATCCTACCAATAGTGCTATCTGTATTTTTCCATGGAAGTGTCTAAAGATATAGACAATCATTACCAGCGAAATCAATCCAATTCCCACAAAAGAATATACCTCAGATACCTGCCTGTTCGTCCAAACAGAACCAAGCAGAACGTACCCTAAAAACGATAAAAAAATTTCCATACTGAAAAAACAATTCTTTAAGGCTTACTCATTCAACTGCATCACGAGGTGTCCTTATGCCATTGTAGGCAAATAGATAGGTCAAGAACAAGAGACCGGTGGCTATAATATTACTCCACATAAGTGCATGTGCACCGTTTAAGTTGCTATAGTATGAGAACAGTGCAAAAAGCAATACCGTAATCAGATCTTGAGAAATCTGTAACAACAACGCTATCCAATTTCGCCCTTGAGAAAGCAATACCTGTGCATAGACTAAGTTGAGCCCTTGAAATACGGATAAGATAACCGAAACCGTAATCAAGCTCGGCAATCCTTCAAAAGAGTTGCCGTATAGATATGGCATAACAAACGGAGCGCACAAAGAGAGCCCGAGTGCGACCGATCCGGTAGAAAGAAAATTAACCCACAATGTTCTCTTCACCACCCTATTGTAAGCTCTTGATCCCGGCTTTGTTGACGATAAATAAGCCAAAACGACATATCGCAAGATAGTAGGTATAAAGAAGACTATACCGTTCCACTGCATGGCAGCGTTGTACAATCCGAAGTCGGAGTAAGTAAACCACGCCACGAATAGAATGCCGGAAATCCACGCAAGCAACGTAGTGGAAACATCCTTGAGCGCCACAGGAAAAGAGAACCTTATCAACGTCGGAAGTAATACTTTCTTAAAATTGTACGCGCGTCCGGAGGTAGAAGTATTAATTGTCCTGCAAACTCTGTTTATATAGAATCTATTCAGTACACAACAAGACAACTGTGACAATATGAGCGACCATACGGCACCGGAAAGCCCCCACCACTTGGTACAAACAACACCCAAAACGATGCTGGTTGATCCCAAAAGGATGTTACCAACTGCGATGCCTCTAAAATTCTTAAATCCGGCCATGATGCCTTTCTGGGAAAGATTAAGGGCAGACACCACAACGAGTATGCCGCACAAACGAACTATATAAGCCATATCAGGCGACTTGAAGAGCTGAGTGGAAATGAACCCAGAAAACAAACAAACAATAATTCCCACAAAACTACTTAGAAAAAACGTAGTGAGTGATACCAACTCTGATACCAACTTAGCTCTCCATGGTTTCTTTGCCAGAAAATCTGCTATAAATTTAGTTGAAGTATACCCCAAGCCTATCGTGGTGAACGTAGACAATGTGGTCATTGTAGTCTTTATGAGTCCGTACTTCCCATAACCGTCCTCCTCTATTATATTAGCAATTATTATACCAGAGATAAAAACCAACAAGGTGCCTGAGATAGTTCCGGCAAAAGACCAAGCTGAATCCCTTGCAAAAGGATTCTGTTTTATGGCTATTAATCTCTCATGAATGCGCCCTTGCTTCATCGTTACTTGGGAACTACGCCAAATACGGGCAAAAGTTCCTTTAATTATTCGGTTCGGCGGTATTTAAAAAGGCAATTCTACCATTGTTAAAGCACCTTGATAAGTCAGCAATACCAATATGCGAAGACAAAAAGATAGAAACAATGATGCAATTACTAACCCATGGAGTTACTCAGTCGTTTCGGAAGAGGTCTCGGGTGTAGACTTTGTCTTGCGCATCGGATAGAGACTCTGCATCGTAGCGGTTGGCCACGATCACTTGGGCTTGGGCTTTAAAAGCAGCCAGGTCGTTTACCACCTTGCTGCCGAAGAAGGTGGAGCCGTCTTCTAAGGT
>R16__coassemble_1177_pt1 | contig 21973 bp, 14 predicted proteins | sample R16__metabat2_low_PE_011 | metagenome-assembled genome bin R16
TCCGGTAGGCCCCTATACACTATTACAAAGAGTGCTATACACTATTACAAAGAGTGCTATACACTATTACAAAGAGTGCTATACACCGTTGCATACAGCAATAGATAGCGTGTACCGGGGCCTACCGCCTAAGGCTCATACAGTATAACACAGAGAAGACTATAGTTACAATGATGAATAAGTTTATATTGAGCAGCCTGCTGATAGCAGGCTCGCTCGCCGCAGCGGCTCAATCTCCGTTGCCCGCCCCGGTAGCCCCGGCTAACGCTTCCGCTCCCACCGGCACTTCCCTCCGTGCAGAGGAGACCTTTGCTTGGTCTGCCCTTACCCAGACCGACGCTACGCTTAAGGATATTAACAACAAGGAGTATAAACTTCAGGAGATAATGGCTCAAGGCAAGTTTATACTTATAGACTTCTCCGCTATTTGGTGCGGCTGGTGCTGGGATCCTATCCATACTCAAGGTATGATGGAGAAGATTTACAGTAAGTACGGGCCCGCCGGTACGGGTGAAGTGGAGCTCTTCTGGATAGAGGCCGACCCCGCTAACGATGCGCAGGAAGCCGAAGGCCTCTATGGCCCGGTAAATGGCTCTAAGGGAGACTGGACCAAGACCATAGACGGCAAGCCCAACCCGGTGCCCATAGTGAGCAACGGCGCCTTGTTTAAGACGCTCTTCGGCGTTGATATTGCTTCCTATCCTACCCTCATGCTCCTCTCTCCGGACGGCCTGTACTTAGATGTAACGAACTTCTTCCTATACGGCGGCTTCAATACCGAGGGCGTAGAGGGTATTAAAAAGCGTATGGAATCGGCTCCCGACAAGAATAGTGTCCCCGAGATTAAAGGTCTGTACGGCCGTATTGAAGCCCTTAAAGGAAACCCCGTGCGCTTTACCATAGACTACGTAAGTGCCCTGCCCGACGTTACCATTGAGTGGCACTTTAACGGAGCAGACAAGGAAACCTCCAACGAGAAGGCGCCTCGGGTTACCTTTACCCAAGTCGGCGAGCAACTCATCACCTGCACCGTCTCTAACGCAAACGGCAAAAGCAAAACCATTCAGGCCACCATACAGGTAGCCGAGCCTTGGCTGGTGAACTGGTTCCCCTTTGAGGAGAACTTTAACGACGCTCACGATATAAACATACAGTGGCGCGTATATGACTTTGATGCCGACGGCTACACCTGGACCACTTTACAGCAGTGGATGGTAGACGTCATTGGCATTACAAGCGAAAAAGAGGCGGCTACATTGGCTTTGGAGGGCAACAACTCCTTGGTTTCTTGGAGCCGTATCCCCACCTTCTACGACCCCTCTAAGGGCTGGGAGACTCAGAACCTAAAGGTGCAGAACAACTATTTGGTTTCTCCTAAAATCAGTCTGCCCAACTCTTCGGAGCCCGCTACGCTTCTCTTTACGGCAAAATCCTTTGGATACGTAGACTTTGATGATCTACAGGTGCTGGTATCCACTACCGACCCCGATACGCCTACGGCTTTTACTAAGCAGGTTACCTCTATGAAGGCGCTCTCCTCTACCGGGTCGGAGTACAGGTTCGATCTCTCTGAGTTCAAAGGCCAAGACATCTACATAGCTTTTGTACATCCCAACGAGCTGGGATTCGGGCTTATCTTGGATAAGATATCGGTTTGGACCAAATCTAACGTGGGGGTAGATGCTCCGCAAAACGGAGAGGTGGTGCTTGTGCCCAATGCCCATACCACCCGCATTGTGGGTGCAGACCTAGTGAGTGCACAAGTGTATACAATAGACGGTGCCCTCTTGGCCGGTTACGAGCTATCCGGCACTCAGGCCACTATTCCTACTCCCGCGGTAAGCGGTAAGTATGTAGTGCGCGTAACCACCGCCCACGGGGTACAATCCGCTCAGCTCTTAGTGCCTTAAATCATTCGCTTACTCTCTTAATCCTGTTGGGAAAGGAGGGTACAGTTCGCTGCTTTCCCTCTTAACCCCTCCGGGGAGGGTACAGTCCGCTGCAATGGGAATTCTATCCTGTTGCAGCGGATTTCTTCTGTTTTTGGATAGATAGGCGAGCAGAAGCCCCCCTACTCCGTTGCCGAATTAGATCCGGGCCTAATGATCTTTAGATCCGGGCCTAATGATCTTTAGATCCGGATCTAATGATCTTTAGATCCGGACCTAATTTCTTCTTCCATTCCGCCGGGAGACTATTGCTTGTGTGGTGGCTTTGCCGGGGCAGGGGTGCAAGGGACACATGGGCGCTTGGGCGGCTATAGACGGGCATAAGAGTTGGCTAAGCGGATATTTCTAAGTACCTTTGCGGACGGATTCCCCCGGCACCGCTGTGCAGATCTATGGGCAGAGCGCCGCCGGATACCCCTCGGCATCCCCCCATCTCTTGCAACACATTATCTATAGATTTATGAAAAAGATTCTACTTTCCGGCATCTTACTACTCTTCTCGGCCCTGACTGCTTTGGCCGACGGGGGCATGTGGATGCTCACCCAATTGGCCCAAAAGTACGCTGCTATGGCGCAAAGCGGGCTACAACTGGCACAAGAGGAGATTTATAACCCTAACGGCACCTCGCTCAAAGACGCCGTGGTGATGTTTGACGGCGGCTGTACCGGCGTTATAGTCTCTGAAAAAGGATTAGTCCTCACCAATCACCACTGCGGATATAATCAAATACAGAGCCACTCCTCCGTAGAGCATAACTATCTGCAGGACGGCTTCAGCTCGCAGAGTTTTAAGGAAGAGCTGGTGTGCCCCGGTTTGGAAGTGGAGCTGGTAGACCGTATAGAAGACGTTACGGATAAGATCAATGCCCTGCTGCAACAAGACGGCCTCGCCGGCACCCTGCAGGCCTTGTCGCCCGCCGTACTCAGTGCGTATGCCGCTCAGATTGTGGGCCCGAAAGAGGCCGCTCGCGAGGGGTATAAGTACATCATTAAGCCCTTCTACGGAGGAAACAAGTATTACATGTTTGTGCACAAGGTCTACTCCGACGTGCGCCTGGTAGCCGCTCCGCCCTCCTCTATAGGTAAGTTCGGCGCCGATACAGATAACTGGGAGTGGCCCAGGCATGCGGGGGACTTCTCCGTCTTTAGAATCTATGCCGACCGGAAAGGCAACCCCGTACCCTACTCCGCTAAGAACGTGCCCCTTAAACCTAAACGCTTTGTACAGGTAAGCACCGGCGGCGTAAAAGAAAACGACTTTGCCCTTATCATGGGATTCCCCGGCACTACCTATCACTTCTACACCCCCTATGAGGTAGACTCGTGGGCAGAACTGGACAATAACATCCGTATAGAGATGCGGGGCATCAGGCAGGAGATTATGCTCCGCCATATGTTAAGCAACGAGGCTGTGAACATCCAATACGCCGCTAAGTATGCCTCTTCGCAGAACGGCTACAAGCGCGCACAAGGAGCCAACTGGGCTATTAAACACCGCAACCTGCGCGCCTCTAAAGAAGCACAGATGAACGCCCTGCTCGGGCGGGTAGAGGGTACCGACTTAGCCCCGGAGATGACGCAGGCCGTAGGGAACATAGAGACCCTTACCCGGGAGCGTTACCCCTTGCACCGACACAAGATGTACTTAGAGGAGTCCTTCTTCTACGGCATGGAGTTCCCTTGGCTGCCCGTGCCCACCCGGAGCTCCCTCTCTACCACCCCCGGTACCAAGGAGCAGTGGGAGGAGTCTAAGCAACTGCTCAAGAGATACAACGAATTCTATAATAAGGATTACTCGCCCGTAGTAGACCGCGACATCAGTGCCGCCCTCGCAGCCCGCTACTGCCAACGCATAGACCGCTCTCTTTGGCCCGCCGAGTTGCAAAAAGGCGTAGATAAATTCGGCTCCGCCGCTAAGTACGTGGAGTACCTCTTTGCCAACTCCCTCTACGTGCAGCCCGATAAGTTTAAAGAAACGGTAGAGAAAGGCGACTTTAAAGCCTTGGCTTCCGACCCTATGCTCCTGCTGGCTTTGGATATATGGAGCACTTACCAAGCCGTAACCGACGCTCTGCAGGCGTACAACCCCGCCATCGCCTCCGCACAAAAGAGCTATATAAAAGGCGTTATGAACACAACGCCCGCTGATGAGCTCTGGCCCGACGCCAACCTCACCCTGCGCTTTACCTACGGTCGGGTGCAAGGTTACGCCCCAAGAGATAACGTGCGCTACGGTCACCAAACCACCCTGGAAGGCGTGATGGAAAAGGAAGACTCTACCAGCTGGGAGTTTAACGTCAGCCCTAAACTCAAGCAGATATACCAAGAGAAGAATTTCGGTCCCTACGCCAACCCCGACGGCTCGATGCCCGTAGACTTCTGCGCCACCACACACACCACCGGCGGTAACAGCGGCAGCCCCGTAATGAACGCCCGCGGTGAACTCATAGGCCTCAACTTTGACCGCAACTGGGAAGGGGTAGGCGGCGACATTGAATACCTGCCCAACTACCAACGCAGCATTATATTAGATATTCGCTACCTGCTGCTGGTGGTAGACAAGTACCTGGAGTGCCCCATACTCCTCAAGGAAATTAACCTTTAACCTCAGGATACCCTCGGGGCTCTTCGGCGTATTTTTACACCCCGTCCGAAGAGCCCCGTCTTTATACCTCCCCCGCTCCGCAACTGCCTCCGCTTGAGTTGACTTCCCGCCCCAAAAGAGACCGATTATTTGATCCGCACCTAATGATCTTTTGATCCGCACCTAATGATCTTTTGATCCGCACCTAATGATCATTTGATCCGGATCTAATAAAAATTTGATCCGCACCTAATGGCATCTTCTATCCCCCCATAGCTTAAGCCCGGCCTCAACGCAAGTGAAATGGTCGCCCTTCCGCCACCCGATTACACCCCTTAAAACTTCTAATCACTACGCTACAATGAAAACAACACACGCCCACAAGTTGCACGGAGTGCTCTTTATGGCACTCTTTGCCTTCGCGGCTTTTTACATAGCGGACTTCCCGCTTTTCAAAACCGAACTACGACTCAGTCCGCTTATTATAGGCGTGGTGCTGGGCATGGTCTACGCTAATACCCTGCGCAACCACCTCCCCGCCGAGTGGGTGCCGGGTATTAAGTTTACCGGTAAGGTGATTCTGCGCCTTTCCATCATACTCTACGGGTTCAGGCTCACCTTTGCCGACGTGATAGCAGTGGGCTGGGGCGGTGTTCTTACCGATGTGATTATGGTTTCCTCCGTACTCCTCTTGGGAATGGCTCTGGCCAAACTGATGCACATGGACCGAGACACGGCCTTACTGACCTGTACGGGAAGTGCTATCTGCGGTGCCGCCGCCGTTTTGGGTGCGGAGCCCGTCTTGGGCGGCAAACCCAATAAGACCGTGGTGGCCGTTAGTACGGTGGTGATATTCGGTACCGTCTCTATGTTTCTCTACCCCATGCTCTACAGATGGGGGCTGCTATCGGCTTTTACCCCCAACCAAGTGGGCGTCTATACCGGGGCTACGCTGCACGAAGTTGCGCACGTGGCCGGTGCCGGTGCCACTATGGGAGATGCCGTTATTGCCAACACCGCTACAATAACCAAAATGATGCGGGTGATTCTATTGGCGCCCTATTTGCTTTTATTGGCTTGGTTTGTAAAGGGCAAGCCCGTGAGCGGAAGCGAAACCGGTAATAGGGCCAAACCGGTGCAGATTCCCTGGTTTGCCGTGTGGTTCTTAGTGGTGATAGGGATCAATACCCTCTTAGGATACGGGGCTCAAAACGTGGGTTGGCACCAAGAGTATGCCCAAAGCGTTAAGATTATAGAATGGTTTGATAACTTTGGGCTCACCATGGCTATGGTGGCATTGGGCACCGATGCCTCCTTTGCCAAGTTTCGCGAAGCCGGCGTTAAGCCTTTCCTCTTGGCGGCCGTTCTATTCCTCTGGCTCGTGCTGGGCGGATACTTTGTTACTTTGTGGGTGGCATAAGGGCAAAAGAGGGCTAAGCCCGGTGGCATTAGAACTTTGTGTTAGCAGATGTTATGATTAAGAAGTTTAGTATTCAGCGGCCGAACCAAGAGATACGCGCCGCGCTTTTAGAGAAAGTAGATAATTTGGCCAAGCCTAAGGGCGCCCTCGGGCGGCTGGAGGAATTGGCCGTGCAGATAGGGCTGATACAGCAGAGCCTTACGCCCACGCTTTCCTGCCCGCAGAATATTCTGTTTGCCGGCGATCACGGTATAGAGCGTGAGGGTGTAAGCCTCTCCGGGCGCGATGTTACTTGGCAGCAAACCTTAGACTTTCTACAGGGGGGCGCCGGCATCAATTTCTTGTGTCGGCAGCACGGCTTTAAGCTCAAGGTGGTGGATGCCGGGGTAGACCATGATTTACCTTACGACGGCGGTATTATCAATAAGAAGATACGCCGCGGCACGGATAACTTCCTCTACGGAGCGGCCATGACCCCCGGGGAGGCGGAGTTGTGCCTTACGTATGGGGCTCAAGTAGTGGATCTTTGCCGAGACGAGGGAAGCAATATCCTCAGTTTCGGGGAGATGGGCATCGGCAACACTTCGCCCTCTTCTATTTGGATGCACCTCTTTACCGGCATCCCTTTGGCGCAATGCATCGGCGCCGGCAGCGGACTCAACAGCCAAGGCATTCAGCACAAGTATAACGTGCTCTCACGTGCCGTGCTAAACTACTCGGGAGACGCTTCGCCCCTGGATATCATTCGTTACTTCGGGGGCTTTGAGATGGTCATGGCCATTGGGGCTATGCTCAGAGCCGCAGAGCTTAAGATGGTAGTGCTGGTAGACGGGTTTATCATGACGGCCTGCATCTTGGCAGCGTCTCGTCTCTACCCGGAGGTCTTGCACTACGCCGTCTTCGGCCACCAAGGCGACGAGGCAGGGCACAAGCTTCTTCTGGAGCAGCTAAACGCTAAGCCGCTCCTGAACTTAGGACTGCGTTTGGGCGAGGGTACGGGCGCCGTCTGTGCCTATCCCATTGTAGCCTCTGCCGTGCGTATGATAAATGAGATGTACAGCTTTGTAAAAGCCGATGTAACCAAGTACTTCTAAGCGCATCCTATCCATGAAATCCCTCTTGGCCGCTCTGATGTTTTTTACCCGACTGCCGTTTCACCGGCTCTTTACACTGCCTACGCACTACTTTGAGCACGTGGTGCCTTATTGGCCTTGGGTGGGTTGGCTGACGGGCGGGGTAACGGCGGGCGTGCTTTGGCTCGCGGCGCAACTCTTTCCCCTCTCCGTTGCTTGGCTCATAGCCATAGCCGTGCGCTTACTCATAACCGGTTGTTTGCATGAAGACGGCTTGGCGGATTTCTTAGACGGATTCGGCGGCGGCACCACCCGAGAGCGTACCTTGGCCATTATGAAGGACTCTCACATAGGCACCTACGGGGTAGTGGGGCTGATTCTCTACTTTCTGCTGCTCTTCGGTATGGCACACCTGTCGCTTTCCCTGCTCTGTGCCGTGGCCTTTGCTGCCGATGCGTATGCCAAGTGGGTGGCCTCGCACGTCATTAACCTACTGCCCTACGCCCGCCCGGAGTCTGATAGCAAAGCCGGGGTGGTGTACAGCCGAATGAGCCGCACCGAGCTCTTGGTAGGGGCGCCCGCCGGTCTCTTGCCGGTGCTTGTGGTATTACCCGTTTCGCTTTGGTGGGCGTGCTTGGCGCCCCCCGTGGTATTTCTTTTGCTTACCCATTTAATGCGCAAAAGACTGGGCGGATACACGGGCGATTGTTGCGGAGCACTTTTCCTTTTGTGCGAACTCTCCTTCTATCTTGTGGCATTGGCTTTGGCATTGGCATGGAGGTAGTACTTGTGCGCCACACCTCCGTGGAGGTGCCTCCCGGTACCTGCTACGGACAAACCGACGTGCCCCTGAAGAATACGTTTCCCCGGGAGGCACAGGCCGTGCAACGGGCTTTGGCACTTTACGGCCCGTGCGATGAGGCGTATACAAGTCCGCTGAGCCGATGCATTCGCTTGGCCGATTACTGCGGATATCCCCACGCCCGTAGGGACAACCGACTGCTGGAGATAAACTTCGGAGCTTGGGAAATGCAACTCTATGACCGCATAAAGGATCCACGCCTACAGCAGTGGTATGATGATTATTGGCACGTGGCTCCTACGGGAGGCGAGCCCTTTACGGATCAGCTACTGCGCGTTAGAGCCTTTCTGGCGGAGTTATCCGCCGCCCCCCGGCGTAGCGTGGTACTCTTTACCCACGCCGGCGTAATAGCTTGCGTGAGGATCCTCTTGCAATTAAATCGCCCCGAGGACGCCTTTAACGCCCTGCCACCCTATGGAAGTGTGCAAGCGGTGTCAATTGCCTCGGGGCAAAACCTTCCCCTTCCGCAGCACTTGCTCACCCCGCCCTCCGCATCCGTTTAATAACCCCACCGGCAAGGACGTCCCGTTTGAGGTGGTACAAAGTTTTCTTTCTGCCGGTACTCATCCCGGGGTACAGCAGCGGGCATCGCAAAAATTGGCAGAGTAAAAATAGGGCATCTTAGCCCAAGTTTTTGTACCTTTGCCCCTTAGAAGTACTGTAAACCTCAGCTATTATGTACAGAACCTTTACCTGCGGACAATTACGTGCCCAACACCAAGGCCAAAGCGTGCTCTTGGCCGGTTGGGTGAATAAGATACGCCGACTGGGCGGCATGACCTTTATAGACCTGCGAGACCGCTACGGCATTACCCAGTTAGTGATAGAAAATGAAGCCCTGGCCGATGAACTCGCCCCCGTGGGCCGCGAGTGGGTGCTCCAAGCCTCCGGAGCCGTGCGTAGACGCAGCAACGTAAACCCTAAGATCCCTACCGGCGAAATAGAAATTGCCGTGGAGTCTATTCAGGTGCTCAACCCCTCCGCTACCCCCCCGTTTACCATAGAAGACCACAGCGACGGCGGTGATGACCTGCGCATGAAGTACCGCTACTTGGATCTGCGCCGCAACCCCGTGTACAAAAACATAGAACTGCGCCACCGTATGACTATGGCCGTGCGCAATTACTTAGATAAGCAACAGTTTCTGGAGATAGAAACCCCTATGCTCATAGGCTCTACTCCCGAGGGCGCAAGAGACTTTGTGGTGCCCAGCCGCATGAACCCCGGGCAGTTTTACGCCCTGCCCCAGTCTCCCCAAACCCTTAAACAGCTGCTTATGGTGGCCGGCATGGACCGCTACTTTCAGATAGTAAAATGCTTCAGAGATGAAGACCTGCGCGCCGACCGCCAACCGGAGTTCACCCAAATAGACTGCGAGATGAGCTTTGTGGAGCAGGCCGACGTACTGACCCTCTTTGAGGGCTTGGTGCACTACCTGTTTCAGGAAATACGCGGCATAGATATCCCCACTCCGCTCCGTCAAATGACTTGGAAGGAGGCTATGGAACACTACGGATCCGATAAACCCGACCTCCGCTCCCCTATAATTATACGCGAGCTCACTCCGCAACTCAAGGAAACCGCCTTGCCCCTCCTGCAGGAGGCTCCCTATGCCGGCGGAATAGTGCTCCCCGGCGGCGCCGCACTCTCCAGAAAACAGATAGACACCTTTACGGAGTTTGTTAAGCGTCCGCAAGTAGGCGCTAAGGGATTGATATGGATTAAACTGAACCCCGACGGATCTATCAAAAGCAGTATAGACAAGTTCGCCTCCCCAGAGCAATTGCACTCCGTGGCCACTCAAGCCGAAATGCAGCCCGGCGATATGCTCTTTGTATTGGCAGGTAGTAAATATCCCACCCTCAAACAACTGGGCACGCTGCGCTTAGAAGTAATGCACCAAACCGAACCGGAGCCCGACCCCAACCGCTTTGAATGCCTCTGGGTGGTGGACTTTCCGCTGCTTGAGTGGGACGAGGAAACCCAACGCTACTACGCCATGCACCACCCCTTTACCGCTCCTAAACCACAAGATATCCCCCTGTTAGACTCCAACCCCGGGGAGGTGCGCGCCAATGCATACGACCTCGTGATCAACGGAGTGGAAGTGGGCGGCGGCTCTATCCGTATCCATGACTCCCAACTGCAGGAGAAAATGTTCCGCGTATTGGGCTTTACTCAGGAAAAAGCCCAAGCGCAGTTCGGCTTCCTTATGAAGGCTTTTACCTTTGGGGCTCCTCCTCACGGCGGTATAGCCTTTGGGTTGGATCGTTGGGTCTCTATCATGGCCGGGTTAGACAGCATCAGAGACTGCATCGCCTTCCCCAAAAACAACTCCGGACGCGACGTCATGTTAGAGGCTCCCGCCCCCTTGGAGGAAGAGCAACTGCAGGAATTGGCCTTGCAAGTACACCTGCCGCAATAAACCGCCCCGTAGGATTCCTCCCTCATCCCACTCTACGCCACAATGAGAATACAGGAAATAATAAGCAAACTCCGGGAACGCTACCCTTTGGGCTATCAAGAGAGTTACGACCACAGCGGTTTGCAGATAGGAGACCCCGAGCAAGAGTGCTCCGGGGTGATGCTCTCTGTAGAAACTACCCAAGCCGTGCTGCAAGAGTGCCGAGAGAAAGGGTGCAATCTGCTCCTTTGCCATCATCCTATACTCTTTAAACCGCTGCACCGAGTGGGTACGGAGACCTATCAGGAGCGTTGCGTGGCTATGGCCATCCGATACAATATAGTGGTGTATGCGCTGCACACCAACGCCGATAACCACTTAACCCACGGCATTAACCGTTACATAGCCGATAAGATAGGCATCAAGCCGCAGTCCCGCAGGCCGCTTGTTCCGTTAGAAGGTACGGAATACAAACTGCAGGTGATGGTACCTGAGGATTATGCCGCTGCGGTGCGCCGGGCAATGCACTCGGCCGGTGCCGGCACTCAGGGCCATTACAGCCAATGCTCCTTCTCCTTCGGCGGAGAAGGAAGGTTTACCCCAAAGCAGGGTGCTAATCCGTTTATAGGGCAGCAAGAGAAGCCGGAGACAACCCGGGAGGTTTGCATTAGTATCCTCTGCCCGGAGCATCTCTTGGGCGCAACCCTAAGTGCTATGAGAGCGGCTCATCCGTACGAGGAACCGGCGTATGAAGTGATTCCCCTCAAGAGCCGTTCGGCTCAGTTCGGCTCAGGGTTGATAGGGGAGTTATCCGAGCCCCGTTCCGCCAAACAGCTGCTGCGGGAGCTGAAAACGGCCTTCAATACGCCGGTAATTGCCCACTCCCGCCTTTCAAATCCCCGGGAGATCCTAACCCGAGTGGCCCTTTGCGGCGGAGCAGGAGAGAGTATGCTCCCGGAGGCTTGGCGTCAAGGGGCGCAAATGTTCATTACCGGGGAGGCCAAGTACAACCGCTTCTTGGATACCGCCGGGCGCACCCTATTGGTTACCATAGGACACCACCCCGGCGAGACGGTTATCAGGGAGCTGTTGAGCGATGCACTGGCCGAATTATGCCCCTCCATTACTCCTATAATAGCGCAGACGGATGCGGATCCCATCTCCTATCTATAGCATTTACCCCGAAAGGCAGTCCCAAGCTGCCTATCCATCCATTCCACGATTATAAAACTCTATTCAGTACCCAATATGCCTAAAAGTAAGAAAAACGCCGAAGAGCCCCAGACGGTTCAGCAAAAGTTAGAACACCTGCTGGAGTTGCAGGGTATCATGACCCAGATAGATAAGCTCAAAGGCCTCAGAGGTGAGCTCCCCGAGGAAGTGAAAGGCTTGAAGGATAAAGTAGAAGGCTTAGAGAAACGCTTACAGAAGTACAACGACGAGGCCAAAGAGCTAAATCAGTACATCACCGCCCAAAAAGCCAAGGTAACCTCCGCCAAAGAGCTTATGGAGAAGTATCAAGTGCAGATGGATTCCGTTCACAACAACCGCGAGTATGAGAACCTCTCTAAGGAGATGGAGTACCAAACCCTTACGGCATCCTTAGCGGAGAAGCGTGCCAAAGAGTCTTCTGCCAAGTTGCAACTCAAGAAAACTGATATCGCCGGCGTAAAGGAGGAGCTTAAAGCGGCTCAAGATACGCTTGCCCAGAAGGCAGCCAACTTAGATAAGCTGGTAGCCGAAACGCGCCAAGAGGAAACGCAACTCAGGGAGCAGGCCGAGCTTTGCGAGCGTAAGATAGAGCAGCGACTTCTGAACTCCTTTAAGCGGATTCGCAAGAACGCCAACAACGGCCAAGCCATTGTGCCCGTTACACGCGCCTCTTGCGGCGGATGTTTTAACAACATTCCGTTGCAGCGCCAGCTGGAGATAAAGATGCAACAAAAGATTGTCTTTTGCGAATACTGCGGCAGAATCTTGGTAGACGATTCCCAAAGCGAGGAAACGGAGGAGGCGCAGGCGGAGAACTAAAACCCGCGGCCACCGGATACATTGCTGCATACCGCAGTACAGATTGCCTGGATGGGACTATGACCATAGATGCAGCGCTTCGTAAGAAGCTCCTCAACGTCCGGGTGGTACACCGCACGCGCTGGGCTATCAAGCGTGAGGGGCTTCTTACGCATTCTGAGCAGCCCGTAGTGGTGGGCTTAAGCGGCGGAGCCGATTCCTGCGCCCTGCTGCTCTTGCTTTACCTGCTGGGCTATCGGCTCGTGGCCGCGCACTTTAACTTTCAGTTAAGGGGCAAGGAGAGCGACGGAGACGAAGCCTTTGTGCGTGCCCTGTGTGCTCAATACCAAATACCGCTGCACGTTAGGCGCAGAGATACCCTACAATACGCCCGGGAGCAGGGTCTCTCTGTAGAGGTGGCCGCTCGGGAGCTGCGTTACGCCTACTTTTACGAGTTGGCGGCAGAGACCGGCGCTCAGGCCATTGCGGTAGCCCATCATTTAGAAGACAATATAGAGACCATGCTTAGGCACTTGGCCTTGGGCTCCGGGGTGGCCGGGTTGAGGGGCATGCGCTACCGAAACGGCATCATTGTGCGCCCCTTGCTGGAGATCACCCCCGAGGAGCTTAGGCAATTTCTCCGCCAAGCCCGCTGTTCGTTCCGCACAGACAGCACCAATAGCGATACGCGTATAGAGCGCAACTACATCCGCCATACCTTACGCCCCTTATTTGATCGGCTTAATCCCTCCTTTGATGCGGCTGCGGCGCACACGTTGGGCATTTTGCGCGAACAGGAAGCCCTGCAGAGAGCCTATATAGAGCAAACGCTCCCGATGGTTTACCGGGTGAATACCGTCAATCTGGCTAAACTACGCGATACGTTGGCGCCCGCCACCCTTTTGCATGAGGTCCTAAGCCCGCTGGGTTTTAACCGCTCGCAAGAAAAAGAGGTTTTGCAGAGTGTGGCGCATCCGCACTCTCGGGCTGTTTGGACAAGCAACCTATACACCCTTAAAAAGCAGCAGGATTACCTCTACGTTATGCCTCGGGCGTCTGAGTTGCCTGCCCCTAAGACAGAGCTTTGTATCCCTACCGCGCTCTCTCCCGTCCAATCGAACGGAGCTTTTAGGCTTGAACTGGTAGAGACACTCCCCGAGAAAGACAAATTGGGTTCTAATGCCGTTGCATTAGATTACGATGCTCTTCAGGCCGTAGCCCAAAGCAGTGCATTTATCCTCCGGTCGGTAGACGCCTCGGAGACGTTCCGGCCTTTCGGTCTCAGGGGGAAACGTAAAAACGTAGGCAAGATCTTGCGGGAAGCCAAGCGCTCCCCCGGGCAGATACAAGCGCAACAGGTACTCACGCTGCGCGCTGCCGCTGATAACTTAACTGCCCATACCCCGCATCCACACGGGGAGCCCCCCGCGGACACTACCCAAGAGCTGCTCATTTGGCTTCCCGGCGTGATGGCCTCGTGCTACTTCCCCGTTACTGCGCACACCCGCACCGTGCTGCTTATTGCTGTAACCCCCGCCGATTAGTATCGGTAGAAAGAAACATGAACACCGCGCTGCTCTTCCGAACTTATATACGGCACCGGCCGGGGCTTATATCCTTCGGTAGCGCAAAGAGAGGCTGTTCAAGACCACTATAACCGAGCTCATGGCCATAGCCGCCGCCCCTACGCCGGGATTGATGCCCACAAACGGAGCAAAGACCCCCGCTGCCACCGGAATCATAACCACATTATAGACGGCCGCCCAGAAGAGATTCTGTTTGATAACGGCCGAAGTGGCTCGGGAGAGCCTTATGGCGCGCTCTATGGCCGATATCCGGGCGGATGTAGCCGTTATCTGTGCGGTTTCGCCCGCAATGGCACTCCCCGTACCCATAGCAATACTTAAGTCGGCCTGCGCCAAGGCCGGCGAGTCATTGATGCCGTCTCCCACCATAGCCACCACTCGTTTCTTTTTGCCTTGGATATCGGATATGTAGGCCTGCTTATCGGTAGGCAACATGTCGCCTTGGTAGTGGGTTATCCCCAGCCGACGGGCTATGTGAGCGGTTCGGTCTGATCTATCACCCGATAGAAGATGAATCTGCACCCCGGCGTGCTGCATTAGAGCCGATAGATCTTCCGGGGCATTTGGTTTGAGTACATCTTGGAGGGCAAAGAACCCCAAGAGTTCGCTCTCTCGGGTGAAGCAGACCTGAGAGTGGCCGGCGTATTGAACGGCTAAGCTTTGGAGCAGCACGCGGCTATCGTTGCTCAGAGTGGCTCTGTTGAGCAGTGCCTCGGGTTTGCCTACAAAATAGTGGGCGCCCCCATAGCTAAAGCTTAGGCCTACTCCGGCTTCCTCCCTAAGGTGCTGCAGCGTAGGGACCGTTTGCGTCTCTTGGGTATCCGCTTCCGGGGTGCCGTTGCTGCGGATTGCTCGGCGTACGGCTCGGGCTAAAGGGTGAGTGGATTGGCGCTCCGCCAGGTCTAAGAGCCGGAGCTCCTGCGGGTTAATACCGTCGGTCCATTGCGTGTGAACCACCTGCGGCTCCCCTTGGGTGAGGGTTCCCGTTTTGTCAAATACAATATCGGTGATATTTCCCAGCCGCTCTAAGGCTACGGCGTCTCGTATGAGTAGCCCCTCGCGGGCGGAGGCTCTGCCCACGGCTACGGTAATAGCGGTGGGGGTAGCCAGTCCTAAGGCACAGGGGCAGGCCACAACCAGTACGGTAATGGCGCGGTAAACGGCGAAAGAGAAGGAGGTGCCGTCTATAAGCCACCAAGCCAATAGGGTAACCAGGGCAATGGAGAGGACTATGGGTACAAAGATACCGGATATCCTATCGGCTATGCGTTGGATGGGGGCTTTGGTGGCTTGAGCCCGTCGCACGGATTGCACAATACGCTCCAACGTGCTCTCGCTGCCCACTCGTTTGGCCGACAGTCTCACGCCGGCGGAGAGACAGACCGCCCCCGAGGGCACAAATGCTCCCGTTGGCAGCTCCACCGGAAGGGGCTCGCCCGTGAGGTGTTGCTCATTAAAAACGGCGGGTTGCAGGAGCAGACCGTCTACCGGTACGCGATCGCCTTGCCGCAGTACCACTACATCTCCCGGCACGATACGGTGGGACGCAACGGCGGTGAGGACTCCCTCTTTCTCTACAAGGGCTTCGTTGGGGGCTAAAGCCATAAGGGAGCGCAATGCGTTGCCGGTTTTTCCCTTGGCGCGCTCTTCTATATACTTACCCAAGAGCACAAAGAACATAATCATGCCCACCATGTGCAGGTAGTGCCCGGCGTGATGCGTCATACCGGCGGTGCCGTGCGTGTCCGCTATCCCCTCTACCATCAACCATATGCCCAATAGATAGGAGGCCGTGGTGCCGGCACTGATAAGCGAATCCATAGTAAAGGTCAGGTGCCTCAGTTGTTTGAGGGTGCGCATGTGGTACCCGCCCGCGCAGTAGAAGTAAACCACCGAGGCAAGTACCCAGTTGCAGAGGTTTAAGACGGTGCCGAGGCTACCCGATAGGGAGGCGGCGGGGATTATAAGGGGCAGAATGTACGGAGCCAGGGTAAGCCAAAGCGTTATCCCACCGGCGGTGATCATACGGGCCAGGATGCCTTTTATGTACCGGGCTTCTAAAAGTGCTCTCTTGCGGTCTCTGTCTTGGGCATCGGCCAATATCATTTGATACCCCAAGGCATCTACCCGCCGTTTGAGCTCTTGCGGGGAGACCTGCGCGGGGTCGTAAACAACGCGCGTACGCCCTTCCAGTAGGGAAACCTCGGCTGTTTGCACTCCGGGTGCCGTGGCAATGGCGTGCTGTACCGTATGCACACACCCGGCACAGGACATACCGGTAACGGTAGTCTGCAACTCTTCTGTTTTAATCATAGCCGTACAGCTTATACAGTACCTTTAGAGACTGTTGCACAATGGCGAATCACTGCGTTGCTATCGGGATTCGGCTTCGGGCACGTACGCCGGTACGCTCCCTTCAGCCCTCACCCTCAGCGCCTTGTGCTTCATCCATTCTGCAAAGTCAAAACAAGATTGCGAGCAATCTTGTGACCCTGTTGCTTTTTGCAACAGTCTCCTTTAGGCTCCTTTATTCTTGGGGTAATATTAAGGTGTAGCCCAGGGCGTCTACGCTGTTTTTGAGCTGCTCAGGGGATACCTTATCGGCATCAAAGCGTATCTGTGCCGATTTGTTTTCCAAAGAAACGGCGGCGGATTCCACTCCCGGTATTTGCATTAGGGCATTCTGCACGTTGCGCACACACATGGCACAAGCCATTCCTTCCACTTGTGCGTATAGTTCGGTAGATTGGTTCATAAAAGAAAAACGGTATTTAGATTCGGTTGTTTTCCCACAAACATCCCGGCGGTATTTTACCACGATGCCGGTGAGCGGTTTGGGGGTTCTGTAGTGTAAAGGTAATCATTTTAGCGGACATAGCAGCGCTTTCGGGAGCTCGAAATTGCCCCACCCCCCTTCTTCCCCAAATTTTGATCCGGATCTAATTTTTATTAGGTCCGGATCTAATTATTTTTTGATCCGCACCTAATGATCATTTGATCCGCACCTAATAAGAAGCCGGCCCGGGTACTAGCCCACGCCCGTAGCCGCTAAGCGGCCGCGCGGTGCCGATTCTCGGGCATAATGGGTGGGAAAGTGCAAATATTTGCGTACCTTTGACGTTGAGACCTATCCCTCCCCATCGGAATCCCTCGGGCACCGAAACGGGAAGGGCAATCCGCTTACAACGCATGACCACCAAACTGATTATACAAATAATAGCGGGGTTGTTGTTGCTCCTGTACTTGGCCTATCTGTGGCGCAGATGGAGCAAAAAGTACTCCGTGCGGGAGCTTACCGACGCTTCGTTAGACTTAGGCGAACATACCTCCCCCGTAGAGCAGAAGTTATCCCGACAATGCAACGAAGCAGACGGCTCCGCCGTGGAAAACTGTGCTACCTGTGCCGTGGGCGACTGCTCCGTTCGCTCAACCCTATCCCGCCTTAAGAACGCCCCCGAGTACTATGACGACGAAGAGCTGGACGCCCTAGCGCACCGCTCCCCGGAAACCTACACCCCGGATGAACTTAGCCAATTACAAGAGGTGCTGGAAACCCTGCGAGACGCCGACGTGAACGGATGGCTACGCAGTCTGTCGCAACGGGGAATAGCCCTCCCGGAGCCTCTCCACCGGGAGGCCGCCCGCCGTATAGCCCGCACTTAACCCTACCATGAACGATCGCCGCCCGACATTTGTAGACAAGAGTTGCCTGCTCTCCCTATTGGGAGTGGGTACGCTCCTCTTGAGCCTCCTGCTGGGCGCCTGCTCCACTAAGAAAAACACCGCCGCGGCCAGGTTCTACCACGGCTTTACCACCCGCTACAATGTGTACTACAACGGCAAGCTGGCCTATGACGACGCCCGCCGAGAGCAGGTGAAAGGGTTCAGCGAATCGTACGCCGTGCCCATTCTAACGGATCCCGTGGCCGCTAAACGCACCGATAATATCTCCGCCACCTCCTCCGGCGGGGCCTTTGACCGCGCTTTGGAAAAAGGCCGTAAGGCTATCCGCTACCACTCTATACGCACTAAGCCCCCCAAGAAACGGGGCAGGCTCAGCACCAAAGAGCAACTTTTCTTGGACCGCAACGAGTACAACCCCTTCATTCATAACGCTTGGGAACTGGTGGGCGTATCGCAGTTTTATAACGGTAACTTCCTGGAGGCTATGGCTACCTTTGCCTACATGGCGCGCTTGTACTCGGCTCAACCCGAAATCAGAGACCTGGCACGCGCCTGGCAAGCCCGCTCCTACCTGATGCTGGGCTGGAGCGACGAAAGCAAAAGACTCTTAGACGCCGTAGACTCAACCCGTACGGGGCGCACCGGCGCCGTGTATGCCATGGCGCGCACCGAGCTGGCACTCTCTACCGGGGACACCCTTACCGCTATAAGCTACCTGCCCCAAGCTATAAAGGGCGAAAAGGTTAAACTCCAACGCACAAGACTGCATTACCTGCGGGCTCAGTTATTGGCCTCCCAAGAGAAAAACCGAGAGGCCGCGCGTGAACTGAGCAAGGTAATCAACTCCGCCCCGCCTTTCCCCTTAGAGTTTGCCGCCGAGCTGGCCAAGATAGAGCTATCCGCTGCCACTCAGCCACAAAAGGCTATCGCTACCCTAAACGGCTTGGCCAAACGAGAGAAAAACAAAGACCGCTTAGACGCCGTCTACCTCCTGCAGGGAAATATCTACCTCTCCCTACAAGACACCGTTCAGGCCATAGAAGCCTACAAAAAAGGGGCTGAGAAAAGCACCCAAAAGCAGTATGACTACCTCTTGGTGCAGCTCGCCTTAGGCGATCTACTGATGACCCAACGCGATTTTCTGGGCGCCCAAAAAGCCTTTGCCGAAGCCGCCGCAATCATAGAGAAGTCTAACCCCCGATACACGCAGGTGACCACCCTCTCCGGCTACTTAGACGAGCTCTCGGCCCACGCGCAAGTGGTGCACGACCAAGACAGCCTCAGGCACTTAGCCCAACTGCCTCAAGACCAACAGCTCAAAATCATAGACAGTGCCATAGTGGCCTACAAAGAGGCGCAGAAAGAGGCCAAAAAGGAGGCGGCTCTGCAGGAACAGCAAAGCCGCCAAGAACAGTTTAACCAAGACGTAGACTCCCGTACCGGCAACAGCCGATCCCAAGGAGTGCAACCCCGCAATACCCCCACGGCCGGCGGCAGGTTTTACTTCTACAACGATCAGCTCATTGCTCAGGGAAAAATAGCTTTTGAACGCAAGTGGGGCAAACGCGCCTTAGAAGATAACTGGCAACGCAGAAGCAAAGGCGTAGATCTCTCCGCCCAAAGCTTTGCCTCCGTACCCACCCAAGAGACCGATACGGCCGGCGTGGCAGATTCCTTAGGCACCAAAGCCCAAACCCAAGAATTAGACTCGCTGCAGGACCCCACCCACCGCGCCTATTATCTGGCACAACTCCCCACCACGCCCGAGCAAATTGCCCAGTCCGACGGGCTCATTCAAACGGCTCTGCTGGGGATGGCCGAGGTGCTGAACGCGCAAATGGAGCTTTTTAGGGAGGCCATAGAGGTTTACTTAGACCTATTGCGCCGTTATCCCCAATATGAAGATCGTTTGGAGGTTTACTACTCCCTTTTTATGCTCTACAGTCGGCTGGAAATGGACGCCGAGGCACGTTTGTGGCAACAAAAACTGGCATCCGACTTCCCCGACGATCCTTTGGCCCGGTTGGCTTCGCAGCCCCAATACATCCAAAACCTAAAGGAGCAGATCAATTTAGAAAACGAGCTCTACAACGCTGCCCTTGAGGCTTACTTCGCCGGCCGAAGTACCAAGGTGCATGAGCTGTATAAGGAGCTCCGGGAGAAGTTTCCCCGCTCCGTTTTGCTGGCCCAAGGAGCGTTTTTAGATGCACTGGCATACCTCTTAGACGGCCAAGGGGAGCTCTTCCAACAAGGCCTCCGGGAAATTGTAGATAAATACCCCCAAGGCGAGGTTTCCCTCCTCTCGCAGGGAATCCTATCCCAACTGGTGGCCGGGCGCAGACTGGTGCGCGGAGGCTATACCTCCATTAACCGCGGCGCTTATTTGGTAGCGGATTCGGCTGCCGCCGCCGCAAATGATACTTTGCACTTCTCTAAGCCGCCCCGCTACGGTAAGTATTACGCCTTACTCCTCTACCCCGCCCAAAGCGTAGATAAGAATGCACTCATTTATGCGGTAGCGGGCTTCAACTTCTCCCGCTTTACCCAAATCCCCTTAGACGTAACCCACACGCCGGGAGACTACCGCGAGCAGATCTCTGTGGGCGTTTTGCCCGGCGCCGTTAGGGCTTGGGAGTATGTGGCCACGGCCTATGATCCGCAGCAGGGATATCTCTCTTCGCTTCCCCCGGAAGCCCTCTTGGTGGCCGTAGATGAGCGTAATCTATCGGTACTGCAGGCGGGCGCATCCATAGATGAGTACATGCAGTTCCTATCAGACAGCGTTGTGAAGGGCTATCCGCAGGCCGGGATCCCCTTAAGTCGTTGGCACCAACTGATGCAAGCGCAAGATGAATCCCAAGAGGTTGCGTCTCTCACTCCTGCCGATTCCACTCTTACTCCTGCCGATGAGTCTCCCACTCCTGCCGATGCCCCTCTCACTCCGGCCGACTCCACACACACATCTGCCGAAGAGTCTCCCACTCCTGCCGATGCCTCTCTCTCTCCTGCTGATACCTCTTTGACCCCTGTTGGCGCCGATTCTGTTCCTGCAGATACCCTTTCTGCTCCACAAACGGACACCCTGAAGGGCATTGAAACCCCAACTGTCCCCGCGGAAGAGGCTACGGACTCGGTACAAGGACTGCGTACACCGCCCGGAACGATAGCCCACAACGAGCAAATTACGCCTCAGGACGTAAAAGAAGCCGAAGCCGACCGCCTCAAACGCGAAAAAGCAGAGGCCAAAGCCAAGAAGGAGGCCCTTAAACAGAAGGAAGAGGAGCGCAAAGCGCAGCTGAGGGCGCAACAAAAGGAACGTGCCGAGCGCGAACGCCAACTTCGCGAGGAGCGCCGACAGCGGGAAGCCCAACGCAAAGCCGAACTCAAGCAGAAGGAGGCGGAGCGCAAAGCCAAGCGGGAACAATTGGAGCGGGAGCGAAGGGAGCGCATCAAGGAATCTAAAGCCCGAAAGAAGAAGGGGTAACCCATTTCTCATTCCCGCTAAGCTTACTTTCATCCCCCCCACCACCGCCCGCCATATTCCCTTACAAGCACCCACAAGCCACCGTCCAACCCACCCGTCCGCCCGCCTTCTTCCCTTAAAAGCCCCGCCGATTCCCTTATAAGCTCGTATTCATCCCCTCAAAGAAAACCCTAAGCCCATGAAACCTTGCCTGAATCCTCTTTATGGAACCCTTTTGGTGCTCCTCTTCGCTGCCGCCGTTGGATGTAACCGGCAAGCCGAGCGGCGGGAAGCGTTGCGCAGCTCGTTGGTGGAGGAGTTTCAGCAAATGAATAAACTCACGCTTGTGGAGGTAAACGTGCGCAAGGTGGTTACCATTCAGGATTCCCGCCTGCACTTTGCACAGATTGGGGGGCTCAAGGATCTGCTTTTATGGGCTAAGGGCAAGGCCAAGATAGGCAAGCGCGTGGGCGTTTACTCCTTTAACGCGGCCTTTGTGGCCTGGATAGACCTCTCCGAGGTGCGCTCGGAAGACGTTACCTACACTTCCGACGGCATTCTAACCCTGAGCCTTCCGCCTATTCAAACGGAGCTGTTGGGCCGGGATTTTACCTTAAACAGTGAGTATGAGCGGGTAGACGGGCTGCGCGATGCCATTACGCCGGAAGATAGAGCCCGTGCCAAGGAGTATGCCACTCGTCGGCTCCGTCAAGAGGTCTTGGAGAATTCCGCGTTTATCTCCTCGGTGCAGGAGCAAGCCCAAGAGAAACTCCGCAAAACATTGGTGAATTTATTGCTTCTTAAGGGAGAGGAGAACCCGGCTGTGCAGATTCGCTACACGGCAGCTCCCACTGCCCCCGCCGCTCTACCCACACACACCTCCGCCGCCCTACCCACACACACAACGTCCGCCCCAACCACACACACCTCCGCCGCCC
>R16__coassemble_1190_pt1 | contig 21528 bp, 18 predicted proteins | sample R16__metabat2_low_PE_011 | metagenome-assembled genome bin R16
CTTTGAGACTGTTGCATAATGGCGAATCACTGCGTTGCTATCGGGATTCGGCTTCGGTCACGTACGCCGGTACGCTCCCTTCAGCCCTCACCCTCAGCGCCTTGTGCTTCATCCATTCTGCAAAGTCAAAACAAGATTGCGAGCAATCTTGTGACCCTGTTGCTTTTTGCAACAGTCTCCCTTTAGGGAGTATCCCTCAAGTAGACGGAACCTCCTTTAGGATCTTGTTGCAAGTAATAAGATCGGTTAGGCTTTACGGGAGGGCAACCTCGGCCAAGGGGTCTTGCGGAATATCTACGTACAAAAGCCATGCCCGGCGCACCCGGATGCCGGCCTCCTCTAAGAGAGTAGCGTATCGGCGGAGCTGTGCGGCGTATCCGGGGTGGGGTTGGCCGGTTTTGTAGTCCACTATTTCTGCGGTTTTGTCCGTCGGGTTGTATAGGATAAGGTCGGGGCGCCTTTTGCTCAGTTCCTTGTGGCCTGCAAAGAGTATTGTTTGTTCGGTGAGCCTATCGGGGTACCGGTTGTTTTCCAGCACGGCCCGTACTTGTGGCAGGCTCAGGAGTGCGTTTAAGGAGCGGCTCCACTCCCGGGCTTGCGTGCGGGACAGCTCGCCGCACAAGACCTCTTGCTCCAGTATCCGGGGCAGATCAGACGGGGCTTTCATCTGAGACAGGATGCGGTGCAGGGTGGTGCCGCGCCGGGTAGATTGGCTCTCAAAATGTTTTTTGATATGCAAGCGAACGGGGTAGGGGCGGGAGGCAAAGTTCGGCGTAAAGCTTCGGAAAAGGGAGGGGTCGGTAGGCTCCTCCTTACGAGCTTGTAAGGCGGGAGCTGCATCATCGGGGGCGCCTTGGTATACAAACCGAATGGGCGTATCCTCTAATGGGGCATATTCGCCGGATGCGTCGGCCGTGAGGGGCTCCGTAACGGGTGCCGTGAAAGCCACTTGCCGCACGTTTTCGTCTGCTGCATCGGAGCACTTGGTGTGGGGCACTGCTCCGGAGACGGCTTCCCGGAGCAACGCCGTAAAATCTTCGTGCACCACAGAGTCACTTAAGGCGGTTTTGCTGCGGGGAGCGTAGATGTAAAGCTCATTTTTAGCTCGGGTGCAGGCCACGTAGAAGGCGTTGAGCCTGTCGGTTATAGCTCGCCCCAGCTCAGCTTGATACTCGCCGGCAAAAGCACCCTGCTCAATGGTTTTGCCTAAGGAGATGGGGAGCGGGTATCGGGGAATATCCTCCGGGGGGATACCCTTTAGTGCGGGGTCATCCGGCGGGAGGGTACACCAGATGCGGTCGTTGTAGTTGGGGCGTTTGAGCGATAGGTAGTCCGCTAAGATAATAACCGGAAAGCCCAAACCTTTGGCCTTGTGGATGGTCATGAGCGAGACGGAGTCGGCGGCCGTCATGGGCAGTAAGAGCTTACCGGCCTCGGTCTCTATCCACTCGGTAAACCGCCCCACGTCGGCTATGTTTTCCTTTTCGTAGTCGTGTACGAGGTCGCTGAGGGCTAAGAGATAGGGGGTGTCCTCGGGGATAGCCAGAGGCGAGAGGGCGGTAATCAGCCGCTGCGTGAGGTCGTAGAGGGTTTGCTGGGCAATGTATTGGCCCAGCTCCCCCACTATAAGGGCGTAATCGGGGATTGAGGCTCCGGCACGGTCTCGCTTTAGGAGGGCAAACTGAGCCTCCCCCATCTTGTAGTACGCTTGGTATAGGCTTCGGTCATACTCATACGCTCTTTGTTTTGTGGCGGAGGCTTCCCGGTGGGGCGTTGTATCGGGTTCGCTCTCAGCTCCTCGGCTTGCCTCTTCTTTTGGTGAGGCTAAGTTATAGATTTCTCGGGCGGGGATCAGCGCGAGTACCTTCAGTAAGGTTAAGCAGAGGCGGAAGAGCTCGTTTTCTTGCAGGTTGAGGTGCTCCTCAGAGACGAACCGCAGCGGCTCGCCCTCCCGGGCATTCTCTTGGCGGGCACTATTATGGGCAATCAGCGCCTTGGCAATGTCGGATAGTTGCCTGTTGGTAACGGAGAGCACGGCAATATCCGATAACCGATACCCGCGTGCCCGCAGCTGCTCTATAAGTAGGGGAATATGGCTGCAGACCTCGGGGAAGGCGCGCTCCTTGCGCTCCGGATCGCCGTAGGGGATAATCTCCACTCGCCCCCCTTGCCGGGCGTGCGCCGGGGGTACGTGCTGGAAGTGATCGGTGTAAACCGCACGGCAAACCCCATCAAGCCCCAAACGAGTGTCTATTTTGGCAGGGAGCTCGGAGAAGATAAAGTTATTAAAAGCCACTACGGCGGGAGCACTCCGCCAGTTTTCATTGAGCAGTACGGGAGATAGGTATCCGCTCTCCCCGGCTTGCGGATAGGCCCCCCTCCCAAAATCTGCCCGTATGCCGCTCTGTATAATGCTTGGGTCGCTGTTTCTAAACCTGTAAATGCTCTGCTTGGCATCGCCTACTACAAAACTTTGCCTTCCTTGGGCAAGGGCTTCGCGCAGCAGGGGCTTAAAGTTGTGATACTGGTATGCACTGGTGTCTTGAAACTCATCTATCATAAATCGGCTCAGATAACTGCCGGTACGCTCGTAGATGAAAGGGCTCACGGCAGAGCTCTGACCCGAAATAATCCCCGCGAGCAGCTCCTTTGTGTCGTCTAAAAAGATGATACCCTCCTCTTGTTTTAGATTAGTGAGGGCTTGAGACAGAGCCGCCAGGAGGGCAAACGGAGTTATGTTCCTCAGAATTTGATTAAAGGTGAGTATTTGCCGCCGGTGCTCTCGGTAGAAATTCATAGCGGAGCTGTAGAACGCCGCCGCTAAGCCCGCTTGCTCCTGCTCTTGAGCCGAGGTGCCTTTCAGATTCACCTCTACCGAGCGGGTTTTGCTCAAGCGCTCTTCCAGTACTTCGCACACCTCTTTAAAATGCCCCACTCCGTAGCCGCCGTTTGTGGGAGCCGATGCCCGGGTTGCTTCCCCTTGGGCGGCGTTGTATCCCTCTTGGGCGGCGTTGTACTCTCTGTGTGGGGAATTGTATTCCTGCTGCACGCTCTTGAGCAGACTCACTACGGGAGAAGTCTTCTTATATTTGAGCCCCGCTTGCGCTAAATCTATATCAATCTCCTGCGCCCGGCGGATATCAGGCAAGAAAACCTCCTCCAGCTCCTCAAAACGGCGGTTGATGGCCTTCTGTAGGCGCACTACTTCCTCCACTCCGCCGGGGAACTCCTTCTTTTGGATGGCGCGCCGAACCTGTTCTTTAAAGAGCTCGTATCCCAGGTTAATCAGGCTCCTTTTAACGGCGGATAGCGTCTTTGCATTTGTGCCCGAGGCGGAGGTTTCGTTGATGTAATCGGTTAGAAATTTAAACGTCTCCCTTTGCCAATTAGTTTTGGGGGCTCCTTTTTGGGCGGGAAGGGAATCTTGCATCTGAAACACCCGGTCTACTGCCAGCATAAGTACGTAGTCTACCGTGAGTACAGTGCGCAGATTGGTGGGCATATGTAGCTCAAGGCTCAAGTTGCGCAGTACCTCTTGGAAGAATGAGTCTATGGTTTTAACGTTTAGGCGGGAGTAGTGAAAGAGCATCCCCTGTAGAAGTTTGGCGGAGAGTGCCTTTAGGTTTTTATCCTTTAGGATGGGATCCCGGCGGAAGTCGGCTATGTAGGGAGATTCGTCGGGTTTGGAGGAGAGGATAAAGAGGCTCTCCAGAAAGCGGGTGCGCATCTCTGCGGTAGCTTTGTTGGTAAAGGATACGGCCAGAATGGAGGAGTAGCCGGCTGAGTCTCCCGTAGCTTGGGCGCGGAGGGAGAGGCTCAGGAATTCGCGGGTTATGGCAAATGTTTTTCCTGCGCCGGCGGAGGCGGTGTATAGGAAGAGCCTTCCCTCTTCTTCTGTATCGTAGGGCATTTTAAGGGATAGGGGGGCGTGTGTTATAGGGGGCGAACCCGGGGCTTGTTACTCTTCTTTCTTGGGGAAGGAGTCTTTATCGTTGTGGTTAAGGGGGAGGGGATTGGCGGTAGCTTCTTTGTATCTATTCCTGTTCCTAACGATATCCAGGGCTCCGTACAGGGCTGCGGTAAAGGAGGTGTAGGAGGCCTTTCCCTGCCCGGCTATGTCGTATCCGGTGCCGTGGTCGGGGGAGGTGCGTACTACGGGCAGCCCGGCGGTAAAGTTTACGCCGTTGTCCATGCAGAGGGCTTTAAAGGGGGCCAGGCCTTGGTCGTGGTACATGGCCAGAACGGCGTCGTACTTGCGGTAGGCGTCGGAACCGAAGAAGCCGTCTGCGGCAAAGGGGCCGTACACGATCATATCTTTACGGGCTTGAAGTGCTTCTATGGCCGGGCGGATTACCGTTTCCTCCTCCCCGCCTATGAGCCCGTTGTCTCCGGCGTGGGGATTCAGCCCCAGTACGGCAATGCGCGGGCGGGGGATACCGAAGTCTTGCAGCAGGGATTGCCCCAGTTGCACGGTGGTGTCTATGATGCGTTGTGTAGTAACCAGCTCAGATACTTGGGCAATGGGCGTGTGGGTAGTTAGGAGTGCTACGCGCAGATTATTGCAGTAGAGGATCATCAGCGGTGGGGTGCCCGGGGCGAACCTATCGGCCAAGTATTGCGTGTGTCCCTTGTAAGGAAAGAGGTCGGCGGGCATCACGGCCTTATTGATGGGGCAGGTGACCAAGGCGTCTATTAGGGGATATTGTAGCATGTCGGCCGTGGCACGTTGTAGGGCGTTAAAGGCAGAGCGGCCGGCGGTTTGCACGTCGGCTACGCCCGGGTTAACGGTTAGGGCGGCAGCCTCGTTGTCTGTACTACAATCTATCAGGTTAACCCGATCCGGCCGTGCTTGATCCGGGGTTTGGATGAGGTGCCACTTAGAGGTGTCTGTGTCCTGCAGGGCGGCATAATATTGTAGGGCTGCCTGAGAGCCGTACACCACGGGGATTAGGAGGTCAAAGATGGGGTCTTCGGCAAAGGCGCGGAGCATGAGCTCGTAGCTGATGCCGTTTAGGTCTCCGTGGGTAATGGCTATGACGGGTTTTTGAGCTATCATAATAATAAGGTATTTACTGCTTGGCTATATTGCGGTAGGGGGTCCAGCGCAAGGTGCGTATGAAGTTGGGGGAGAAGTTGTCTTGCCCTTTTTGGGCACCGGCCGGGTGCAGGGTAAAGAGGGCGGCCTGCATGGGCAGGAAGAGATCCCGTTTGTTTTCGTTGGGGTAGTAAACGAACCCCTCGGCCACGTAGATCAGCCCTTTGTCGGCATCGGTATAGGCCATTTGGGCAAACGGCCCGCCCATCATTTCGCCGCCGGTCATCTCCCACATGCCGCGCAGTTCCACCAAGGGCAATTCGCGTCCCTCTTGTTGTATCTCTCGGGTAAGGATTTCGTAGGGAGCGGTTCGGGCGTGGCTGCCGGGGGTGCCGCCGGGCAGGTAGAGGGCCAGTACCGAGTCTCTGGCCTGTAGGAGCTCCTCTGCGGTAGGGATTCGGCCTTGATAGGGTAGGGTATAGAGCATGATGTCTTGTCGGCGGCGCATTAGGTCGTTGCTCATCCAAAGGAAGTTTTGGCCCTTTTTGTAGCTTTTTATGTTTTGGGGCACGTAGAAGTGCATCCCGAATAGCTCGCGGGCAAAAGCATCAGCCTCGGAGCTGTGTCCCTCGCATAGGTCCTGCGCTACGTTGCGGAGTTCGCTCCGCACAAACAGATTCACCATCATGGTGCCGTTGGTTTGCAGGAAGGCGCGCAGCGAATCGGCATTAGGCGTGTTTAGCGTGGCCACTATTTGCCCGGAGGCCCAAGTGTCGTAGGCGTACTTGAGGGAGTTTTTGGTGAATCGGGTGCGGTCTATCTCCACTATAAGAATATTGCGTACGTAGCGCAGGAACCCGTCAAAGTTCTTGCTTGCCACGGTTTGCACGTTCATAGAGGGCTCTATCTGCGGCATTGCCGGCACGGGCATCTCTAACGTATTGCGCACGGAGCGACCCAGTGTATCGGTTAGGTACTCTTCGCTCATAACCAAGAGCAGATCATTGGGTTTGCCGGAGGCACCCATTATCTTGCCTACGGCCGAACTGCTTTGGTTGCAACCGGTGCATAAGAGACAAAGCGTAGCCAAGGCAGCAATCACCGGGAGGGTAATTTGTTTCATAAGGCGGACGTGTAAAATATTCTACTACGGCAAAGATACGAAAATAACCGCTAAGAGCGAAATGTAGGCGTGCTGAGTGGCTCCGCCTATAAGCCTCTTTTCAAAAAGAATGTACACCTTGATACTGTTGCAAAAGCAGTGGAAAGGCAAGATTGCTTTGCCCCGGCAGAATGGATGAAGTGCAATTGTCTTATCTTTCGCGGTTTTGCGGTAGTACGAGCAGCGGATAGCCAAGCGAAGTAGGAGAGCATGATTGAGGGGGGAAAAGAGGGGGGAGAGGGGAAAGGGATTTTAGGTACGGACCAAAAGATCATTAGGTACGGACCAAAAGATCATTAGGTACGGACCAAAAGATCATTAGGGGTGGATCTAATCAATCTTAGGTACGGATCTAATTTTGCTTAGGTACCCCCCACCTTTTTTATCTTGGCTCGCAGATCTCCGCGGGTGTTTACCCATCACCCCGTCTCCTATCTGCTGAACAAGCATTGTCTCAAGCACGAGATATCCCCATGGACTCCGATATTTACCCGATCATCCGGCTCTTTAAGGAGTAATCCTAAGCCGAAGCAAACGGTTAAAAAAGGGTTGACGCTCGCTTGAGAGTTAGCCTTTTTTTTATGAACACCCGGCCGCAAAGAGAGTGTGAAACGCTTTGTACGGATTCACTTATCCGCCCGTTGATTCGGCTTCTTGCGGCTCTGCCCTCCAAAAGTTTAGGGGAGATAAATTTGTACAAGTCAAAAATATTCTCTAACTTAGCGGAAGATATAAGTATTCAAGGGTGTTTAACCTACTAAAAGAGTATTCTAAAAATGGAGAAGAGAACAATTACCTTTAACGAACTGAGACGCATTAAAGACAGTTTGCCCGACGGTGCTATGAGCCGTATAGCCGAGGAACTCGGGCTGCGCGTAGACACCGTACGCAACTACTTCGGAGGCGAGCACTACAACTCCGGCAGAACAATGGGCTTTCATATAGAGCCGGGTCCTGACGGGGGTATTGTGGAGCTCAGCGACGTAACCATACTAAACAAGGCTTTGGCTATGCTGGGCGAGCAGGAACCCGCCGCCGGTGAGGCCGAGCCCCAAGCGTAACGCCGCCCCCGGTGCACTCACCGCAAGATGCGCACTGCCCGCCCCCGTTGCACTGCCCCGTTAGGGAGTAAGGTGTAAAGGAGGCGGGTCTTTGCTTTTATTGGGCACTCCCGCTGCCCTCACCCGTAGAAATTTTTGGTTTGTTTCACTCAAGAAAAGAAAAATGTGCCCATGTCTGATAATAAGAATAATACCCCCGCAGCAGCCGGCGACGTGCTGGTAACGCTGGCCATCCATACCTATGAAAAAGCGCAGGTGCTCCAAACACTGCTCCATACCAACGGCGTGGAGAGCATCCTGCAGAACGTAAATCAGATACAACCGGTGGTCTCGGCCGGTGTACGCGTTAAGATCAAGGAGCGCGATCTGCCCCGTGCTTTGGCTATATTAGAGGACAGCAAGTGGAATCTCTCCGAAATAAAAAATGAGCTTAAGGAGGTGGATAAACAACAGGATCCGACCAAGATGCCCTTTGTATTGCTGGCCGTAGACTTTAGCTCCTTTACTGCCAATATTTTGCAGGTGGGTTTTAAGTTTGCCATGCGCAGAAATCTGCACGTGCGCCTCTTGCATGCCGCCTTTGTGCCCTACTTTTCTCCTCTTCCCATGGCGGGGCAGGACGTCTTGCCGCTGAGCTACCAACAATCTGCCCGGGAGAGCGTAGATCTTGCCCACCACAAGATGAAAGAGTTAGAGGCACACATAGGGGAGCTTCAAGCCAAGGGCGAGCTGCCCGATGTGCCTTTCCGCGGATTGGTACGTGAGGGAGCAGCAGATGAAGTGATCCTGAACTACGCCCGGGATCATCGCCCCACTGCCGTGATTATGGGCACACGCGGAGCTTCTAAACATGCCGAGGACCTGATAGGCAGCGTGGCTGCCGAGGTGATTGATGCTGCCCGAGTACCCGTCTTGGTAGTGCCCGAAAACTTGGCCGTAACGGATCTGGCCGACCTGAAAAACGTAGCCGTTGCTACGGGCTTTGACCAGCGAGACTTGGTACTCTTTGACAGAATGATCTCCCTGATGGCTCCCAACACCCCCGCCTATCACATCTTTAATATCTCCCGTAGCGAAGAAGGCATAGGCGAAACCCGTTTGCGCCTCATAAGCGAGTACCACAAAGAGCACTACCCACAGGCTCAAATCTCCTTTTATGAGCTGGACAGAGGAGATTTTAACGAGGCCTTGAGTAAGTTTGTGGAGGAGAAATCCATCAGCCTAATCGTGGTGAATACTTATCGGCGCTCTCTAATTGCCAAGTTCTTCCGCCCCGGCATGGCCCGCAGAATGCTCTTCCACTCCGGTATGCCCCTGCTGGTTATGCACAGCAACTCATTCCGGTAAATAATTAAAGGAGAAAATACCACCGGCAGATCCGATCCTATGGGGTGCCTCCTACGGCCTCTGCCCCGTAGGATCGGATGGTTTTTTGTTCTTTCTGCCAAACGCCTACTCCTATGGGGGGGGGACGAAAGAAGAAATTTGATCCGGACCAAAAAATCATTTGATCCGGATCAAATGAAAATTTCATGCGGATCAAAAAATAATTAGAGGCGGACCAAATGAATTGTGCTTCCCCCGGCAATAATTTGTGCCTCCCGTGCAACGGTTCCCTCTTGCCCGAGGGAGCTCTGATTTTTGTCTGCACAGATAGTGGTCAAATTCCCTTAAAATAGGTAACTTTGCACCATAAAACACCCACTACTAAGATTACCTTATCTATGGTTGCCCCCGCATCTACCGCTCCTATTAAACCCCTAAGAAAGAAAAGAAACTTAGGGGTAGACATCCTGCTTATTGTAGCCGGTGCCATCTGCCAAGCCTTTGGGTACTCCGTGTTTATAGCGCCCGCCAGTATTGTGCCCGGAGGGGTATACGGCTTAAGCATTACCATCAATCACCTAACGCAAGGCATGTGGAGCGCCTTTCCCGGCGGTTTGCCCATCGGTACGGTGGCACTCTTTTTCAATATTCCCCTATTCCTTTTGGCTGCCAAGATACTGGGACTCAAATCCGGAGGCAAAACCGTGGCCACCTTTAGCCTGATAGCCCTGTTTACCGACCTGATTACCTACCTCTTTAAAGGCCAAGCTTTAGTGCCCAACGACCCCTTCTTGGCTTCGGTTTACGGCGGCGGTATATTGGGGCTGGGCGTCTTTCTGACCTTTAAGGCGGAGAGCACCAGTGCCGGCACCGATGTAATAGCCCGTATCTTGGCCAAGGGTACCAACACTAAGCTGAGTACCCTGCTGATTATAATAGACTCCGTGGTGGTGCTCATAGGGCTCATTGCCTTTGCCGATTGGAAGGTGCCCCTCTACTCCTGGGTGGCCATCTTTGTATACGGCAAGGTGGTGGATATACTGCAGCCGGAGGCTCCTATGAAGGCTGTCTTTATAGTCTCGGAGCACACCCAAGCACTTAGAAAGGTAATCGTGCAGGACTTAGGGCTGCGCGGCACCTTCCTGCACGGAAAAGGAATTTATGCCGAGACCGAACGGGAGATAATCTTCATGATAGTGGAGCGCAAACACCTTACCAAGCTTAAGAAGTTTGTACTCCAAGAGGATCCGCAAGCCATCATTGCCACTACTAAGGCTACTAATGACAATATCCCGCAAATGCTCTAACCATGTAATGACAATACCCCCCGCAAATGCTCTAACCATGCCCATGCTCTCCTTTGGCCGTATAGCCCTTAAAATACTACCGCTCATCCTGCTGCTTGGCTCCGCCGCCACTACTCAGGCTCAGTCCGTAAAAGTATTGGTAGAGACCAATAAAGGCAAGTTTACCCTGATGCTTTACGACGATACGCCCCTGCACAAGGAGCAGTTCTTAGACAACGTACGCCACAAAAGGTACAACGGCACACTCTTTCACCGGGTAATAGATCTCTTTATGGTACAAGGGGGCAATTTGATGAGCCGCAACGCCCCGCCCGGAGCTGACCTCTCCCAAGATACCCTTACGGTGAGCATCCCGGCCGAGATTATTCCGCAACAACACATTCACAAAAAGGGAGCCCTTGCGGCCGCTCGGGAAGGCGATGAGACAAATCCCCAAAGGAACTCCTCCGGAAGCCAGTTCTATATCGTAACCGGTACCTACCAAACCGACTTAGACCTCTCGCAATACGAAGCTAAAACCGGCTACACCTACACCCCTGCGCAAAGAGAGGTGTACAAAACCCAAGGCGGTACCCCGTGGTTAGACGGCTCGTACACGGTGTTCGGCGAAGTAACCGACGGAATAAAAGTTATAGACAAGATCCAGCGCCTTTCTACCGATGACCACAACAGACCCAAGCGGGATGTGATCATAAAAAGGATGACCATCTTGCCCTAAAAGCCCCATTCTTTACCCCTATAACCCCGCCCCGTCGGGCACATCACAAGCAACACACGCTGCAATTAGGACGGCCTCTTTCACCCAATAACCAAGACCCCAAATCCCAATAACCAAGACCTCAAATCCCAATAACCAAGACCTCAAATCCCAATAACCAAGACCCCAAATCCCAATAACCAAGACCCCTAAACCCAAAAACCCAACCCTCAAGACCCAAAACCTATGATTATCCCCGGTGCCTTGTATATGATTCCCACAGAGATTGCAGCCGACACCACAGCTGCCGTACTGCCGCCCCGTATTCGGGAGGCGGTAGAGGGAATCAATGCCTTTGCCGTGGAGGATTTGCGCTCGGCCAGACGCTTTATAAAGCGAGTTGTGCCCGCTAAGGTGATAGACGGGGTGCAGTTCTTTGAAATCGGCAAGCACGGAGAACAGAAAGAGGATCCCACCGCTATTATCTCTTTGCTCCGCCAAGGAGAGGCCGTGGGGGTACTCTCCGAAGCCGGCTGTCCGGGCGTAGCGGATCCCGGCAGTGTAGTGGCGGCGGCTGCGCAGCGCGCCGGGATACGGGTGGTGCCGTTGGTGGGGCCTTCCAGTCTCCTATTAGCCTTAATGGCATCGGGATTAAACGGCCAGTGCTTTGCGTTTAAAGGCTATTTACCCACCCGAAAACCGGAGCTTAAAGAGCATTTGCGCACTATGGAGGAGCGTATACACCGCTTGGCGGAGGCGCAGATCTTTATAGAAACACCCTTTAGAAACAACCAACTCCTCGGGGAGGTAGTCCGTTCTTGCAAGGGGAGCACATTGCTTTGCATTGCTCAGGATATTAGCGGAGCGGGGGAGTATATACACACCCATCCGGTGGAGTATTGGCGTACACACCTGCCGCAACTGGCCAAGCTCCCCACGGTTTTTATTTTGGGTTGCTGAGGGGGTGAATTTAATTCTAATCACTTTTAGTTTGCTCTTTATCTACATCACTAAACGGTTATAGCGGCAGGTTCATGAACATGAGTACGGACACAACGTTGTTGCACCTTCCCCCGGAGTTTACGAAACGCATGGCGCAGGATTATCCTTTGCCCGTTTCGGAAGGCATATTGGCCGGGATGCAAACTCCGGCAAGTGTCTCCGTAAGACTGAATCCCGCCAAGAAAGTAGACAAATCCGAGGTTCTGTCTGCAGAAATAGACGCGGCGGTACCTTGGTGGAACGGGCTAAAGCAGCAGACCGATCCCTGCGAGCCGAGCGATGGGGGCGCCTCAGTGGCCTCGGCGTACTACCTCAAGGAGCGTCCGCGCTTTGCCCACGACCCCTTTTGGCATGCCGGGGCGTACTATGTACAGGATGCCTCGGCCATGTTTCTTGCCCGGGTTATAAGTCGGTTAGACCTTTTCGGTTCTAAATTCCCTCAAGACCATAATGGTTCGCACTCCGACTGCGAGCCTTTGGTTGCACTGGATCTTTGTGCGGCTCCGGGGGGCAAATCGCTTCTTTTAAGGGATCTTTTACCACCCCGAACCATCCTTTTGAGCAACGAAATTCACCCGGCCAGGGCGCAGGTACTCAAGGAAAACCTCACTAAGTGGTGCGGGATGCGGGAGTGTGTTGTTACCCGCTCCGATCCGCGTGCCTTAGCCCAAGCCTTACCGCCGGAGTCTTTGGATCTTATATTGGTAGATGCCCCTTGCTCCGGAGAGGGGCTCTTCAGAAAAGAGCCGCAAGCGGTAGAGATGTGGAGCGAGGAGGGCGTAACCATGTGTGCCCGGCGTCAGTGGGATATTCTACAGCAGGCCGACAGGCTTTTAGCCCCTAATGGCCTGCTTATATACTGCACGTGTACGCTTAATAGGGAGGAAAACGAGGATATTGCCCATAGGCTGATAGAAGCGCTGGGCTATACCCCGGTGCCCATCCCCATTACTGCTCAAGAGAGAGCCTTAGGCGTTTATGCTCCCACGGAAGCGGGTGAGCAGGAGCCCTCTTTGGGCGTACACCTCTTCCCCGGAGTGGTACGCGGAGAGGGTCAGTATATAGTAGCGCTCCGCAAAGGCGGTGCCCGGGCGGAGGCAAATCCGTTTTTGAAACCGGGTAAATCCGCCTTTTCTTCCGACGACCTTAACGGGGAGGCTCCCGCTTGCTTGAGCACTTCTGCCAAGGGGGGCAATAAGAAGGGTAAGAAACAGCGGGGGGAATCCTCGGAAGCACTCTTCCCCTCCGATCTGAAGGGCTTAATCCCCGCCCATATTCCCCCGGAAGAGCTTTTTCTGAATTCGGACGGTGTTTGGTGCCGGCTCACCCTTCCGGCACGCCGTATCGCCTCCCTGTTGACACAAAACGGAGTTAAGGTCTTGGCTTCCGGCACCCCCTTACTAGCGCCGCAACCCAAGGGAAACAGAGCGGCTGCACCGGAGTGGTCTATGGCCATGGCCTTTGCAAGCGAGCTTATCCCCTACCCAAAAGTGCATCTAACACGAGCCGAGGCCTTGCGCTACCTCAGAGGAGAGGCCTCGGCGGTACCGGAAGAGTTATCTGCATGCCCGTCCCCATACGTTTTAATCTGCTACCAATCGCTGCCCTTGGGCTTTTCCCGTCTCTTGCCTAACCGCCTAAACAACCTCTACCCCAAGGAATACAGATTGCGTACCTAAATCAACCATTACATACCCCCCCTGAATGGCAAAAAAATTGATCCGCACCTAATGATCTTTTGATCCGTACCTAATGATCATTTGATCCGCACCAAATGATCATTTGATCCGCACCAAATTTACCGACTGATTTCAATACAAATAACATTAACAGTATAACCATTATGGAACACATGAGCCCTATTAAATGCATCGGACTGCTTACCTCCGGCGGAGATGCCCCCGGTATGAATGCCGCCATCCGATCCGTTACCCGCGCCGCCCTCTACCACGGCATGAAAGTAAAGGGAATATACCGCGGCTATAAAGGCTTAATAGACGGATACGTGGAAGATTTTACCACCAACAGCGTGAGCAACATCATAGAGAAGGGGGGCACAATCCTCAAGACAGCCCGCAGCCAAGAGTTTATGACCGAAGAGGGGCGCGCCAAAGCCTACCACACGCTCATGGAGCACCACATTGATGCCTTGGTGGTCATAGGCGGAGACGGCACGCTGCAGGGCGCCCGCCAATTTGCACACGAGTACAATTATCCCATTGTGGGAATCCCCGGCACCATAGACAACGACCTAAACGGCACCGACCTAACCATAGGCTACACCACAGCCCTCAATACCATTATGCAAGCCGTAGACAAGATCCGTGATACCGCTGCCTCCCACGAAAGACTCTTCTTTGTAGAGGTTATGGGGCGCGAAACCGGCTTCTTGGCCCTTAACGGGGCTATGGCCTCCGGTGCCGAGGGCGCCGTTATCCCCGAGAACCCCTCCAGCTCGGAATCCATCATGGAGATGATAGAAATAGGCTTCCTTAAGAACAAAAAGAGCTGCATCATTCTGGTGGCCGAAGGGGAAGAAGAAGGCGCCAACTCCATGAAATTGGCCCGTTGGGTAAAGGAACACAACCCCTCCATTGCCACGCGTGTAACCATCTTAGGCCATTTGCAACGCGGCGGCTCTCCCTGCGCTACCGATAGAATTATGGCCAGCCGCATGGGGGTGGCCGCTATTGAGGCGCTACTGGAGGATCAGCGCAACGTAATGATAGGTTATGACAACGACGAGATTGTGTACGTACCCTTTGCCAAAGCCATTAAGCGCAATAAAGAGTTCCCGATGAAGATGATAGAGGAGCTGCGCATCATAGCCATCTGATACCCGTATCACGGCCATTGGTGTACACCGGAGGAAAGCCCCCCGGCCAGCCCCCCAAGCCCCCTAAAGGGGGTGTGGTAGTAGGGGCGCTATCCCGCTATAGAGAGGCAAGCCCCCCGGGTCCCCTAAAGAGGGTCCGGCAGTTAGGGCGCTATCCCGCTATAGAGAGGCCCCCCCAGGACACTTCCCGGGGAGACGCCCGGCTTTCTCTTCACCGGCAGCAAGGCACTTAACCGTTTAATGGAACAGTTTACCCCGTACAAGGCGACACAAATAAGCCGCGCGTTGCGCCACTGGTTCGCTTCAAACGCCCGAGATCTGCCTTGGCGAAATACCCAAGACCCTTACAAGATCTGGCTCTCAGAGATTATTCTGCAACAGACCCGAGTAGACCAGGGTATGAGCTACTACTACCGCTTTACCGAGCTCTTCCCTACCGTGGCGGATTTGGCCAACGCCGATATCAATGCCGTACTGAAGGCGTGGGAAGGCCTCGGATACTACTCTCGTGCCCGTAACCTGCACCGCGCTGCCCAAGTAATCTGCCGGGAAATGGGGGGTAAGCTCCCGGCTGACTACCAAAAGCTGCTTTCCCTCCCCGGCGTGGGCCGATACACCGCCGGCGCCGTTGCCTCCTTTGCCTTTGGCTTGCCCGTGCCGGCCGTAGACGGAAACGTACTACGCGTTATGAGCCGAATTGGGGGATATGAAATAGAGATCGATACCCCGGCCGGCCTCCGTTTCTACCACTCCGTAGCCGACGAATTGCTGGACAAACGCCACCCGGCAGCCTTTAACCAAGCCATTATGGAGCTGGGAGCATTGGTTTGCGTGCCCAAACAGCCCGACTGCCCCCTCTGTCCCCTCTCCCGGCTCTGCGCCGTGGCCTTTTCGCCCGTTGCTGCGCAGCTCCCTAAGAAGAAAGGCAAAATGAAGGTGGAAGAGGTTGCCCTCGCCTTCCTGCTGGTTACCGATGCAGCCGGCCGAACCCTCCTGGCCCAACGACCCCACAAAGGAATCTGGGCGGCACTCTACCAGCCCCTGCCCTTAAAGGAGCTGCCCCAGAACGCTTTGAGTGGAGACGCAACCGGGAAGAATGCAAATGGGGCACGGCAAGTATCCCTGTCGGAGCTCCGCCGATGGCTCTCGCGCACGCCTCTCCCCACGACTGCCTCCTCACTGCCGCACTTTACCTTCAGGGCTTTGCCGGCCTTTCAGCACAGGCTTACGCACAGGCTACTCACCATACGGCTCTTTCACCTGCACTTTCCCGATGCGAGCCTTCCCCAAGAGTGGATTGCACAAGGCTATGCGGCTTATCCGTTAGACGCCCTTCCTGCCTTGCCCATCCCTTTGAAACGAGCTATAGACTCCCTCTTCTGACCGGAAGGCCATAACACTGAATACAGAGAAACCCGGAGCGAATACCAAGTGTATCCGCTCCGGGCTTCTCTTTTGTAGGGAGGCGTGTGGTCTGTAGCAGGAACGTTTTGCCGGGCTGAGGTGCCCGGGTGCTGCTGCTATACCGCCCGCTCGTTACTTAATGCCCATCTTCTTAGCAATAGCAGCGGGGATGGCTTTCTTGTGCACTACAATGTTCATAGTACGGCCGGCTACGTAGTTGCGGGAGGCGTACCAGATACCGTCGTACTTACCGGCATCACCCCAAGAGTTCTTAACCAGGTAGAAGGGGCGACCGTTTTGGTTCTTGGCAGTACCGTAGATAACCATTCCGTGGTCGTCGGTGAGGGTATAGTTATCAAAACCCATTTGGCGGAACTCCTGAGTGGGTTCAATCTCGGGGCAGTCGGCACTGTAAACGGTGCGCATAATGGCTGCTTGCTTATCGGCGTAGCTCAGGCCAATCCAACGAGCTTGGTCGGAACCCTTGGTTTCTATAGCCTGTACGTCGGCCAGTACGGCAATGCCGTCGCGGGTAAAGCCTACTTCGCTTACATCGGCACCCCAAGCAATGGTGTAGCCGTTGGCCAGAGCGTTGTCTACCACGGCCATGAGATCGTCAATGGGTACGTTGTAGGAGGAGGACCAGCGCCAGTTGTCTTCTATCTCTAAGGGGAATTGGGTGTAGAAGGGGTGGTGGGTGTAGCTGGTGATAGATACGTAGTCATCGGCATTCAGACCCAGAGACTTGCCAAACTCCACCGGGGTGTAGGTCTTGCCGTTATAGGTAAAGGTTTCGGGGATTTCGCCCAGGTAAGCGTCAATGAGAGCGTTGTAGCCTTTGCTCCAAGCGGGAGAGAGTTTGCCGTTGGGGTTCTTAACGATACCCTTCAGGTAGCTCTCGGCCACGTCGGCCATCTCGCTGTGGGCGTTAATAACGGAGCCGTACTCCACGCCTTTCATAATCCCTTCGGGCATTGCTCCGTAGTGCTTGAGCACGTAGATAACATCGTAGGAGGAGCCGCCTTGACCGAAGTTGAGTTTACCGTGCATCCGTACATAGCGTTGGCCCTTATCTTTGTAGGATTTGCTTACTATAAACATATCGGAAAGGTCTACCTCGGGCTTGCCCATGCGCAACAGCTCAGCCTCCAAGAAGCCGGTGGTGGAGTAAGACCAGCAGGTACCGGAGTTGCCTTGGTCCTTAACGGAGGTAATAGGGAGTTGTTTGGTAATGGTAAACTCGTTGTACTCAATGGAAGGAGTCTGGGCAAACAGGGTACCTACAGACATCATTCCGGCAGCCAGTACAGCTGCCCAAAAAGAAGCTCTTTTCATTGGTTGGTTTAGCTAATAGTTGATTATCTCTGAGTGCAAAGGTAACAAAATTCCGCCACACAACGCGGTATAAGACCTTAGTAGGGGGGTGAATACTTAGGCTATCTCGGGGAATAAGTGTACTTTTGCACTGCAGTAACCCAATAGACGAGGCGCAATACCCCGGAGGAGGCGCAGCAGTAACTCAATAGAGGCAGAACAGTAACCCGGAGGAGGCACATCAGTAACCCAATAGAGGAGGTGCAATATCCCGGAGGAGGCACATCAGTAACCCAATAGAGGCACAGTAGAATGGCAGGAATCATAGGCTTATCGGATCACGAGTACTTTATGCGCGAGGCGCTCAAACAGGCACAAGAGGCCTACCGCATGGGCGAGGTACCCATAGGAGCCCTTATCACCGTTGGCGGTCGTATAGTAGCCAAAGCCTTTAACCAAGTGGAGACGCTGCAGGACCCCACCGCGCATGCTGAGCTACTGGCTATTACCGGAGCCTGCTCTGCCCTTAACTCTAAGGTCCTTAAGGGGTGTACCCTCTATGTAACCTTAGAGCCTTGTCCTATGTGTATGGCTGCCCTGCGCTTTGCCAGAGTCTCAGAGATTGTCTTCGGCGCCGCCGACCCCAAAGGGGGATTCCGTACCTTTGCGCCCACCTTGCCCCGTGCCGATGCTCACCTTGTGGAAGGCGTGTGCGAGCCCGAGTGCCGCACCTTGCTGCAACGCTTCTTTAAGGAGCGGCGTCTTTAGCCCCCATAGAGCGGCGCCTCACACCTCCCTAATACCAAACATCACTCTCTACTATAATTACTATTGATAAGTTATGTATCCCATTCCCAGACTACACCCCTATACCATTAGGTTAAGCAACGGCCTCTTAGAGCTGCGCGAGCCTATGATCATGGGTATCCTGAACGCCACGCCTGACTCCTTCTACTCGGGTAGCCGTATGCAAACCGTCTCTGCCGTTCAGCAACGCGCCCTGCAGATACAAGCTCAGGGCGGGGCCTTTATTGATATAGGTGCCTGCTCCACCAGACCCGGCACAACCCTGCCCGATGAGCAAGAGGAGGCGGACCGTTTGCGTATGGCCCTAAAGGCCGTTAGGCAAGTATGCCCCGATGCGGTTATCTCGGTGGATACGTTTCGCAGTGCAATTGCCAAGATGAGTGTAGAGGAGTACGGTGCACAGATTATCAATGACATCTCCGGTGGGCTGGCCGATAAGGATATGTTCCGCACGGTAGCGCAGCTACAGGTGCCTTACGTACTGATGCACTTGCACCCGTCTGTGGAGCTTATGCATCAAATACCGGTCTACTCAGACGGAGTAGTGAGCGCCGTGCGCCGCTTCTTCCAAGAGCAGGTAGAGAAGTTACGTACCGCCGGCGTACACGATATTATACTGGACCCCGGGTACGGATTCTCTAAGTCCTTAGACGATCACTATCGGCTCCTATACGGGCAAGACCTCTGCACCCAAGGCTTAGACCTACCGCTGTTAGTAGGAATATCCCGCAAGAGAATGGTGCAGAAGGTGGCGGAGGTGCCCTCGGCCGCCGAGGCGATGAACGGCTCTACCGTACTGCATAGCTACTTCCTCTTCTGCCGGCCCGCCCACATTATCCGTACGCACGACGTAGAAGCATGCCACCAGGCTATAAAGATCTACCGTAAGCTGTGCGCTGTAGAAGATGAGCTGAGTGCGCCCAACCGCATAGACCTCTATACCCGTTAGCCCACTGCTCCCTATGACATCCAATGAACTAATCGCCACCGTTGCCTTAGAGGAGGTACGCTTTTATGCCTATCACGGCGTGCTCCCGCAGGAGCGCACCTTAGGCAACACCTTTATCGTAACGGCTCAGGTGGAGTACAACATCGCCCGCGCTGCCCAATCGGATGCTGTAGAAGACACCCTCAACTACGCCGCGCTTTACCAAGTAATCCAAGGGGAGATGCAAACGCCCTCCCATCTGCTGGAGCACCTGGCCGCCCGCATTTGCTCGGCCGTGCGCACCGCCTTCCCGGCCGCACTGGCTTGCACGGTAAAGATTACTAAGGCGCAGGTGCCCATCCCTGCCCTCATGAAAGGGGCATCCGTTACCCTCTCCGTCCGTTACCGATAAGGGCTTTCTTGCCCTTTTCCTTGTACAATCTAAAAATAGGTAGTACCTTTGCCGTTGGGCTCCGCAGCCTGCCGGCTAAGGTACTGATCACTTGTGCGCTAATCCTCCGCTCACCTATCTGCTCACCCTTGGGCGCCGGCGGGTGCACTGCCCCGTACTATAGCTATTCATCATTACGCTTATACCTTATTTATTATGAAACTACTCTATTCTCTCTTAGCGGCCTTACTCCTGCCGCTCGCCGCCGTGGCTCAAGTGAATCACTCCTCCCGTTGGTCTGTGGCTGTAGAGCCTGAGGTGGGGGTCAGTCTCTCCAAGATGATTGGTGCCTACAGCGGGGGCTTCTTCCTAAGCCATAATATAGGTGCTGCCGTAAACTTTGAGCGCCACTACTCCTCCGGGGACCTGCTCTTAAGCACAGGCCTCTATCAGCCCGGAGTGGGCGAAACCGCTCCTAAAGACAAACCGCTTACGGGGGTAAAGGCCTACTACCTACTGCTCCCTATGCAAATAGGCTTTGCCAAGAACTTTACTCCCGCCGTCAGAGGATCCGTCACCTTTGGCCCTTATGTGGCGTGTGGCCTATGGGGCAGATCCTACTCCTTAACCCCGGCTAAGGTATCGGCACCGCTCTTCTACGGCAGCGGAGCCACGCACTCCCCCTTGGACGCAGGGGCTATCGGGTCGCTCAACCTATATATACACAACATAAAGATCTCTATGGGCGCGGTGGCCGGTTTGACTAAGGTAGTCAACGCCTCCCCCGCTTACGGCACCAACGCTATGCTTTACCTTACCTTAGGACACCGCTTCTCTTGGCCCATTAAGCCTAACCGATGAACTATAAAGACCCCGAGTCGATAACCGACCTCTTAGAGCAGTGGCAGAGCAGCGACCCCGAGGTACAAGAGCACCTGTTGCTGGCCCAAGCAGAGACCCTCTTTATGCGCCTAACCCATCCCTATAGGGCGCAGATAGCCTCTTGCCAAGCCCGAGACAACCGCTTGGCGGTGCACTGCTACTCCTCCGTTGTGCGCCGCGAGCTGGAGCTGCATAAGGCCGAGCTCATCAGCCGAATAAACCAAGAGCTGGGCTACCATATATTAAAGGATATCATCCTGCTGTAACGCACTCACCCACTATACTATGTCCCACAATCTAAACAGGGTATATGAGCTGAGCAATAGGTTTATGTACCGTGCCAAAGACTACGGCCTGCCCGTGGCCATCGTAAGCGGCATACTCTTCTACCGCTATATAGCCGCCTTGGCCGGCCTGGTCTCTTATCTGATCATCTTGATGCTCTTCTTTACCTTTGTAAAGCTATCTATCAGAGAGGTGCGCATCACACCCGTGCACCTGCTCATCTTGGCCATACAGATCGGCTTGGGGCTGGGCAGTTACTTTCTCCTACGCCTCTTGCCCATTGAGAACAACCGCGTGCTGGCCGAGGGGGCTATGATGTGCTTTCTCTGTCCGGTAGCCTCCGCTTCCCCCGTGGTTGTGGGCATACTGGGCGGCAGCGTAGGCGTGGCCACGGCTTACGTGCTACTGGGTAGCCTGAGCATTAGTATAGTAGGACCCACCATCCTGGGCTGGCTGGGGGAAAGAAAAGAGTCGTTCTTCTGGGCCTTCATGCACATCTTTCAGGGCGTAACACCCCTGGTGGTTATCCCACTACTCTTGGGTCTGGTGGTGCGCCGCTTTATGCCCCGTACCCGAGCACTCATAGGCCGCTTACCCTCCGCAGCCTTTTGGGTATGGGTCTTTACCCTATCCATTGTAATTGCTACTACCGTGCAGTTTATGGTTAGCAAAGGCGCTTCTGAGATACCGGTTATGCTTGCGCTGGGTGCCTTGAGCTTAGTCTGCTGTGCCACTCAGTTCGCTATCGGTAAGTGGATAAGTAGGCTCTTCTTACATGAGCCCATCACGGCCGGACAAGCACTCGCCCAGAAGAACTCCACTCTGGGTATATGGCTCATACAGACGTACCTCAACCCCCTTGCATCAGTAGCCTTGGCTGGGTACTCTATCTGGCAGAACCTCTTTAATACACTACAGCTTATAGCGCACTCCCGCTCCGAGCGCCGCGCTCAGTAACCCGGCCCAACCAAGCCCCCCGACCCCTATAGGGGAGGTGCGCGATGCAACGACCAAGGCCCCGCCTCCCTAAAGGGGGTTTCTTCATTTGTTACTCCTCCTCCCCTTTTAGGGGCTCCCTAAAGAGCCCCTGC
>R16__coassemble_1197_pt1 | contig 21249 bp, 15 predicted proteins | sample R16__metabat2_low_PE_011 | metagenome-assembled genome bin R16
ATATGTACCCATATCAATATAGAGATACGCACCTACACGTCAGCAGAATTAGTACTTACGTCAAAGTAGATATGTACCCATATCAATATAGAGATATGCACCTACACATCGGCAGAATTTGTACCCACACCGGGTGAATTTGTACTGACAACGAATAGATTTGTATCTACATCATCAAATAAAAAAAGGAGGGGGCATCATGCCGTCTTCTTGCTTAAACGTATTATGAAGAGTGCCAAAGTAAATGACCATGTGCGCTTCCTAAACTCCGCCGGAGGGGGAGTAGTACGCCGCGTAGACCATAAAACAGCTTGGGTTGAGACCCCAGATGGGTTTGAAATCCCCACGCCCCTGCACGAGTGCGTGGTGGTGGACAGCACAGATACCTACACCTCGGGCTACAAAACGCCTGCTCAGAAAAAGAAGGAGACGCAGGCGGCGCAAGAAGCGGCGGAGGCAAAGCAGCAGCCCGATCCGGAGCCCACTCCTGCCCCGGCGCCCAAGATAAAGTTTATAGACCGCCCCGGCGGAGACGATATACAGGTGTATGCAGCGTTTTTGCCCACCGACTTTTCTCGGTTTGAGGAGGGGCTCTTTGAGCTTTATCTCATAAACCGCAGCAACTATCACCTGAATTATACCTTTGCCTCCCGCAATGAAAACGGCAGGTACCACTTGCGCGAGCAGGGCGTGGTGGAGCCGGACACCAAAATCTTTGTTACTGAATTCACCGCCGCAGAGCTCGGCGATATGGAGTATCAGCTCTTTCAGTTTCTTCCCTACAAAACCGCCAAAGGGTACGACCGCAAACCCCCGTTTGAGGGTTCGCTCCAAATAGACACCGTCAAGTTCTTTAAGCGACACTGCTTTAAGCAGAATATCTTCTTTGAGGAGGATGCTTTGGTCTATCCCATCGTAGATAAGCCACGGGAGGCGGCGCCTAAAGCCGCAGCCGAGCAGGAGGCACCGCGAGCAAAAGAGCCTAAAAACCGCGAGGGGGCCATACCTACCGTACTCTCTAAAGATGATCTTAGAGAAGAAACCCCGGTTTCTAAGCCCAATAAAACCCCTCAGACTACGGTTTATGACCTGCACATAGAGCACCTCTTGGAGGACTCCTCCGGCATGACCCCCCATGAGATCTTATTGTACCAGGTAAAGGTATTTGACCGGGAGGTGCGCAAACAGATAGGCAACAAGGGCGATAAACTGGTCTTTATCCACGGTAAGGGGAAGGGCGTCTTGCGCCAAGCTATTATAGACCGTTTGCAGAAGGCGTTTCCCAACTGCTCCCAACGTGATGCCTCGTTTGAGGAGTACGGATTCGGTGCCATTGAGGTAACCATCCATTAGCCCCCTCTGCCCCAAACGCCGTTTCGGTTTTTTCCCTGTACCCGTGCGCTTTCCCGGGGAAGGCGTACCGGGCAATAGAAACCGTACCCCTAAGGCGCCCCGAATTTGATCCGGATCAAATGATTTTTAGATCCGCATCTAAAGATCATTAGATCCGGATCAAACTTTTCTTTTGTCCGCATCTAATTACGGCTTTTCTCCCACCCCCCTAAACGGGCTTATGTGCCCACCCTAAAAAACACAGCATGGAAATAGAACGCAAGTTTCTGGTACGCAACCAAGACTTTAAGCAAACGGCCACCCGGGCCATACCCATACAGCAAGCCTATCTAGCTTCTTCTGAGTACAATACCGTGCGCATTCGCATAGCAGCAGACCAAGCATACCTCACCATCAAGGGGCGCTCGTTAGACGGGGGCCTGAGCAGAGAGGAGTTTGAATACCCCGTTCCCGTAGACGATGCCCGCCGAATACTTAAACTGGCGCGCCCGGGGCGTATAGAGAAAACCCGATATATAGTTCCTTTCGGCGGGTTTACGTGGGAAGTAGACTGCTTCGGCGGGGCGTTAGACGGGCTGATTATTGCCGAAGTAGAGCTGCAGAACCCGCAGCAGAGCCCCGAGTTGCCGCCTTGGATAGGGAGGGAAGTGACCGGAGACAGACGCTATTACAACTCCGCCCTCTCCGTAGCTACCGCTTTACCGCCTACGCAGTAAACCCGCCCACAATATCCTTCGGATTCAAACTCGGTTCCTTTCGCACGATTCCTGCGCTCTTACAGAGCTCCTATATTCTTCGATACTATTCCCGGGGTTGGTCTCCTTGCTATCGCTCGGAGCCTGAACCCCGGTCGGGCACCCGCAACGCCGACAGGCGGAATGGGGTGGAAGCGCGCTGAAGGCGCGCAGTATGTCAGCCCGGGGTTCAGACAACAAAGGAGCCCGATAGGGCGACTGCAGTTGGCCAACCCCGGGTACAAGGTTCATATACATAGGAGCTCTGAAAGAGCGTAGGAATCGTCTGCCCTCGGCTCCCCCCACAATCTTCACCGGTAAACCTTCCCGTACTCCTATCGCTTATGCCGATTCCTACGCTCTTGAGGCTTCTGTACCCCAAGGTATCCTCAGTGATTACGGGCGGAACTTGGCCTTGGGATTAAGTGCCTTGATGATTTTTCCGTACCGAGCCATCTCGGAATTATTCATATATCGTACTTGTTCCGGCCGGCTGTGCAAAGGCCCTTCTTGCGGAGCAATATGCACGTGTACCACTCCTTTTTTGCATTGCATGTGTGCATGATTCCAGTCAAAATCTATGGCGGCCTTTCTATTGACGTAAATACGCAGCTGTTCTACGGCATGGTCTCCGCTGTCTGATCGTTTCGCGTAGGCTACCGAAGTATTAGCATATGCCGGAAGAGCGGTGTGATGGGTGTAATCGTCTCGGCCGGTTATGATCTTTACGGTCATACCATCTATGCTAATAGGGGCTCCGTCCTCTCTGTACAGATACTCACTGAATCCTCCTTGCGGATTATATTTCTTAAAACCTCCCATCGCTCAACAAATATCATAGTTGCGATTGTAGCGTACAACCTCGTAGTTGTATTTGCGCAGCCACTCCCATAGCGTGATGGATAGGGGATATCCTATGCACTTGTTCAGTTGAATAGACAGGGCTGAAGTCAGAGAGGTAACTTCAAACTCTTCGGTTTCGTCTTGATGCGTATACCCTACCAAATAGGTGTCGTAGTATTTACGTATCAAGTAGATTCCGTCCGGGTTTTCCTGCTCAAATACAAGTAATTCATTGGAAAATGCCGGTTCATGCTTCTGCTTATGAGCCATTTTCTGAAAGAATTTTTTCTCAGCCGGTGTATTATAATGGTCTTGCATCCGGCTAAACAACACCTTATCTTGCTCTGCTAAGGTGAATGGGAACTCAGATTTTTGCATCATTAGATGGCTTGAAGGGATTATTGATTTATGTGTAAACAAGTATCCGTGTGGCTTGCGAGGGTTTGATATTAACAGGGTCTTCAACTAGTGCTATTGAAACTTTTCTATAAAGGTAGGGATTTTGTAAATAGGAACATCTACCCCACTGGGAGGATCTCCTCCGTATAAAAGGAGTAGGTCGGGGCGTTTCTGCTTACACATCTCTCGCAAGCAATATTCGTAGATAATTCTGTTTGCAGGAGATTTATTGGTGCCCATACCGCCCACGGCAATACATCCTCCCTGCGGTAATCCGTCGCAGTATAGATTTATATCTTTTGGATTACCACAACTAAAGGAGGGAATGACGGTTAAACCCATCCGTTGTCCCACCGCGGTAAACAACCTGTTTTTGTACAAATTGCGCAGATTTGCTATCAAAGGCACATCCAAAAAGAGCGAGTCGTCCGTTGCAATCACTACATCATACTTGGCTAACGAGCGTAAGGTCTCTTCCAGATGACTCCAGACTCGGGTAAACCGGTAATCATGAATAAAGAAGTGTACTCCTATGTGCCTGTTTGGGTAGTATTTGAGGCAGTTGTAGGGTACAAATGTATCCGGAATATAGGTTAGGTGAACGGGGGCTGCCTTTGGTAAACCTAAGAACCCTTCTGTAGTTAGCCCTTTTAAAAGGTGCATATTTTCATGCTGATAAATCCGGCACCTATAAGACCGGGAGGCAATGGATCGGCTTCGCCGGTTTGGGTAGGTTTCTTTTTTTGAATATAATTGGTTCACAGGGAGGACATAGGGGCTCTTGATATGGATAAATCATGGCTGTTGATGGGATAAAAAGAGTTGTTTAGAGAAAAATTGATTGGTAATATCTATTGCAAATATACACCAATAAAACTATTCTGCCAAACGGTTTGCCGTTTTTCCTATAGATATCGGAGCACAATACCTTAGCCCGAACGAGTTTACTCAATCAACGCCCGCAAATGCTCTGAAGGAGCACTATACCCACAGCCGGGGACTCCAAAATAGCCCCGCTGTTTTGGGCGAGGGACCCCAAAATAGCCCCGCTGTTTTGGGCGAGGGTTCCTGCAACGCCGGTAGGCGGAAGCGGGTGCCCGACCGGGGGGTAGGATCCAAGCGGTAGCGAGGAGACAAACCCCGGGAAGAAGGCATTAATAAAACCGGCGCCCTGAAGGGGGGTGCCGGAAATACCGGAAATACCGGAGTAATTTATACCCGTATTATCTAAAGTATAAGAAATAGGCCAAGAGGCCCAAAAGAAGCACCAAGAGCAGGCTGCGCATCATTCCCTTGAGGCGTCCGTGGGCGTCTACGCCTTTTTCCTCCTGCCTTTTCAGGTGTTTGGTGCCGCCTACAAAGGCATCGTGCATCCGTTCCTCGCGGTCTTCCTCTCGCTCGGTTCCTTTTATGAGGCCGGCTATGGGCGATTTTTTGAAAGCCTCCTCCCGTTCTTGGGCTTGCGGGGAGTAGAGTGCCTCGTTAGAATCCTCCGATGCTTGTGCCGATAGCTTACCCTCCTGTATCAGCTCCCGACGTATGTTATTGATTCTTTTGTCTAACTCATTCTTTTGGGGATTCCAGTAAATGGGTTGGTGGCGGAAGCTTTTGGGTCCTCGGGGTCTGAAAGAAAGTAATGCCATGGCTGTACAAAAATTAGGTCTTGTGGGTTAAAAGGCGGAAGGGGTTGGGCATCTGTAGGACGTGCAATAAAGGGGGGCAAGGGCTCCGGGGTAGATTCCCCGTCGGCCCCCGTAGCAGCAGGCAACGGGGCAATTCGTTTAAGGGAATCGGCCTCTATGATGGTGCGGAACTGCGGCTCAAAGATTTGCCAAGCGGCCAGCCCGTCAAAAGCCGCCAATTGCGCCAGAGAGAGTTTGCCGGGGTAGAGCGCGTTTCCCAATGAGTCTGTAGCAATGGCCACAAAGATGTCTTGCGGGGAGGAGGGGCGGCCTTGGGTAATCCATTGCACGCCGCTGAGCTCAGACTGCTCCGGCGTGAGGGTTTCTATGGGATAGATATTGCCGGTGGCGGCACCGTCCCAGTGAATGCGTTGCAGGGTGTCGCCGGCAATATAGACGTCCATGTTGGGGCTTTTGATGCGGCTGATGCCGTAATAGTGCTTGATTTTTTCTTGGTCTAAGTAGTAGACCGACTCCACGTTGCCGCTGTATAAGGCACGGGAGAGGGTACTGTCGGCAAAGAAGGCGGTAATGGAGTCGCTCTTCACCTTGTTAAAGTTCCCGTCTCGTATGGCCTGTACCGAAGAGGCGTTGCCGAGGGCTTGGCTGCTTTCTAAGGTGTCGCCGGAGAAGAAAGCCAGTATGAGGTTGCCCTGTAGTTGGGTGGAGTCTTGCCAGAGAACGGGTGAGCCGTGTAGGGAGAGCATGGAGTCCGGAGAAAAGTAGTTGACCGAGTCTCCCACGGCTTGCATATCTTTTCTGTACAGACGTGCGTGGTAGTATCCTCTGAGGTAGCGTACTTCCTCGCCTTTGTAGGGGGCGTTCGGCCCCGTGGTGTAGTTTATACCCTCCAAGGTATCGGCTGCCAGATAGAGGGAGTCGGTACGGGAGTAGTCTGTGGCGTAGGCCCGTTGGGTGGCAAAGGTGTAGTTATTGTTGCGATCTAAGTAGCCGTAGTCTCCACGGAAGATGACCTTGTCTTGGATGTTATCCATGTACACATCTCCGTAGGCTTGGCCAATCTGAGCGGGTTTGTCGTAGAAAATAGAGTCGCCCGTGAATGTGCCTTGCGGATCGGTAACTAAACTGCGGTCCAGAAGGATGGCAAGGTCTCGCTCGGTGTCATAGGTGCCGCGGGCGGTTTCTATAGTAGTAGAGTCTGAGACGATATGGGTGGAGTCTACTATGTTGCAGATCTTGGTATTGGTGTTGTAGCGTAGTTGCTCGGTAGTGAGTATGAAGTCGGGATGGGTCAGGACCACGTCGGATTCAAACAGGGTGTTTCCGGTAGAGACCTCGTGCTCGGCATACTCCGAGGTGAGCACATTCAGGGAGTCGGCTATTACGCCGCCGTCCATGTAGTAGGCTAAGTTTAGGTTGCGGTCGTAGTAGAGGGTTTCGGTGTTTAGGGTTGTTTCGCGTTTAGAGAGCTGTGCGTTACCGGTGAGCATGGCCATTTTATTTTCGCCGTCGTACTCTAAGTAGTCTGCATCTATTACAATAGAATCGCCCTCGGTGATGTGTACGTGTCCGTAGGCGGTAAAAAAGTTTGTTTTGTCATTTAGGTAAGCGCTGTCGCAGTGCATGAGCCAATGGTCATGCTCCAGAAAAACGTTTCCCACTAAGCGTTGCACGTCGGGGAGTGCGGCGGCATCGTAGCTCAGCAAATCGGCGTGCCGTAGGATTATCTTCTTGCCTTTGGGGTGTGGGGTAGGGGGCGGAGCCTGCACGGCGGCGCGCACTCCGGCAATAGGTTTGGTGGGGAAAGCCCATCCTGCCCACAGCGAGCACAGCAGAAACGCAAAAACCGCATAAGCGGTGCCGTGGAAGGCTCGTTTAGTGCGGTTAGAGTTTTGCATAAGCAGGGTAAAGTGCTTAAAAGGTATGTAGGTGAGTGTGGTTTAATGTGTGCTATACAAGCGCTCAGAACCACCCTTGGTAATGATAGGTACAACCCCTGAAATCGGGCGAAACATAGACGTAGGTAGAGCGGATGTGCGCTTTAATCCAATCGTCTAATACCTGTTGCTTCTTATAAGTTAGGGCCAAAGATTTAATCACCTGGAAGTCGTCTGTCAGGTTGGCACGGTGCCCGGCGTTAAAGCTCTTGAGTAGGGCAACGGCTACGTGCGTTCGGCCGTTCTCGTCTTGCATGATAAAGGGCTTGGAGTATTGGCCGGGTTTGAGTAAGTCTACCTCTTTGCTCACCTCTTGGGGCAGCTCTTCTAAGGTAAAGTAGGAAGAGCCGTTGCGCGGACTGTTGTAGTTGGCACTGTTTATGAGTAGGCCGGCGTTGTTTTTGCTCTCTTCGTCGGAGGAGTAGATCTGTACGGCCTCCTGCATAGAGAGGCCTCCGGCGTTGATGAGGTTTAGTACGGAGTCGGCGGTTACGAGACATTTCTCCAGCTCGCTTTGGTCTACTTGAGGCCGCAATAGGATTTGGCGGAAGTTTATCAGGTCATTTTTCTTCTCTATGATCTGTACGATATGAAATCCCTGCTTGCTCTCAATGATAGGGGATACGCGGTTGCTTACGGGTAGATTAAAGAGTACTTGAGCAAACTCGGGCTCCAAAGAGCCTTTGCCCACAAATCCGTACTCGCCGCCCTGCAGGGCCGTGCGTTGGTCTTGAGAGTAGAGGCGGGCCAGAGAGGAGAAGTCTCGCTCGCCGTCGTTCACTTGGCGGGCATATTCTAAGAGGCTTTGTTTAATTCGGTCTGTTTCGGAAACCGAAACCTTGGGCGTGAGCTTGAGTAGCTGCACCTCTACGGTGGCGGGCACGTAGGGCAGGGTGTCGGCCTTGAGCGTGGCGTAAAAGTCTTTGATGTCGGACGGTGAAACCTCTACATCCTTTACTATTTCGTTGCGCATGGCACGGGCCACTTCGCCGTTCTTGGCCACTCGTTGCTGTTCTGCCCGTATTTGGGAGAGGGGCTTGTGGAAGTATTCCTCCACCTTCTCCTGCGATCCTATCTCTGCTATGGTTTGATTGAGTAATCCCTCCACGTAGCGGTTGATCATGTTGTCGTCTACCGTAATGCTGTCTATGGCTGCTTGGTTAAGCAGTAGCATCTGCACGGCCAGCTGCTCGGCTAAAAAGCAATCGGCGTCGGGCTCTAAACTCTGTCCTTCGGAGAGGAGTAGAATTTTCTGACCCTCTATATCGGAGCGTAAGATGGGCTCGTCGCCTACCATCCACACCACTTCGTCTATCACATATTGGGGGGCTTGAGCGTGAAGTTGCGCCCCGAGGATGGGCAGAATGAGGATACCCAAAAGGGTTTGTAGGAACTTATTCATAGATGGGGGGATAGTTACAATGCAATGGGTGCGGGGTAGTTTTTTGTTTGATTGAGGCAAGAAGGGTATCGGCCGGGGTGGGCGTGAACGGGTAAGAGCAGGAACAGGTTAATTGCCCAGCTCGGAGAGCACTTTAATGCGCACCAGTCTGATGTCTTCTTCTTGGTAGACGTCGTCAAAATAGGCGGCGGCTTCTTCTATAGATCCGGAGGGGCTTTTGCTCAGGTAGTCATACAGCTCCTCAATTTCGTCGGTAGCCAAGCGATCCTGCAGCATGTAGTTAATGTCTATGTGGATGCCGGAGTAGACAATTTCCTCTAAGGTTTGGATGAGCTCCGCCTCGCCGTTCATATTAAAATTCTCGGCGATGTCATTAAAGGGGATGCACCTATCTATTTGCAGAATGATCTCTGCAATACGTTTTGTTTTGCTCTGTGCCGGGGTGCGGAGTTTGGTGTCTTGCGGGCGTTCAATATCGTTTTCCTCTACGTACTCCTTGATTACTTTTAGGAATTCATCTCCGTACTTCTCGGCTTTGCCGGTGCTCACGCCCGGTATTTCGGCCAGCTCCTCTTGGTTGATGGGGTAGAACGTGGCCATTGCCTCTAAGGATGCGTCCTGAAAAACGATGTAGGCCGCAATCTTTTTCTGCTTGGCTACCTTTTTGCGCACGTTCTTGAGGATGGTAAAGAGATCGGGATCCGCTGCTCCCCCGCCGGTACGGTCTATCTCTTCTTTGAGGGCTTCGGTATTATCTTCTTCCTCTTCCTCGTCGTTTTGCTTGTAGTCCGTAATCACAAAGGGCACGGGGCGCTTGAGGAAGGCTTTACCCTTATCTGTAATCTTGAGGACGCCGAATTTTCCCGTTTCCTCCTTGGTATAGTTGCACAGAGTACTCTGCCGGATAACGTTCAGCCACGCTTCCTCAGGGGTGGAGTCGCCACAGCCAAAGACCTCCAGGTCTTGGTATCCGTATGTTTCTACGTTGGGGGTGTTGCGTCCCAAGAGGATATCTACAATACCCTCCTCCTTAAGGTTTCCTTTGGTGGATATAATAACTTCTAATACCTGCTTGAGCAGTATTTTAGCATCAATCTTTTTAGCGGTCATAGTGCAATTGTCACAACAGTTACAGCTCTCGTGTTCATAGTCCTCTCCAAAGTAATGCAAGAGCATTTTGCGACGGCAGGCCACGCTTTGGGCATAAGCCACCACGTGATGCAGTAGGTGCTTGCCTATTTCCTGCTCGGCCAGCGGTTTACTTTGCAAGAATCTTTCTTGTTTTTTCAGGTCGTCCTTAGAGTAGTAGGCTATACAGATCCCTTCTCCGCCGTCTCGGCCGGCGCGTCCGGTCTCTTGGTAATAGCTTTCTAAGCTTTTGGGCATGTCATAATGGATAACGTAGCGCACGTCCGGTTTGTCTATTCCCATGCCAAAGGCAATAGTAGCTACTATTACGTTGCACTCTTCGGAGAGGAAAGCATCTTGATTGTGCTCCCTTTCTTTGGGGTCCATTCCGGCGTGGTAGGGAAGGGCTTTTATACCATTAGCCTGCAAAAGACTTGCAAAGGTAGTAACTTTATTTCGGCTCATGCAATAAACGATGCCACTTTTTTGGGGGTGCTCCTGGATAAACTGCACTATTTGCTTGTCTATATTGGTGGTTTTAGGCAATATACGGTAAAAAAGGTTTGGCCGGTTAAAGGAGGAGCGGAATATGTCGCATCCCATGATGCCCAGGTTCTTGCAGATATCGTGTTCAACCTTAAGGGTAGCGGTAGCGGTGAGCGCCAGAATAGGTTTACGGCCTATTTTATCTATGTTGGGTCTTATTTTTCTGTATTCCGGGCGGAAATCGTGCCCCCACTGAGAGATACAATGAGCCTCGTCTATAGCATAAAACGAGATAGGGACACTTTGCAGAAACTCTATATTCTGGGCTTTGCTCAGGGATTCCGGAGCCACAAAGAGCAGTTTAGTGCGCCCGTTGCTGATATCCTCCTTTACCGTGTCTAATTGTTTGCGGCTCAAGGAGGAGTTCATCACGTGGGCAATGCATCCATGGGTTACGTTAGAGCGGATAAAATCCACCTGGTTTTTCATGAGTGCAATGAGCGGAGAGATGATGATAGCCGTGCCGGGCAAGATAAGTGCAGGCAACTGATAGCAGAGCGATTTGCCGCTCCCCGTGGGAGTGAGCACAAAACTATCCCTTGCGCAAAGGATGTTTCGTATTACGGACTCTTGGTTTCCCTTGAATGTATCAAATCCGAAGAAATATTTGAGACGTTCGTTGAGGTTGTACTCCATAGGTCTGAGGTGTGCTATGCAGGTATTTGTGCAGACTTGTCTCGGGATGAGGCTATGCAACGAGTGGGGGGGCCGTAAAGATCCCACCGGTCTTAAGCGGTGTGGGATGCCTTACGGGAGTGGGTCTTTAGCCGGGGTTACTTTTTGCTGTGCAGGTGTTTCCTTACGTAAGCGGCGTCTATCTTAAGGGTCTTCTTGTCTTGAGAGGGGGAGTTAAACATGGCATCTACCATAATCCGTTCCGTAAGTGAGCGAAGGGCACGGGCGCCCATGCCGCTTTGCACCGCCTCGTCTACTATCAGCTCAATGGCATCTTTGGTAAAGGAGAGCTGCACGCCGTCCATTTCCAGTAGTTTTATATACTGTTTAATGATGGCATTTTTGGGTTCGGTAAGGATGCGTTTAAGGGTTTCGCGGTCTAACGGATCTAAATAGGTGAGGATAGGCAAGCGGCCTATAATCTCGGGAATGAGGCCGTAGGCTTTTAAGTCTTGGTGGGAGACGTATTGCAGCAGATTGTTGCGAATCTCTTGGCGTTGTTTGCTGTTTTCTTGGTTATAGCCCACCACGTGGGTGTTCATGCGGAGGGCTATCTTTCGCTCTATTCCGTCAAAGGCGCCGGCGCAGATAAAGAGAATGTTTTGGGTGTTTACCTGTATAAAGTCCTGCTCCGGGTGCTTACGTCCGCCCTTTGGAGGCACATTTACTACGGTCCCTTCTAAGAGTTTGAGCAAACCCTGCTGAACGCCTTCTCCGCTCACATCGCGGGTAATGGAGGGGTTATCTCCCTTGCGGGCTATTTTGTCCAGCTCGTCTATAAACACAATACCGCGCTCGGCCTGTGCTAAGTTGTAATCTGCGTTTTGGAGCAGGCGGGTTAGGATGCTTTCTATATCCTCTCCCACATATCCGGCTTGGGTAAGTACCGTGGCATCTACCATGGCAAAGGGCACGTTTAGCATACGGGCTATAGACTGAGCCAGCAGTGTTTTACCGGTGCCGGTTGGGCCCACCATGATAATGTTGCTCTTATTAATCTCTACGTCCTCCGGATCTTCCGGCTGCAGGATGCGTTTGTAGTGGTTATAGACGGCTACGGCCAAGACCTTTTTGGCCTGTTGCTGACCCACCACATACCGGTCTAAAAACGACGCTATTTCCTGAGGTTTGGGTATTGTTTCTAAAGTGATTTGGGCTTCGGGCGCCGGATTATGCTCCACGCCGGATTGTTGTCCCAATTCCAATAGGCCGCTTTGCATCAGCACTTCGGCCATTTGGTTGACGCAATCGGAGCAAACATACGCCCCTTTGTCCGGAGCAGAGATCATAGCCGGTGCCTCCTCCTGCGTTCTGCCGCAGAAGGAGCAACGGGCGGGCTCTTGTGGTTGCTTAGACCCTTTCTTTGTTGGTGCCATGGGGGTTACTTCTCTTTCTTAGCCGGGGCTAACACCTTATCTACCATACCATACTGCAGCGCTTCTTGGGCGGTCATCCACTTATCGCGGTCGCTGTCTTTGGCTATTTGCTCCACGGTTTGCCCCGAGTGTTGGGCTATGATTTGGTATAGCTCCTGCTTTACCAGCAGAATCTGCTTGGCCGTAATCTCAATATCACTGGCTTGCCCTTCTACTCCGCCCATGGGTTGGTGAATCATCACCCGTGAGTGGGGCAGAGCCAAGCGTTTGTCTTTCTCGCCGGCCACCAGCAGAACGGCCGCCATAGAGGCTGCCATGCCGGTGCAGATGGTAGAGACGTCGCTGCCTATATATTGCATGGTGTCATAGATGCCAAAGCCTGCGTAGACCGATCCGCCGGGAGAATTGATGTAGAGTTGGATATCTTTTCCCGGTTCGGCACTGTCTAAATAGAGGAGCTGGGCTTGGATTACGTTGGCGGTATAATCGTTGACGTCGGTTCCTAAGAAGATGATGCGATCCATCATCAACCGAGAGAATACGTCCATTTGGGTAACGTTTAGCTGGCGTTCCTCCATAATGGTAGGGGAGATGTATCCGCCGGAAGCCTTGATATAATCGTGCAACGCATTCCCGTTCATGTTCAGATGCCCGGTGGCATACTTGTAGAAGTCGTTTTCAAATGCTTTAGCCATGTGAATAGAATCTTGCTGTATAGCTGTTTGTGTGTTTGTTTTGTACTTTTCTTTTAGGGGTGCAGGGGTACCCGTGTGCGGTTTTAGGGGGTAGTTGCTTTAGCAAAGGTAAGTATTTAAATGCACTTAAGCAATACCTATGCGCTATTTCTTTTAGGGGCCGGCGTATGGAGCTCGGTGCTTATTTGCCGGTTGCTCCTACAGTGAGTTTCGGTAGTAGAGAGCCAAACGTTTTACGCCCTCCCGGAGTGCTACGGTATGGTGCCACCCTAGGGCGTGCAGCTTAGAGGAGTCTATACATTTGCGCGGGGTGCCGTCCGGTTTAGAGCTGTCAAAGCTAATCTCTCCGGTATACTCCAGTGCGTCGGCCACCAAGGCGGACAAATCTTTTATAGATATCTCTTCGCCCGAGCCGATGTTTACGTGGGTATTGCGTACGGGCTCCTGCCTGCTCACCTGCACCAAGTCCTTAAACGAGACGTGCTCGGTGAGGAAAAGACAGGCGGCGGCCATGTCGTCGCTCCAGAGGAATTCGCGCAAGGGGGTGCCCGTGCCCCACAAGGCTACCCGGCCGGGTTCAATGCCGTAGGCGGCCAATCCTTTTAGGATTACCTCTCCGGGGGCATTACTATCTATACCTTCTACGGGGCGAGCCGTTAAGTCTCGGCGCACCAGGGCTTCGTTGCCTTCGCCTAACGCTTTTGCCAGAAATATTTTGCGCATCATACCGGGCATAACGTGGCTTCGGCGTAGATGAAAGTTGTCGTTTGGGCCGTATAGATTAGTGGGCATAACGGCAATATAATCGGTGCCGTACTGCAGATTGAGGCTTTCGCAGAGTTTCATGCCGGATATCTTGGCTATGGCGTAAGGCTCGTTTGTGTACTCCAGCTCGGAGGTGAGCAGCGCATGCTCCGGGATGGGCTGCGGGGCAAACTTGGGGTAGATGCAGCTACTGCCCAAGAATAGGAGTTTTTGCACGTTGTGCCGGAAGCTCTCGCCTATTACGTTCTGCTGAATAGCCAAGTTGCGTAGGATAAAGTCTCCGCGCAGGGTGTTGTTGGCCAGGATTCCGCCCACAAAGGCAGCCGATAGGAGTACCACTTGGGGGCGCTCTTTATCAAAGAACGCCTTCACGGCCGCCGGATCTTCCAAGTCCAGCTCCCGGTGCCCCTTCCCTATTAAATTGGTATAACCGGCCGCACTGAAAGCCCTCCACAAGGCGGATCCCACCAGACCCTTGTGGCCGGCAATGTATATCTTACTGTCTTTGTTCATGGTCTTGTAACAAACGTTCTTTGCGGGCTATCTCCATATCGGAGTCTACCATTAGATACACCAGCTGCTCAAAAGTAGTCATGCGGGGGTTCCAGCCCAGTTCGCGCACGGCTTTACTTGGGTCGCCTTTCAGGCGGTGTACGTCGTTGGGGCGGAAGTAGCGCGGGTCTACCTCTATGAGCACGCGTCCCGTAGCGGCATCTATTCCTTTTTCGTTTATTCCGGTACCTTCCCAGCGTAGGGGGATGCCGGCGTGTTCAAAGGCCAGGGTGGCAAACTCCCGTACGGAGCGCATGTCGCCGGTAGCGATAACGTAGTCTTGGGGTTTGTCTTGCTGAAGCATGAGCCACATGCAGAGCACAAAGTCGGGCGCATAGCCCCAGTCTCGGCAAGCGTCTAAGTTGCCCAGGTAGAGTTTCTCCTGTAAGCCGTGTTTGATGCGTGCGGCGGCAAGGGTTATCTTGCGGGTTACAAAGTTCTCGCCCCGCCGCTCGCTTTCGTGGTTAAAGAGGATGCCGTTCACGGCAAAGAACCCGTAGCTCTCGCGGTAGTTCTTAATGATGTGAAATCCGTAGAGCTTAGCCACGCTGTAGGGCGAGGCCGGGTCAAACGGAGTAGATTCGTTTTGGGGTACCTCGGGACCGTTGCCGTAGAGCTCCGACGTAGAGGCTTGGTAGATGCGCACCTGTTTCTCCATGCCCAATATACGCACGGCTTCCAATAGGCGCAGGGTGCCCAGTGCCACCACCTCGGCGGTATACTCGGGTACGTCAAAGGAGACCTTTACGTGGCTTTGTGCGGCTAAGTTGTAGATCTCCGTGGGGCGTACCAGCTGCAGGATGCGCACTAAGGAGGAGCTGTCGGTCATATCTCCGTAGTGTAGGTTAATGGGGCGCCCCAGTTTAATGTCTCGCACCCATTCGCTCAGGTAGAGGTGTTCTATGCGTTGGGTATTAAAGGAGGAGGCACGCCGTATAATGCCGTGCACTTCGTATCCTTTTTGTAATAGTAATTCTGCTAAGTAGGAGCCGTCTTGGCCGGTGATGCCCGTAATAAGAGCTACTTTTTGATTTTCCATAAATAGAGTTTTAGGGGTAGGGATTCCGGCAAATGAGGGCGCATCCGAGCCCTTTGCGTAGGGGCTGAGGGGGTAGGTTGCTCCGGGCAATTTACCTTAATCCGATAGCAAAGGTACTATTTTCCCGCACCCTTTGCAATAGTTTGCCGTGCGGGTAAAGAGGGCGCGTACCTCTGCATTCGTTTGGGCTAATGGGGTAGAGGGCAGCGCTCCCTTAAGCGTAAATTGCAACATCAGCAACGGCAGCACCAATGAGGCCGGCACCGGCAGGAAGAGACTCTTGGCCAACGGGCTCCTGTCTGAGAAGGGGTGGATTAAACGGGGCCGCCGAGAAGAAAAAATTAGAGGCGGATCAAATTATAATTAGGTGCGGATAAAAAGATCATTAGGTGCGGATCTAAGGAAAATTTGATCCGCCCCTAATTAGGAGCCTCTTCCCGGCCATACGCTTAAGAGAGGACTTAAGAGGCAACGACCTCCCATTTGGCGCGGCAAGAGTGTTGGTGTATTGGATCAAAAATTGTACCTTTGTACCTTAGTTTTATATTAAGACTTAAATCATCTGATCTCTAACCATAAATCTATGAAGTTTACCGAGTATACCGGCTTAGATCTGGCCAAAACAAACCAAGAAGTCTTGGAAGATTGGACCCGCGAAGATCTATTCAAAAAATCTTTGGAGCAAAAGAAACAGTGCCCGGAGTTTGTTTTTTATGAGGGTCCGCCCTCTGCTAACGGCATGCCGGGTATTCACCACGTTATAGCCCGTACCCTAAAGGACACCTTCTGCCGCTATAAAACCATGAAGGGGTACTTGGTAAATCGCCGAGCCGGGTGGGATACGCACGGCCTGCCCGTTGAGCTGGGCGTAGAAAAGCTCTTGGGCATCACCAAAGAGGATATAGGCAAAACCATCTCCGTACAAGAGTACAACGATACCTGCCGCCGAGAGGTAATGAAATACACCTCGGAGTGGGAGCAACTTACCCACAAGATGGGGTATTGGGTGGATATGGAGCACGCCTACATCACCTATGATAATAAGTACATAGAAACGCTTTGGTATCTGCTGAGCGAGCTCTACAAAAAGGGACTCCTGTACAAGGGCTTTACCATTCAGCCCTACTCACCCGCTGCCGGCACCGGGCTCAGTTCCCATGAGCTCAACCAGCCCGGTTGCTACCGAGACGTAAAAGACACCGTCTGCACCGCCCAGTTTAAGATTACCAATCCGCTGCCCGAGTGGACCCGCCACGGCGAGGCCTTTTTCTTGGCGTGGACTACTACGCCGTGGACCCTGCCTTCCAACACAGCCCTCTGCGTAGGCCCCTCTATTGAATACGTAGCCATAGAGACCTTTAACCCCTACACGGCTGCCCCTATCACCGTGATAATGGGTAAGGAAAGAGTGGCGGCCTACTTTGCCCCCGATGCACAAACCGATGCGCTCCCCCAAGAGATAGACAAGAGCCGGAAGAACGTCCCCTACAGAATCATAGGCCATTACAAGGGTACGGACTTGGTGGGCTTCCGCTACGAGCAGCTCATCCCCTGGATCACCCCGGACGGCGACGCCTTTAGAGTGATACCCGGAGACTACGTGACCACTGAAGACGGTACGGGTATCGTACACATAGCCCCTACTTTCGGCGCCGATGACGATAAGGTAGCCAAAAAGGCCGATATCCCCGGCTTGCTCCTCCTAGACGCCGAGCGAAACCTGCGCCCTATGGTGGACGTATCCGGTAAGTTCTATAAGATAGAGGACCTGGCTTCAGACTTCGTTAAGACCCACGTAAACATCCCCCTGTACGACGTGTACGCCGGCCGGTACGTTAAAAACGAATATGACCCTAACCAAACAGACCTCTCGGACAAGGACACCTTAGACGTAGACCTGTGCGTGATGCTCAAGAACCAAAACAGAGCCTTCAGAATAGAGAAGCACGTGCACAACTATCCCCACTGCTGGCGCACCGATAAACCTATCCTGTACTATCCCTTAGACAGCTGGTTTATCCGCTCTACCGCCGTAAAGGAGCAGATGATTGCCCTAAACCAAGAGATTAACTGGAAGCCGGCCTCCACCGGTACCGGCCGCTTTGGCAAATGGCTGGAGAACCTGCAGGACTGGAACCTGTCTCGTAGTCGCTTCTGGGGTACGCCCCTGCCTATCTGGCGTACCGAAAGCGGCTCCGAAGAGATCTGCATCGGCTCCGTGGCCCAACTGTACGAGGAGATAGAGAAGTCCGTACGCGCCGGCCTCATGCCCAATAACCCCATTAAGGACTTTGTGCCGGGAGACAACAGCCGGGAAAACTACAATAAGATAGATCTGCACCGCCCCTTTGTAGATACCGTAGTGCTCACCTCCTCTAACGGCGAGCCTATGTACCGTGAGAGCGACCTGATAGACGTCTGGTTCGACTCCGGGGCTATGCCCTTTGCCCAGGTGCACTACCCGTTTGAGAATGCCCATCTGATAGATGAAGGGAAAGCCTTCCCCGCCGACTTTATAGCCGAGGGTGTGGATCAAACGCGCGGCTGGTTCTTTACCCTGCACGCCATAGCCACCATGATCAAGCAGAGCGTATCCTTTAAGAACGTTATCGCTAACGGACTGGTACTGGACAAGAACGGCAACAAAATGAGCAAGCGCCTGGGCAACGCCGTAGACCCCTTTGCTACTATTGCCGAGAACGGCTCCGACCCCCTACGCTGGTACATGATGACCAATGCTTCGCCCTGGGAGAACATTAAGTTTGACCCCGACGGAGTTAAGGAGGTGAGCCGTAAGTTCTTCGGCACCCTCTATAATACCTATCAGTTCTTTGCCTTATACGCCAATCTGGACGGCTTCGACCCTGAATCCACACCCGTGCCCGTACCGGCTCAGAGGCCCGAGATAGACCGCTGGATCCTCTCCGAGCTGAATTCCCTCACTGCCCAAGTAGATGCGGCCCTCGATCAGTATGAACCCACCAAGGCGGCTCGTGCCGTGGAGGACTTCGTGAGCCGGCTGCTGAGCAACTGGTACGTGCGGCTGTGCCGTAAGCGCTTCTGGGCCGGAGTAATGGATGAAGACAAAGCCGCGGCCTACCACACACTCTACACCTGCTTGGTTACGGTGGCTAAGCTGATGGCTCCCTTTGCCCCCTTCTATGCCGATAGACTCTACCGAGACCTGACCGGCCGCGCAGACTCCGTGCACCTGCAGCCCTTCCCCGCTTGCGACGATTCCCTCGTCAATAAGCCTTTGGAGGAGAGCATGCAGTGGGCCCAGGACTGCTCCTCTATGGTACTGGCACTGCGCCGCAAGGTGAATATTAAGGTGCGCCAACCCCTACAGGCTATCATGATCCCGGTGGAAGGCCCCCGGGAAGAGAGAAGTGTCTTGGCGGTGAAGGAGCTTATCATGACGGAGGTAAACGTTAAGGAGATACAGATGAAGTCGGCCGACGACCCCATATGGGTGCGCCAAGTGAAGCCCCTCTTCAAGAAGCTCGGCCCGCGCTTCGGCAATATCATGAAGCCTTTGGCCGCGGCCATCACCGCCCTCTCCGCTCAAGAGATAAACCGCCTGCAAGCACAAGGCGAGCTTACCATAACGGTAGACGGCTCCCCCGTAACCATCCAAGCAGACGACGTAGAGATCATTGCCCAAGATATCCCCGGTTGGTTAGTGGCCAATAACGGACGACGCACCGTGGCGCTGGATGTTACCCTAACGCCTACCTTAGCCCTCGAGGGCTTGGCACGGGAGTTTATCAACCGTATACAGAACCTGCGTAAGCAATCGGGCTTAGAGGTAAACGACCGCATAGAGATAGAGGTCTTGGACAACGATACCTTTACGCCGGCCATTCAGGCGCACAAGGAGTACATTACCCGGCAGGTGCAGGCTACCGATATCATCATAGCCCCGGCGGTGAGCGGTGCTACCGATATAGAGGTAGATGACCTGACCCTCTCGGTGAAGATCACCCCCGTAAAACGCTAAGGCCCTCCCCGCAAGAGGGGCAGCACTGCGGAGGTACTCCTCCGCTGCTATCTTCCCCCATCACTCTGCTGAGTAGTTTATCCCTTACTCGGCAGAGTGGTGCCCCTTTAATCATAGTGCGCTTACCCACAGACCCGCTTGGGCTGAGCCATTGCCCATAATACCGCTACCCTCACCGGTACCATTGCCTATCCGTATGACACAAGACCTTCACACCCCGCAGCCCCAAGCGCCCACCCCGGCGCAGCCCGAGTCCCTTGCCCGTAAGGCTTGGCCCTATTGGCTCCTGCTGCTTATACTCCTAATCATAGACCAAGCCATTAAGATATGGGTCAAGACGCATATGTACATCGGCCAAGAGCATAGGGTCTTTGAGTGGTTTCGTATATACTTTGTAGAGAACGAGGGGATGGCCTACGGCATGAAGTTGGGCAGTAAGCTCTTCCTAACCCTCTTTCGCCTACTGGCCATGAGTGCCGGTACCTACATCCTCTATAAGAGCATCCCCAATAGGGCACTCAAGGGCTTCCCGTGGGTGATTACCCTTATACTGGCCGGCGGTATAGGCAACATCATAGACTCGGTCTTCTACGGACCGCTTTTCTCTTCCAGTATAGGTGCGGTGGCTCAGTTTGCCCCTGCCGGCGGAGGGTACGCCCCTTGGTTTATGGGGCACGTGGTGGATATGTTTTACTTTCCTCTGTACCACACTACGCTCCCTTCGTGGCTCCCTTGGATGGGCGGCGAGCCCTATACCTTCTTCAGTCCCATCTTTAACTTTGCCGATGCCTGCATATCCGTGGGCGTAATCATTACGCTACTCTTTTACGGCAAACAGGCCGCTATGGCCATTGACGGCGCCTATAACGCTTTTCGCGCACTCTTTGTGCGCCGAAAGGAGCACCGCAACCCCTCCGACCATCACTAACCTCCCCCCTCCTCTGCCTCCCCGAGTATGTTCTTACGCTCCCTGCGGATTACCCGCTACTGCGCAACGGCCGTCCTAATAGCCCTGCTCCTGGCGGCGGCAGCCTGCTCCCGCCCCTCCGGCTATAAGCGAATAGGCAACGATACTCTGGAGGACCTCTTTACCGAGCTCTACCTGGCCGAGGCGCTCATCAAAGTGCAGGGCGCCGGCATCGACGCCGATTCGCTCCGCCTGCGCGCCCGCGCCTCCGTCTTCCGTAAGTACCGCGTGACCCAAACCGACTGGGACAGTACCCTCTATCACCTGAGCTCCGATAGGCTAAACCTACTGGCTAAGATAACCCAACGCGCCGCCGACCGCATAGAAGCCTATCAGAAGCAATACCCCGATACCATCATAGCCGAGCTTCAAGGTAACGGCGCCCTGGCTACCTATTTGGCCGACGCCTTTGCCGACAGCCTCTCGCTCTACGACCCCACTACAGCCTACCTGATGAAGGTGCCCGGCGAGCCCCTTTCCCTCTCCGTGCCCATCCCCTTTACCTACCCGCAGCCGGCACAACTCCACATCACCGGCTCCCTGCACTCCCTGCACCCACAGGCCTACTCGGCCAACCTACTTATAGCCCTGCAGCTGACAGACAGCCGGGGCACCGTCTCCGCCTACACCTCCGCCGACCTGCCCGTTACCGGCGGACTCTTTGACCTGTCCCTCCCCATTGACCGGTTAGACACTACCCAAACCCTGCAGGCTACCCTTTACGGCTACCTATTGGAGGCACCCCAAGACGGCTCTCCCATACCCGTGCGCTTAGACGATATGCGCCTCTTCCTGAGCCGCCCGCCCCTCTCCGAAGCCGAGGTCTCCGCCCTCCTCCTGCAACGCCTCCCCAAAGTGAAGATATAGCACCCTTTAGGGACCCTCCTCCGCACCCGCTCAAGCCCCCGTACCCCTAAAGGGAGCTCTCCTCTCCGCCTTTGCCCCGCCCGCAAGTGTTCCTTTAGAGCACTTGTTACAAACGCCGTATAGGATTGTAGGGTGGCGGGGAAGGGGATTGAAATTTGATCCGCACCTAATACTTTTTTGATCCGCACCTAAGCAAAATTTGATCCGTACCTAACGAAACGTAGATGCGGATCTAATTTCCGCCCCTTTCCACCCCCACCTATCACCGAATGGGGACTGTTGCAAAAAGCAACAGGGTCACAAGATTGCTCGCAATCTTGTTTTGACT
>R16__coassemble_1225_pt1 | contig 19427 bp, 20 predicted proteins | sample R16__metabat2_low_PE_011 | metagenome-assembled genome bin R16
TCTATTGGTCAGGGACCGGAGATATTCTCCCACCCCTACCTCTCTCTATTGGTCAGGGACCGGAGATATTCTCCCACCCCTACCGCTCATCTATTTGGTGGGGGCGTGGAGATATTCCCCCCTCCTCCGGAGCACAAGAGCAGCTTACTCGGCAGCGGGGGTGTCTTGGTTGGCGTCGTCGGCGTAGGTACCCACCTCTTCTTCGCCCTCCTCGTCGGCCTTATTGGCGGCTTGGAGCTCCTTCACGGCCTCGTCTACGGTCACCTCCTCCACCTTCAGGTCGGCTTTTTCCTTGATAGCGCGCAGGCTCTTGGCGGTAAAGACCTCTTGCGTGAGCTGTTCGCGCAGCTTCTCGGGGATGCCGTATTGGGCAATCATAGACTCTATCACGTTGGGATCTCCTATCCCGTAGTTTTGGCGGAAGTAATTAACGTAAGCGCCCTTCAGGTCGGCCTCTTGAATGTCTATGCCCAGTTCCTCGGCAATGGCATTGAAGGCTACTTGACCCACCAGGCGGTCTTGCATAGACTTATAGATATTGATGCGGGTCTGCAGCTCCTCCTCGGTGTAGTTTTCCTCGCGGGAGAGTACGGAGAGGGCCATATGCTTAAGGGGCAGCTCCTTGCCTTGGTTCTTCTCCTGCAGATAGGCAAAGACGTCGTAGCTGAAGAGCTTAAAGGAGAGCTCCTCGCGGTCGGCTTCCATACCCAAGCGGATCTCGGCGCGCAGGTCGTCTAAGGAGTTAATGGGCTTAGCCTCGGTAGAGAACTTCTTAGCGAACTCCTCGTTAACCTCCGGGGCTATGCGCTCTTCCAAGCGCACCACGGTAAAGTCAAACTCGCGGTCGGCCAGGCCTTTGTTTTCCAGGTCGCTTTTATCTACGCCCAGGAAGTGTGCCATAGCGTAGCGGTCCTCTGCAAATATTTCTGCGGGCGTGTAGGTAAAGGTATCGCCTTTGGCCTTGCCGGCCAGTGCGCCCTGCAGAGACTCGTTGCGTACGTAGAAGAGATCTAAGCGGGCTTCCGGCAGCGCGATAGGCTCGGCCCCTTCGCTCACCTCCTTTTGGGTGGCAGAGAGGAAGAGGGTACCCTTATCGGTACGGCCTATCTTCTCTACCTCTTGGGGCTCGGCGTGGCGGTCGGCCAGGGACTTAAGCGCCTCCTCTACCTCCTCGGAGGAGATGGTAACCTTTTTCCAGGGGAGGGAGGCCCCCTCTACGTTCAGGTCCAACTCCGGCATCAAGCCTACGGAGAAGGTAAAGACGTAGGGAGCGTCTAAGGTAGACCATGCGTTGGCGGGCTCAACGGTATCCAGGTAGGGTTGCCCCAGTACCTTGATTTTGTTTTCGTCCAGATGCCGGTACATTATCTGGGCGGGCTCACGGCGCATAATCTCGTCTAAGAGGGCTTTGCCGTACTTCTTCTCCACTACGCTTTGAGGCACCATACCCTTGCGGAAGCCGGGCATAGAGATGTTTTTGCGCGCCTTCTTGAGTTCTTGGTTGTACCAAGGCATATAATCGTCCGGGGTTACCGTAACGGCCAGCTCCAAGACGGAGTCTGAGATCTTATTCTCCTTAATATCCATTGTATTTAATAGTGTAAGTTACAAAGTGCAAAGGTATGATTTTTACCCCAAACTACCAAATGTTTGGGCTACGGGAATGGGCAGAGGCGCCCTTGTATTGCCGTTTCAATTATAATTACTATCTTCGCTACTGATATTTACACCCCAACCGGGGGCATAAGACAACCCAACAGGATATTTACAACCCTACAGGGGGGCATGAGACAATCAGCAGGGGGTATGAGACAAGCAACAGGGAGATGAAACAATCAGGAGTTATAGGCAAACTAACGGCCTACGGGCGTCTGTTACGCCCGGGGCAATGGGTCAAGAGTGCCTTTGTACCGGCACCGCTGTTCTTCGGTGGGGCGTTGTTCAATGCCAATCTTGCAGTGCAGGCACTGGTTGCGACCGTAGCGTTCAGCCTGGTAGCCTCGTCGGTCTACTGCATCAACGACCTCATAGACGCCCCTAAAGACCGCCTTCACCCCGTCAAACGCCGGCGCCCGATAGCCTCGGGAGCCGTATCCGGTGCGGAGGCCGTTGCGCTCAGCGCCGTTACGCTGGCGGCGGGAGTAGCCTTGCCCCTTGCGGCAGGCGGGAGTAATGATATAAGTGTATCGCTGATTCTATTGGGGTATTGGCTCCTCAACTTAGGCTACTGCTTAGGGCTCAAGCGCGTTGCGCTGTTAGACGTATTCATCATTGCCCTGGGGTTTGTGCTGCGCCTCTATGCCGGCGGTGCGGCCACTCATATTACCCCGTCGGCTTGGCTAACCCTCATGACCCTGCTCCTGACCCTCTTTCTGGGCTTTGCCAAGCGCCGAGACGATGTGCTGCTGATGAACCGAACCGGCGTACAGATGCGGCACAACATAGGGCGGTACAACCTGCTGTTCTTAGACCAAACCCTCTCTATCCTCTTGGGGGCCCTGCTTATTTGCTACATTCAGTACACCATGTCGGACGACCTAAACCCGCAAAACGGCCACTCCTCCCTACTCTACCTCACGGTTATCCCGGTGCTGTTTGCGCTGCTGCGCTACCTGCAGCTCACCCAAGTCTTCAGCAAGAGCGGCAGCCCCACTAAGGTGCTTTACTCCGATGCGGTCATTCTCATCTGCCTACTCATCTGGATACTGCTCTTTGCCTCTTTCCTTTACCTACCGCCGCTGCTGTAACGGCTTACACGGCCCCCGTCCCTAAGCTCCGCCGGCAGCCGCTGCTACTTCTCCCCCTACCTTTTGTATGACGCCTACCATAGATATATTTGAAGACCGCATCCCGCTCCCGCTGCTCAAGATACTGTTACAAGACCACACCACCCATAATAACATTTACTGGGCCACAGACAACTACGGGTCCCTGGGGCCGGGCTACGCCTTTGCCGACGCCATTCTGCCCGAGCTGATTACCGGCGAGCACGGCCGGGTTATCCGCCCGCGGGTACTCAAGGAAAAGGAGATCCAACGCCGCCGAGTGAAGGAGAAAGCCGAGGTATTTACCCCGCGCCGGGTGTGCAACCTGCAAAACAACCTGGTAGATGCCGCGTGGTTCGGCCGGGAAGAGGTGTTTAACCGCACCCAAACCACCCCACAGGGCGAGCACCTGATTATTCCCACCGAGCCGGGGGTCACCTTTCCGCCGGGGAAGGTGTGGACGGACTACCTGCAGCGCACCGAGCTGGAGATCACCTGCGGTGAGGCTCCCTATCTGGTAAGCCGCTACGACGCCGCCACCGGCCTCTTTATCCCCATTCCCGAGCGCATCGGGCTCTTAGACCGCAAGCTGCGCGTGGTAAACGAAAACGCCCAAACCCCCGACGAGTGGCACCGGGCCGCCCTGACGGCCTACCGGCACGTTTACGGCTACGAGTGGCAGGGCGACAGTCTGCTCCTGGCTCGGGAAAACCTCCTCTACACCTATATAGATTACTACACCCAACGCTGGCAGTCCGAGCCCCCTGCCGCAGAGCTCCGCCGGATTGCCGAAGTTATCTCTTGGAACCTCTGGCAGATGGACGGGCTCAAGATGGTACTGCCTATGAGCTGCACCAATAAAACCGTTACACAGTACGACCTATTCGGCCAAGCCTCCACCACCGTAGAGGAGTGCCCCGGCTGTAAACAGAAAAACCGACTTAGGCACAACGGCATCTACGCCCGCATCAAGGACTGGTCTACCGGCAAATCCGTTCCCTTTGTCTCCCTGCTGAAGTCGTAGGGCATGCCTACCCCGCAAAAAGCAGCATCCCATGAACAGCAGCCCGCATTACCCCCCTAATACTCCCCTGCCCGCAAGAGGCCCGGAATTACATCCGCATCTAATGATCTTTTCATCCGGATCTAATTTTGCTTAGGTGCGGATCAAATACTTTTTAGGTCCGCACCTAATTTCTCCTGCTATTCGGGGTAAGCCGCTCCCCCCGGGACGGGAAAATTATTGTACCTTTGCAGCGGTAGATTTTTCCGGGCCCCTCCCCCCGGATCGGGTCTGCCTCTGTTGCCGTAAACCCACCTTGTATATGTCCTCTTCCCTGAGTACTAAAATAGATATTAAAGAGTACGATTACCCCTTGCCGGCCGAGCGCATTGCCAAGCATCCGCTTGCGGAGCGAGACGCCTGTAAGCTATTAGTCTACAATAGGGGGGTTGTACAAGACCACCGCTTTAGCCGGTTGCCCGAATTGTTGCCCGCCGGGTCGCTTTTGGTGCGCAACGTTACCAAAGTAATCAAGGCCCGGCTGTTCTTTACCAAGGAGACGGGCGCCAAGATAGAGGTCTTTTGCTTAGAGCCGGCGCGGCCGCATCTGTACGAATTGGCACTTGCGGCCACCGCCGGCTGCACCTGGCACTGCTTGGTGGGCAACGCCCGACGTTGGCGCCCCGGCCAAGTGCTACACCAAACGGTTACCTCTGCCGCAGACGGCGGCACCTATACCCTCACGGCTGAGCGTAGAGAGGAGATAGCCCCGGACGCCGTCTGCTTTGGGTGGAGCCGCCCCGAGCTCCCCTTTGCCTCCGTGCTGGAAGACTTGGGCCAACTGCCCATCCCCCCCTACCTCAAGCGGGAAACCCAGGCGTGCGACCTGCAAGACTACCAGACCGTGTACGCTCAAATTGCCGGCTCCGTGGCCGCCCCTACCGCCGGACTGCACTTCACCCCTCGGGTGATAGAGGAGGTGCTGGCGGCCGGGCACCGAATTGCCGACCTAACGCTGCACGTGGGGGCCGGCACCTTTCTGCCCGTAAAGGAAGACGATGTGCGCGAGCACGCCATGCATAAGGAGTTCTGCTCCGTCTCCGTAGAGACCCTTAGGGCGCTGCACGCCCAAGCAGATAGGCCCATTATCCCCGTAGGAACCACCTCCGTGCGCACGCTGGAGAGCCTGTACCGGCTGGCCGTACAGCTATCAAACGCCTCCGACGCCCCCTCCGACTCCGCCGTCCTCCCCTCCGTGCCCCAATGGAGCCCTTATGAAACAAGCACCCGGGAGCCGCTGCCCTCCCGCACCCGGGCTCTGGAGACGCTTATCCGCTACTGCCAAGACTTAAACCGAGATACCCTTACCTTTACCACCTCACTGATCATTGTGCCGGGCTACCGCTATCGGTTTGCCGACGGGCTCATTACCAACTTTCACCAACCGCAAAGCACCCTACTGCTGCTGGTAGCCGCACTGATAGGGGAGGATTGGAAGCGTTGCTACGAACACGCTCTGGCCGGGGACTACCGTTTTCTGAGCTACGGAGACGCCTCTCTGCTGCTGCCCAAGCTATAAACTACATTTACCGCCAACCTAAACCAAACTTATTATCTTATGGAACTGTTTGAAAAGATACAGGACCTACGGCAAGCCCTTGCTCCGGAAAGAAGCCGGGGCCGGCGTATAGCACTGGTTCCCACCATGGGAGCCCTACACCAAGGCCATTTAAGTCTCATCAGCGCCGCCTTAAAACAGTACGACGTCTGCGTGGCCTCTGTTTTTGTAAACCCTACGCAGTTTAATGACCCTAAGGACTTAGAGAGCTACCCCCGCACCCCGCAGGAAGACTTTGCCAAGCTACAGGCCGCCGGCTGCCACATGGTCTTTGCCCCCTCGGTGCAGGAGATGTACCCGGAGCCGGATGAGCGCGTCTTTGACTTCGGCGCGGCCGGCCGGGTTATGGAGGGGGCGTTCCGCCCCGGGCACTTTAACGGCGTGGCCCAGGTGGTGAGCAAACTATTTCGTATAGTGGAGCCGCACGGGGCGTTCTTTGGGGAAAAGGACTTCCAGCAGATAGCCATTATCCGCCTTATGGTACAGCAGCTGGGGCTGCCCGTGCAGATTCACCCCTGCCCCATCGTACGCGAGGAGAGCGGATTGGCCTTGAGTAGCCGCAATAAACGCCTATCAGACCACGAGCTACAGGTGGCACCCCGCATTTACGCTACCCTAAGGGAGAGCGTGGCCTTTGCCGCTACGCATACGCCCCGCGAGACCGAGCGCTTTGTGGTAGACACCCTCTCCGCAATAGACCCCCTGCGCCCCGAGTATTACCAAATAGTGGATGCCCAAACCCTACAACCCCTCTCCGCTTGGACCGATACGGCCGACGCCGTGGGCTGCATAGCCTGCTACTGCGGAGCCGTACGCCTGATAGACAATATCCATTACCCCAAAAGGTAACCCCGCGGCCGAGGCGGACAAATACCCCCCAACCGCCTACTCCGCGCTATTCCACGCCTTATGACATTATGATGTTTCGTAGTCTGTCCATTGCCGTTTCTGCCACCCCCATTGCCCGCTTACGCCCCGGCCGATACCTCTTGCCGCTGATGCTGACGCTCATTCTGGGCTTCTCCTCTTGCGGGGTGCGCCGTAAACCTGCGCCTACCCCCCCGCCCACGGTGATTGCCGCCCCGGCCGATACCGCCGCGCAGGCACCGCAAACCACGCCGGCGGCCTCCTATTCTATGATGCGCGGGGTATGGCTCACCACTATCTACAACTTAGACTTTCCCTCGGTGCGCGCCCAAGACGCCGCTTCCGCCCGCCGCCAAGAAAAGGAGCTGGTAGCCCTCATAGAGCGGCTCCGCCGGGAGGGCTATAATACCGTCTTCTTTCAGGTACGTCAGCGCGGCGACCTTATCTACCCGGGGGGACCCGAGCCCATTGCATCCTCTATGACCGGCGGCAAAAGCACCTATCCCTCGGGCTACGACCCGCTGCAAGTGGCCATAGACGCCTGCCACGCCCGCGGCATGGAGCTGCACGCTTGGATGGTAGCGGTGCCCATAGGCAATACCGCCCACAACAACGCCATAGGTGCCCGCTCCCTAATCAAAACCCACCGCGATTGGTGCGTGAAGCAAGGCAACGGCTGGTTCCTTAATCCCGGTCTGCCCGCCGTGCGCACCTATCTGAGCCAAGTGGCAGCCGACTTGGCGCAGCGCTACAACGTAGACGGCATACACTTAGACTACATCCGCTACCCCGATAGCCCCGAAGGGTTTAACGACACCGCCGCTTTCCGTAAGTACGGCAAGGGATTATCCTTAGAGCAGTGGCGCAGAAATAACATTACCGCCCTGATAAAGGAAATCAACTCCGCCGTAAAGCAGGTTAAACCCCGTCTGCCCCTCTCTGCCGCCTGCCTGGGCAAGTACCGCCCCCTTCCCGAGTATCCCCGCATAGGGTGGACGTGCTACAACAGTGTCTTCCAAGACCCCAAAGCGTGGTTCCAAAGCAAAGCTTTAGACTTTATAGTACCCATGATGTACTATAAGGGCGATAACTTTGACCCCTTCCTGGAGGATTGGCGCAAGAGCGTTCTGCCGTTAGGCCCCGTAATCCCCGGCTTGGCCGTGTACCGGGTGTACGACGAATCGGGCTGGCCCGCCTCCGTTATCAAGGATCAGCTGGAGCAAATTCGGGCGGGGGCCTTCCCCGGCGTCTGTTTCTACCGCGAGGAGTTTGTGCGCCCCAAGTATAAAGCCGTGCATAAGGTAATAGCGGAGCACTTTGCCCAAGACGGAAACCGCACCCAAGCCGAGCCCCTACCGCCCGCATTTACCGATCCCGCTCCGCAAATAACCGCCGCCACCCTGGTGAGCCGCAATAAGAAGGAGACCCTGGTGCAGTGCGCCTGGAGCAATACCCAAACCCCTGCCCAAGCGGTTACCTATACCCTCTTGGTGCGCCCCTATACCGCCGGCGGTAACGCCCCCTACACCCCTGTGGTCACCGGTATCAAAGAGCTGAGTTATACCGTGGCTACGGACGCGCTGCCCGAGGCCTCCATGTGGGAGATTGCGGTGCAGGCCGTGGGGCCGAACGCCCAAGCGGGTGCCCCCTCCTTTGGGTACCTGGTGGCCAACCCCAACCTCCGATAGCCGTGCCGATCGCCGCCGCTTAAACAACATCTTAATACCCATTCTGCCTTCCCATGGCCGGGCTCTACGTACACGTACCCTTCTGTCACGCCAAGTGCATCTACTGCGACTTTTACTCGGTGGCCACCACCCGGCGTGCGCGGGAGTACGTAGAGGCGGTGGCTCAGGAGTGGCGCTACTACCGCCGGGAGGCCGCTTGGCCGGAGGTCTTTACCACCCTTTATCTGGGCGGAGGCACTCCCTCTATCCTCTCCGATGAGCTCCTGCAGCAGTTGGTGGCGGAGCTCCCGGCGGCTACGGGCGAACGCACCATAGAGGCCAATCCCGAGGACATCACCCCGGAGCGGGTGGCCTTGATACGCGCACTGGGCTTTAACCGGGTGAGCTTAGGAGTGCAGAGTTTCTGCAACGAGGATCTGCGCTTTCTGGGACGCCGACACACCGCCCACCAAGCCCGCCGAGCCGTGCAATTACTTCAGCAGGGCGGCCTGTACAACATCAGCATAGACCTCATCTTTGCCCTGCCCGACGTGCCTTTTGAACGCTGGCAGGCCAACGTACAGGCGGCCGTAGCTTTGCACGTGCCCCACCTCTCGGCCTACGGACTCACCTACGAGCCCCGCACCCTGCTGGAGAAAAAGCTCCGGCAGGGGGAGGTAAGCAAGGTTTCAGACGACCTGTACATACGCCAATACCGCTACCTGATAGACGCGCTGCAGGCGGCCGGGTACGAGCAGTACGAGCTCTCTAACTTTGCCCTGCCTGGGGCCGCCGCACGGCACAACGCCTCCTATTGGCGGCACGTGCCCTACTTGGGGCTGGGCCCCGGGGCGCATAGCTTTGACGGGCGCCGCCGCCGTGCCAACGTGCGCAGTCTGCCGGCCTATATCTCCGCCCTCAAGGAGGGCCGCCTCCCCGTAGAGTTTACCGAAACCCTTACGCAAACCGACCTCTATAACGAGGCTATCATGTTGGGGCTGCGCACCCGGCAAGGGGTGGACTTGGGCTACATACAGCAAAGATTCGGCTTGGAGCGCTACCGCGCCCTGCTGAATCAGATAGTACCCCTGCTGCACTCCGGCAAACTCTCCCTACAAGGCAATCAGCTTACCCTTACCCAAGAGGGGTTGCCCGTTGCCGATGCCGTTATTGCCCGCCTCTTCTCCTAACCCAATAGGGGGGAGGGAGAATGGCTCCTTCTGCCTCCCGGCAGCGAACAATAGGCCCGAACTATTTGTTTTATAAGTAGAGCTAATCATTAACCTTAAACAGAGCATACCATGAATACTACCCAAGAGTTACTCCAAAACCTATTAGACGGCCGCAGAAGTATCTACGAACTATCTCCGCAGTGGGTGCGCCCTCAAGCTGAGGTAGAGGAGATGCTGCGGCAAATTCTGCTCAAGACCCCCTCGGCCTACAACGCCCAGCCCGTTAGAATTATGCTGCTCACCGGCCAAAACCACACCGCACACTGGCAGGTAGTGGAGGACGCCCTCATTGCCCATGTGGGCCGAGAGGCTTATGACAACCGCACCCGTAATAAGGTACACAAGGCCTTTATGAACGGCGTGGCTACCCTGCTCTTCTTAGACTACACCCCCGCCACCGAAGCCCTGCAGCAGAAGTATCCTTCCTACGCCCACAACTTCCCCCTTTGGGCCGAGCAGGTACAGGGCTCACACCAAGCCCTCGTTTGGTCGGCTTTGGCCCATATGGGCTTTGGGGCCAACCTGCAACATTATATAGGCTTTGCCGATAAAGAAATAAAGGAACGCCTGCTCATCCCCGGCGAGCTCCGCTTAGTAGCGCAAATGCCCTTCGGCGCACCCGCTGCCGCCCCCATGCCCATTGAGAAGCTGCCCATCGAGCAGCTCCTTACGGTTAAGTAACCTTTGCTCTTTCCGGGGGGGGGCGTGCGGGTTCGTACCCCCCGGGCGCAAAAGTTGCCCCATTGCCCAATATTCATTACTTTTGTAGAGGGAAACGAGTGCACGCTCCGCCCGGGCGCCGGCATTTCACCTCCTCTATACCTTATATATATTAGGATATTGGCCTACACCTTATGCGCATAGATATTATTACGGTACTGCCCGAGCTGGTAACCCCCTTCCTGAACGCCTCCATCATAGGCCGGGCGCAACGGGAGGGGTATCTGGATCTGCAGGTGCACCAACTGCGAGACTACTCCACCGATAAGTGGCGCCGCACAGACGACTATCCCTACGGCGGCGGAGCCGGTATGGTGATGCAAATAGAGCCTATAGACCGCATCATCACTTCGCTCAAAGCCGAGCGCACCTATGACGAAGTCATCTTCACCTCGCCGGACGGCCAGATGCTCACCCAGCCGGTGGCCAACGAGCTGAGCCTGATGCAGAACATTATTATTTTGTGCGGGCACTACAAAGGGGTGGACTACCGCGTGCGCGAATCCCTCATCACCAGAGAAATATCTATAGGAGACTACGTACTCACCGGGGGCGAGATAGCCGCCGCCGTGATTACGGACGCCGCCGTGCGCCTCATACCCGGCGTATTAGGGGATGCCGACAGCGCCCTGAGCGATTCGTTTCAGGACCACCTTCTGGCACCGCCTATCTATACCCGCCCGGCCGAGTATAAAGGCCTTAAAGTGCCCGACGTACTCTTGAGCGGCAACCAAGCAGCCATAGATAAATGGCGGCACGAGCAGTCGGTAGAGCGCACCCAACGCCTGCGGCCGCACCTACTGCCCCCGGAAAAGAGCCGAAATCCCCGTAAAACACGTAAATAACTTCCTTCTAACTAACCGATATGACTATAGACTCCACACGCCGCTACGTGGCCGAGGCACTCCTGAAAATAGAGGCCGTAAAACTCCGCCCCGCCGAGCCCTTTACCTGGGCCTCCGGCTGGAAGTCGCCCATCTACTGCGACAACCGTAAAACCCTCTCCTTTCCCCGCGAAAGAGCCTACATTAAGATGGCCATGAGCCAAATTATAAATGAACGTTACCCGGAGGCCGACTGCATCGCCGGGGTGGCTACCGGCGCCATCTCTTGGGGTGCCTTGGTGGCCGATGCGCTTGGATTGCCGTTTATATACGTTCGCTCCGCCGCCAAAGACCACGGTATGCAAAACTTAATAGAGGGCAACCTGCGCCCCGGCGCCCGAGTGGTGGTGATAGAGGACCTCATCTCTACGGGTGGCAGCAGCATTAAAGCGGTGCAGGCACTCAAGGCCGCCGGCGCAGAGGTACTGTCGCTCATTGCCGTTTATACGCACGGATTTGCCCAAGCAGAGGAGTTATTTGCCGCCGAGGGCGTACCCATGCTCACGCTCAGCGACTACTCCGCCGTGATAGAGCGCGCCGTAGAGACCGGCTACATCGGCTCCGAGCAGGTATCCCTCCTGCAGGAGTGGCGCAAAAGCCCCGATACGTGGGGCAAGTAATCCGCCGCCATCCCCCCTTACAGACCTATGGAATTTGTCAGTAACATAGAACGCATCGCCCATCCGGTGGGCACGGTCTACAACGTACTCTCGGATCTATCGCGCCTGCCGGCCAAGGAAATGGACACGGAGCAGGGGCACGTGGCCGTTACGCCCGTAGACCGAGACAGCTGTACCATCCAAGCCTCCGTAGTACAGGTAACGCTGCGCATCACGGAGCGACAGGAGAATAAGTCGGTAAAGCTGGAGGCCGAGTCCTCCCCCATCCCGGCCACCCTGTGGATACAACTGCTGCCGGACAAAGAGGCCGAGGGCGTGTGCCATCTGCGCCTGACCGTGCGCAGCGATGCCAACCCCTTTATGGCCGGCATGATACGTAAACCCTTAGAGAAAGGCGTGGGCAAACTGGCGCAAATGCTGGCCTCACTCCCCTACGACCGGATATCAAACCTCCCCACTGATTAGCACTGCACAGCCGGCTGATCCGGGCGGCGCACGCAACCCCGTCCGCCCGCAGAAACGGGCTTATTTCCAAAGAGCCTCCGAAAGATGCACCCAAAGAGCAAAACTATCTTACTTAAGCTACTCCTCCTATGGGGAGCAGCAGGTGTGTTGTTGGGATCCTGCATTCGGGAAACCCCCTCTACCGTGCCCGAAGTGCCCGTCTACTACCGCCTGAGCCTGCTGAGCGCCCAAGGAAAAGCCCTTAACGCCCCCGGCGGATACGTATACATCACCACCCCAAGCACGGTTTATAACCGGATAGGGTACGGCGGACTGCTGGTACTACGCAGCGTAGTGGGCGAGGAATCCTACTATGCCTACGACCTGAGCTGCCCGCACGAGCACACCCCCGGCACCCGCGTGCAGGTCAACCCGGCCCTGGAAGCCGAGTGCAGCGTCTGCGGCTCCCGCTTCAGCATTCTCTTCGGTGCCGGCAACCCCTTAAACGAACCCGCCAAGGCGCCCCTGCTCACCTATCAGGTGGTGCGCTCGGCCCCGCAGGAACTCCTTATTATTAATAAGCGCTAACTCCCCCGGCGGCTATGCCTTCCTCCCACTCCTTTACCCGCTTGGCCGTTTCACGGCTGCAGATACTCCTTCTCTTGGGGTGCCTGCTCGCCCCCTTTGCCTCCGCCCGGGCACAAACCTATACCCCCGAAGAGGGAATAGAGGAGTACGACTATCCGCTCATGGACCGCGGCTCCACCCTGCAAGCCTACTCCATCAACCCCTACTTGGTGCAGCTTATCCCCACCGAACCGGACACCCTCTCTCTGAACTTCTACCACCGCCAAAGCCCCGAGAGCCGCTCCGTAGCCATGGGATACCTCAGCAATATGGCCTCGCCGTGGCATAACAAATCGTTCTTCGACCGCGTGCACGACCAATTCACCTTCCCCTTCAACGCTCCCTTCTCCGGGATGATCTACACCCCGCGTACCGAGCTATTCTACAACACCAAGGCTCCCTACACCAAAGTATCCTACCAGCAGCACGGTACCACCCAGCAACGCGAGGGCGACTTAGACATAACCTTGGCGCTAAACCCCAATAAGACTTGGGGCGTGGGCGGAGACCTCACTTATACCGACGCGCTGGGCTATTATCTGGGCTCCCGCACAAAAGCGGTGGGATGGAGGCTCTTCTCCTCCTACTCGAGCCCCAAATACGAAGCGTGGCTCTCCCTGGGCGGCAACACAAACATGGTAACCGAGAACGGCGGCGTGCAAGACGACCGCTTTATCTCCGAGCCGGACCGGGTGGGAGCCGCCTCCGGCACCCTAAAAGCTGAGGAAGTACCCGTTAAATACTCCGGCCAAGTCTGGAACGGAGTGGGAAACTTTCACCTTAAGCTGGCGCACCGATACAACTTAGGCAGCTTTAAGCCGCGCACCCCGGCCGACTCCCTCACCTCGTTCGGCGAACTGCGCCCGGCGGAGGACTCGCTGCGCTACATCCCCGTAGCCGGCATAGGGCACCTTTTTGACTTCCGTTTGGCTCATCACGAGTTTGTGAGCCGAAACCCTAATGCCAACTCCGCCTATCCTCACCAATACGCCTACTATCATACCGCCCTGCCGGATTCCGTTGCCGCTCTTACCTTTCTGCCCTATGACTCCACCTACACTTGGCAGATAAACAACACGGTACAACTCTCCATGCGGGAGGGCTTCCGGCCTTGGGTGAAGTTCGGAACCGATCTGTACGTACGTTTAGAAAACAAATTCTACCACCAACAAGACACCATTCCGGGGAGCAAAGGAAACAGCGCCGCCTTTAATACCGTAATAGGAGGGCACATAAGCCGCACCGAGGGCACCGGTTTAAACTTTGATATCTTGGGAGAATTTACCCTTCTGGGCGAGAACCTGGGCAATCTGCTGGTACAAGGGGATATTTCCTCGCAATTTACGCTGTGGCAGATCCCCGTTAAGCTGCAAGCCTGGGGCACCCTTCGCAACGAGCGGCCGGATTACTTTCTGCGCCACTTCCACGGCTCTTTTCACCGGTGGGACACCGAGTGGGGGGCCGTCCGTTCGCTGCAATTCGGCGGCCGACTGTCGCTGAGTAAGTGGGGCACAAGCGTAGAAGCGCACTCCGGCACCCTGCAAAACCTGCTGTACTTTGGGGAGGATGCTTTGCCCCGCCAAGAAGCGGGGGCGGTACAAGTCTTGGCGGCGCGTCTTAAGCACGCCTATAAATGGGGCATATTGGGCTGGGACTTGGAGGCACTTTACCAATTCAGCTCTAACAGCCAAGCTTTGCCGCTGCCTATGCTCAGTTTGCGGGGGCAGCTCTACATAGACTTCTACATTGCTTCGGTAATGCGCACCCAGATTGGGGCCGACTGTTCCGTCCACACGCCCTATAACGCCCCGTATTACGAGCCGGCCGTGATGCAATTTACCAATCAAACCCAAACCAAATACGGTTACTACCCCTTGCTGAATGTATTTGCCAATTTTAAGCTGCAGCGCACCCGGTTCTTTGTAGAATACTACAACTTAGCGGATCTGTTTCTGCGCCCCTCCAACCGTTTTTCGCTGGCTCATTACCCCATGCTCCCCGCCTCTTTTAGGATGGGCATATCGGTAGATTTCTTCAATTAGCCGCTTCCCCTCTCTCATTGCCCCGTCTCTTCCTCTATGGCCCAACCCCAAAACGATGCCTACTACACGCTTAACGGCGCCGCGCAAGCGGAGCAGAACATCAAGCGCAGCAGGTTTATAGGCTACGCCTACCCCGTAAGCGGGGCGGAGCAGGCCATGGCGCTACTGGCAGAGGTGCGGAGCAAGCACCACAGTGCCACACACGTTTGCTGGGCCTACCGCCTTGCCCCCACCGGCGGGGAGGAGCAATTTAGATACAGTGACGACGGCGAGCCCTCCGGCACCGCGGGCAAGCCCATCTACGGCCGGTTGGCAGCCGCCGATGTGTGGGGCGTGCTCATTGCCGTGGTGCGCTACTTCGGCGGCGTTAAGCTGGGGCCGAGCGGACTTATAGAAGCCTACCGATCCACTGCTGCCCTCGCCTTAGAGGAGGCACCCCGACGGCAAGTGATTCAGTACCGCACCTTTCAGATAGCCTTTGCGCCCGATCTCACCGGTTTGGTGATGCGCACCGTTAAGGAGTACGGAGCGCAGATCACTCAGGAGGCCTATACAAACGGCTACCAACTCACCCTCTGTGTACGAGCAAGCCACGCGGCCGCCCTACAGAATGCCCTACAACAGATCTACGGGGTAACCCTGCCCAAGCCCGAGCCCTAACGTCCCCCCTACCCTCTTAACCGCCTATGCCCCCCATTCTCTCCGTTATAACCGTTTGCTTCAACGCCCAAAAGACCATCAAGCCCACCCTTGATAGTTTGGCGCCCCTACTGCTGCGCTATCCGCACGAGGTGGAGTACTTGGTAATAGACGGAGCCTCTACCGACCACACAACCGATACGGTGCGCGCCCTTACCCCGTCGGCCCGTATTGTAAGTGAGCCCGATAAGGGCATTTACGACGCTATGAACAAGGGACTGGCCAAAGCTACCGGTACCTACCTGTGGTTTCTGAACGCCGGCGATGCGGTGGCCTCGGAGCAAGTATTTGAGGCAATTATCACTCGGCTGCGCACCTACAAACCCGACGTACTCTACGGAGACACCATGATAGTAGACAGCGCGTACCGCCCGTTGCACCTGCGCCGGCTGCGCCCGCCCGCCAAGCTGACCGAAAACTCCTTCCTGAACGGCATGCTGGTGTGCCACCAAGCTTTTATCGTACGGCGTGCGGCGGCGCCCCTGTACGACTTGCGCTACCGTTTCTCGGCCGACTATGACTGGTGCATCCGCATTCTGCGGCACAGCCGCTCCAACCTTTTTCTGAACCAAGTGTGGGTCTATTACCTAAACGAAGGGCTCACCACGCGCAACCATCGCCGATCACTGTGGGAGCGGTACCGCATTATGTGCCGCCGCTACGGCTTTCTATCGGCCACCGCACGGCACCTCTATTTCTTTTTTAAGCGCGCCCGATAACCGCCCCGGGGCCTGCGTTTTTACCCCCCCTCCCATTCAAAGCAAAATTAGATCCGACCCTAAGCAAAATTAGATCCGCATCTAAACAAAATTAGATCCGACCCTAAGGAAATTTAGATCCGGACCTAAGCAAAATTAGATCCGCACCTAAGCAAAATTAGATCCGGATCTAATTTACAGTCTATCCGTAGGGGGGATTGGAGGGGGCCGGAGGCAGGGCTACCTGGGGCGGGACACAAAGTCGTCTATCACCACGGGATAGTAGCGATGCTCCAAGCGATGAATGCGCTCGGCCAAGGTATGCGGCGTGTCGGAGGGGTAGACGGGGCAGGAGACTTGGCACAGATTGGTGCCGCAGTCGTACCGCTCGTCTATCACATGCACGGTAATGCCGGAAAAGGGCTCCGCCGCGGCCAGTACGGCGCGGTGCACGTTATCGCCGTACATCCCCTTGCCCCCGTACTTGGGCAGTAGGGCGGGATGCAAGTTGAGGATTCTGCCGGGAAATGCCTGCACCAATCCCGCCGGTATAAGCCCTAAGAAGCCCGCCAGTACCAGGCAGGAAGCCCCGGCGGAGCGCAAAGATTGTATAAACTGCGGGGAGGCAAGATCCGCGCGGCGCACTACCTGCACGGGGATCTCCAAGGCAGCCGCCCGGGCTATCACCCCGGCGCGGGGGTTGTCGCACACAATGCCCGCCACGCGGTAGCAAGCCCCGGGATTGGAGCGGGTGTATTCTACTATTGCTTGGGCATTTGTGCCATTACCCGAGGCAAAGATGATGATTGTTTCCATAAATATTGCTATATTTGCGAATGAATTGCGTCTTGCCTTCCGCCCAAAAAGCGCCCAAACGGGTACTTTTCAAAGGGTTAACCCCGCACGGGCGCACCGTAAGACCAAACAAAGGTACGCAAATAGCCCCATATAGGCACCAAAACGGGCCCCTATTCGTGCGGTTTCGTTCCTTATGACACACCCCTACAGATAACAATAAGTATAACCACAATCAATCATTAGTTTAGTTATGTCTGAAATCGAAGCTAAAGTAAAAGACCTGATCGCCGACAAGCTCAGCGTAGAGCCCAGCGAGGTAACCTTAGAGGCCAACTTTGCCAGCGACCTGGGCGCCGACTCCTTAGACACCGTAGAGCTCATGATGGCTCTGGAGAAAGAGTTCAACCTCTCTATCCCCGATGACGAGGCACAGTCCATCAAAACCGTAGGCGACGCCGTTAAATACATAGAAGAGCGTCAGTAATCCAATCACTAAACCCTTTCATTAAGTAAGCTTTTAGATTATGGAACTCAAAAGAGTAGTTGTAACAGGTATCGGTGCCATCTCTCCTATAGGAAGTAACGCACCTCAAACGTGGCAATCTATGGTAGATGGGGTAAGCGGTGCCGCCCCAATTACTCTCTTTGACGCCTCTAAATTTAAAACCCGCTTTGCGTGCGAAGTAAAAGGTTTTAATGCAACCGATTACTTCGACCGCAAAGAGGCGCGCCACTACGACCGCTACACCCAATTTGCCCTGGTGAGCGCCCGGGAAGCCTTGGAGGACAGCGGCGTAGACTTGGAGACATTAGACAAAGAGATGGTGGGTGTCATCATCTCGGCCGGTATAGGCGGCTTGGGAACCTTTGAACAGGAAATCATGGAGTACGACGCCGAGCGCGGTCCCCGCTTTAACCCGTTCTTTATTCCTAAGATGATCTCCGATATCGCCGCCGGACTCGTATCTATGAAGTACGGATTCCACGGCCCCAACTACTCCATTGCCTCTGCATGCGCCTCCTCTACCAACGCCATTGCAGATGCCGCCACCATGATCCGCCTGGGCAAAGCCACTATGATGGTAGCAGGCGGCAGCGAAGCCGCCGTGTCGGTGGCCGGTATCGGTGGATTTAATGCCATGAACGCCCTCTCTACCCGAAACGACTCTCCGCAAACGGCCTCCCGCCCCTTTAGCGGCAGCCGAGACGGGTTTGTATTGGCCGAGGGCTCCGCTACGCTGATATTAGAGGAGCTGGAGCACGCCCTTAAGCGCGGCGCCAAAATCTACGCCGAGTTCGGCGGATTCGGTTTATCGGCCGACGCTTATCACTTAACGGCCAGCCATCCGGAGGGCTTAGGCGCCAAACTGGTCATGACCCGCACCCTTCAAGACGCAGGTCTGGCCCCCCAAGACATAGACTACATCAACGTGCACGGCACTTCCACCCCGGTGGGAGACTTGTCCGAGGTACGTGCCATAGGAGCCGTATTCGGGGAGCATGTAAAGGACTTAAACATCAGCTCCACCAAGTCTATGACGGGGCACCTACTGGGCGCAGCCGGCGCCATAGAGGCCATGGCCACGGTGTTATCGGTATACCACGATATTGTGCCCCCCACAATTAACCACGAAGAAGGGGACAATGACCCGGAGATAGACTACGCCACGCTCAACTTCACCTTCGGCAAGGCTGCCCATAGGCCGGTACGTGCCGCCATATCCAATACCTTTGGCTTCGGCGGGCACAACGCTTCTGTTCTCTTTAAGAAGTACCAAGCCTAATCATCCCCTAATCAGCCGCCCGACCTCCGCGTTTGCGGGGGGGGCAGACTGTTGTTTGTTAATATCCCTTTTTTGTTTGCTTGTATGAGCCGCTTTGGCAGTGCCCTTCTGCTTCGGTTTTCGCCGCGTCTGAAGAAGCATCCCCTTTATCCCTTGTTTAAGCTCATAGGCATTTGCCCCAAAAACATTGCACTCTACGAGCTGGCCATGCGGCACAGCTCACGCACCATTACGGAGAAGGGAACCGGCGTGCGCCTAAACAACGAGCGCTTGGAGTTCTTAGGCGACTCTATCTTGGCCGCCGCCGTGAGCGTACAGCTCTACACGCGTCATCCCGCGTGGAACGAAGGGGAGATGAGCAAGCGCAAAAGCAGCATTGTGGCCCGAAACGTGAACAACAAAGTGGGCAAAACCCTGAATATAACCGAGTACATAAACGCCGCCCAACCCGCCCACACCCTGAGTCACGACGTGCCCGGAAACGCCGTAGAGGCACTGATTGGGGCCATCTACTTAGACTTGGGGTTCCGTCAAGCCGAGCGTTTTGTCTGTAATTTTATCTTCCCCACCTACCACCACTTAGAGGAAAACACCGAGCACTCTATCCATAATTATAAGTCCGACCTCTTGGAGTGGGGGCAGAAACACCACTTTGAGGTGGAGTTTGTGCCGCAGGAAGGCGAGGCCCCCCGCCGCCGATACACCTTTGCCGCAGTAGTAAACGGAGAGGTCTTGGGCATCGGGTCGGCCTCCAGCAAAAAGCAAGCCCACCAAGTGGCAGCCTACGAGGCCATTGCCCACCTAAACAAAGCCAAGGAATCTATTGGTAAGTAGCCCCGGATCCCCCTTGCCGACCCGGCTTTCCCCGGGGGCTCCCCCACACCCGATAGGGTGAAGGGGGCGGCACTTCCGGGGGCTCCCCCAACCGCCATCGGCGGGAAGGGGGCGGAACTTCCGGG
>R16__coassemble_1235_pt1 | contig 19099 bp, 15 predicted proteins | sample R16__metabat2_low_PE_011 | metagenome-assembled genome bin R16
CGGATCTAATTTTGCTTAGGTGCGGATCTAATTTTGCTTAGGTGCGGATCTAATTGAGTCTGTTGTAGCGCCTGAATGGCACGGCGCACGGAGCGGAGTCGGAGCAGGGTTTCGCGGGCCAATTGGGTCGATACGCCCGTTTCCTGCATAATAATACGGGTGCCCCTTTCTATTAGTTTGTGGTTAGAGAGCTGCATGTCTACCATCTTATTGCCCTTAACCCGGCCCATTTTAATCATCAGAGCGGTGGAGATCATATTCAAGACCATCTTTTGCGCGGTTCCGCTCTTGAGGCGGGAGCTGCCGGTTACATACTCCGGTCCCACCACCGTAACCACAGAGACGTGGGCGGCTTGGGTGACGGGACTGCCGGGGTTAGAGGTGATGCAGCCGGTGAGTAGGCCCAGCCGGCGGGCAGCTATGATGCCGTGCAGTACGTAGGGCGTGCTGCCCGCGGCGGTGATGCCTATAAGGGTGTCTGCGCTATTGGGGTGGAATGGGGATAGGTCTTTGAGGGCCTGCTCGGTAACGTCTTCGGCGTTTTCTACGGGGTGCCTAAGTGCTTGGTCTCCGCCGGCAATCAGCCCGATGAAGAGGTCCTCGGGCATCCCAAAGGTGGGGGGAATTTCGGAGGCATCTAATACGCCCAGCCTACCGCTGGTGCCGGCCCCGATATAAAAAATCCGTCCGCCCTGCTCCAAACGGGGCAGGATGCGCTCTACCAAGCGGGTTATTTGCGGGAGCGCTTGGGCTACGGCTTGGGCGGGAATAAGGTTTTCCTCACTCATCTCTCGGAGGATCACCTCCGGCGATTTCTCCTCCAAGCGGTCGTACCGGGAACTCTCTTCGGTTATTTTTCTGTAATCGGTCATAAAGAAGTTGGGGTTATAGGGCGTGCTCATCCTGCAGGTGGTACCTCACGAGCCCCCCTAAGGGGGAGGCAACAACGGAGTCGGCGGGGAGGCGGAGCTCGGCCCGGCGGCAAGCGGCCCGGAGCTCATCCGCGAAGTGATAGGCTATAGACCCCACAAAGCCCACCGGCAAGGTGCGGGCGGCAGGGTAGAGCAACACATTGCGGGTGAGAAAGGCGGTAAACGCGCCTTCTACCAGCTCCCTGACCGAAGGATACTCGTGGGTGAGCTCCCGGATAAACGGGGCAAAGGAAGCCAAAAACCTATTGGGGAGCGGGGAGCGGTAAACGCGCTCTATTACATCGGAAACCGAGAGCCCGAAACGCGCGCTAAACGCCTCATAAACCTCCGGCGGAAGGGTGCCTTTGAACATAGAGCCCAGGAAAAGCTTGCCCAATACGGCTCCGCTTCCTTCGTCGCCCAAGATAAAGCCCAATGCAGGGATGTTTTGGAGCAATTCACCCCGCTCATACAGGGCGGAGTTGGAGCCGGTGCCCAAAATGCAGGCGATGCCGCTGCCTTCCCGTCCGAAGAGCGCCCGGGCCGAGCCCAAGAGGTCGGACGCCACCTGCGTTTGCGCCCCTCCAAAGGCCTCCTGTAAGCACCCTTGCATCTGCTCCTGTTTGGCCGGCGTAACGCCCGCACCGTAGAAGTAAACCGCCTGAATGGGCTCGCCGGGGAGCCGGGGCAGAAGCCGGGTGCTGATCTCTTGGGTTATCTCTTGAGACGAAAGGAAGTAGGGGTTCAGTCCGCCCGTGGTAATCACCCGGAGGGATTCCCCACAGGAGCAGCTCAAAGTGTGCGCCCGGGGGGCGATGCGCGGGGCGTGGAGCGTCAAACGGGCCTCGGAGGGAATCACCGCCCAAGCGGTCTTGGTAGAGCCGCTGTCTGCAATCAGTATCATTTTGCTTGGGGAGTGGGTTTAATGAGCAACAGAAGACCTAAAAAGGTAAATAGGGCGTTGAGCATGAGCAATTCATAGCTGAAGTGATAGCCGCCGAACCACTCCGTCGAGTTTTTGTCTAAGATAAAACAGAGTACCGGAGCCAGTAGCGCCGGCAGCGGTACCCACTTATCCCGCACCTTCTTGTGCACAAAAATACCAAAGGCAAACATCCCTAAGAGCGGCCCGTAGGTATAGGAAGAAAGAATGTACACCGTGTCTATAACCGAGGTACTGTTAAAGATTTCAAAGAAGAGGATGCACAGCCCCATTACCGCCGCCATAGCTATGTGCACGCCCCGCCGGGTACGGGTTAGCTTGCGCTCCTCTTTATTGCCGGCCCGTAGGATATCCAGCGTAAAGGAGGTGGTAAGGGCCGTTAGTGCCGACCCGGCCGCCGAATAAGAGGCCGCCACCAATCCGATGATGAAGAAGACGCCCACGGCCAAGGGGAGCACGCCGGAAGTGGCCAAGAAGGGGAATACCTGATCGGGGTTCTGCGGCAAGGTTATCCCCTCTTTTTGGGCAAAAAGATAGAGCACTACGCCCAAAGCTAAGAAGAGGGCTATGATAAAGAACTGCACCACAATGCTCACCAGCATGTTTTTAGTGCTCTCTCCGGAGGATTTGCAGCTCAGGTTGCGCTGCATCATGTCTTGGTCCAGTCCGTTCATGGCTATCAGTGTAAAGGCTCCGGCTAGGAACTGTTTCCAGAAATACCGGCGGTCGTTTACATCGTCAAAGAAGAAGATTCGGCTCATGTTGCTCTCCGATACGGTTTGCACCAGCCCCGCAAGGTTTAGATGCAAGGCGCGGGCTATAAAAACTAAGCAAAGCACCACGGAGGTAACCAAGGCTATACTCTTGAGCAGATCGGTTCTGATAACACTTTTTACGCCCCCGAAGAAAGTATAAACCCACACGAGCAGTACCGTCATGAGCACGTTTAGGATAAACGGCAGTCCCAGGGGGTCAAAGACCAACAGTTGCATGGTCAGGGACACCAAGAAGATGCGCACCGAGGCGCCCAGCATCTTGGATATAAAGAAGAACCAAGCCCCGGTGCGGTAGGTGGTGAGCCCGAATCTGTTCTCTAAGTAGCCGTATATAGAGTATAGGTTTAGGCGGTAGTAGAGCGGCAGGAGTACAAAGGCAATCACGGCTTGCCCCACTATAAAGCCTAAACACATCTGCAGATAGGCGAATCCCGATGCGGCCACCATGCCGGGTACGGATACAAACGTTACGCCGCTCATCCCGGCCCCCAAGGTGGCAATGGCCACTATATACCACGGGTTCTTGCGGTTGCCCACAAAGAAACCCGCATTATCGGTTTTGCGGGAGGAGAAGTAAGAGATAAGAAACATGAGGGCAAAGTACCCTAAGGTGAGCGCCAATACTAAATAGGGGGACATGTTTTACGGTCTTTATAGGGGTAAAGGGATGGGCGTGGCCGGCTTACGAGGCGATAGCACCCGGCAGCAACGTGCGGCACACTCCCGTCTTCCGTACTGCAAAGGTACATAAAAGAACAGACCCCGTCGGCCTATGCCCGAGCCAATCCGCCCGCAGTAGTATTTTATGCCCGGGATGCTCATGCTTACACCCGATAATCGGGGGGCGTTTGACCGCTCCGGGTGCCAAGACCGGGGCGTTGAGAATGTTCTTGAGAGGGGGAGGTGTTGTTTTGACCTATACGCCGTGTTTTTGTTGTTTGCCGGATCTGTCGGTATCATCGGGGGGAGATAAAAAAGGTTCCGACCCCTTGCTGTGGCAAAAGATCGGGGGGAGATAAAAAGGTTCCGACCCCTTGCTGTGGCAAAAGATCGGAACCGGAAGGGTTGTCTCACAAGGATTCGAACCTTGACAAACAGGACCAGAATCTGTTGTGCTACCATTACACCATGAGACAATCAGGGACCTGCAAGAATCTCCGATTGGGGCGAGTGCCTCGCGCACTCCTGCCGCTCAACCGTTGCCCTCCCTATCTGTAGAGAAGACCTACCTTGCCGTTCTGAGTGCAAAGGTACAAAGATTTTTGTTACGTACAATACTTTTGGGCCATAAGTTCCGCCCTTCTTTTAGGGGGATGGGGCGGTCTCCCCCGGCAATGGGCCTGCCTGAGTGGTGTTTGCCGGGGGTGGGGGGCTATACCGGTTAGTAGCCGCGGGAGCCGAAGATAGCCGAGCCGATGCGCACCATGTTGGCGCCCTCTTCTACGGCCAAGGGCCAGTCGCCGGACATACCCATGGAGAGGGTTTTCAAACCGAGCTCCGGAAACTTGTTTCGCCACCCTTCCAGCAAACCGTGCAGCGAGGCAAACTCGCGGCGTATCTGCTCCGTATCTTGCGTTTGCGTAGCTATGCCCATGATGCCTTGTATAGAGACTAAGCTTTGCCAGAGGGGGTTGGCGGCGTATTCTGCCAGGAAGCTTTCTGCTTGGGCGGGCTCCCAGCCGCTCTTGGTCTCCTCCTGCGCCACTTTTATCTCCAGCAGGCAACGTTGCTGCCGGTTCACCTTGCCGGCCTGTTTTACGATCTCCAGAAAGAGATCCCGCGAGTCTACGCTGTGTATGAGCCAAACGAAGGGCACCAGGTACTTAACCTTATTTTTCTGCAGGGGGCCTATGAAGTGCCAGCGGATGTCCCCGGGGAGCAGCGGCACCTTGGCCGTGAGCTCTTGGGCGCGGCTTTCGCCGAAGTCTCGCTGACCGGCATCGTAGGCCTCTTGTATCACCCGGGCCGGATGAAACTTAGAGACGGCCACTAAGGTAACCTCCCGGGGGAGGGTAGCCAGGATGGATTGCAGATGTTCGGAGACCATTTCTATACGCGCTTATTTAAGGTTACATTTGCTGCAGTACCTCCACAATGGGGGTGTCCGCAATAGAGAGTATCTCGTAGTTATAGAGGGTGGAGTCCATCTCCTTTACCAGCTTGTCTAAGGCGTTGGGCAGTGAGTTGCTTTGAATGAGCATCTGCACGGCCGTACGTTTCTCTTTGCCGGCTTTCTCGTCAAAAGAGATTAGGGAAACTTTGCTTTTGTAGAACTTATCGTCTGTTTCCACGCCGGTTAGGAACAGCTCGGCCAGCTTAACGCGCTTAATGGAGGAGATAGAGACCTCGCCCATAGAGCTGAAGGGCAAAACCGTTTCCATGACGCGGTTTTCGGCACTCGTATAGTTTAGGGCATCTATCAGATAAGACTCGGTAACTTTAACGGGGGCGGAGTCAACGCCTCCCTTTTCGTAGATAACTTTGCACTCAAACCAAGTGTTCATAGTTGTGGCTTAATAGATTTGTAATAGCAGTGGTAGGCCGCCCACACGGCAGATAAACGGCCGTTTCTCTACCGGGAAAAACGGAGTTTGTGCGTGCAGGGTACGGCAGGAGATTGTGAGCGCAATCTCGTACGGCAAAGGTAACACAAATAGTTTAGTTCGCCCTCTTTTTTTGATGGCTTTCTACCCGCCGCAAATTAGGTGCGGATCAAATTTTGCTTAGGTGCGGATCTAATTTTCCTTAGGTCCGGATCTAATTTTCCTTAGGTCCGGATCAAATTTCGGGCCCGGGCGTAGGTATCCGGCACCGCACCTGAATGCGCTGCAAAATAGCCTCCCAAAAAACGAAAGGCTCCTTCCCTAAAAGTAGCGGAAGGAGCCCTTGGTATCTGAGGTTCGTGGCGGAATCGAACCGCCGTAGACGGTTTTGCAGACCGTTACCTAACCACTCGGCCAACGAACCAAAAGGGCAAACCCTAAAGGCTTGCAGGTACAAAGGTAGCACTTTTTTCCGTAACGGCAAGCAATAATGGGGCGAAATCTGCGTTCGGCCTCCCTAAACCACGCTGCCGAACCGTGTCGGCGTTTACCCCTGTGTGTCTTATGGGGTTGTTTTATTGCGGGTTACGGGTGGGGGTAAAAGAATAATCCCACACAAGCCCCGGGAGCGGGAGTTGCATGGGATTATAGGGGTACTCGGAGGCGCATCGGCGCCCGAGCTGTAGCGTTTCGGCCGGTTGGCCGGAGGGGGTTACTCCTTTACTCTGCCCACATAGGAGCGGGTGCGGGTGTCTACCTCTATGAGCTCGCCTTCCTGTATAAAGAGGGGTACACGCACCTCGGCGCCGGTTTCTAAGGTGGCCGGTTTGAGGGCGTTGGTGGCGGTATCGCCCTTTACGCCGGGCTCGCTGTGGATAACGCGCAGGTTTACGTGAGCGGGCACTTCGCAGGTTAGTACGGTTTCAGACTCGGCGTGTACCATTGCCTCTACCATATCGCCCTCTTTGAGGAAGTCTACGCCGTCTATAGAATCGGCCGGAAGGGTAATCTGCTCAAAGGTCTCGGGGTGCATAAACACCAGCCCCATCTCGTCGTTGTAGAGGTATTGATAGGGTCTGCGCTCTATACGTACCTCCTGCACCTTTACGCCGCTGTTCCAAGTCTTGTCTAAGATTCTGCCGGTGGAGACGTTTTTGAGCTTGGTGCGTACAAAAGCGGGACCCTTACCGGGCTTAACGTGCAAGAACTCTACGATAAAGAAATATTGCCCGTCTATGTCTAGGCACATTCCGTTTCTAAAATCAGCTGTTGTAGCCATGTAATTGTACTTTTATTCTCTGTTATAATTATTTTGCGGTGCAAAGATAGTAAATTTTAAGCATATGCACAACCCGGCTCGCCCGTGGGCGGAGGCCCGATAAGCCGGCCTAAACCCGCTACCGGGAGGCTGTGGTAAGCCGGGCAAAGCGTAGTAACAAAGTGCGCTCACTGTTGTCGGCATCAAAACGCACCACCGCTTTGCTGTTAGCCCCCTCGTTACTTAAGGTGAGCACGGTGCCCGTGCCAAAGCGCGGGTGGCTGACCCTGTCGCCCACCCGATAGCTGCCCACGCCCTGTAGAGTAATGGCTTGGGTGGCTACCCGGGGATCGATGAGCGGGCGGGAGAGCGGCTCTTTGGGGGCAGCAGACGGAGCGATGCTCTTTAACCCGTCGGCGGGGAGGTAGGGAAGGGCGCCCGGCTGATGAGCGGGAGTGCTTGCCGGGTGTGAAGAGGAGGCGTAGTTGAGCCCCCGGGGGGAGGCTGAGCTTTTGGGGGAGCTGTTGTCGCTCGAATCCGCCTCCCGCAGGTACGTGTTGAACTGCGGCAGGATGCCGGAGCGGTTGGCCGTATGCTTTTCCAGAAGCTGAGGCGGCAACTCGGCTATAAACCTACTGGGCAGAGTGGGTTCCTCAAAGGCTGCTACCCGACGCAACAGGGCGTAGTTTAGGTTGCACTCTTTGGCCGCACGGGTAATAGCCACGTACAGCAGGCGCCGCTCCTCTTCTATATCGGCAGCGGAGGTGCTCTTTTGGGAAGGAATGAGGTGGTCCTCCAAGCCGCAAAGGTAAACGTAGGGAAACTCCAGTCCCTTGGCAGCGTGTATGGTCATCAGGTGCACGCACTCGGCCTCGGGGTCTTTTTGGTCTAAGTCCGTAATCAAAGAGATGTTTTGCACAAACGAGGAGAGCAGAGCAGAAAGCCGTTCGGGACCTCCGATCGGGGCGTCGGTCTCAAGCGGTTCACCCTGCGCATCAAACGAGGCGGTGCCTTGGAGCTGCTCCTCCCATTCCTTGGCATTGGCAATGAGCTCCTTGAGGTTCTTAAGGCGCTCCTTATCCTCCGGGTCTTCGGTGGAGTAGACTGCAGCGATGCCGCTCTCCTTTATAATGTACTCTATCCAGCCGGCGAATCCGCGCGTTTGGGCTTCGGGGCTTTGGGGGTAGTGGTTCATGTCTGCTATGAGGGAGAGGTAATCGGCAATATGGCCGGCGGGAGCTCGTGTCAGACCCATCTCTTTGGGGTTCTTAACGGCTTCTGTCAAGGCTTGTGCCGGGGAAATCGAAGCCGCGGCGGCATAGGTTTGTACTTTTTCTATGGTCTTATCGCCTATTCCTTTCCTGGGAAAGAAGAGGGTGTGCAGTAGGGCCTGGGTATTGAGGGGATTAACCAGTATTTGCAGGTAGTAGAGCACCTGTTTAATCTCCTTGCGGGCGTAAAAGGAGGCGCCGCCGTACACTACGTAGGGGAGGCCGCGTTTGCGCATAGCCGCTTCTATGAGGCGGCTCTGGGCGTTGGTGCGGTATAGTACGGCGCACTCGCTGAGGGAGGCACCGTTAAAGTTCTTCTTGGCGATATCGCCGGCTACGTAGTCGGCCTCGGCAGTGGCGTCGGGGTGCTCGTTTAGGCGTATTTTATTGCCTTGCTCGTTGTGGGAGGTAAGCTCTTTGGGGATGCGGTCTCGGTTGTGCTCTATAAGCCGGTTAGAGAGCTCCACTATGCGACGGGTAGAGCGGTAGTTCTCCTCCAGCCGAAATATCTTGGCGCCGGGGAATATCTTCTGAAAGTTGAGGATATTGCTCAGATTAGCCCCTCTAAAGGAGTAGATGCTTTGGGCGTCATCGCCCACGGCAAAGAGCCTGTTTTGGCCTTGTACCAGCTTGCGCACGATGGTAAACTGGGAGAAGTTGGTGTCTTGGTACTCATCTATGAGCAGATACCGGGTCATGCGCACGCACTGCTCGTGCACTTGAGGGAAATCGCGGAGCAGGAGGTTAAAGTTGTACAGCAGGTCGTCAAAGTCCATAGCGTTGCTTTCACGGCAACGCGCTTGGTAGAGCCGGTAAACCTCCCACATACGGGCAAAGTGATCCTTGCGGTCTTGGGCTACCAGATCGTCGTTCTGAGCGTACGCCTCCGGGGAGATGAGTTGGTTCTTAGCGGAGGAGATACGATTGAGCACCGTAGAGGGTTTATAGACCTCGTCCTTGAGCCCCAGCTCCTTAATAACCCTATTTACTATGGTTTTGGAGTCGCTTCGGTCGTAGATAGTGTAATCTTGGTTGTATCCTATGAGGTGAGCATGGGATCTGATTATACGGGCAAAGACCGAGTGAAAGGTGCCGAGCCGTATTTGTGCTGCCACACGGGCTCCGAGCATCTGCTCTACCCGTTGGCGCATCTCCCGCGCAGCCTTATTGGTAAAGGTAAGGGCAAAGAGTGAGCTCGGAGGGAGCCCCTGCTGTATCAGATAGGCCAGTTTGTAGGTGATGACCCGTGTTTTGCCGGAGCCGGCCCCGGCCACTACCAGCGCGGGCCCGTCTGTATAGAGCACGGCTTCCTGCTGTGCGGGATTCAGGGAGGATAATAAATCTGTCATATAGGATACCTTTACGGGGAAGGGGCGGGGGTAGGGGAGATGAATTTGTGGCGATACAAAGGAACGTCAGTACCGATAGCAAGGAGTCATTGGTACCGATAGCTAAGGAACATGAGCACCCCTCGCAAGGAGGCATTGGTACCGATAGCAAGAACCACCGGTATCGATAGTAAGGAAGATTAGTGTCGGTACAAAGAAATATCAGCACCGATAGTAAGGAAGATTAGTATCGGTACTGATTTTCCTTACTACCGGCTCAAAACGGTCTTGCCGTTGAGAGGAGACAATAAAGGGTTGCTGCTAAGCTGCCTTTATAGGAGCTTAGCGAGCATCTTTCTCAGCTGCTCCGTTTTCTGTGGGTCGGACAGAATTTTGTTCAAGCTCCTTATCCACTCCGTTACCTCGTCTCCGTTTGTGTTTGCGTATCCCTCTGCAGCCGCACGAGGGGCCGGGGCGTTTGCCGTTAGATTCTTGCCGGCGGCGTTTGCGGCAGAGGGGTAGGCGTTGCTCAAAATGGGCTTAGCGGCCGAAGCGTTGGGGCGCACAAGCAGTATGTCGTCCGGTAGGAAGAATACAAAGTGTGCCAAGGTGTCCGGGAGTGCCTCCGGGTTGTTCTTAAGTGGGAATAGGGAGGTGTTTTGATCTATGAACCGGTGAAGCGGCCCCAATAGGAACTGAGAGATGTGCTGTACCACGCTGTTCACCTGTACGGGGGTAAAGCGCTCCAACGAGCCCACATGCAAATAAACATGCTTAATGTCTAATCTCTTGAGGAGCTTAGAGAGGGCGTTGGTCCAGTTGGTCAAAGGCTGGGCATCCTCTACGTAAGCCATGGCAAAGGTGCCGCCTACCGGTCTGCTGTGCTCCTCTATCTCCATAGCCGTGCAGACCAGAAAGCGCTCTGCCTGCTCCCGTAGATGGCGGTTTATTTGTTGCTTCCAGACCTCCATGGCGGATGTGCCGGGCACTACAATGAGTATTCTGTCTTGGCTGTTTTTAAGTATAAACGAGGATAGCGCCAGCATAACGTTGCGCATCCTATCGGCGTTGCGCGAGTCTACAAACAGCCCGTAGCCCTTGTGCAGGGCACGATACATCAGGTCTGTAGCCGCAAAAGTAAAAATGCCCATAGACTTAGGCGGCACGTAATAGCCGGCGGGCATGTATTTATCGGCCGTGGCGCGCCACTCTTTTTTATCCAGTACCTCTTTTACGGTTTGCAATACGTCTTCGTAGCACCTAAAGTCGGGGCTTATCTCCTTAGCTTCGGCCACAATAGCCTCCAGCTCGGGGTAGTGCTCGGGGGCAAGTACAAAATCCGGGGAGAAGTATTTCTTGCTCCACTGCTCAAACTCGTGGTTCTTGTAGGTGCCCACGGAGAGCATGACGGTTTTGCCGTCTTTATAATTGACGTAGAGGGCGGAGTAAGCCGGTGTGTAGGGCAGGTTGGCCCACGGATATCCGGGTACTTCTCGCTCTAAATATTGCGTAACGGCCTCTATGTGCTTACAGGTACCCAGTCCGTTTGTCTTAAAGTCTAAGCAAGAACAAAAGTTGCGCGGACTGAGCACGCCCCTGAAGGCTACTCGGTAAACGGCCATGCCGCTTTGTACGGAATAGTCTCCCCAAATGCGGTTGTCATCTGAGTGAGAAACTTCAAAATCGCCGTTCTGAGCGGCTTGTTTACGCAGGGCTATTTGCCACTCGTCGGCGGTCATTCCCGGCGGGCACTCCCTATGAGAGAGAGGCTCGGCGATAATCTTCTCGATTTCTGCCATAAAATAAAAAATATATAAAAAGTCTTTTTTGGCTATAGTGTGTACGGCGGGGAAAGCCACTTGTGCCCCTTTATGTGTTAAAAACCCGGGGCAGCAAAATACTTCCTCGGGTACAAAGATAATAAAAGTATTGCTTTTGTACACTAATCCTATAGAGAAACGGGGGTGATTCGGCGGATTGGAACGCCTACCAAGCCCGCGGTGGCAAAACGTTTCATGAGGATCGGGGCACTTCGGAGCCTTGCCCTTTTTTCTTGGCCGTTCTGCAGGAGGGTGTTGCTTGCGGAGATGAAGCAAAAATTTGGTGCGGACCAAAAGATCATTAGGTGCGGATCAAAAAACAATTAGATCCGGATCAAAGAAAATTTTGGTGCGGATCAAAATTTGCAGCCATCCCCCCCCGGGGGTATTCTCCTATTCAGGGTGTACGTGGGAGTGCCCCGATAGAGACTGTTGCATAATGGCGAATCACTGCGTTGCTATCGGGATTCGGCTTCGGTCACGTACGCCGGTACGCTCCCTTCAGCCCTAACCCTCAGCGCCTTGTGCTTCATCCATTCTGCAAAGTCAAAACAAGATTGCAAGCAATCTTGTGACCCTGTTGCTTTTTGCAACAGTCTCCGATAATCACACTGCCGGCCGGCGATGCAAAGAAAAAATGAGTATCAACAGCAATACGGTTGCTATTGGTACTCATTGCGGAGCGGGGGGGCTGCGGACGGCCGGGCAGCAAGCTTATTCTGTTTACGGTGGGCATCAAGGCGCCGCTTCTTCAGGCGGTAATGGCGCCGCTGCCCCAGCAGATTTGCCGGTGAGGGTCGTATAAAACGGCGTATTGGCCGGGCGCAATGCCTTGAATGGGCGCTTGGCTCAGGAGTTGATACCCGCCTTGGGGCAAACGAATGAGCTCACCCCGGGTAAACTCGGGGGTGTGCCGCACCTTAAAGGTAACGTCCAGCGATTCGGATCCGGGCCGGAGGGTAAAGGGATCTAAGGTGATGAAGTCTATCTGCCGCAGGTGAATTTCCTTTCCGTACTGCGCGGCGGGGTCGTATCCGCCGGAGACGTAGACCACGTTCTCCTCTATGTTCTTATCGATCACAAACCACGGGCCGCCGCTCAGGCCTAATCCTTTTCGTTGGCCTATGGTATGGAACCAATAGCCGCGGTGCTTGCCCAGCACTCGGCCGGTTTCCAGCTCCACTATCCGGCCTTCCCGCTCGCCTAAGTAACGGCGCAGAAAGTCGTTGTAGTTGATTTTGCCCAGAAAACAGATGCCTTGGCTGTCCTTTCTATGGGCATTGATGAGGTGCGCCTGTTCTGCTATTTCCCTAACTTGGTGCTTGTATAGGTGCCCGATGGGGAACATAAGCTTAGAGAGTTGGGCAAAGGAGATCTGCGCCAAGAAGTCGGTCTGATCCTTTACCGGGTCGGGCGAAGTGGTCAGATAGGTGCGGCCGTCTCGTACCATGGTGGTGGCGTAGTGGCCGGTGGCAATGTATTTATAGTCGGCACCGCAACGCTCGTTAAAGGCGCCGAACTTGATGAGCTTATTGCACATAACGTCGGGGTTGGGCGTCAGCCCCCGGCGCACGCTCTCTATGGTATAGTGCACCACCTTCTCCCAGTAGACCCGGTGCAGATCTACCTCCTGCAGGCGGAGTGCGTAGCGTTTGGCTAAGACCGAGACCAGCTCCAGATCCTCCTCGGCGGGGCAGGAGATAAACCCGTCCTCGCTCTCCATGCCGATGCGTATGTAGTACAGGTCGGGCTTAAACCCGCGCTCACACAGTAAGTGAAGGGCTACGGAGCTGTCTACCCCCCCGGAGGCCAATAAAGCAACGGCATCCTGCGGGGAGGCTAAGTCTATGGTGTCGGGGTATCCGTAGGACATAAACGTGAGCGTCAGTGGGGAAAGTAGTGCGCGGTATGGCGCCGGTAGCGGCCGGTTGCCGCAGCTCGTAATATTAATCTGTAGGGAGTTGATTTAGAATCGGAGGTATGCGTGCCGGTAACGGCCGCTTGCCGCGGCTCGGGTAGGGGCGGCAACCCGGTGCGATTACATTCGGCGAGGCATGCGAATGCCCAATAGATCCATGCCGTCGGCAATTACACGGCCTACCATGGCGCATAGGGTCAGCCGCAGGGTGCGCGCCTCCCCGTTCTCCTCCTTCAGGATGGGGGTGTCGTGGTAGAATTGGTTGAACTCCTTTACCAGATCATAGGTATAGTTGGCAATGCGGGCCGGGGAGAAAGCGGCGCCGGCCTCCTGTACGGCGGTGGGGTACTCGGTGAGCCGTTGTACCAATACGCACTCCTTGGCCGACGGCAGAGCAGAGAGTGCGCTTTGATGCAGCAGCTCCTCCTCTTTCACCCCCGCTTTGTCTAAAAGCGAGCAGATGCGCGCGTAGGCATACTGGATAAAGGCCCCCGTATTGCCGTTAAAGTCTATACTTTCCTTGGGGTTAAAGGTCATGTTCTTGCGGGGATCTACCTTAAGTATAAAGTACTTTAAGGCGCCCAAGCCCACAAGTTCGGCGGTAGTACGGGCTTCCTCTTCGGCGGGAGCCGGTACGCCCTTCAGCGCGCGGGCCTCGGTAGCAATATTGTAGGCGGTTTGGGCCATCTCGTCTATGAGGTCGTCGGCGTCTACTACGGTACCTTCGCGGCTTTTCATCTTCCCTTCGGGGAGCTCTACCATGCCGTAGCTGAAGTGGGTAAGCTCCTTCCCGAACTTAAATCCCAATCTATCCAGCAACAGGCTCAGTACTTTAAAGTGATATTCCTGCTCGTTGCCCACCACGTAGACCATCTTATCTATGGGATATTCCTTGTAACGGGTTTTGGCAGTGCCTATATCTTGGGTCATATATACAGAGGTGCCGTCGGAGCGCAGGAGTATTTTTTTGTCTAACCCTTCTTGGGTGAGGTCGGCCCAGACGGATCCGTCGGGGTGTTGCTCAAATAGGCCTTTCTTGAGGCCTTCCAGTACTTCGGCTTTCCCCTCCAAGTAGGTTTGAGATTCGTAGTAGATTTTGTCAAAGTCCACCCCTAAGCGTTTGTAGGTTTCGTCAAACCCGGCATAGACCCACTCGTTCATTTGCTTCCACAGGGAGACAACGTCGGCGTCGCCCTGCTCCCATTTTCTGAGCATGGCGCGGGCTTCCTGCATGAGAGGGCTCTGTGCTTCGGCCTCTTCCTTGCTGAGGCCTGTTTGTTGCAGCTCGGCCACTTGGGTTTTGAAGTGTTTATCAAAGAGTACATAGAAGTCTCCCACCAGATGGTCGCCTTTCTTGCCGGAGCTCACGGGGGTAACGCCCTCACCCCACTTGAGCCAAGCGAGCATAGACTTGCAGATATGTATGCCGCGGTCGTTTACGATATTGGTTTTAACCACTTTGTTCCCGTTGGCCTGTAGGATTTGTGCCAGGCTGTAACCCAATAGGTTGTTGCGTATATGGCCTAAGTGCAGGGGTTTATTGGTGTTAGGGGAGGAGTACTCCACCATTACCAAGGGGGCGTTGGGGGCGGCAGCTCGGCGGCCGAAGTGCGTGCTGCGGCAGATAGAGGCGAGGGTGTTCTGCCAGAATTGGGCAGAGAGGGTGATATTCAGGAACCCCTTAACCACCTGTGTGCTACTCACGATGTGGGCCGCTTGGGTGGTGAGGTAGGCACCTATCTCGCCGGCGGTAGCTTCGGGGCTTTTACGGGAGGCCTTGAGGTAGGGAAATACCACAAAGGTTACGTGCCCTTCAAACTCGGGACGGGTGTTTTGTAAACTAATCTCCGGGGCGGGTACGGAGAGTGCGTATAGACTCTGCAGTGCAGCGCTCAGCTGCTCCGTTAAGGGGTGATAAAAGTTCATAGCCGAAAATAAAATGGCGGTAAATACCGGTGGACAAACAAGAAAAGAGCGTACCGAGGTGTCTAAACTCCCGGTACACTCCACAAGCTTTTGTCTTGGGCACCAAGCGCGAGCCTACCTCCAACGGGGGATTAAGCTCGGGCTAAGCCTTACTGCTTGAGTGGGTGCTTGAATTAAAACTCGTCAGAAACCGTGAGCTTAGCTCTGCCTTTGGCGCGACGTGCTGCCAATACCTTGCGTCCGTTTGCGGTTGCCATACGAGCGCGGAACCCGTGCTTATTGACCCTCTTGCGGTTGGAGGGCTGAAATGTCCTTTTCATATCTTTATCTTATGCAATTTTAGTTTCAAGTGGTGCTGGGCGTATAGGCGTCGGCTGCCCGCACTTAGGAAGAAGCGGCCGGCACGCGGCGCACACCTATACGGAGTGCAAAGGTAATATTTTTTCTTTACATAACAACCCTATGGTGCCACTTTTTTGCTACTGAGCCCCCTCCTTTGCCTTGTAGTAGCGGTGCGCTCTGCTCCCGGTGGGGTAGGGGAGCTCCATCTGATTAGTGCCGGCGCAAATGATATGAGTGCCGGTGCAAATGCTAATGAGAGCCCTTTTGCGTGAAACGGTTCCCCGGCGAGACTATTTGCCCCCCCGGTCTCTTAAAAGTATTAGGTGCGGATCAAAAAATAATTAGATCCGCACCTAAGCAAAATTAGATCCGCACCTAATGATCTTTTGGTCCGGACCTAATTTGTTTCTTCATTCGCACGCACTTTTTTGCCCCGCCACAGTCTCCCGAAAACTATTTCCCACCGTCTCAATGTTATTATCGGTAGAAATTTTGCCTCCTGCCGGCACGCGGCTGCCCCGCTTTCGGCACCGCTTGAGCACCCACTGCGCAGAAAATAAGGGCAAAAACGAGACAAAAGTGCCGGAAAACGGCAAACTTGCCCCTAAAGGGTTGGCTAATTAAAAAGGTTTATTTATCTTTGCAGAAAGGTTGCAGCGAGGGGCGAAATGTCTTTCGCGCTTTGTTGTGCCCGTTTAAGTGATAACGTTTATAAAAATCATAACTATTAATTGTGTCTCAGTATGAAGAAGTACAATTTCTATGCAGGTCCCTCCATCTTAAACAGGGGCGTTATTGAAAACACTGCCGATGCAGTACTCGATTTCTCCGATATGGGGCTCTCCCTCTTGGAGATCTCTCACCGCAGCAAGCAGTTCCAAGCAGTAGTAGACGAAGCAACCGCTCTGTTTAAGGAGCTCTTAGAGATTCCCGAGGGCTACGAGGTGCTCTTCTTGGGAGGCGGCGCCAGCTTGCAGTTCTACATGGCTCCGCTCAACCTGATGGGCAAGAAGGCCGCTTACCTCAACACCGGTACTTGGGCCACCAACGCCATTAAGCAATCTCGCTTTGTAGATAAAGTGTTCGGCACTGAGACCATTGTAGTGGCTTCAAGCGAAGACAAGAACTTTACCTACATACCCAAGGGTTTTGCAATCCCCGAGGGCGTAGACTACTTCCACTACACCAGCAACAACACCATCTACGGTACCGAGATCTTGGAGCCTAACTTCAACTCCAACGTGCGCCTCTCCTGCGACATGTCTTCAGACATCTTCAGCCACCCCGTAGACGTAAGCAAGTATGATATCATCTACGGCGGCGCTCAAAAGAACCTCGCCCCCGCCGGCGTTACTTTTGTAATCGTACGCACCGACGCCTTGGGTAAGTTTGAACGCCCCTTGCCTACCATGCTGGACTACACTACCCACATCAAAAAAGGCTCTATGTTCAACACCCCTCCCGTATTGCCTATCTACACTGCCCTGCAAACCCTTAAGTGGTACAAAGAGCTGGGCGGCTTAAAGGTGATGGAGAAACGCAACAAAGAAAAAGCCGAAACCCTCTACAACGAGATAGACCGCAACAAACTCTTCCGCGGCACCGTGGCTACCGAAGACCGCTCCCGCATGAACGTATGCTTTGTGATGAACGATGAGTACGCCGAGCTGGAAAAAGACTTTGCCGACTTCGCCGCCGAACGCGGTATGATCGGCATCAAGGGCCACCGCTCCGTGGGCGGCTTCCGCGCTTCTCTCTACAACGCTATGGATATTGAGGGCGTAAACGCTCTGGTGCAAACCATGCAAGACTTTGAGAAAAAACACTAATCTAAAATCCTAACACCCTAACGCACTTTTTTAATCACACTATAGGAGATGACAAAAGTATTAATCGCTACGGAGAAACCTTTCGCTCCCGTGGCCGTGAACGGCATCCGTGAAATATGCCAAAAAGAAGGCTTTGAACTCGTACTCTTAGAGAAGTATACCCAAAAGAGTGAGCTCCTGGCCGCCGTTGCAGACGTAGACGCTATGATTGTGCGCAGCGACAAAATAGACAACGAGGTCTTTGACGCCGCTAAAAACCTTAAGATTGTGGTTCGTGCCGGTGCCGGTACAGATGCCATTGATCTCAAGTCCGCTTCTGCCCACAACGTGGTGGTGATGAACACTCCCGGCCAGAACGCCAACGCCGTGGCCGAGATGGTGATGTCTCTGTTTGTATACGCCGTGCGAAACTTCTTTAACGGTAAACCCGGTACCGAGCTCATGGGCAAACGCCTCGGCCTGATGGCGTACGGCAATACGGCTAAGAATGTAGCCCGTATCGCCAAGGGCTTCGGCATGGAGGTCTGCGCCTATGACAGCTACTGCCCCGACGAGGTGATGCTGCAAGACGGCGTTCAGCCCATTAAAACCCCCCAAGAACTCTTCAAAACCTGCTCTTTTGTAGCGCTGCACCTGCCCGCCACCCCGGAAACCATTAAGTCTATCAACTACGAGCTCGTAAACAATATGCCCAAAGGCGGCGTACTGCTGAACGCAGCCCGCCAGGAGATCATAGACGAGGCCGGTTTGCTCAAACTATTGCAGGAGCGTACCGACTTAAAGTACCTGACCGACTGCAAGCCCGAGCCCGAGATCCAAGCCGAAATGGAGAAGCTGGAGGGCCGGTTCTTTGCCTCTCCCAAGAAATTGGGCGCTCAGACGGCCGAAGCCAACATCAACGCCGGTTTGGCCGCCGCTCGTCAGATTGCCTCCTTCATTAAAGAGGGGGTAACTAAGTTTCAAGTCAATAAATAAGCAACCCCCCTATGGCTGTAATTAAACCTTTCAAGGGGATTCGTCCGCCTAAAGACCTGGTAGAGAAGGTTACTTCCCGCCCCTACGACGTGCTCAACACTCAGGAAGCTCGCCAAGAGTCGGCCGGTAATGAGATGTCTTTGTACCACATCATCCGTCCGGAGATAGACTTTCCCGAGGGAACCGACGAGCATGATCCCAGAGTTTATGACAAGGCTGCGCAAAACTATGCCATGTTTAAGCAGAACGGATGGCTGGTGCAGGACGCCAAAGAGAACTACTACATCTATGCTCAGACCATGAACGGCAAGACCCAGTACGGGCTGGTAGTGGGCGCTTATGTAGAGGATTACCTCAACGGCGTTATCAAAAAGCACGAGCTCACCCGTAGGGACAAGGAGGAAGACCGCATGAAACACGTGCGTGTAAACAACGCCAACATTGAGCCCGTCTTCTTTGCTTACCCCGATAATCAGGAGATAGATGCCATCGTAGCCAAGTACACTGCCGGCAAACCCGAGTACGACTTTGTGGCCGCTCCCGAGCACTTCGGACACCAATTCTGGGTAATAGACAACGAGGCCGACATCAAACGCATCACCGAGCTCTTTGCCGCTATGCCCGCCCTCTACATAGCCGACGGACACCACCGCTCCGCCGCCGCTGCCTTAGTGGGTGCCGAGAAAGCTAAAAACAACCCTAATCACAAGGGCAACGAGGAGTATAACTACTTTATGGCCGTGTGCTTCCCCGCTAATCAGCTTACCGTGATGGATTACAACCGCGTGGTTAAAGACCTCAACGGCCTTTCCGACGCCGAGTTCCTGGCTAAGTTAGAAAAATGCTTTACGGTTCAGGAGATGGGCAGTGCTATCTACAAGCCCAACGCCCTGCACAACTTCTCGCTCTACTTGGGCGGTAAGTGGTACTCCCTCACCGCTAAGCCCGGCACTTATGACGACAGCGACCCCATCGGTGTACTGGACGTGAGCATCTCCAGCGCCCATATCTTAGACGAGATCTTGGGCATTAAGGACCTCCGCTCCGATAAGCGCATCGACTTTGTGGGCGGCATCCGCGGACTGGACGAGCTCAAAAAGCGCGTAGACTCCGGCGAGATGAAAATGGCTCTGGCACTCTACCCCGTAACCATGGAGCAGATTATCAATATTGCCGACAGCGGCAATATCATGCCTCCCAAGGCTACTTGGTTTGAGCCCAAGCTGCGCTCCGGATTAGTGATTCACGATTTGGTTTAG
>R16__coassemble_1245_pt1 | contig 18881 bp, 13 predicted proteins | sample R16__metabat2_low_PE_011 | metagenome-assembled genome bin R16
ATTTAGGGAATATGCAACGAGCCAAGAAGACCGATCGGGATTTAGGGAATATGCAGTAGCCCAAGAAGACCGATCGGGATTTAGGGAATATGCAGTAGCCCAAGAAGACCAATCGGGATTTAGGGAGATTCCCTTTCCGATCGGTCCTCTTGTAACCTGTAAGTGCGGCACTACTTTGCCGCAGCCCCGGGGCTCAAGGCCGGGGGGTATTAGTTTTTCTTTCTGTTTCCGTAGCGGTTCATGAACTTATCTACGCGGCCGGCGGTATCTACCAGCTTGGCTTTACCGGTGTAGAACGGGTGAGAAGTATTGGAGATCTCCAGCTTTACGAGCGGGTAGGTCTGGCCGTCTATCTCAATTGTGTCCTTCGCATTTACGGTGCTACGGGTGATAAATACCTCGTCATTGGAGAGGTCTTTGAATGCTACCGGGCGGTAGTTCTCGGGATGAATCTCTTTTTTCATTGCGCTGTGAATGTTATTTTTATTGTACTTAAACTTACCGGGAGGTTGGTTCGGACCCAGGGCTATTGCACTCCTTAGAAAGGCCGTTTTCACTCCCTTTCCCCGGAGATTTTCCGGGGAGGGTCTTAGGTTTGTTACCACACCACACGCAGCGATGGTTGGCTACTCTGCACAAAGACCGTGGCAAAGGTACAACTTTTTTCTGAATCGGCAAGCGTTTTGCCGGGGATAGCGGTTAGTTTTTTCGCTCCCTTGCGTTACGATGGGTATGGGAGGCGGGGGCGCCGTTAGGGGCGTTCGTATTGGGCTCTACCCTGAGCGTAGGCGTCGTTTCCGTGGCAGTCTATGGCCACAATAACGGGCAGGTTTTCCACTTCCAGGCGGCGGATAGCCTCTGTACCCAGATCGTCGAAGGCTATTACTTGGGCTTTTTTCACAGCCTGAGCCATCAAAGCGGCAGCGCCTCCTATGGCGGCAAAGTAAACTCCGGTATACTGCTTAAGTGCGTCTACCACTTCCTTACTGCGGAGCCCCTTGCCTATCATCACGCGCAGGCCTTGGGCTATGAGAGTAGGCGAATAGGCGTCCATGCGTCCTCCGGTGGTAGGGCCAACGGAGCCGATGGGGCGGCCGGGTTTGGCGGGTGCGGGGCCGGCGTAGTAGACGGCCTGACCGGCAAAGTCAAAGGGCATCTCTTCGCCACGGGCCAGCATCTCGCACAAACGTTTGTGGGCGGCGTCTCGGGCGGTATAGATGGTGCCGGAGATGAATACCATATCTCCGGCGTGCAGCTCCCGTATCACCTCGTCGGTAAAGGGAGGGCGTATTATTTTTCTATTCTCCATAAGGGTGAAATACTATCGGGTAAAACGGATCAGAGAGAGCCTTCGGCGTGCCGGGTGGCGTGGCAGCCTATGTTTACGGACACGGGCAGGCCGGCAATGTGCGTAGCACCGGCAATGATGTGCACGGCCAGGGCGGTGGTGTCTCCGCCGAATCCGGCCGGGCCTATACCCAGGCGGTTGACTTTATCCAAGAGCTCGGCTTCCAGATCGGCCAAGACGGGGTCGGGGTTGGTGCTGCCCACAGGGCGCAACAGAGCCTTTTTGCTCATAAGGGCAGCGCGCTCCATAGTGCCGCCGATGCCCACTCCCACGATGATGGGCGGGCAGGGATTGGCGCCGGCCTTAGACACGGTTTCCAATACAAACTCCTTAACGCCCTCTACTCCCTGGCTGGGCGTGAGCATAGAGAGCCGGCTTTTGTTTTCGCTTCCGAATCCTTTGGGTGAAACCAGTATATGAAACGCATCGCCGGGCACCATTTCGTAATGGATCACCGCCGGGGTGTTATCTTGGGTGTTCTCTCGGCGAATAGGGTCGCTCACCACCGACTTTCTCAGGTAGCCTTTTTGGTATCCGCGCCGTACGCCCTCGTTTATAGCCTCTTCTATGAACCCGCCCTCCACGTGCACGTCTTGGCCCATGGTAATAAACACCACGGTCATACCGGTATCTTGGCACATAGGAGCCTGCTCGGTGCGGGCTATATGGGCATTTTGCAGCAGGGTTTCCAGTACACTCTTGGCTAAGGGGGAGCGATCTGTTTTGGCGCCGCGGCCTATAGCGGCCTCTATATCGGGAGAGAGGTTACAGCAAGCCTCTATACAGAGCCGCTCCACCAGATTGGTGATGTCGGCGGCGGCCACCGTTCTGATTCTATTTTCCATACTTTTTTATTGAGAGTTGTAGTTGACTTGTTGTGCAGCGGGCGAGCCGATAGTGCGCCCCACACACTGCAAAAGTACTATTTATTTTCCGTACCCCAAGCGTCCCGAGGTAGGCAATCCGGCAATCCTGCTACTTTGGCAGCAGGATCAAACGAAAAATTAGATCCGGATCTAAAAAGTATTTGATCCGCATCTAAGGAAAATTAGATCCGGATCTAAAAAGTATTAGGTCCGCATCTAATTCGGGGTTTGTATGGGGGGGCACTCCGCCCGGTGCCGCAGCAAGGATTAAACGTATGGGGCAAAGAGTACCCCGAGGCTCAAGGGAGCCGCCTCTAAAGAGGAAGCTACGCCTTAAGCCCCGGGGCTGTTCTATAGGGGGCGAGCGGAGGCGGCAAACGCTACTCCACCACCCAAGTGGTTTCGGAGGCTATGAGGTCGCGCAGGGAGCGCAGATTGCCCTTGGCCTTTTGTTCGGCTATTTGCCTATTCACCTCCACATCATAAGTAGGAGCCTCTACGTCGCGAATCACGCCCAAAGCCACGGGGAGTTCGTGCCCGTCCATCATAGCCAGCATCTGATGCATCACGGGGTTTGCCTCGTGGGCGTCGTGCACCAGCACGTCCTCTAAGGTGTATCCGTCTTGTCCGATGGTTACGGCCTTGAGGCGCAAACCGTCCAGCACAATTCCTTTCTGCTTATCGGCACCGAAGAGCATCTTCTGCCCGTGCTCCAAGATGATGGTACGCTCGGCACGCACCTCTCTGTCCGTTACCGTTTTGTGAATACCGTCGTTAAAGATAACGCAGTTCACCAAAACTTCGGTAACGGCGCACCCCTTGTGGCGGGCAGCGGAGGTGAGGCACTTAACCAGCGTAGGCTGATCTACGTCTATACTGCGGGCAAAGAAGTTGCCTCTGGCCCCAAAGGTCAGTTCGGCCGGCAGGAAAGGCTCCTCTACGGTACCGAAGGGCGAGCTCTTAGAGACGAACCCCCACGGCGAAGTGGGCGAATACTGCCCCTTGGTGAGCCCGTAGATGCGGTTATTAAAGAGGATAACGTTTAGGTCTACGTTCCTGCGTACGGCGTGGATGAAGTGGTTTCCCCCGATGGCCAAGCTGTCTCCGTCTCCCGTTGTGAGCCACACCGAGAGATCGGGGCGGGCGGTCTTAACCCCCGTAGCGATTGCAGCCCCGCGGCCGTGAATGGTATGAAAACCGTACGTACTCATGTAGTAAGGCAGGCGCGAAGAGCAGCCTATTCCGGAAACCACCACGGTCTCATCGGGGTCTGTACCCAGTTGCTTGAGGGCTTTCACCAACCCGGCCAGCACGGCGTGGTCGCCGCATCCGGGACACCACTTAACGGGCGAGCCGTTCTTATACTCCTTTTGTATTTCTTGTAGTTCTGAGTTCACTTTATTCTGTTCCATAACATATCTGTTCTAAGAAGGAATGGGAGCCGGGCGTTAAAGCATCCCCGCAAGGGTTTCGGTCAGGTCGTCTACCGAGAAGGGTCTACCCTCTACACGGTTGTATTGCTCCACCTTAATGCCCAAAGTAGCCCTTAAATGTGCGGCGAACTGGCCTGTATTCTGCTCTGCCACCACTATTTTGTTATAACGGCTCAGGACCTCTTGTGTATTTGCGGGGAGGGGATTTACAAAAGCAAAGTGCGCCAAAGCCACGCGTCGGCCCTGAGCGCGCAGGCGCTCCATGGCTTCGTAGAGGTGTCCGTAGGTACTGCCCCAGCCCACCAGCAGGAGCTCGGCGTTGTCTTGGTCCCCCAGCACTTGCAGCGGGGGGATAGCCCGGGCAATAGCGTCCATCTTGAGGGTTCGCTCAGCTACCATGGCGGCGTGCTTGTGGGGGTGTGTGGTAATAGCTCCGGTGGGGCCGGCTTTTTCCAGCCCGCCTGTTCTGTGGGCAAAGCCTTTGGTGCCGGCGGGCGCCCAGTAGCGAGCACCGGTTTGCGGGTCTCGGGTGTAGGGTTGCCACGGTTCGGTGCCTTGATAGAGGGAAGCAAAGTGGGGTCGGATGGCGGGGTAATGCTCATAATCGGGAACGCGCCAAGCCACGGAGCCGTTTGCCAGGTAGGCATCGGTGAGTAAAACTACGGGCGTAAGGTACTCCACGGCGAGCTTAACGGCCCAGTAGGCCGCGTCGAAGCAGTGGGAGGGGGTAGTAGCAGCGATTACAACGGCGGGCGACTCGCCGTTACGGCCGTGCAGCGCCTGTAGCAAGTCGGTCTGCTCACTCTTGGTAGGCATGCCGGTAGAGGGTCCGCCGCGCTGTACATCTATTACAACCAGCGGGAGCTCGGCCATAACGGCCAGACCCAGGGCTTCGCTTTTGAGGGCCAGACCCGGTCCGGAGGTGGAGGTAACCCCTACTCTACCGGCAAAGGAGGCACCAATGGCGGTGCAGATGCCGGCTATTTCGTCTTCGGCTTGGACGGTAATCACGTCCAGAGCCTTATCTTTGGCCAGAAACTGTAGGATGTCGGTAGCGGGGGTGATGGGATAACTGCCCAAGAAGAGCTTCAGGCCGGCGTTTTCGCAGGCGGCAATGAGGCCGAATGTGGTAGCTTTGTTTCCGTTTACGTCGGCATAGAGCCCCGGCTCCTGCTTACTACCTTCTACCAAGAAGGGCGTATTTACGGAGGCGTGTGTGTTGGCGGCAAAGTTATATCCGCCTTGCAGGGCTTCCAGGTTGGCCTGCATAACGGTGGGTTTCTTACCGAATTTCTTTTCTATGAACCCTTTGGCGTGGTTAAGGGGGCGGTCAAAGAGCCAGCACACGATACCCAGTGCAAACATATTCTTGCAGCGCAGGGCGCTCTTGGCGTCTAAGTCAAACTTAGATAGGGCGTCCACCACCATGGAGCTGATGGGGGCGGCCAGTACGCGGTCGGGGTTCAGGCCCAGCTCCGCTATGGGGTCGGCGGTTGTGTACTCTGCCTTCTTCAAGTCGGCCTCCGTAAAGGAGTCTGAGTCTATAATAATCACGGAGTCTTTGCGCAGGTATTCCTTATTAACCTTGAGGGCGGCGGTATTCATAGCCACCAGTACGTCGGCGTAGTCTCCGGGGGAGTAGACGGAGTGGGTACCTATGTGTACCTGAAAGCCGGATACGCCGGCCAGGGATCCGTGCGGGGCGCGCACCTCGGCGGGGTAATCGGGGAAGGTAGAGATGGAGTTGCCGTACAGAGCCGACAGGTCTGAGAAGATAGTGCCGGTGAGCTGCATGCCGTCTCCGGAGTCTCCTGAGAAGCGTATCACCACATCCTCTATCTTACGGGGGGTAGTTTGTGCATCCATTGTATCTGCAGTTTTATAATGTATCAAACAAAAAACGCACCGCTCAAGCTCCTTGGGGGCAATGAACCGTGTACGGTCTTTGCCCCTGTGGGAAAGCTTTTAGGTGCGTGCTTCTAAAGCGAATTATTGATTCCGGCAAAGAACAGAGTCTTTCCCTTGTTTATGTTTGCAAAGCTACACTTTTATTTTTGTTTGTGCAAATTTTCACCCCTCAAGTTGCGCCCCACGCCCTCCCGGGATAGGGCTCCGCGGCGCCGGCCGGCTACCGAAACCCCAAGAAGATCAGCCCCTACCCTTCCGCCGATGCGCCGGAGGTAGGCAGCCCCCACCCCCTTTCAAGCGGCCTCTTCCGAAAGGCCTCAGAAGGGGGGGGCGCCACAACGTTTTATTTGATCCGCACCTAAAAAGTATTTGATCCGCACCTAAGCAAAATTTGATCCGCACCTAAAAAGTATTTGATCCGCACCTAATTTTACCCCCTAAAGGGGGTAGCCCCCAACGCCGGCACACCCTTCATAAAAAGTAGGTATACAAGCGGTTGTACAATACCTATTTTTAGGAATTGTGCACCCCGAGGCGCGGCCGTACCTTTGCAGTGTAAAACAAAAAACAACACCCCTTCATCGCAATGAAAAAACAGCTTTTACTCCTCACGCTTGCCCTTGTGGGCACCCTCTTATTCACTCAGTGCAACAAAAAGCCCGATGCCAAGACTCCGGCCCAGAAGAAGACCGCCGAAGTAGATGCCCGTGCCTTTGACCAATGGGCCTACTTCAACCTCAGAGAGGGCAAGGTTGTAACAGTAACCAACCCCGAGACGGATCTGACTTGGGACATAGCTTTTCACCGTTATGACTTCCGCACCAACAGCGGCGCCTCCGGCAAAGGCCAAGGCGGAGCTGCCGAAACCGCCTTTGCCGAGGTAACCGATCGCGGCTCCCTCCCCGAAGCCTCCGCCTTTACCCAAGATGAAATAGGCACTATTGTCTCCTATATGTCCGGCGGACACGGAGACGACAACGGCATTCAATACGCCCAAACCGGCGTTAACTACCTGCTCACCACCAAAACCGACGAGAACGGCAAAATAGTGCACCAAGGCGCTATTGCCATGAAAGGGATGCCCCCCACGTATGAGTACAGCGGCAAGGTATACGCCGTGCGTTGCGCCGACGGCTCCCACGCCCTGGTAAAGGTAACCAACTACAAGAACGCACACAACGAATCGGCCTTTATCAACTTTGAGTACTCACACCTCTCCGATAACTAAGCCCCATACTTAATATTATTATTCCTTGTTTTTAGAGTTGAGTTTGTGCTTTGAGGCTGCGCCTCCTGCCACTGCCGACAGCACGGCACCGGGCGGAGGGCAGCCTTAGCTCATTACAGACATCCAAACAAAGAGATGAATACAACTTTTAAGCGAATACTTACCCTACCGGGGGCGGCAGCAGCCCTCTGCTTGGGGGCTATGCTCCCCCTGCAGGCCCAACAAAGCGCTGCGCCCCTGCCCGCCGATACCACCGCCGTGGAGGAGTTCTTAGACGCCGTAGTGGTTACGGCCTCCCGTACGCCCCGCTCCCTGAAAGATATTCCTACCATTACCCAGGTAGTGCCCCCGCAGGAGATCAAACTAATCTCGCCTAACTCCGTGGCCGACCTACTGCAAATGGTCTTACCCGGCGTGCAAATGGGTCAGCACGGAGCACAAGACCGCGTAACCGTGCAGGGACTCAGCGCCGACTACGTACTCTTCTTGGTAGACGGGGAGCGAATGACTACCGACGGCAACGGATCGGTAGACTTAGAGCGCATAGACCCGGCTAACATACAAAGAATAGAAATTGTGCGCGGGGCCGCCTCCGCCCTCTACGGCTCCAACGCCATCGGCGGCGTGATCAATATCATTACCCGAGAGGCCCGGCAACCCTTTGAGGCCACGCTAAGCAGCCGTTTCGTGAACCAATACGTGCAGCGATACAACGGTTTTGTGGGATTCAACCGGGGGCGTTGGCGCTCCGTTACCACCGGCGGATACGGCCGGCAGGCTCAATACGTAGCTTTTGCCGGTGAAGAAAACAAAAACACCCTGAGCAAAGCCTTTTCCTCTTGGAACGTGGGCGAAAAACTTACCTACGCTTTGCCGGACAACCGGTTCACAGCCCAGATATCGGGGAACTATAACAGCCGGCTACAGGACCTAGACAGCCGTGTAAAGTATTTATACTCCGGTTACACGGCCGGTGCCAAGGTTTCCTACGAGCCCTACCAAAGCCACTCTCTTCTGTTCTCCTATAACTTAGACGGATATGACAAGCAAGACTATTACTTTACGGCGCAAACCGATAAGTACGCGCCCATCTTCAATTACCTGACGCATACGGTACGGGCGCAATACAACTACGAGCCCCAAGAGGAGGGAGCGCCCTCCTTCAATGCCGGGTACGAGGCGGTCCACGAGGGGCTTAAGAGCAATAGGTTTGCCGATATGACCCGTTTATACGGCGCCTCTACCCAGAGTTTGTACCTGCAGTACAGCCAAAAGCTGTGTGATTGGTGCTCCGTAACGGCCGGTTTGCGGGAGGACATCCACTCGGGGTACGGGGCGCACCTCACGCCCCACCTCTCCCTTCGCTTGGGAGAGGGCGATTGGTCCGTTCGCCTTTCTTACTCCGAGGGTTTTCGCTCTCCTACGCTTAAAGAGCTCTATATGGATTGGGACCACAACGGCATGTTCTTTCTAAAAGGAAGCCCCGACTTGCGGCCCGAGACGAGCCGACAGTTTACCATAGCCCCGGAGTGGCACCACGGGGGACTTTACGTGGCTCTGGTAGCCTACTACAACCGCATAAACAACCGCATCACCCAGCGTTGGGAGGAGGGCGGCACCGTGGTGAGGTATATAAACGGCGAGATGGCCTCCAATCTTTGGAGCGTACAGCCCACCGTACGGTACACGGCTCCCTTCGGTTTGTCCTTAACCCTGAACTACGCTTACCTGCACGACCGCATTTATGACTTGGCCAAGGACGGCTCTAAGGTGAATATCTCTACTACCCGCCCACACAACATTACCGGCGTGCTCTCCTATAAGTACCGACACAAAGATTACTCGGTATCGGCCGACTTCTCGGGGCGCTGGCTGAGCGGGTTCACCACTGCACAGTACGATGATGCCCAAGAAGATTACACGGGCACCACCCGCATGCCCGGCTATCAGCTCTTTAAAGTGGGCGTAACGCAGCAGTGGCGCAAGTACATATCCCTATCGCTGGGGTGCGACAACCTGTTTAACTTCCGCCCCCGTGTGGTCTCGGTAGATGCGCCCCTCTCCCCCGGCAGAAGCTTCTTTGCCACCTTAGTTTTAACCTATTAAGCGACACAAAATGACGGGCTCTGCTCACGGTTTGATTTGATCCGGACCTAATGATCTTTAGATCCGGGCCTAATGATCTTTTGGTGCGGATCTAATAAATCTTAGGCCCGGATCAAATCTGCCGGCATCCCCCCCACCTTTTTTGACTTCCCCACTATACCTACATAAAAGCAACGCACTTTACCCCTAAAAAGCAATGAATAAAAAAACGCTTATCACCCTACTCACAGCCGTGGCGCTGCTGCTCATAGGCGGCTCGCTGTGGTGGGCCCTGCGCCCCAAACCCATTAAGCTGGCCGTGGTGAACGTACCCGATTTTATGCTGGCCCGAATGGTACAGGCAGCCGATCCCCGAAACATCTCCATAGAGCCCGAAGAGGACGTACAGAAGCTCAAGCACTACGACGCCGTACTTATCTTTGGAATGGGGCTCCAATTCAGTCCACAAGACAGAGAATCCGTTCGCGCCTTAGACAACAAGCAGATCCCCTACCTCTCCATGATGACTACCAACGCAGACAACAGCCTCTGCAACGTAGACTCCGTTAAGCGCGATTCCCTCTTTACCTACCTGACAAACGGCGGCACGGCCAACTACCGCTCCGGCCTGAACTACCTGCGCCAAGAGATAGTGGGCAAGAAACTGCGCAGCGGTGAGATACTGCCGGCCGTGCAATACCCGGCCGACCTGCTCTTTACCCCCAACACGGCAGAGTTCGAAGACCTGGCTTTCGCCTCCGTGGCCGACTATCAAAAGTTCTACACCCAACACGGCTATAAAGAAGGCGCCCCTAAAGTAGCCCTCGTGGCCGGATTCGCCGGACCCTTTATGGCCAACCGTGAGCACTATGACGAGATCATCTCCGCCCTGCAGGAGCGCGGCATGAACGTCTACCCCATGGCCACCATGATGAAGCGGGTGGAGTTTCTCTCTCAAGTAGACCCGGATCTGGTTATCTATATGCCGCACGGCCGGCTGGGAATGGGCAACCCCGATAGGATGCTCGCCTACCTGAAGGAACAAAACGTACCCGTTCTGGCACCCGTTACCCTAAACAACAGCCAAGAGGAGTGGGAAGCCGACCCCCAAGGTATGTTGGGCGGATTCCTGAGCCAGAGCGTTGTAACCCCCGAGCTGGACGGAGCCATCGTGCCCTTTGCCCTCGTAACCCTACAACCCCAAGGGAACGGACTTAAGCTCTACCGCACCATTCCCGATCGGCTCCCCCTCTTTTGCGACCTCGTAGCCCGATACATTAAACTCCAATCCACCCCTAACAACCAAAAACGCCTGGCTATTTACTACTTTAAAGGCCCCGGCAACAACAGCCTCACGGCGCAAGGACTGGAAACCCTCCCCTCGCTCTATAACCTACTGCTGAGCCTGCGCAACGCCGGCTACAAAGTAGACAATCTGCCCGACTCCCAAGAGGGATTTGAGGCCCTGGTGATGAAGCAAGGGGCTCTCTTTAACAGCTACGCACAAGGGGCGCAAAGCAGATTTATGCAAGAGGGTAACCCCGCTTTTGTCCCCGGAGACACCCTCGCCGCTTGGATTAAGGAAACATTTCCCCAAAGTCTGCAAGACAGCATCACCCGTCGCTACGGGCAGGCTCCCGGCAACTACCTAACCAAACAGGTGAACGGGCAAGAGTGCTTAGCCCTTACCCGCATCGAACTGGGCAACGTGGTGCTCATCCCCCAACCGGGTGTGGGCAGCGGCAGCAACGACTTTAAGATGGTACACGGATCCACCTCCGTGCCCGCCTACCCCTATATAGCCGCCTACCTATGGGCGCAAAAAGCCTTCAAAGCCGATGCCGCCCTCCACTTCGGTACCCACGGAAGTCTGGAATTCGTGCCCGGAAAGCAGGTAGCCCTCAGCTCTAAAGACTACACCGACCGCCTCATCGGAGCCATTCCCCACTTCTATTACTACACCACGGCCAACGTGGGCGAAGCTATCATTGCTAAGCGCCGCAGCTACGCTCAGCTCATCTCCTACCTGGCTCCGCCCTTTATGCTCAGCGGATTAGACGCCTCCCTGGCTCCTATATTAGACAAAACCCAAGCCTACCTGGAAGAGGAAAAAGACAACTCCGAGCTGAGCTTGCAAATAAAGCAACTGGTATTAAAGGCCCGCTACCATAAGGATCTGGGATTAGACTCCCTCCCCGCCACGCCCTACACCCGAGACGAAATACAGAAGATCTCAGACTACGTACAGGAGCTGGCCACCGCCCGCGTAACCTCGGGGCTCTATACCACCGGCATCCCCTTTAAAGAGGAGAAAATCCGCTCCGCCGTGAGTGCCCTGTCGGTAGATCCCGTGGCCTACGCCTTGGCGTCCTTAGACAAATGCCGCCAAAAAATAACCGACGCCCAAATCAAAAACCAAACCTACTACACTACACACTACCTCAGACCCGCCACTCAAATAGTGAATAGGCTCCTAAACAGCCCGCAGGTAGATACACGGCAAGAACTGCTCCGCGCCGGATTCTCACTCCAAGAGATACAAGCGGCCAACCAATCCCTACAACCCCAAACCCCTCCCGCTGCTATGGGGAAACACCCGGGCGGGCACCCCGGCGGGAACGGAGGGCACCCGGGCGCTAAACCGGGACACCCCGGCGGGAACGGAGGACACCCGGGCGCTAAACCGGGACACCCCGGCGGGAACGGAGGGTCCTCCGGGCAGCCCGACCCCACCTCGCAAGCGGTGCTGATGATGCAAACAGCACTGGAAAATATTCCCAAATACCGAGCCCTGATCAAACAGAGCCCGCAAATGGAGCTACAAGCCCTGCTCAACGCCCTAAACGGCGGGTTTACCTCGCCCTCCCCGGGCGGAGACTTTGTAGCCTCACCCTCCGTATTGCCCACCGGCAGGAACCTCTATTCCATAGATCCCGAGCGCACCCCAAGCCCCGCGGCGTGGAAGCACGGGCAGGAGCTGGCCGACGCCCTCATTGCAGACTACCGAAAGCGAAATCAAGGAGCCTATCCGCAAAAAGTAAGCTTCACGCTTTGGAGCAGCAGCTTCATAGAGAGCGAAGGTACCACCATAGCCCAGATTCTCTATCTTTTGGGCGTAGAACCCATCCGAGATCGCAGCGGAAAGATCCTAGATGTTTCGCTGATTCCGGAAGAGAAACTGGGCCGCCCACGGATAGATGTGGTGGTTCAGACCTCCGGGCAGCTACGCGATCTGGCTTCCTCCCGGCTTTTTCTCATCCAAAAAGCCGTATCCATGGCGGCCGAGGCTCCGCACAACCGGTACCCCAACCACGTAGCACAGGGCGTAAAGGATGCCGAAAGGGTTCTATTGGAAGAGGGGCTCCCGGCCGCTCAAGCCCGAGCGCTGAGTTCGGCCCGTATATTCGGCGGCATGAACGGCAGCTACGGCACGGGCATACAATCTATGGTAGAGGCCGGCGATCGCTGGGAAGAGCGAAGCCAAATTGCGGAGACTTATCTGCAAAACATGGGCGCTGTTTACGGTTCGCAGGAATCCTGGGGCTCCTACTCCCGGGGGCTTTTCAAAGCCGCGCTGCAGAATACCGACGCCGTAGTGCAGCCGCGCCAAAGCAACACTTGGGGGGCGCTGAGCCTGGACCACGTATATGAGTTCATGGGCGGGCTCTCTCTGGCCGTAGAGGAGGTTACGGGCAAGGTTCCCGAGGCTTACTTCAGCGACCTGCGCAATAGGCACCGCGTGCGTACGCAGGAGGTGAAGGAGGCCATTGGGGTAGAGGCACGCACTACTATCCTCAACCCGGCCTACTTAAAGGAGCAGATGAAAGAAGGGGCCTCTGCGGCCGGCGGTTTGGCGGAGACTATTCGCAATACCTACTCGTGGAACGTAATGCGCCCCACGGCTATAGACGCGCAGCTCTGGGAGGATATCTACCAAACCTTTGTAGAGGATGCGTCGGGGTTAGGCATCAAGGAGTTTTTCAGCCGAGAGAATCCCGCCGCGCTGCAGGACTACACGGCGGCCATGCTGGAGACGGTGCGCAAGGGGCTCTGGCAAGCCTCACCCCGTCAGATAGAAAAGATGGCGCAGCTGCACGCCCAATCCATCAAAGATGCGGGGGCGGGTTGCAGCGGCATGGTCTGCAACAACGCCAAGTTGCAGCAGTTTATCTCCCAAAAGCTCTCGCCGGAGCAGGCACAAGAGTACAAAGCGGGTATCGAGCGGATACTGCATGCCCAAGAGGTGGATGCGCAAAGCGGCCGGGTACTGCGCCAAGAGTCTACGCAAGCGGATGCCGCTGCACCGGCAGCCCATAAGCCCGTTCGGTCTGCCCTTACCACTTGGTTGATTGTAGGGGGAGGCGTGCTGCTGCTTGCCGTAATAGTGGTCATTAACCGCCGCAGGAAGCGCTCCGCGCAGGGGACGTCCCAAGACAAGATGCGTGAGTAATGACGGAGATACTGCTATCCGTAGCCCTATTGGCGTGCCTCAAGGGCATCACGGAGGAGAGTCTGAGACCTGCTCTGTGGTTGCGCTTGGTGCACGCAGCGGGGGCGGTGCTCTTTTTAATCCTCCTGCACCCCCTCACCCTACAGGTAGGGCGGCCGCAAGTGGAGGCATTCCTGAGCTTAGCGGGGCGCCGGCAAGACCTCACGCTGCTGTTAGTAGCCGATCTGTCGGCCACCGTTGCCTTGGCTTCGGCCCCCGGGCACGAAACCGTTACCCGCGCACAGTTGCAAAAAGAAGGGCTGATCCCCGCCTTAGTGATACTGCTCAGGCGCCTCCTGTACTACCTCCCCCCGCTTTTGCTTCTGCCCACGCTGCTTTACCTACGCTTGGAGCTTCTGTTTGCCCTGCCGGGATTTTCCTTTTGGGCGGGCACCTTGCTTTTGGCCGGAGTCTGTGCCCTGCTTATACTCTTTGCGCCCACCGTTTGCCGCGCATTGGGGTTGGGCCGGGAGGGAATGGTAGCCTTAAGCCTACTGATGCTGCTGTGCACCATTGTGGCACAAGCCGTCAGAGACAGCGGAGCGGGCACTACCCGGGGGGCCGATAACACCCCCGCGCTGCTCTTGCACGCCGGCTTACTGCTGGCCCTTATTCTGCTCTTTGCCCTTGCGGGCTACCTCTTGTATCGCATGCGCAGCCTGCGGGCGCGCAAGCATCCCTTACTTTAACCTATAAGTTATCTCTACACAAACCTACTCACCCTTATCTTATGAACTATATTTCCGATCTTCTCTTTTGGATCTCCAACGGCTTGCTGGTGCCGGTTATAGTGGGGCTCCTGATACTCTTTCTCCTTTCCCTGCTTCTGTTGGGCACCCTCTTTGGCTCTTACCGACGTGAGCGCACGGCTTCACACCGATACACCCGGTTGCAGGAGCAGCTGCGCCAAGGCCAAATAGAGGAGGCTCAAGCGCAACTGCAAAGCCAAGGACGCAAAACCCCCTTTGAGGAGGTGGCCGATGCCCTGCTCCGCTCTCCCTTTAACGAGCGCATCCTGCTCATAGATCGTTATCAGCTCTTGTGCGAACGCCGCTTGGGCACCGCGCATATACTCACCAAGTTCGGCCCTATATTGGGGTTAATGGGTACGCTCATTCCCATGGGCCCGGCCTTGGTGGGGCTCAGTACGGGCGATATTGCCGACATGGCCTACAACATGCAGGTGGCCTTTGCCACTACCGTTGTGGGCATGTTTGCCTCCGCCGTGGGGTATCTGTACACGCATATCTTGGCCCGATTTCATAAGCAAGACCTCATTCGGTTAGACTTTATCCACAACACCCTGAGCGATGAACAAGAGTAAGCACGGGCGCGCCCGCAGACGCTTTGCCTCGGAGGAGGTAGACCCGCAGAGTTTGGTCTCTAATCTCTTTGATATTGCCATGGTCTTTGCCCTGGCTCTGATGGTGGCCTTGGTGACCAAGTTCAATATGACCGAGGTCTTCTCCCGGGAGGACTACACCATTGTTAAGAACCCCGGGCAGGAGAATATGGAGATCTTGATGAAACGCGGAGAGAAGATAGAGAAGTACACCCCCAGCGAAGAGACTGAGAGCAGCAACGCCGTACGGGGCGAACGGGTGGGCACGGCCTACCGGCTGAGCAACGGAGAGATTATCTACATCCCCGAAGAGACCCCCGCCGGATCCTAAGCCCGAGCCTACAGTCCCCAACAGCTATCTTTCCCCCCACCCCGAGGGGCAACAAAAAAAGATCCGGCACCCCACCGCATGGGGGCCGGATCTTTTGTTTGATTAGGTGCGGATCAAATAAAAATTTCATCCGCACCTAATTTTGCTTTGATCCGCACCTAAAGAAAATTAGATCCGCATCAAATCGGGTGCCCGTTCGGTACGGGCCGGCGGGGTAGTTACTTCACCACTACCTTGCCTACGAATACATCGGCGCCGTGCTCTACACGTACTATGTAGGCGCCGGCGGGCAACGTGCCGCTTACGGGGGTGCCGTTCAGGCTGTATACGGTAAAGGCGTCATACTCGCCCTGTACCTTTACCTGACCGTCTTGGGCATAGATTACGTAGTTGTCGGCAGCGGGTTGTACGGGGCTCTGTACCCCTACGCCGTTGGCGCCGTGCAGCAACAGGGAGTTGCGCACGTACCAATCCTCTATGCTCTTGGTATCTGAGGTTTTACCGGTTACGTATACCAGAATATCAAAGTTGTCATAGTCTGTGCTGAAGGGCGTAGGCAGGGCTATGTGCATCTCGCGGTGGAACTTGTTATCGGTAAACGTCATGGCGTCTCCGTACACGTCTGTGCAGTATTGGCGCAGGGTGTGGTTGTGACGATAGGAGGCTTTATCTACCGAGGCGTCATAGAATGCCTGATTACGCCAAGGGATGTTGTTTTCCAGTACTACCACGTTTAGGTACAGCCCGTCGGTGCTCTTATCGGGGTCTATGTTGGTCACGTCTATTACCACGTCGGCGGTATGGTCGTCCTCGTTTAAGGTAAACTTACCTTCAATCTTGGTAGCGGTGTAATCCGGGCTGAAGAGGGCGCCGAGGTCCTGCGGAGAGAATACGTAGAGCACATTGCCTACCACGTTGGCCGTACGGTCTAAGATAATATTGGGGTAGGAAGGATTGCCGAACAGGTGTGCAACCATCTTGACAATATCAAAGAACCCCATAAAATCTTCTCCTCCGTTGTGCATATCTACCACATTAAAGTCATAGCCGGCCTTCTGCACCACCTCCTTTAATCCGTTTAGGTAAACCGTACCGGAGGGGCACCATCCGCACCACTCCCCGGTTACTTTCTCTACGAGGGAGGTCTTAAGGATACATTTATCTGAGAGGAAGGTTTCGTTTACACGGAAGCGGTACTGCTTATCCAGCACGGGTGCGCTGTTAGCTTGACCGTTTGCTTGGGTAATGGCCAAGGTATAAACGCCGGCGTCCTTAAAGATGGGCAGTTGGCCGCCGTCCTCGCTGTAGGGAGCTTCCCAAACGGCACCCTTTGCAAGAGGCGTATCAAAGGTTTCCTCCCATGTTTGTTCGTTTCCGGCGGGATCCTTCATAGAGAAGGTTACGGAGCTCAGCTCGTTACTACCGGTATTACTGATGGAGAGTACGTAGGGAGTAGCTTTGTCTGAGTAGTATCCTTCTACGGGATAAGCCGACGTCAAGATGGCTCTATTGGCATAAGCGCCTTGGGGATCGGTAACGTGCAGGAATATACCGGCGCCGTAACCGGGCAGATTGCCGTGCTGGTCGGTAACCTTAATGGTACCGCCGGTGGCGTCTACCATATAGAGGGCGTTGGTGTTCTCTACCAAATTAGATTGGACCCCCAAGTAATAGTCGGTCTTAGCCTTAGGCGTGTAGTAATAGCCCACTACAATGTTATCTGTCATCGGGATGGTATAGGGGGCATCTAAAGTAATAATGCTCCAGCCGGTGCCCAGTTTTTGGGTCTTGGACGCCTCTAACTTATTGGCAGTAACGTTAAAGATAACGGCGGTAACGTCAAACTCTTCGTCTTGGCCGCAGTTAAAGGCTATCTCAATGGCTTCCAGTTGGGCACCGCCCAGCTTCTGATTGGGGGTTACCAGGATGCCCAAGCCCATAGGGTCTGTTTTTTGGGTACCTATACCCACCTCGGGCTCTATCCGTACCTGTTCTCTAAAGACGTAGCCGAAGGGGAAAGTGTATCCGTCAGCGCGCAAAGAGGCAGCGGATTGGGTGGTTTGCGGCATTACAGGTGCCGTAATGTTGCTGAAGAGGCGGTTCTGCGCACCCACTAAGGTGGCACAGCACAGCAGTAACAGCGATAGAATAGTTTTTTTCATCATAGCGAATGGTTAGTTTAAGTTGTTATATCGTATCAAGGCAAGGGAGAGCCGCCTGCCCGAGGCAAGGGAGCAGCCTGACCAAGTTCAGGGATCAGTCTGACCAAGTTCAGGGATCAGTCTGACCAAGTTCAGGGAGCTGTCTGCCCAAGTTCAGGGAGCTGTCTGACCCAATTCAGGGAGCTGTCTGCCCGGCAAGGGGGGCATATCCACCCCTATTGCAGGGTATATCCCCTACAAAAGTAACAAAAAAGCAATAAGTAACTACTCTTTTGAGAAACTTTAACGGGAGGGGGGCTCGCCCGGGCCCCAAGAACAGAGGAGGCGCGGCTCGGGCAGAGGGGGCGCGGCTCGGGCAGACCGTCCGCTACTCCCGGGGCGGGTTTTGGGAGAAGGAGCCTAAGAAATAGGATTCAAAGCAATTGAGAAAAGTAGCAATGTGCCCCATGGCTTCCTTGGTATCGGGCAACATGGTCTCCTTAGGGAGCATGGAATAGAGGGCAAAGGCGGTGATTAAGGTCTCCATCTCTCCGTATTTCTCTTTGCCGGCCTTACTGCGCAGCTCCACTATTAGCGGCAGCACCAAGGCGTAGGCCCCTTGGTAGATAACGTCATCGGTGCGGGTTTGAAACCGCTTGTGCGCTGCCTCCATCTCGTCCAGTAGCTCCCTTATCATGGTGAGCCGCCCCACCCGGCCACGAGCCTTTTGAGCGTCTATATCGTCCATAAGCTGCTTAAGAAAGGGTTTGTCCTCCGGCTTCATACCGGCAACAGAGGCCTCATAGCCGAACTCCATGAGCCGGCGTTGCAGGCGATCCAACACTATCACGAAGGCTATGGGAGAATTGGCCCGGAAGCGGGCTACTTCTTGCGGGGTGAACATAGAGCTACAGAACGGGTTTAAGCAGGGTGCGAATGGGGTATAATACGGCAGCGTATCCCACCGCCAGTACGATTACTAAGGTAATAAAGAGATCCGATAGGCGCAGGGCTACGGGGTAGATCATGGGACCCGTCTGAGTGGCATACGTTACAAGCCCCAAGTGTTGCTGCAGCAAAACCAAGCCCACGCCCAATCCGATGCCCAGCAGGGCGCCCGCAAGGGAGGTTTGCACCCCCACGCGTCTGAAGAGAGCCCGTATAACGGCGGGGCGAGCCCCTAAAGAGGAGAGGATGAGTGCATCCTGCTGCTTTTCCAATAGGAGCATAGAGATACCGGCCAAGACATTAAAAGCGGCCAAGAGGAGTATAAAGGCCAATATGAGGAAGGTAACCCACTTTTCCACGGCTATGAGGCGCACTATGTCCGGCTCCTGATCGGTTTGCGTCAGGAGGGTGTACTCGTTGGGCAGCAGGGGAGCCAAGGTTTTACGGAGTGCCCCGGCGGACAGGTTGCCGGCGGGCGCCAAGGCCACGGCATCTACTTGGTCGGCGGCTCTACCGGTGAGGTGTTGCAGTTGGCCCAGGGAGAGGAAGAGGGTATTATCGTAGCGCTCGCTGCGGGTAAAGGTTACGGAGGCCACCCGGGCGGAGTCTGAGACGAATCCGGAGGCCGGCACCAAAGGATTGATGAGCCCCACCCGTTTGGGGAGCAGGATGGTCAGCTTAGGGAGCCCGTCCGGGGGGAGATCCAGGTTAGAGGCCACGCCTTGGCCGGCGGTTACCAAACGGGGGGAGACAACGGGGGGT
>R16__coassemble_1260_pt1 | contig 17984 bp, 11 predicted proteins | sample R16__metabat2_low_PE_011 | metagenome-assembled genome bin R16
GGGGAGATTGGGGGGCGACTGATCCGTCCGGCGCAAGGGTCTCTAAGAATCGTAGGTACTCGGCCAACTTGCGTTCGGCGGCACTTGTCTCTTGGGGCGTGTAGAACCGGGCGCCTTGCAGCGCGTCCGGCAGGTACTGTTGGGGCACGTAGTGGTACGGAAAGTCGTGGGCGTAGCGGTAGTCGGTGCCGTATCCCAGCTCCTGCATGAGCTGAGTAGGGGCGTTGCGCAGGTGGAGCGGCACGCTCAGGTCTCCGGTGTCGCGCACGGCTTGCAGGGCTGCGCCTATGCCCTTATAGGCGGAGTTGCTCTTGGGGGAGCAGGCCAGGTACACCACGGCCTCGGCCAGCGGGATGCGTCCTTCGGGCCAACCGATAAACTCCACGGCTTGGGCGGCGGCGTTGGCTATGAGTAAGGCGTTGGGGTTGCCCAGCCCCACGTCCTCCGCTGCCGATATTACCAACCGACGGGCTATGAAGCGCGGCGGCTCGCCCCCTTCTATTAAGCGGGCCATCCAGTAGAGGGCGGCCTGGGGGTCGCTCCCGCGGATGCTTTTAATGAAGGCGGAGGCTACGTCGTAGTGAATCTCACCGTTTTTATCAAAGGCGCGGGGCTGATCCTTTACGATAGCGGCCACGTCCGGGTCCGTTATCACTATCTTTTGGGCGGAGTCTGACGGGGCATTGCCGCCCGGCGTGCCGCCTTGGCTCTGCTTGTAGCTGATAACCATCTCCAGCAGATTGAGCAGCTTACGGGCGTCGCCGCCGGAGAGGCGCAACAGAAGCTGCTCTTGCTGCACCTCTATATTGAGTTGCTTCAGGCGGTAATCCTGCTGCAGGGCGTGCTGCATAAGCCGGTGCAGCTCTTGGTCTGAGAGCGGCTTGAGTATAAAGGTTTGGCAGCGGGAGAGCAGCGGGCGTATGACCTCAAAGGAGGGGTTCTCGGTGGTGGCTCCTATGAGGGTTATGGTGCCGTTCTCCACGGCTCCGAGCAGGGAGTCTTGCTGGCTTTTGCTAAAGCGATGAATCTCGTCTATGAACAGCACGGGGCGTACGGCCGAGGCAAAGAGCCCGGAGGTGTGGTCGGCTGCCTCAGACAAGACCTTGCGCACGTCGGCTACCCCCGCCCCCACGGCCGAGAGCTTGTACATGGGGGCACTGATGAGGGCGGATAGGAGCTGGGCCAGAGTGGTTTTGCCCACGCCCGGCGGCCCCCAAAGTATCATAGAGGGGAGTGTTTTTTGCTCCAGCATACGGCGCAGGGGCGTGCCGGGGCCTATTAGGTGCTCCTGCCCCACGTACTCCTCTAAGGAAGTGGGGCGCATGCGTTCGGCCAGGGGCATGAAGGTTTCGTTGGGCATAACCGTAGGAGGTGTTATCGGGTTTGGGTGTACCCTAATTGATGCAGCAGTTTAAGGGCACTCCCGCGGCGGTCTCCCTGCAGCACTATCTCGCCCTCTTTGCAGCTTCCGCCGCAGCCCAATTGGCTTTTGAGTTGCTTGGCAAGCACTTTTAGATCCGATTCCCGGCCCACAAATCCCCGTATCAGGGTTACCTCTTTGCCGCCTCGGCCGGCGCGTTCGTACTGCAGGCGGAGGGGCTGCTTATCGGCCGGGGCGGTTTCTAAAGGGGGCAGAATCTCTTGCAGAGACAGGGCGGGGTTGGTGCTGTATACCAATCCGCCGGCGGCCTCATCCGTTCTCTTGTTAGGTTGTTTCATAGGGGAGTATTAAAAGCCCGATAGGGGTATGAAATAGGCTTGGGGTACCCTTAATAGTGAAAGGAGCTGCCCCCTAAGAACTCCCGCAGCAGGGAAACGGAGGGGATGCTTTGGGGCGGAATGTAGGCAATCTGCTCTAAGAACAGCAGCAGCCGTTGGGCACGGGCATACCGGGGCGAGCTTTGAGGCACCTCCCGCAAGAGGGGCTCGGCAAAGCTACGCAGGGTGGCCAATTCATACACCATGGCACTGTTAAACATGGCGTCGGCGTTTTCTTGGTAGGGGAAGACCCACTTCTCCTCGCCCCGCCGCACGCCGTTCCAGTAGGCCAAGGTGCGCTCCGCACTGCTGCCGCGGTAACGGAAGTCTCGCACCATGCGCCGCAGCAGACGGTTATCGGTGGTGGGGATGCGGTTGTGCCGGTCTATGCCCAAGGCCGTAAGCGCACTCACATAGACTTTAAAGGTGTACTTAGAGGGCACGGAGGGCAGCAGGTCGGGGTTCAGGGCGTGAATCCCCTCCATGACCAGTATCTCGCCGTCGTGCAACTGCAGCTCCTCGCCCTTATAAGAGCGGGTGCCCGTTACAAAGTCAAAGCCGGGAATGGGCACCTTCTCGCCGGCCAATAGGGCGGTAAGGTCTTTATTAAACTGCTCTAAGTCTAAAGCGTAGAGCGACTCAAAATCATACTCCCCGTTCTCGTCTCGCGGCGTGTGCTCGCGATCCAGGAAGTAGTTGTCCAGAGAAATGCTCTTAGGGGTGAGTAGGTTGGTGATGAGCTGCACGCACAGCCGCTTGGTAAAGGTGGTTTTGCCGGAGGAGGAGGGCCCGGAGACCAGCACCACCCGCACCCCTTGCTTGTAACGGAGGGCTATCTGCTCGGCTATGGCGGCTATCTCTTTCTCTTGCACCGCCTCCGAGACCCGTATGAGCTCGGCCGCCTTGCCCGCTTGCACGGCTTTGTTCAGAGACCCTACGTAGCTCAGATGCAATACGTCCAGTAGCTTGTTTTGCCGCAGGAAGACCTCTTTCATTTTGCTCTGCTCCTCCATGGGGGCCAAGCGGGTGGGATCTTCTATATCCGGCACCCGAAGCAAAACCCCGCCCATGTAGGGAATTAAATCGTAGAGGTATAAGTATCCGGCGGAGGGGGCTAACGGGCCGTAGAAGGTGTCTATATACCCGTCCAGCTCGTGGTATGTGAAGTAGAGCTTGCCGGTAGTGGTAATCAGATCCGTTACATCGCCCCTGCCCAAGGAAGTGAATAGCTCCCGAGCCTGCTCCACCGGCACGGTATGCTCCGTGAATACCGAATCGGCAGCAATGATCCTATCCATCTCCTCCTTGATGAGCGCAATCTCCTCCGCCGTGGCCTCACCGCCGTTGCGAATGAACCCGTAATAACCATTGGAGAGAGAATGCTCTAAGTAGAGCTCGGCGCCCGGCAGTACCGCCTGCACGGCCTTGCCCAACACCATAGAAAGCGTGCGCACATAGGTGCGCAGCCCCCCCTCTACCTGTATGCCGGTAAACTCTATACGGGCGGGCTCGTACAGCCGGGCGTACAAAGCCGTCATCCTATTGTTTACTTTGGCACACAAAGGCCTGAATCCTAACTCTTGCTCCCGGTTGCGCGCCAGCTCGGCCAGGGAACTGCCTACCGGTACGGTGCACTCGGTTTGCGTATTGACGCAGTATATCTGAAGGGTATCCATGGGCTTAATTTAGCTTTTTTCTGTATCTTTGTATCTGCTAATGTACTAATAATATTTCTAACCGGGGTTAAAATCCCCATCCAATACGCCTATGTCGGATGTTGTAACCATTAGAGAAGTAACAGACCGTTCTATGCTTAAGGAGTTTGTCCGCTTCAATTATGAGCTGTACAAGAACAATCCCTACCATGTGCCCGACCTGCTGGCCGACGAGTTGGGTACCTTGGATAAAGACAAGAACCCGGCCTTTGACTTCTGCGAGGCCGTCTACTACCTGGCCTACCGCGGCAATAAAATAGTAGGCCGTATAGCCGGAATTATTAACCACCGAGCCAACGAGATCTGGAACCAAAACAACGCCCGATTCGGATTCGTGGATTTTGTGAACGACAACGAGGTGGTGAATAAGCTCTTTGCCGCCGTAGAAGAGTGGGCTATAAGCAAGGGAATGGATATGCTCCAGGGACCGATGGGCTTTACCGATATGGACAAAGAGGGGATGCTGGTGGAGGGTTTTGACCAGCTGGGCACCATGATAACCATATATAACTACGCCTACTACCCCAAGCAACTGGAGCGCATCGGGTATATAAAGGACATAGACTGGAAGGAATACAAGATCTTAGTGCCGCGCGAAATCCCCGAGAAGCACATGCGCATTGCCAATATAGTGCGCGAAAAATACGGCCTGCGTGTGGTGAAGCTCAAAGGCAAGAAGGATATTCAGCACTACGGCCCTAAGATTTTTGAAACCCTGAACAAAGCCTATGCCCACCTATACGGCTACTCCGAGCTCTCTCCCTCGCAAATAGACTACTATACCAAGCTCTACATGCCTATGCTGCGCTTAGACTTGGTAACCGTGCTGGAGCGCGAGGCCGACCAAGCAGTAGCCGGCTTTGCCATCTCCCTGCCCAACCTGAGCCACGCCCTGAAGCTGGCCAAGGGTAAGCTCTATCCGTTTGGGTTTATCCACCTATTAAAAGCGCTTAAGACCCCGCCTAAAGTGGTGGACCTGCTGCTCATAGGCGTCTTGCCGGAGTACCAAAACAAGGGCGTGAATGCACTGCTGTTTAATGACCTAATCCCTATCTACAATAAACTGGGCGTGGTGTACGCCGAGAGCAACCCCGAGCTGGAAACCAATATGTCTGTACAGCTCCAGTGGAACTACTTTGAGCGTAAGCACCACAAGACCCGCCGAGCTTACATTAAAACCCTGCTATAAGCCCCCCCCCGGGGGTAGAGCCGGACGCGCCGGGCAGGGTCTATAGATGCCCCTTCAGTGAGGATCTGTTACCTCTCCCCGCCCTATGCATCGGTGCCTCTCCCCGCTCTGTGCATCGGTGCCTCTCTCGGAGGGAGCTGCCGGCTCCGCATGCCCGCTGCCGGCTCCGCATGCCCGTCTGTCGCTTACCCCACTCTGATACTTGATTTGCTTTTGTCCTATAGAATGCCCGCCCAATCCCAATCCCCCGATCTCTTTACCCACGTAACCGCCGATTCGCTCCCTGAGGAAAGCGCCGCCCAAGCCCAGGACGCCGTCTTGCCGGCCCCTCCGTCTGTCTCTTATACCGAGGCCAACGTAAAAGAACTCCCGTGGCAGGAGCACATACGCCGGCGCCCCGGTATGTATATAGGCAAGATAGGCGACGGCACCTCCCCGGACGACGGCCTCTACATCCTGCTCAAAGAGGTAATAGATAACTCCGTAGACGAGTTTGTGATGGGGGAAGGCAACCGTATAGAGATAGACATAGACCCTCAAACAAACCAAGTACAGGTTAGAGACTACGGCCGCGGGATTCCTTTGGGCAAGATACGAGACGTAACCGGAAAGATAAACACCGGCGCCAAGATGGACAGCGGCGCATTCAAGAAGTCGGTGGGCTTAAACGGTGTGGGCCTCAAAGCTGTAAACGCCCTTTCCGCTTCCTTCCGCGCTACCGCCTATCGGGAGGGGCAGAGTGCCCGAGTGAGCTACTCAAAAGGCCTCTTGCTGGAGGAAGAGCCGGCCGCGGCCTGCCCGGAGCCCAACGGTACCCGCATCTCCTACATCCCCGATCCCGAGATCTTTCGCAAAGGGGCCTACGATTTAGAAATAGTAGAGGCTATGTTGCGCAACTACTCCTATCTAAATGTAGGTCTATCCCTTTGGCTCAACGGTAAACGCTTTGTAAGCAAAAACGGCTTGGAAGACCTGCTGGCGCAGAGCATGACCGGCGAGCCGCTCTACCCCATCATCCACCTCTCTGCCCCCGATATAGAAGTGGCTATTACCCACACGGCGCAGTACCGAGACGAGTTCTACAGCTTTGTAAACGGGCAGTATACCTTGCAGGGGGGCACTCACCTCTCCGCTTTTAGGGAAGCCGTGGCCAGAGTAATCAAGGAGCATTTTAATAAACCCTTTGAGTATTCCGACATTCGTACGGGCATGACCGCAGCAATTAGCCTTAAAGTGATAGAGCCCGAGTTTGAAAGCCAAACCAAAATCAAGCTCGGCTCCAAAGATATGGTGCCCGATCTGCCGGAGTTTCGCACCGAACCGCTGCGCGGAGTCTCCGTGCAGAAGTTTGTGGGAGACTTCCTAAAGGATAAGCTGGATGACTTTTTGCATATCCACCCCCAAATAGCCGAGGTAATCCTGAAGAAAGTACAGGAGAGTGAACGCGAGCGAAAAGCCATGAGCGGCGTGGCCAAAATGGCCCGCGAAAGAGCCAAAAAAGCCAGCCTGCACAACCGCAAACTACGCGACTGTACCGAGCATTACAACGACCCTAAAGCCAAGGAGGCCGACCTGACCAGTATCTTTATTACGGAGGGAAACTCGGCCAGCGGCTCCATAACCCAAAGTAGAAACCCCCGCTATCAAGCCGTGTTCAGCCTAAGGGGAAAACCCCTCAACTCTTTTGGGCTAACTAAGAAAGTGGTGTACGAAAACGAGGAGTTTAACCTGCTGCAGGCCGCGCTCAACATAGAGGACGGCCTGGACGGGCTCCGCTACAACAGGGTGATCATCGCTACCGATGCCGATAATGACGGCATGCACATCCGCCTTTTGATGCTCACCTTCTTCCTTCAATTTTTCCCCGACTTGGTACGCAAAGGCCACGTGTACATCTTAGAGACCCCCTTGTACCGCGTCTCTACCGCCGGGGCCAAACCCGCTGCCAAGAAAAGCTCCGCTGCCGCCCGCGCCTCTATCTACTGCTACAGCGAGGCCGAGCGAAACGAAGCCCTGAACGCCTTGGGCTCAAAAGCCCTCATTACCCGTTTTAAAGGTCTGGGTGAGATATCGGCCGACGAGTTTAAGGAGCTTATTACCGAGGAGAACATCAAGCTACGCCGCGTTTCCTTCCGCAAAGAGGACGCTCGGCAGGACTTGCTCAACTTTTACATGGGCAAGAATACCCCCGATAGACAAGAGTTTATTATCAATAACCTGGTGGTAGACGAGGAGATGCTCTGAGCCTAATTAGCCCCGCCTCTGCCGCCGGTGATCCCCCCGGGCGTACCCCCCGTGAAATTAGGTGCGGGCCTAAAGACAATTAGGTACGGACATAATGATCGTTAGGTACGGACATAATGATCATTAGGTACGGATCTAATTTTGCTTACCCTCGGTACCGATAATTATTAGTATTGACCCTCATTCTACGCCCGGCCGTAAGGCGCATTAGATTCTAACGAACACCGTTTATGGAACCATCCCCTCTATCCTCCTCCGCCATGCCTCCCGCCTCCGGTTTGCTGCGCATCGGCCTGTTTGTAGGCTCCTTTGACCCCTTCACCTTGGGGCATTACGATGTGGCCGAGCGGGCTTTGCCCCTGTTTGATAGGCTGGTAATAGGCGTAGGGGTCTCGCCCGATAAACATCCGCTCTTCTCGGCCGACGAGCGCCGGGCGCAGATAGCGCGCCTGTATGCCTCAAACCCCCGCGTGCAGGTCTGCACCTATCAAGGCCTCACCGCCCACTTGGCCCGCCGGGTAGGGGCGCAATACATTGTGCGGGGCATCCGTTCCGTAACCGACTTGGAGTATGAGCGCGGTATAGCTCAGGCCAATAAGCTGATGGCCGGCTTGGAAACCGTTTTCCTCTTTACCAGTCCGCAATACGCCCACATCTCCGGATCCTTAGTGCGGGAGTTGCTCTCTTGGGGGGAGGATATCTCGGCACTCTTGCCCCCGGGGATGACCCTCCGCACCCCCCAATCCCGAACCGTTTAACCGGCACGCTTGCCTAACCCCCTTCCCCTAAACACGCCTATGCTCGTAAAAACCTATTCCGCTACTATCGTGGGGGTGGATGCCCTGCGCGTAGATGTAGAAACCGATAACGCCCGGGAGCGGCAGTCCCGCTTCGCCCTGGTGGGCCTGCCCGACGCTGCCGTGCGGGAAAGCTGGTACCGAGTAGATACGGCTTGCTCGGCCTGCGGGTTCGCTACCGTGCTGGGTAGGCTGGTGGTGAACCTCAGCCCCGCCGATATCAAGAAAGAGGGCACTACCTACGACCTGCCCATCGCACTCAGCTACCTGGCTACCAACGAGGTTATCCCCGCAGACCCCCTGATGCGCTTTCTGATAGCCGGGGAGCTCTCCTTAGACGGCTCCATCCGCCCCATTAAAGGAGCCCTTCCTTTTGCTATTTTGGCGCGGCAGCAAGGCTTTGAGGGAATTATACTTCCCCAAGAAAACGCCCGAGAAGCCGCCATCGTAAACCGCCTAAAGGTGTACGGAGCCCGTCATCTAAGAGAGGTAACCGACTTCTTTAACGGAAAAGAGACCCTGAAACCTACTGTGGTAGACACCCGTGCGGAGTTTGAACGGGCACTGGAGAATTATCCGTTCGACTTCTCCGAGGTTCGCGGACAAGACTCCGCCGTCAGAGCCCTGGAAGTGGCCGCTGCGGGCGGACACAACGTGCTCATGGTGGGCTCTCCCGGCTCCGGCAAGTCTATGATGGCTAAGCGTATCCCCGGTATTTTGCCGCCTTTGACCCTCTCCGAGTCTCTGGAAACCACCAAGGTCTACTCGGTGGCCGGGGCTCTGCCCCAAGGCGCCTCCCTCTTAAAGGCACGCCCGTTTCGCTCCCCGCACCACTCCGTCTCTATGCCGGCCTTGGTGGGCGGCGGTACCAACCCCAAACCGGGCGAGATTAGTCTGGCGCACAACGGGGTGCTTTTCTTAGACGAAGTGGCCGAGTTTAGGCGGGAGGTACTGGAGCTGTTACGCCAGCCTATGGAAGACCGGGAGATAGTCATTGCCCGCGCCAAAGCCGCGCTCCGCTATCCCTCCTCCTTTATGCTGGTGGCGGCTATGAACCCCTGCCCGTGCGGATTCTTTAACGACCCTACCCACCGATGCACCTGCCCGCCCGGAGCCGCCGCTAAGTACATGCGGCGCATCTCCGGCCCCTTGATGGACCGCATAGATATCCAGATAGAAACGCGTCCCGTGCCCTTTGATAAACTCTCCGCCCCCGCCGGAAACCCCATCTATACCACGGCGGCCATCAGAGAGCGTGTAGTGCGCGCCCGGCAGATCCAGACGGAGCGCTTTGCCCACCACCCGCATATCCACAGCAATGCGCAGATGACGCCTAATATGGTCAAGGAGTTTGTGCCGTTGGAGCGGGCCGCTGCACTCCGGCTGCAGGCTACGATGCAAAAACGCGGCCTATCGGCTCGAGCCTATGACCGCATCCTTAAGGTGAGCCGTACCATTGCGGACTTAGACAACAGCCCCGTTATTACCGATAGGCACATAGGCGAGGCCGTGCTCTACCGCGCCTTAGACCGCTCCGGTTGGGGCGAAGCACCCCTTAGCTCCTACGGCAAATAATCTCTTGCCCGGGGCAATCCTTACATTTGCTACCTCAGCAGGGAAAAGAACTCCGGGCTCAGAATGGTTTGCGATAGGGTTTGAAGGTTGAGCAGACCTAAGAGAACGGCCGCAGCAATGCCCACCGCCAGCAGTTTTGTGCCGCGTACCGCGTAGCGCTCGGCCAACAGCGCCCATGCAAGCGGTAGGAGCGGCAACCAATGCCCCCCGAATATAATAGCCTCGCTCATCCCGTATCCGCCTATCCAGTGCACGGCTATATCCACCGCAAAATAGGCAGCTATGGTATTGCGCCATAGGCTCCGCCGCGAGACAGCCACGCCCCAAACGGCTGATAGGAGCAGTACAATTCCTGCGCACAAGGCTAATACGTTGGGATAGAAGGGGCCCGGCAGGTAAGGGGTGGGGCGCAGTACGGATTCGTCTCCCAGGGTTTGCTCGGTTAGGCCCGCCGGCGCAATGGGTTGGAGCAGAAAGTGGGCTACGTTAGATGCGCGGTAGGAGCGAAACGAGAAGGTCTGCTCGCGGGCTACCTGCCAAGGCGCGTTCTCGGGATGCCCCGAGGTTTGCCCCCGGTAGTGGTAGAATAGAAACAAAGCCCCGAAGAGTACGCTAAACGGCACCGCTACCCGCAAAACATACCGCAGGCGTTGTACCCTTTTTTCGGCGGGGCGGCAGAGCAGAAGAGCCGATAGCGGCTTGGCAATATTGGTGAGGGTAACGGCGCCTAACAGCCAAGCGGTAACCGTGGCTGCCCGGCCGGACGGCTTATTCACCCCCAAGATTAAGTAGAGCGAGAGGCTTAAAAGAAAATAGGTGTACGGGTAGGTTTCTATGGTGAACGGCAGCACCAGCGGAATAAAGGTAAATACAAGCGGCAACAGCAGAGCCGAGGCTTCCGTTACGCTCCGCCCCATACGGCGCAGCGTGGCGTAGAGCAGCAGGTGAGCCCCGGCGGTGAGCAACGTCATAAGCAGTATATTCAGCATCCGGGCCGCTGCAACACGCCCCAACAGCGGCACCAAAACCCGGCCGTTAAAGACAGAAGTGAGCAAAAAGAGCGGATGACTCAAATCCCATATGCCGCCCCCGGCGTCAAACCGGCTGAAGTTATCAAACCCCAAGTAGCTACCCGTTTGCCCGGGAATGGGGGTCTGGGCTCCGGAAGTGAGGGACCCCGCAGCGAGCAGAGCGTATAGTACAAAGAGACAGATGCCCCAAATCCACAGTTCCGCGGGGCGCGCCTTGGGATTATCCCCTCTCCCCCCGTGGCTCTTGCCGGCGGCGGAGGTGCTTAGCCGGGGGTCGGGCCGGCTAAAGTCCTTATAATAGGCGTAGGTCATCCGGCGCAAGTAGTGCTCGTCGGCCTTACTGTTGCCGAATCCCAGGGTAGTAGCCCGGCGGTAGTGCGGTACGGCCTGCTCCAGGCGGCGCAGCTTCTCTGCTTTGTGGCAGTTGGGGGTAGCGAATCGGCCGGTTAACCTACCGTTTTGAATCTCTACTTCGGTGGCTAATATGGTAGCCTCCACCCCGCTTAGGCGGCACCACGCCCTGAGCCACTCCCCCAAAGTGGCGGAGAGTAGGATGGTTTGCCCGCCGTTTGCGGCATTGCGGCGCAGGTGCTCCGTAACGGTGGGGTTTTCCCGTCCTATAAGCGTACGCACAAAGGCCTCGCTCTCTGCCTTAAAGGCCTCCTCTTGCCGGGGTATCCCCAATAATTGCAAAACGGTGGCTTTGGCGCGGGTGCCGGAGAGGACGCTTGCTTTATACAAGAGGTAGATGCCCACTATAAGAGGGTAGTAGAGAACAATCCAAGGGGAGCGGCGGGTCTTGAACCCGATGTAGCGGAGCAGCGAGTCGCCCCGCAGGAGGGTTCCGTCGAAGTCAAAGATGCCTATTACGGGCTTCATGGTATAGCGTGGGAGGTGTTTTTTAGGAGGATTTACGGGGGCGTATCGGGTGGGCTATGCGGGGGTACCGAAAACGCCTCTGCCCATCCGGTGCCCATAAGAAACCCATCCGAAACGGGGGTAGATACGAGCAGAGATGAGCAGAGGCGTACTTAAATGTTTGAGAGCCGAAGGCCGGACTCGAACCGGCGACCTACTCATTACGAATGAGTTGCTCTACCAACTGAGCTATTTCGGCAGCAGAAACAGATCGTTTCCGGGCACAAAGGTAGTAATAAATTTGGTATTTCAGCCACTTTTTCCCTTTGTATTCGCCCGCGGGGCTCAAGACCGCTTGCCCCGGAGGTAATCCCTTTAACACTTTTGATCCGGGTGGCCGAATAATTAGGTGCGGATCTAAAGATCATTAGGTGCGGATCTAATTTTCCTTAGGTGCGGATCTAATTTTTGTCTTTAACCGTGTGAAAATAACCCGAGCTCCGCAAAAGGTTTCTGACCCGGGGAGAGCGCAATAGAGGCGGCTTCCGCCGGGTCCCCCATCCGCACCGGGGGCGCCGTGCCTATAGAGTGCGGAGCCGAATATCAGAATTTCTGAGGCTCAATGCCGCAAATATCCAAGTAGGGGCAGCCGTTGCACAGGGTGTGATCGGTGGTTTGACGGAATACGGTCTCCGGGTTGCAGATCTCTTTTACTATCCGCACCAGTAGATTGTGCACGTACTCCACTTGGCCGGCAAAATCCTCCCCGTCGGCACCCTCCCGGCCTTGGCCCGGGAGAATGAGGTTGCGTGGGTCAAAGGTTTCCGTAACCACTCCGCCGCCGCTCCTGAAGAGAGCCCCGGGTGTGGGATGCACCCCGGGCGGAAGACCGTCCCAAGTGAGTGCCGATTCGCCGGGAGCCACGGCGGGGCTTAAGGCGTATATAAGTGGGGCAACGGGCTCATCCGCTTGCGGGTATAGGCAGGTATAGAGGTAGAGCTGAAGCAGTTTGGCCTCCGTGTCTACGTGGCTCTTACGGCTCTTCTCCTCCCGGGGCTCTTGGTCGGGATTGGGTAGTTTAAGGGCTTCGGCGCGCCCCGACTTGTAATCCAGCACCCGATAGAACCCCGTTTGCGCCACTCCGTATTGCCCTTGATTAGGGGCGGTAAGGGGCGTCAAATAGTCTATGCGGTCGGCATACCCCCCGAGGGGCACGCAAGTGCCGTTGCTCAGAATGCACGCTCCGCGCAGCTTTTGCTCAAACAGAAAGGAGCCGATGCGGTACCGGCGGCTGTAGAGGCGGTCTATCTCCAGAGCACGCTGCACATATCGCTCTATGTTTTGCAGATTCATGCGGTCCATCTCTAAAAGCCGTACTACCTGCGTGTGCTTTTCTGCACTTTTTTTGCGCTCGGCCGGGATGCCGTACCGCCCCTCGGCGTAAGCTCGGCGAATGGCCTCCTTGATGACTTCCGGGGAGAGGACATTGGGGTTGAATTCGCCTCCCATTTGCTCATACAAGAGCTCCAGAGATCGGTGGATAATGGTGCCCAGCAAAGGCTCCTCTAAGAAGTCTTGTTTGGGCTCCGGGTCGCTTATTTTTCTAATCTTATGGAAGTAAAAACGCAACGGGCAACGGTTGTAGGTACCCAAATCGGTAGGCGATAGATAGGGGCGCTCTCTATTCCTCCGACTATTCGAACTCTTCTGCCGGCTATTCGGGCTCTGAGCCGCATCGGACTCCGTCTGTGCCTCGTTGCCTTCCTCGTGGGGAGAACCCTCTCCCAGCAAGCTGCGCCGCCACTCGGTTACGTCGGGCTGCGTGCCCCGCACTTCTATCTTTACACTTCCGCCGGAGGGATCCGGCAGGGCGATATTCTGCGTCTTAAGGGGCAGAGCCGTCAGGTAACGGATTTGCTCTATAAACCGGCTGGGCATATTTTTCTCCAGAGAGGCCGTACGGGTATCTTCGGTGAGGTAAACGTGCCGGGCAGAGCTTATTAACCTAAAAAAGTGGTAGGTGTTTACGTTGTCCTTCTCCTGATACGTGGGAATGCCGTAGCCGCGCCGCAGATCATAGGGGATAAACGAGGCCGTTCGGGCGTTGGCGGGCAGAAATCCCTCCCGCACATCGGCCATTATCAGGTAGTCGAAGTCCAAAGTACGGGTCTCAAGGAACCCCATTACCTGTAACCCTACCAGCGGATCCCCCTCCAGCGAGAGTTTATGGCTTTGCACCAAGCTTTGCAGGAGTATAGTGAGCGGCAGAGGCTCTTGGGCAAAGAGCGGAGCCATTTCCAAGACGGTGTTTCGGAGCGTTAGCAACACGCGGCGGTAGCCCTCCAGATACTCCGTCTCCATTTCTATGGGATCTATACCGTATAGCTCCGCTCTTTGGGCGGAAGAAGGGGCGGATTCAGGGCTCCTGCCTTGGGGAGCAGCACTCCGGGCCTGTGCACCCTCCTCCTGCTCCTGCAGGATGCGGCGATCCAAATCCAGCAACCGCTCCACCAAACCCTGCAGGAACTCCACCAAAGCGCTGCCCGTCCGCTCCCGGGGAAAGAGCTCCTCCATGATCTCTCGCTGCTCGGGGTGCTCGGGGATAAGATCCTCCATAGAGACAAATAGGTAGCGCTTACTAAGGGTTTGAATCAGGCTTTCGTAGCGTTCGTCTTGGCCCCAAAGGCGTTTACAGTTGGGTGTGTTCAGCCAAGAGAGTAATTCGTCTACGGGAAATCGCCAAGGCTCCTGTTTGGGTTGTGCGGCCAGGCGGATAAAAAGCTCAATAAATCGGTTGAGCCAAATGGCCGGCGGCGTGGCGCTTAGGGGGAATCCCATGGTAATGTTGGCCGGCAGGGGGGTATTGTCTTTCTGCAGGGGTGTTTTCAGCGAGGAGAGCAGGGGGATGAGGGTACGCTCGTCGTTTAATATGACGGCCACCCGGAGCTCCTCTACGGCGGAGGGGTCTTGCGCCAGAATTTCGCCGAGCAACTGCCCGATCATCATGGGCTGAATGACCAACGAAGGAGCGCGAAGCAGGGATACCTGCGGAGTAATTGGGGCATTGCCCCGGGGGGCGGCTGCGTCGGTGGGCTCCGATGGGCTTTCCGCTCGGGCAAGGGATTCCGCCGGGGGTGGGGTAGAGGGCAGCTTTCCCAGCACTTCTCCGCCGAAAGTCTCCCTGTTTTTGGGCAATAGATCCGGCTCAAAGGAAAAACCGGGGCGGAAGGGCACTTCTACGGGCTCCCACAAAAAGGTGAGCAGGCCGCTCTGAAATTCTTTTAAGTGGAGTAGGATGGTTTTTTCGGCTTCCGAAAAATTGTACAGCCCCACGGCAAAGATGTGATTGATTTGGCCTCCGTACAGTTTGCGGGTTTGGGTGAGCAGTTGGGAGGGGTTCTCTTTGGCGGCGAGTGCCACCTGTTTGTACACGCTGCCGCGGTAGGCAATGTTTTTCTGGGCCAGTAGGGCTTGGTATCGGGCGTATACTTCCCGGAGGATATGGGCCAGATGGAGAAAGTTATCGCCCAAGGAGGGGCTTTCGTCTGCCGCTTCATCTGCTTCATTTGCTTGCCCTCCTTCTAAGTGGGCAGGGAGGGAGCCCCAAAACTTTTTAATGGCTTCTTTTTGCTCGGGGGTGAGGAAGCTGAGCCCTTCTCTATCCAGATCTTCTATGCCTTGCAGGTTGCGAAAGATCATTTGTACGTCGGCCATGGCCAGGTCTATCTCCTCAAAGTCTGAGAGCATACGGCCGGCGCGGTCAAAGGAGAGCAAGGGGTTGCGGGTTTCCTCTGCGGGTCGGTGCTCTTGCTCGGCCATAAACTGTTCGTACACCTGATAGAGCAGACAGAGTAAGGTGGTGCGCTCGCCTATAGGTGTGCCGCCCAAGCTGCTAATCCAGCGGTCTATGGTCAGAATGCCGGGGGCCAAGGTAGCTTTTCCGCCGGTCTCCTGCACGAGTGCACGCTCAAAGAACGTGCAGGCGCGCTTGGTGGGGAGGATAACCAGGGCTTGATGCATCTCCCCGGGGGCTACATCTTGCAATATGCGCCGAGCGGCGCGCCTCAGAAAGGTATCGGTCATAGGGTGGGTGCGGTGCTGTTTGTGTAGTAAATGAGTACGGTGGCGGCGTTGTTTAGGGCGTGGAGCAGGATTCCCGGCAGCAGAGAGGCGGTTTGCCGGCGCATAACCCCTAATAAGAGCGCTAAGGCTAAAATGGGAAGGGCGCCCACGGCGTTTAGATGAAACAGTGTAAAGATTAGGGCCGTGATGGTAACGGCTCCGGCGGGCGGCAAAACCTTGCCGAGCAGCGTCTGGAGCGTCCCTCTGAAGAAGTATTCCTCGGCCAAAGGGGTAAGCAGCGCCAGTAATCCCATCTGAATGAGAAGCACTGGAGGCGAATGGTGCCCAAAGAGCCGCTCCGTTTGATAGGCTTGTACGGTTTGCTGCTCCCTAAGCCATAACCCTAAGTCGCCCGGAAGGTGTGCTATGAGTAGTTCGTTTAAATAGGCCACCGCTACCACGCCCGCTAAGCAGGCAAGCCCTATCCCCCAAGCTGCGTATCGGGGGAGCTGGCACTTGAGCCCCCTTACGGCTCCGCCGGATTCCCCGCTAAGCCGGTACTGATCCGCCTTGTGTGGCGCCTTGGATAGGGTAAAAAGGGTGAACTCCGGGCGTAAGTGCCACCCGTGTGCCCCCCAAACACCCAGCGATAAAAATACCACGCAGGTGAGTAACCCGGAGGCCGCCGCACCCTGCCACTCATTGCCCCGAAGAGACGATGCAACGGGAAGCAAGAGAGCAAGCAATAAGCCTATAGAGAGTAGGAAAAAAAGAACGGAGGTGAGCAAAAGAATAATGCGCACCCATATAACCCGCCTGTACGCCCCGCCGGATGATAACATTACAGACTGTAAGAAAAGTTGTTAACTACCGTAAAATGCCGCCTCCGCCACCCTTTTGCATTTGGGCCGTTGTGCCGCTTTAATTAGATCCGACCCTAAGGAGAATTAGATCCGACCCTAAGGAGAATTAGATCCGGGCCTAAGGAGAATTAGATCCGGGCCTAAGGAAAATTAGATCCGGGCCAAATAAAAGCCTTGTACGGGTGAACCTATTCGAGACTGTTGCAAAAAGCAACAGGGGCACAAGATTGCTCGCAATCTTGTTTTGACTTTGCAGAATGGATGAAGCACAAGGCGCTGAGGGTGAGGGCTGAAGGGAGCGTACCGGCGTACGTGACCGAAGCCGAATCCCGATAGCAACGCAGTGATTCGCCATTATGCAACAGTCTCTATTCACTCCCCTCCACTGCCTTCTCAGAGACCCGAAACGAAACCACTCCTCGGGGCAAGGGGCAGGGGGCATGCCCACCGCAACCCGATGGCAAGGTAGGCGCTACTCAGGTTTGCAAGCTATGGGCGGCAGGCTAAGGAAGAGATCCGGCCCGGTTTACAGAAAGAGACGAGCAATGCGAAACTTACTGCGCAGGTACTTACGCACCAACCCAATCCCTACGGCCACGGCTATGGGCTTGACAATTTTGATTCCCTCCCGCAGTCCGCTTGCGTTGAGCAGAGGGCGTTTTCCTTTCAGCCCGCCTTTGGCAGAACCGCTACCGCTCGGAGTTTCGCTTCCGGGGCCCAAAAGACGACTCACAACTCCACCCGATGAATCTTCTGCCCGGGCCGCGGATCCGTTTCCTACAATAGATTGGTAGGAGTGTCCGCGCTGATTGGCGGTTGCCTCCCCTGAAGGGGTAGATTTGTTCAGACCGAGTATCTTTTGCAGCAGTTTTCCGGTTTTGTTTTTCCGTGCAAAGCTGTTTACCGCCCCTTCTAAGAGCGACTTGGCCCCACGCGATTTTACATAAGAGAGTTGTTCGGAAAAAGCACTTTGGGCCTTTTCTAAGCGTGCTTGGGCGCGCGCCGACCGTGCTGCCAGATCCTTATGATATTGTGCCATGGGTTTACGGGTTTAGAGTGGGTGCTTGTCCATCTTGGGGGCGCAGGGAGGCGGCGCCGGAGTGCGGTGCCTGTTCATACAATCCCTTTCGAGGATGACTTTCAGAGGTCTCTTGGGCTTTCTTGGGGCGCAGGGAGACGGTGCCGGAGGGTGTAGCCTGCTCATCCGATCCCCTCCGGGGATGGCTTTCAGAGGTCTCTTGGGCTTTCTTGGGGCGCTCGCCCAGCACCGAATCCACCTTATCCATTAAAGGTTGCATCTTTTTGTAGCTTTTGCCCATCACGGCTCCGGCTATACGCCTACGCAACAGAAACAGCACCAGCATAATGAGCCAAACACCGGCCGTGGCAATCAGAAACGACCAGCCCAACGGAACGCCCAGCCCCTCGTACAGCGCATACGTGCCGGCAAAGAAGAGCCCTAATAGGAAGAATGGCGCAAAGATAAGGATAAGCAGAATACCTATCAGGGATTCCGCACTGCTGAATGCCCGCTCCACTCCTTTGTAGAAGGCGGCGTGCAGGGACGCCTTTAGGTACTGCATCCCGTTTTCCTTGAAGTCCTGTAGTGAAAAGTTGGTTCTATCCATAAACCCACGGGGTTAAATTTAGTATAAGTATGCAGATGTGCCGGCAGGGGAACAGACCCTACGCACGCCTTAAAGTCGGCGAACAGTGTGTCTGCGCACGCCTTAAAGCCGGCGAACAGTACTCCTGCGCACGCCTTAAATGCGGCGAACAGTACTCCTGCGCACGCCTTAAAAGCCGGCGAACAGTGTGTCTGCGCACGCCTTAAAGCCGGCGAACAGTGTGTCTGCGCACGCCTTAAAGTCGGCGAACAGTGTGTCTGCGCA
>R16__coassemble_1280_pt1 | contig 17234 bp, 16 predicted proteins | sample R16__metabat2_low_PE_011 | metagenome-assembled genome bin R16
TGCCGCGGGAGAGGATGGGCAGCTCCACCGAGTGCTCGGTAAGCTCCTCTACCTCCACTACCATGGTAACCTCAGCGGGCTCGGCCTTCACGTTGGAGGGCAGGGAGAGGGGGAGGGTTTTGCGCACGCTTTGCGAGAGGTTAGAGAGCAGGAGTGAGTCTCCGATGCGCAACTCCTGCCACTCGCTTAGAATAGCGGCGGTGCTGTACAGGGTTACGAACTCGGGGATAACCTTGGTAGGATAGGCGTAGTAGCCGCTCTTGGGCATCACCTCGGCGGCGGGGCGCACGGGGACGGTCTTAGACTCCAAACGGGAGAGGGCTATCTGGAGGCGGTCGGGGTACACCGAGAGAATCTTAAAGTTGCGGCCCAGGTACTGCTGCAGGTAATCGGATATTCGGGAGCCCGAGAGGAGGAGTTCGGCGGAGGTATTCAGGCTTTGGTTGGCGCCGAAGGGGATTTGCAACGTGTCTGCCTCGCCCAGGGAGAGCGCCAGCAGGTCCCAGCCCTTAGCGGAAGCCGATAACTCAAAAGCGGAAGGGAGCTCCTGCTCCGGAAAATACTCCGTGGGCCACTGCGTAAAGCGCACCGGCACCGATAGGTGGGTGCTGTGGGTGGCTTGCAACTCCATAATGAGCCACAGCAGTGCCCCTATCAAGAGAAAGAAAAGGAAGGTGAAGGCCTTAGAGTAACGCCGCCAACCCTTTTTTTGCGGGGTTTGCGCCTCGGGGTCGGTGGAGAACTTGGCGCCGGACTGTGGGAGATTCAGTTTCATGATACCTTCCTATTGGGTGTATTAAACGGGGCGGATGGGTGGGTTGGGAGGCAATCCGCAACGAGTTCTCTGCCCCCCCCTCTACGATTCAAAGGGAAATCAGTACCGATAGAAAGAAGTACTTGTACCGGTACTGATGTGCGTCAGTACCGGTACTAAGCAAAATCAGTACCGATACTAACGGCGCGCCCCGGAGAGGGCTCAAATGCTTACTTCTGCTCGGGCACGCCTTGGGTGGGCAGGTATACCGAGCTTTTCTCTATTTCTATGGTAACGCCCTGGGAGATCTCTACTATAAAGGTGCTCTGGCGCACGTCTTTGATGCGGCCGTGTATACCGCCGGCCGTGAGGATTTGGTCTCCCGTGGAGAGGGCATCGCGCTGCTTTTGCAGCTCTTTTTGCTTTTTAGACTGCGGACGAATAAAGAAGAGCCAGAAGATAACGATGATGGCAACCATCATTAAGATCATACTCCAAGAGGAGTTGCCGAATCCGCCCTGAGGGGCTTGCGAAGCAGCCGCGCCTGCGGCTTGTAAGAGGTGGAACATAAAGGGTTGGATTATCTTGGTTTAGTAAATGAATAGTCTCTCTGAAAGGTTTTGATAGATAGGGGCAAAGGGGAATATCCGCCCCGAGGGGTTACTTACGGCGCAGGCGCTCCTGAGCCTTCTGCGCAGCCCGGTGTATAAGCGGAGCCTTCTTTTTCTTCTCTTCTTGGGATTGGGACGAGAGGCTGAGCGTAGCCTTAGACCCCGGAATAAACTCCCTGCGATAGATATTAATGAGCAGAAAGAAGAGACTGAATAGGAGCGGCCCGAAGATAATGCCCCAAAACCCGAAAATACTCAGCCCGATAATCACCCCGAAGATGGTAATCAGCGGATGCGTATCGGCTAACTGCTTCTGCAAAAGGAAGCGCACTATGTTGTCTACCCCGCCTATGATAATGAATCCATAGGAGGCCAGTATAACGGCGTTGACCCAATTGCCCGCAAAAAGGAAGGAGACGGAGAGGGGTATCCACACCAGCATAGTTCCTACCACCGGCACCACCGTGGTAATGGCGGTGAGCACGGCATACAGCAGCGCATTGTCTATGCCCAACATCAGGTAGCCTATGTAGGCAAAAGCACCCTGTATGAGCGCCAAGAGCGGTATCCCTATGGCGTTGCTGCGCACCAAGGCTACAGACTCACGGAGCACAATCCGCTTGTTCTTCTCGTCAAACGGCAACAGCTCCACTATGGCCTGCTCAAAGGAGCGGTACCCACGCAACATAAAAAAGAGCACAAAGAGCAGCACAAAGGTGTTCAGCCCAATGGCGTACGTCTCCGCCCCTAAACGCTGCACCAGCGAAGAGCCTACCTTGGTCAGGTCTTTGAGGTTTTCAAAGGAGATATTGTCTCGTATACTTATCTGAAAGCGCGCCTCCATTTGGCTCACCCACCCGCCGTCGGCAAACAAGGCCTGAATCTGCTCGTACCAAGCCGCAATATTATCCGGTAGCGTTTGCAGAATATCTACCAACATAAATACCACCAAGGTGAGCGGAATCAGGAACAGGAAGATAACCTCCACTATTAACAGAGTGGCAGCCCAGCCGGCATTCCAATGCTTCTTCTCTACCAGAAAGCGCATTTGCCCCCGGAGCAGTACATACACGGTACACGCCCCCAACAAACCACTTAAGTAGGGCAAGAGATGCCGCCCGGAGATGGCCAAAATCAAGAGCAAGGTCCCCAACAACACCGCTTTGAGGGTGCGCCGACGCGATCCCGCCCCAAGCAAGGCGGCACTCTCAGGGTGAGCAGATCCGTTGGTTCCGGCGGCGGTGCCGTTGCTTCCCAAGGAGTGCGCGTTGCCGCCCGGAGTGCCGGATTGGTTTCCGTTAGCGGAGGCGGTGGTGCCTTTCATCCCCTCAAACGTGGTGTCTTTTATCCCCTCAAGGGTAGCACCGGAGCCGACTTGCGGATCAGCCGAGGGGCTCACCCCCTGGTTTGAGGCAGACCGTTCGGCGGTCTCTGTCGCCTCTGACGCCTGATTGGCGTGGCGGTGGGAAGGTTTCATGCTCATGTTTTTGCTGTTTTTAGGGGGAGTAGTATGCGCCTTTCAGCGCGCCCCGGCCTGCTACTTAGCTATGCTTACGCTGCGGGTTTCCCGAATCACCGTTACTTTTACTTGGCCGGGATAGGTCATCTCGTCCTGTACTTTCTGGGCAATCTCGTGGGAGAGCGTGGAAACGGTAGCGTCGTCGGTATGCTCGGAGCCCACTATTACGCGCAGCTCGCGCCCGGCCTGTATGGCATAGGTCTTGGTTACGCCGGGGAAGGAAAGGGCTAACTGCTCCAATTCTTGGAGTCTCTTGATGTACGCCTCCACCAGTTCGTGTCGGGCACCGGGGCGTGCGCCGCTGATGGCATCGCATACTTGCACAATGGGAGACACAAGAGAGGTCATTTCTATCTCGTCGTGGTGGGAGCCCACTGCGTTACAAACCTCGGGTTTCTCGCCGAATTTCTCACACAGTTTGGCCCCTAAGATAGCGTGGGGCAGCTCGGGCTCCTCGTCTGATACCTTACCGATGTCGTGCAGAAGGCCGGCGCGCTTGGCTACCTTAGGATTCAGACCCAGCTCGGAGGCCATGATAGCGCACAGATTAGCGGTTTCTCTGGCGTGCATGAGCAGGTTCTGGCCGTAGGAGGAGCGGTACTTCATCTTGCCTACCAGGCGTACCAATGCGGGGTGAAGCCCGTGTATTCCCAAGTCTATAATGGTACGTTTGCCCTCTTCGTTTATCTCGTTTTCCAGCTGCTTACGTATCTTGGTAACCACTTCTTCTATTCGGCCCGGGTGGATACGGCCGTCTTGCACCAATTGGTGGAGGGAAAGGCGTGCCACTTCCCTACGGATGGGGTCAAAGCAGGAGATAACTATAGCGTCAGGGGTATCGTCTACCACAATCTCGGCGCCGGTGGCGGCTTCCAAGGCGCGTATGTTACGGCCTTCGCGGCCTATGATTCGGCCCTTCATGGTTTCGTCTTCCAGGGGGAAGGTGGAAACGGAGTTCTCTATCACCTCCTCGCTTGCGGTGCGTTGGATGGTTTTAATGATAATGTTCTTAGCCTCACGCTGGGCGTTCATCTTGGCTTCCTCGATGATCTCGGCCGAAAGTTTAAGCGCTGCGTCTTTGGTTTCGGTTCGTACCGACTCCAGGAGTTGCTCTTTGGCTTCGTCTACGGATAGTCCGCTTATGTTTTCCAGCTGAGACTGCTCTTGTTTAAGCAGGGCATCCACTTCGGTTTGTTTCGCCTCCAGTACTTTGAGCTGGTTGGTAAGGGTCTCTTTCATAGCGCCCAGCTCTTGTTGTTTGGCGTCCAGCTCTTCTTCTTTCACGCCCAGGCGTTGCTCTTGAGACTTAACCTGGGTTTCGCGTTCTTTGAGTTGGCGCTCGCCGTCCTGAATCTTGGCGGTGCGGGCGGACACCTCTTCGTCTAATTGTTTGCGCAGGGAGACGAATTTATCTTTCACCTCCACCAGTTTGCGTTCGCGGTCCAGCTGATTCTTTTCCTTAGCCTCTTGGATAGTTTTTTGGGCTTTCCGTTCGGCGGCGGCGGCCACGTCTTTGGCTTTTGCTTGCGCCTCGGCCAGGATGCCTCGGCTGAGCTTGTGTTGGTTCTTGTGGTTCCAGGCGTAGAAAGCCAAGGCACCGATTCCTATTCCCAGGATGAAGAAGAGTAGTGTAGATATAGTAACACTCATACGTTTTTAGAGATAAATAGTGTGGTGGCACCTTTTGCGGCAAGGTGTCGTAGCCGACGCATGAGGGTGGGAAACGGGTTCAAAGCCCAACGGGAGGGGGCAGATACCTCTTTTGATAAGCGCAGCAGCAGCGTGCAACGGGCGTTAGCGTTTGGGGGGCTCTTGGGGCAGGGCGTACTGCTCGGCCAGGGCTTCCAAACGGTGGTTCAGTCCTTGCAGGGCGCCGGCGTAGGCCGATTGCTGCTCGCGTTCCAAGCGCAAGGCCGTTTCCTGCACAATAGAGAGCAGGGCGGCCATGATGAGCGGACCGTTATCGGGCATACTTTGGGCCTTATAGGGGGCGCTTTTAAACTTGGCAATGCGGGCGTTGAGCAGTGCAGCCGCCTTTCTGTACACCTCTTCCTCTTGCGGATGCACGGTAAGGGGGAGCGGGGTGCCGTCTATGTACAACTTAATGCGTTGTGAGGGCGGCGGCGTCTCCTGCTGCGGGGGCGTCTGAGCGGCGGTTGCGGCCGGTTGACGCTCCGCTGCAAAGAGCAAATCCTGCTGTGCCTGCGGTAGTGCCATTATTCTGCTTGCAGAAGCCTTAGACCTCTGTCTATATCGTTTATCATTTGGGTTATCTGCGATCTTATTTGATACGCCGATTCCTTATCTGCGGCTATGATGCGGGCGGCGGAGAGCATTCGGTTTTTCTTCTCTTGCTCTGCCAAGGCCACCTCCAAGGAGCGGATGCGAGCCGTGAGCGCGTCTATCTGCCGGGCTTGCTCAATGCGTAAAGCATTGCTTTGGGCCAGCAGATCGGCTAAACGCTCCACGTTTTGCTCCAATAGGAGCAGGCTGTTTACCTCTGCTTGATTCATAGCTACACAACATGCTGTGCAAAGGTACTACTTTTTTGTCACAATAGCAATACCCTGCCGCTGCATCTGCGCCTCCGTTTATACGCCGGGGGTTATTGTTTCTTCTTGGCTTGCTTTTTCAGTTTGATCAGCTCGGCGCGCTTTTCCTTGGGGCTGACGCCGAACTCGTCTTTGCAGTATCTGGAGAAGCTTTGCACCGAGTTGTAGCCCAGCGCCAGACCAATCTCAGACATGTTCTTATCCAGATCCTGCAGCAACATAAGGCAGTGGTCTCTCTTGTGCTCCTGTATCCATCTTTTGGGGGTCATGTTGAACTCTTTCTCGAAGGTAACACAGAAGGTTTTGAGGGGGATATTGACGCGGTCGGCCAGGGTTTGCACTTTCATTTGCGGAGAGAAGACGGACTCCACCTGCTCGCGGAAGTTATTGCCCGATAGCATGGGCGCCAAAAAGGCGGCAAGCTCCTCCCGAGAGTAATAAGCGCGCAGTATCCAAAACATCTCGCGCAGCTTAACCTCATGCAGCATCTCGCAGAAGGCGCCGTCTTGTATGTAATAGGAGAGCTGGTGGGCAAACTTGCGCATGGGGGTGCGCATAGAGAGCAGGCGCGAGGTGTAGGGGGCGTTGTGGCCGGCGCCCTCGTCCATTAGGTGAGAGAGCTCTTGCAGGGTTATTTTGTCGCAGGGGAACTCGCGTTCGTTAAAGTAGGCCACCAAAACCAGGGTATCGGGGTCGCATTCTATCTCGGCGCAGCCGCCGTTGGCCAATACCATCCAGCTCTCTTTGAGTTTAGCGGAGCGGGATCCGTCCGGCGAGGAGAACTTAACGCCGCCCTGCAGGCACATAAAGAGCAGGTAGCGGTAGGATTTGTTCATCTCCGAGATGAGTTCGGGCGTGAGGTCGCTTATAAGCCTGTATCCCTGCTCGCCGCTGGGGCGGTAGTGGTGGCAGGAGGTGTGTTCGTTTAGATACTTAATGCCCATAATAGATGCTTTTATTTAGTGGTTAGTGCGTGTACGTGTAGGGTTAGAGGGGGTGCGGGGGTCAGTCGGCCGCGTGTACCTCTTCCCAGGAGACCAGGTTATTGGCCAGGGCGTAGATGGTTAATCCGCTGGCACTGTGTATCTGTAGTTTTTTAGCTATGTTTCTGCGGTGGGTAATCACGGTGTGCACAGAGATTTGCATACGGGCGCCTATTTCTTTATTGGAGAGGCCTCGTGCCACGCCGGCCACCACTTCTTGCTCGCGGGGGGAGAGTTGGTGGTCGGCCTCGTCTGCGGGGTCCTCTTTAGCGGAAGCGGCGCCGGGGAAGAGGGGGTTCTCTACGCGTTTAATGGCTTCTAAGAGCTCGCGGAAGGGTTTGTTTACGGAGAAGGTTTCGTCGTACCCGCGGATATACTCGGCATGGGCGCAGCTTGCCACCACGGCAATGGTGCGTACCCCCGGCATATCGGCCACTTGGCTCAGGAGCGGATTGCCCAGTAGTAGGGGGCTGGCTACGAGCAGGTCCGGAGCCAAGTTTCTAATCTGCTCCAGGAGTTTTTCGCCCTTATGGGAGGCACGGGTTACCTGTAGGGAGGTGTTCTGGCGCAGCAGCTGCACAAGTCCGCACGCCAGAATTTCGTTGGGTTCTATGACCAGTACGGAGCGTATTTGGTAGGAGGGCATAGGGTAGGCCGGGCTTTAGTTTGGGAGTTCTGGGGCGGCTTGATTTTCCTCTAAGTAGGCAATGAGGGGCACAAAGAGCTCGTTTTCTAAGTTATTGTGGGAGGTGAGGTCTTCCTCCACGGCAAATAGGTCGTGCAAGAAAGCGGTAAGGGCATAGCCGGTGCCGTCGGGGTAATACTTAACGAGTATGTTTTTCAGCTCGGATATCTTGCCTTCTATATTGTCATGGCGGCGGCTAAAGGTAGATATATGGTATTTAGAGGCGCGGTGTTCCTGCAGGGTGTGCACATAGGGGAAGACGGTTTTTTCTTCGTATCCCATGTGTTTGTGCACCTCTTGGGTGTAATCGTCAAAGAACTTCATAAGCAGCTCGTTTAGCTCCTTAGGGCCGCCGGCTATTGCCTCCTGCAACTGTTTGCGCAGGGAGGCCAGCTTGTATTTTATAAAGTAGTGGTGGGAGTTGTGCAGGTACTGTACCAGGGCGTCGGCCGAGAGGGTGGCCAACAGTTTGGTAGAAACGGGGGTGCCGGGGGAGGAGATGTAGTTCAGCACCGCCACTAAGGTAGGGCAGTGCACGTTGTACTTAGCGCACACCTCCTGTACGGTCATCTCCCCCACGCCCAAGGGGATGCCGAATCGGGTAATCACCAGCAACAGGTTGTAGTTGTTGCCTATGAGTTCATACATACGGGTCTTTGGCGAGATGCTTTTTGCGGATGGGGTCATAAGGGTTATAAAGTCTAATCAGCCGTTTGCAGGTCGCAGGCTTGGGTATTTGTGAAGGCAAAGTTAACAAAATTTCTTCACAACTAAATATTTTCAGCCTTCCAACCTCCCCCGGGTCGGTTGCATGGGAGACAGAGACGAAATTAGATCCGCATGAAAAAATAATTAGATGCGGATCTAATGATCTTTTGATGCGGACCTAATTATTTTTTGATGCGGACCTAATTTGCCCGGCCGTACGGCCGGGGGTATGAGCCTGTGGAGGGTTAATCTTGCGCCGTAGGAGGAGGGGGTGTTTTTTCTTGCTCGCAGTAGGGTTGATGCTTCTTGGCCAGGGAGAAGAAGAATACGAGTCCGCCCTCGGCTCCTTGCTTAACGGAGATTTCGCCGCCGTGGAAGAGGACGGCGTTTTTGACCAGCGAGAGGCCCAGGCCGGAGCCGCCGTCGCTTCGGCTGCGCCCCTCTCCGCCGCGGTAAAAGCGGTTAAAGATTTTGGTAAGGTCTACCTCGGAGTGGGCAACGCCGCGGCCGTTGTCGCTAAAGGTGTAGTAGCAGAAGCGGTCATCCTCCATACTCAGGCGCACCTCAATGCGGGCTCCGGCACCGGCGTAGCGGATGCTGTTTTCGGCCAGGTTGGTAAAGACGGAGTAGAGGAGCGATAGGTTGCCCTCTATTTGGTTGGTTGCGGGGATATAGTTGAGCAGCTGCATGTTGTTTTCCTTTAGGCGGAGCTCCAGCGCAGTGGCCACCTCCTGCACCACCTGAGCGGGGAAAAGGGGCTCGCAGGTGTAGTACTCGGCAGCTTCCTCCAGCTTGGTAATTTGGGAGACGTCGCTAATCAGAGAGCTCAGGCGCATGGTTTGGTCAAAGGAGCGGGAGAGGAAGAGGCCTTGCTTCTCGCGGGGCAGGTCGGGGTTGTTGATCAAGGTTTCCAGATAGCCGCGTATGCAGCTCACGGGGGTGCGTAGTTCGTGGGCAATGCCGGCGGTCATCTCGTGCTTCAGACGGCGCGCCTGCTCCTGTCGGCTCACATCGGTGAGCACAATCTCGTAGCTCTTATCGGGGAAGATCTGGCCGCGCACCTCAATGTAGGTGGCCTCTATCTGCTCTATATAGCGCACGGGGGCGGTTTGGCCTTGCAAGAGCATATCTCGGATGCCCACGAGGTGCTCCTCTAAGTAGGCTTGGTTGATGATATAGTTGGGTTTATCGGCTATCTTATTAAGGTTTTGCACAAAGTGGCTATTGGCATAAATGAGCGATCCGTCGGGGTTCAGGAAGGCAATCCCCTCGTGCGACTCGGAGAAGTGGCGGATGAGCTTCTGTTGCTCCTCCCGCAGGCGCCGGTTAGAGTTGTGCAGGATATTAAAGGTTTCCTTAACCTGCTCGCCGATTTCGCCCAACTCGGTTTTGGGAAAGGTAACCTCGTCATAGGTGCCGCTGCGGTTGGCCCGGCGGATAAAGTCCCGCAAGGCTTGGGTGCTGCGGGAGATGTGATCGGTAAACAGGAGTATAAAGATTAAGCCCACCAAGAGTACACCGCCCAGGAGGAACACAAACAGATTATTGTGCCGCAGCAGCTGAGAAAAGTCTGAGGCATACGGCACGGCCACCCGAATGTAATACGGCGTGCCCCCGTCTGTGTAGAACCGCTTGCCAAAGTAAAAGTACTCCTCTCCGGTGGTGGCACTTTTGCGCAGAGCTGAGCCCACCCGTTGGGCGTGCGCTTGGCGGATTTCGGGGCGCAGGGCGTGGTTTTCAAAGTCTGTTTGGCCGGGCAGGCGGCTGTCATAAAGCACTTTGCCCTGCTCATCTACCACCGTGTAACGCCAGGACTGCGGCATGGAGGCCAGCAGCGGGGGCAGTTTGCTCAGCAAGGTATCGGAGAGCGAGGCAAAGGCGCCGGGAGCCGCCTCCTCCTTGAGGTAGGCGTGGATAAAATTGGCGCAATCCTCGGTACGCATGGCTATGAAGTCTTCCTTCACCTTGGTCTCGCTGCGGCGTTGGAAGAGTGCTATCACTACCCCTAATGCAATAAAGAGTAGACCGGAGTAGAGGAAGACTTTGTAGCGGTAGGACTTGATGTTCATGGGCATAAAAGGCTATTGAGTAAGGGGGTATGGGGCTACTCTACGACCCTTAAGGCGTATCCGAAGCCGGAGCGGTTTAGGATTTCCAGTCCGCTGCCCCGAAGTTTTTTTCTGATGCGGGTGATGTGTACGTCCACCGTGCGGGACAAAACAAAGGCTTCATCCCGCCAAACCCGGTCCAGTATCTCCTCCCGGGCAAAAACCCGCCCCGGAGATTGCGCCAAGAGGGTGAGAATCTCCAGCTCCTTGCGGGTGAAGTCTACGGGCACTTGGTGTAAACAAACACACTTCTCCCGCAAATCTATTTCCAAAGCCCCCAGCACAATCTTTTGAGGCGCCTCCTGCTCGGGCGGGACGGTAGTTTGCTCCCCGCGCAGCAGGAGGGCCTTGACTCGAGCCGACAGCTCCTTAACGGAAAAGGGCTTAGAGACGTAATCGTCGGCCCCTAAGCTGAAACCGGTGAGGAGGTCATTCTCGGTATCCTTGGCCGTAAGGAAGATGATAGGCACAGAAAGGTGCCTCTCGCGGCGCAAAATCTCCGCCAGGCGGAATCCGCTCATGCCCGGCATCATTACATCTAACAAGATAAGGTCAAAAAGCGCCGGGTTAAGGGCTAAAGCCTGCGCGGCGTCCGCGGCCGTGCTCACTTGGTAGCCCTCTGCCTTGAGATTAAAGGAGAGAATCTCCAGTAAGTCCTGCTCGTCGTCTACTACTAATATCTTCTTTTTTGTGTTATCCATGGGGTGGTTTAAAGGGATTCAAGGGGTTCGGCGGGACGGGCGTTGGGGTGGCGCACGTCTTTTCCGTCGGTATGAAAGATAGCGGCCTCCGCTATATTGGTAGCGTTGTCCCCGATGCGCTCCAGATTATAAGAGATACTATTCAGCAGGAGGCCGGTACGCACGTGGGCCGCAGTGGGTTCGCCGCCGGAGAGGATCCGGTTGGGGATGTTTTTGAGTACGGAGTAATAGACGGCGTCTACCGCCTCGTCTTGCCGGATGACCTGCTTAGCCAGGTTTGAGTCTTCCATAAAAAAGCTCACTATGGCGTCCTGCGTCATGGTGTTTACCCGGTGGAGTTGCTCCTGCAGTACGGGCAGATAGTGGAGGGCAACCGGAGCGGCGGGGTCTAACTCCCGGCTGTGCTCGGCCACGTTGCAGAGTAGGTCTCCTATTCGCTCCAGGTAAGAGCTCAGGTCGTGGTAGGCAAACATGAGGCGAGACTCGGACGCTTTTGGAGCAAAGAGGACTATAGTGTTTAAAACCTCGGAGCGGATTTTAAGTTCCAGCCCGTCTATGATGGTTTCGTTTCGGTCTATTTGGGCAAAGTCTCCCTCTTTTATCTCGCCGGTCAGGAGGCGTTCTATAATAGACACCTGGTTTGAGAGCACCACAGAGATAACATTTAGGTTTTCCCTGATGAGGGATAGGCGTTTGGTCAGGTTAGAGTCTTGTAGCATAGAGGTGAAAGGCAGTGTAAATGTAGCACTATTTTGCGTAACGGCAAGTAGTATGGAGGCTTAAGGCGGGCGGGGGGGGAGCGGATGTTTTGCGGGCAGAAGGGTAAAGCGTATAGGGCCGTTAGCCAAAGTTCCCTTGGAGGTATTCTTCGGTTTGCTTGTTTCGTGGGTTGGTAAACATGGCTGCAGTTTGGTCGTACTCCACCATATTGCCCAGATACATAAACATAGAGTAATCCGATATTCGGGCCGCTTGGCTCATATTGTGGGTTACAATTACAATAGCAATCTCTTGTTTAAGTTGCAGGAGCAGCTCTTCTATCTTACGGGTAGCGATGGGGTCTAAGGCGGAGGTGGGTTCGTCCATGAGCAGTACCTGAGGTTTAAGGGCCAGGGCTCGGGCGATGCAGAGGCGTTGCTGCTGTCCGCCGGAGAGGAATGCGCCTTTTTTGTCTAAGCTGTCCTTTACCTCGTTCCACAGGGCCACGGAGGTGAGGGTGCGCTCCAGTATCTCTTCCCGCTCGTATCGCTTGAGCTTGATGCCGTTTAGGGCGTAGCCCGCCAATACGTTGTGGGCGATACTCATAGCGGGGAAGGGGTTAGGTTGTTGAAACACCATGCCAGCCATACGTCGCACCTGCATGGGATTTTTTTTCATAATGTTTTCCCCTTTTAGATATACCGCACCCTCCACTTTAATGGTGGGGTAGAGCTCGTGCATTCTGTTAACGGCGCGCAGCAGAGTACTCTTGCCGCATCCGCTGGGGCCCATAACGGCGGTAATTTGCCGGTCATATATTTGGGCGTTAACGCCGTTGACGGCCTTTTTCTGCGGGGTGTAGGAGACGCTGAGGTTCTCTATTTGCAGGATGGTATTCTTAGGGGTATCCATTAGAAAGGAGGGCGGGGGGGATTAAGCCGGGTGGGAGGAGGCTATACGTTTAGCAATTAAATTAAGGGTAAGCACCAATAGGAGCAGGAAGAGGGAGGAGCTCCAGATGAGGGGGAGCAGGTTGGGGTCGTTATAGAACTCCCAGATTTGCAAGGGCACGGCGGACATAGGCCGGGTGGGCGTCAGTACCAAGAAGGCACTGCCCAGGGCGGTCATCATGAGCGGAGCGGTTTCGCCCATCACCCGGCTCAGGGCCAATAGGATGCCGGTGAGCAGTCCGCTCTTGGCCGAAGGCAGTAGTATGCGCAGCACGGTAGTGGTATAGGAGCAGCCCAGAGCCAGGGCGGATTCCTTCAGGGAGCGGGGCAAGCGGTTTAGTGTTTCCTCGGTAGCGCGGGATATGAGCGGCAGCATCATAATGGCCAAGGCGATAGCCCCCGCCAGCGCCGAGTAGCCGCCCATACTTTTCACCACCCAAGCGTACACGATTATACCTATTACAATGGAGGGTACGCCCTGCAGGGTATCTGTACTGAAGCGGGTTATCTTGGCTAATACGCCGGTAGACTTCTCCGATAGGTAGATGCCGCCCAAGAGCCCCACGGGGATAGCCATCAGGGCGGCCAGTAGGGTCATGATCAGGGTGCCCGCTATGCCGTTTACGATTCCGCCCGGCAGGCGCACCTGTCCGCTCAGTGTGTCGGCTTGAGCCGCCAGCATGGCTTCTGTGGTGGAGGGAGGCACCCGGGTAAAGAACTCCCACGAGAGGTGCGGGGCGCCTTTCAGGATCATGGTGCCCAGTATAAGAAACAGGGGGATAAGGGTCAGGAGCACCATGAGCACCACTGCCGCAAAGAAGGCTCGGTTGATCCGTTCCCTTTGTCTTACGCTTTTCATTTCTGCCTGCCTATAATCAGTTTAGCCATGCCGTTCACCAAGGCGGTGATGAGGAATAGAATCAGGCCTATGGCCATCAGCGAAGAGAGTTTAACGCCGGAGGCCTCGCCGAACTGGTTGGCTATAAGCGAGGCCATGGTCTGCCCCGTATCAAAGAGGCTGCGGGGCAGCGTATCGGTATTGCCTATGAGCATGGTTACAGCCATGGTCTCGCCCAGAGCGCGCCCCAGAGAGAGGATGTAGGCGGAGAGGATGCCGCTGCGCGCCGTGGGCAGTATCACGCGGCATATCACCTCGGTGCGGGTGGCGCCCAAGCTGTAGGCCGCCTCTTTCAAGCGGGTAGGCGTGAGCTTAATGAACTCCGCCGTCAGCGAAGAGGCATAGGGGATAATCATCACGGCCAGTATGAGTACCGAAGTTAAGTACCCGTAGCCGTTGTACTCGGGGCCGTCTATGCGGTCTATCAGCGGCCGCAACGCGTAAAAACCCCACAGGCCGTATACGATAGAGGGGATGCCGGCCAAGAGATCGGTGAGCAGCCGCACCGTTTTGCCCAAGCGGTTGTGCGGAAAGTACTCCCCCACAAACAGAGCCACCGGCAGGGAGAAGGGCAGGCATAGCATCAGCGCCGCTACCGAGGTGAGCAGAGTACCCGCTATAAACGGCAGGGCTCCGTACAGCTCGCGCCCCACGGTGGGATCCCACGTGGCGGAGGTGAGAAAGCGTATCCACCCAAAGCGGTTTAGGGCAGGCGCACCGTCTACAAAGAGCTGCACCAAGAGTGCCGGCACGGCCAGCAGCAAAACCAACGCCCCTATCAGCATCAAAACTCTGAATAGGCCGTCTTGCCAAGGGTTTCCCCTCTTATAAGCTCGGGGTTGGGGTGTCATAACAACGGGGGTGATGCGCTTGTGCAGGGGGAATGAAACAAGAGAAAGAAAAGGGGGGGGCTACCGGGCAGCGTCATTAGATGCGGATCAAATTTTCCTTAGGTGCGGATCAAATTTTCCTTAGGCCCGGATCTAATTTTCCTTAGGCCCGGATCTAATTTTCCTTAGATGCGGATCAAATAAAAACTTAAAACGGCGGGGGGAAGTTTATTCCCCGGGAAGGGTTTATCGCCCCCCGCCTCAACTTTTTATCAGGAGTGCTGCTCGGCCTCTTGCACAGGCCGCTGCAAAGGGGCTCCGCCGTAGGTAACGCGCTCCAGTTGCTTCAGAGCAAGCTGCACAACGTTTTGGGGCAAGGGGGCATAATGTGCGGCTACCGTCAGCTCTTGCGCCTGCGGCCCCAGCATCCAACGCAGGAGGCGCAGGGTTTCCCAAGCGCGGGCCTCGGAGCGCGAACCGTACTTCTGCTCCCGGTAGCACACCAGCCACGTAAAGCAGCTGATGGGGTAGGCCTCGGGGGCGGCCGAATTGGTAATCATAACGCGCGTATCGGCGGGAATCTGTACTTGCGCAGCCGCCGTGATGCTCTCTACACTCGGCGCTATATAGTTGCCCGCACGGTTTTGTAGGAGGGCTACGCTTAAGTCCGACGAGAAACTGTACTCGCTGCCCACATATCCTACGGCACCGGGGGTCTGCGCTACAATACCCGCCACGCCCGGATTGCCCTTGGCCGCCAAACCTACGGGCCAACGGAGCGATTTGCCGCTCCCCACCTTGGCTTGCCACTCCGGGCTGACCTTAGTAAGGTAATCACTGAATACATTAGTGGTGCCGCTCCCGTCTGAGCGATAAACCGGGGTTATAGACAAATCGGGCAACGCCGTATCGGGGTTCTCGCTCACGATGCGGGCGTCATTCCACTTGGTAATCTTGCCCAAATAGATATCGGCCACCAGCGCCCCCGTCAGGCGTAACGTGTCCACCCCCGGCAGGTTAAAGGCCACTACCACCGCCCCCATACAGGTGGGCACGTGCACCACGGCCTCCATGCCGGCCATCTCCTCATCGGTCAGAAAGGCATCCGTGGCCGCAAAGTCCACTATCTTATCGGATAAGTTGCGGATGCCCCCACCGCTGCCTATGCCGCCGTAGTTCACTTGTATGCCGGTAGCCTCATGATAAGCCTTAAAGGCCACCGTGTAAAACGGCAACGGAAAGGTGGCTCCTGCGCCGTCTAAACGGGTTACTTGCCCGCCGGAGCAACTGCTCAGCAGGTAGAGAGCCGGCAGCAAGAGGGCGAATAAAAGAATCTTTTTCATAGCTGTTTTGTGCAGTTTATACTTACATTTATGATCCGCTCAGGGGGTGTTTCCTATCCCCCGGCGGAGCTCTTTTCTGTTGCAAGTTTAGCTCCTTTCTGCTACAGAACGGTAAAGAAAATGTTTCCTATTTGTTAAGACGCCCCATCCCCTACCCCATCCCGAGACTGTTGCATAATGGCGAATCACTGCGTTGCTATCGGGATTCGGCTTCGGTCACGTACGCCGGTACGCTCCCTTCAGCCCTCACCCTCAGCGCCTTGTGCTTCATCCATTCTGCAAAGTCAGAACAAGATTGCGAGCAATCTTGTGACCCTGTTGCTTTTTGCAACAGTCTCATCCCGGCACGCCCGAATGCGCTCCTACAACAAAAAGAAGGGGAGCAGCCGTGAGACTACTCCCCTTATACGCCTTGGCGCATCCCCTACAGCGGGAACAGACCCCCGGGCCTATCTTAAACTGCCCGGGTATATGTTGTGCGTCAGCTACCGGGCCCTATCTTAACAACCCGGGGACTGTGTGTGCATCAGCTACCGGGTATAGCTTAACCGACCCCGATATATTGTGTACCGGCTACCGCTCGGTTACTTCTTAGAAAGCACATCAAACCCCTGCCCGTACACGCCGCGCACCGTGGCCTCCGAGACAAAAGCATTGGGGTCTATCTCCTTTACAATACGGTAGATGGGCACCGTGTAGTTTTTACGTGCCACTACAAGTACCACTTCGGCCTCCTTGCCCGTGTATCCGCCGCGGGCATGCAGAATGGTACAGCCGCGGTGAAGCCGCTGCGTAATGGCATCGCTGATCTCTTGGCTGTGCAAGCTGAAGATCATAAACTGCACCGACTGCTTGTTTGCGTTCATAAAAAAGTCCAGCATCCACCCCACTACCACAATCTGCACTACGGAGAAGGCCAACTTGCCCAGCGCTACGTCCCAGCCGTACTTGGGACCCATGTAGTGGCTCACCAGGGCACCCGTGGAGATGATACAGGCATCTACCATGATCATGGCCTTGCCCAGCGAGATATTCTTGTACTTGTTTATGATGGCTACTACCACGTCGGTGCCGCCGGTAGAGCCGTTGGCCGAGAAGACAAACCCCAACCCGATACCGCACAGTATGGAGCCCAATACAAGCGCCACAAAGGGCTCGTCGGCCGAGAGCAACGGCCCTACGTTGGGAATGATACGCGTTACAATGTCCGGCAGGTTGTTATAAATCTCCATCCCCTGCGGCGTATCCGTGGGGGTGAACAGCGCCTGCCCGATGGGCACCGCAAAGAAAAGCATGGCTACCCCTATAAACGTCTTCACGGCAAACTTACGCCCTACAAAGATAAAGGCCAATACAAGCAACCCTACATTGATAAGGTTATACGGAATAGTGGCCGGAATGGAGGTGGCAATCTGGATGATGGTGGCCAAACCTCCCAATCCGCCCGAGGTGATGTCCTGCGAAAGGATAAAGGCCGTCCACCCAAAGATGTACGAAACCACCCCGCAAAGCATCAGAAAAAGGTCGTGCCAGATCTGACGTCCCTTGGGGGTTCCCGGAGTGTGCGTGTGGGACTTATCGGCCGCTGTAGGCTGTTTTTGTTGGGTCATAATGGAGCTATATTCGGTTTTTAAGTGTAGACGAAAGGAAGGCTTATAGGAGGAGGTAGGAAGAATTAGTACCGATAGCGATTCTGCTTTCTACCGGTGCTGATTCCGCTTTGCACCGATAGTAAAAAGAATGCTACCCACGGGGGCAAGAGGTATTGACCCCCTACGGCCGATCGGTTGAGCCCTGAGGTGCAGAGAATTGAGCCCCGAGGTGCAGAAGATTCACAGCCTGAGGCGCAGAAGATTCCCCCCACGAGGTGCAGGGAATTCATCCCCGAGGTGC